>Ga0190349_1000422_pt1 | contig 12856 bp, 10 predicted proteins | sample 48721378_MG_FD_179798 | JGI IMG/M metagenome (GOLD analysis project Ga0190349, IMG submission 179798) | Hydrothermal vent microbial mat bacterial communities from Southern Trench, Guaymas Basin, Mexico - 4872-13-7-8_MG | ecosystem: Environmental > Aquatic > Marine > Hydrothermal vents >...
ATATTTTTAATAAAACTAATGGCTTTACTGGCAGCTCTAATATTTCCCACTTTGGCTATTATTGCTAACGAAAGGTATTTTTTAGAAAACAATAATTCCAAATTTAAAGATGCCCAGGATTTTCCTGTAAATAATCTCAGTTTTTATAGGATGATAAAAGAGGTTTTAACCGGCTTTTTCAGGATAATTTTAATCACTCTATCCGGTGCCCTGTTAATAGCGGCTTTGTTAAGCAATAATAAATTTATGTTGGGGATAGAACAGTTTAGCGGAATAAAGATTTCTTATCTGGTCCCACTTCTTTTGGTTCTGGCGATAATGTGGTTGAAGGTGAATAAGGGTAAATTAATGATTTTAGAAAATATTAAAAAGCCCCTCCTGATCGAACATGTAATTATCATGGCCTTCTTTGCGGTATTTTTGTTAATTTATATCTCTCGTTCAGGGAATTTTTCTTTTCTCCCCGTTTTGAGCATTGAAGAGAAGATAAGAATCTTTTTGGAAAAGGCTTTAATCGCCCGACCCCGAAACAAAGAGTTTTTAATCGGTTATCCCGCTCTATTACTGGCGATGAGTATGAGCTACTTAAAGATTAAAGAATTTAAAATTCCCATAATAATCATCGGGACTATTGGCCCGGTTACTTTGATTAATACCTTCTGTCATATTCACACTCCCTTTTTATTTTCGGTACTGCGAACTTTTAACGGAATATGGTTAGGCTTGATACTGGGATTAATAATAATTATTGTATTTTATTATCTGGTAAAAACATTTAGGAAAATAGTTAATTATGAAAAAGTCTAAAACCATAGCAAAGACAATGATTTCCGGTTATTATGGTTTTAATAATACCGGGGATGAAGCCATTCTTAAATCTATGGTTGGAGCCTTTAAGGAAAAGATACCTCAAGTAAAGATAACAGTTCTTTCCTGTAACCCTTTGCAGACCTCTCAAACTTATCAGGTAAAGGCCATAAACCGCCTGCACTTAATTAATATTATGCGCTGTCTACGAGATACTAATCTTTTTATTAGCGGGGGTGGGGGGTTACTCCAGGATTCAACCGGAAAAGGCTGGAGTATATTATATTACCTGGGATTGATATTGGCAGCAAAAATAGTTAAAGTGCCGGTTATGATTTATGCTCAGGGTATCGGCCCGGTAAACAAGCAGGCTAATAAAAAGTTAATGAAGTGGATTCTAAATAAGGTTGATTTAATTACCGTAAGAGATAACTCCTCTAAAGAATTATTGGAAAATTTAGGAGTAGTGCAACCATCAATCCATGTGAATTCTGATCCCGTCTTTTTGTTGAAGGAAAAAAATTTTAATCAAACTATAAATAGCCATCCTTATATTCAAAAATTGATTGATTCGGGCAATCGTCCCCTAATCGGGGTTTCGGTTAGGGAATATAAGGGTTATGGAAAAGATTTAAAGAAAATATTTGCCCAAACAGCTGATTATTTAATCGAAAATCATAAGGCAAAAATTATTTTTTTTCCTTTTAAATTTGATGAAGATGTGCATATTAGTGAAGAAATATTATCTTTGATGAAGAACAAGGCCGAGGTATTGAAAATAAAGCTTGAGCCCGAAGAATTACTTTCTGTTCTATCTCGATTATCTTTGATGGTTGGGGTGAGGCTTCATTCAATTATATTTTCCAGTATGGCTAATATTCCTTTTATAGCCTTTAACTATGACCCTAAAGTTAAATATTTTGTTGAAAATTTGGGATTATCTGAATTGCTGTTAGAAACAGACGAAGATATCTCTTTAAAAAATCTTCAAGAAAAGATAGAATATATTAGAGAAAATAATGATAAAATAAAAGATATTTTACTCAAAAAAGTAAATAATTTAGAAAAAAAAGCTCTTGCTAATAATGAATTGGTTAATAAGTTTTTAAACCCATAACCATTGAGGTTACTATTTAATATGATTAGAATGTTTCACGTATATAAAAATTATCCCAACAAAATTCAAGCCTTACGGGATATCAATATCCATATAAAAAAGGGCGAATTTGTTTTTTTAGTAGGCCCTACCGGGGCAGGGAAGAGTACTTTTTTAAAATTGATTTACCGAGGGATTGTTCCCACTAAAGGACAGGTAATTGTCGATGGGATAAATATTGCCCGGCTTAAATCTGGCTACATTCCTTATTTAAGGCGAAATATAGGTATTGTCTTTCAAGATTTTAAATTACTGTATAATAGAACGGTATATGAAAATGTTTCCTTTGGTTTAAAAGCGATTGGTGCAACTAATTTTGAGATAAGACAGCAAGTTAACAAGGTCCTTAATTTAGTCGGGCTGGAACATAAAAGGAAGATAAAGCCACATTTATTGTCCGGAGGAGAACAGCAAAAGTTATGTATTGCCCGGGCTATTGCTAATGAACCATTAATATTGCTTACCGATGAACCGACTGGAAATTTAGATCCTTACACTTCCTGGGAAATTATGAAGCTTCTATTTCATATAAACATCCGGGGAACTACTATTATAATGGCTTCCCATGATAAACTTATGATAGATAAAGCTAAGAAGCGAGTAGTGAGATTGGAGCGGGGACGAATAATAGAAGATACACAAAGAGGGACATATTAAGATGATTTTTGAGAATATGGGATTTTATTTTAGAGAGGCTTTACTCAGTTTTAGAAGAAGTACTTTAATGAGTATGGCAACAATATTAAGCATTACTACTATTTTAATTATTGTTGGAGTGTTTCTATTAATTTCTATAAATTCCAGTCTTTTTCTAAAAAATATAGAATCCCAGTTAGAGATTATAGTTTATTTAGAAGATAATATTTCCCAAGCCGAGATAAACAATTTAAAAAGCAATATTGCTTCAATAGATGGGATAAAAGAGGTAAAATTTGTATCTAAAGAAGAGGCTTATCAGAGGTTACTAAAGGATTTGGGAGAGCAGAAAGATATACTCAGTGCTATTGAAAAAAACCCGCTTCCAGCTTCTCTTGAGATACAGGTGAAAGACCCTAAAATGATTGAGCAGATTGCTAATCGGATTGCTGAATTTAAAAAAGTGGAAGAAGTTGAATATGGCCGAGAAATAGCAGAAAAATTGTTAAATTTTACTTATGTATTTAGAAGGGCGGGGATGTTAGTATTAGCCCTCCTGGTTTTTGCTTCTATTTTAATTATATCTAATATAATAAAAATTACTGTATATGCCAGAAGAAATGAAATTGAAATAATGAGCTTATCAGGAGCTACTTCCTGGTTTATTAAATGGCCTTTTATAATTGAAGGATTTTTACAGGGTTTTATCTCAAGCCTTTTTTCCATAATAATATTATATTACTTTTATATTTTTGCCGTAGATAAAGTACATCAAGCCATTCCTTTTTTACCATTGGTAGTGGACAATATGGATTTATTACCTATAGGTATAGCAATTGTACTGTTAGGGAGTTTAGTGGGAATTTTAGGGAGTATGTTTTCTGTAGGAAAATATTTAAATGTATAAAAAGAGATTAGTTTTAATAAACAAGAAAATATTTTCTATTTTAATATTGATTTTAACCTTCATCTTGTTTGTTGTTTTTTTTAGTTATAGTGATAGCAGCGGAGACTACAGTAAAAAGATAAACGAGGAAAAACAGAGATTAAAAAAGATAGAGCAGCAGATTAAAAATACTAAAGATGAAATTAATAATTTACAAAAGAAAGAAAGAGGTTATTTAGAAACACTTCATAAAATTGAAAAACTTTTACGGGATACAGAAAAAGAGTTACAAGCTATCAAAAAGGATTTGGAACTTGCTCAAAAAGAGATAAAACAAGGTGAAGATGAGCTTATTCTTGAAAAACAGATACTAAAAGAAAAGACTAAACTATTGGAAAACAGGTTAAGGGAAGTATATAAACGCGGCCTAACCAGCTATATAGAAATTTTATTTAATAGTGAAAGCTTTTCTGATTTTCTTACTCGTTTCAGATATATAAAAAATATTCTGTCTTTGGATGCTGAAGTTATTAATGATATTCGCCAGCAGATGAAAAAGATAGAGAATGATAAAATAAACCTGGAGAACAGAGAAGAGATATTGAGTTTGTTAAAAAAAGAAGTAGAGAAAGAGAAAGAAAATATTGAATTTTCTATTAAAGCCAAAAAGTCCATAATTAATAAAATAAACTCTCAAAAAGAAGCATACCTAAAGTCTTTGAAAGAGTTAGAGCAATCTTCTCAGGAAATAAAGCATATAATAGAGAGAATTTATAAACAACAAAAAGAGGATTCCAGGAAAACCTCCCAAAAGGAAGTACCGACGGTTACCCTAAAACCTAAGAAGGGGATTTTGGCTTTGCCCGTACAGGGTAAATTAATTTCTGGGTATGGAAGACAAAAAAATATTGAATTTAATACTTATACCTTTAATTCTGGAATAGATATTAGTGCCCCCCTTGGACAGGTAGTCCATGCAGCCGGTTCGGGAGAGATAATTTATACCGGAAACATAAAGGGGTACGGGCAGATAATAATTATTGATCATGGAGGAAGGATTACTACTCTGTATGCGCACCTTTCTAAAATTTTAATAGATATTGGGGATAAAGTAAAAAAAGGGCAATCCATAGGTCAGGTGGGCGATAGTGGCGGTGTTTCTTCTACCAGGCTGCATTTTGAAGTTAGAGTAGAAGGCAAACCTACCGACCCTATGAATTGGCTATAAGTATAAATATTCTAAAAATTTGGCGGTGAAAAATTTGATAAATATAAATGTCAAAAGAAAGAAAATAATTACTTTAATTTCGATTTTTGTACTGGTTACCATAATAAGTGGATTTCTATTTTATAATGTTAGGGCAAATGGTACGACTAATGAAGAGATGCTATTTAACAACCTAGAGCCTTTCTTTGAAACTTTAAATTTGGTAAGGTTTGAATACGTAAAGAAGGATATAGATTTAGATGTAGTTATTCAGGGGGCTATAAAAGGCATGCTTAAAGCCCTTGATGACCCTTATACTCGTTATATGGACCCTCAAGCACTTAAAAGAGAGCAGGAAGATATGTTTTTAGGTCATTTCGGAGGGTTAGGGATAATTATCTCAATAAAAGATGAGCAATTAACTATAATCTCTCCTATTGAGGATACCCCAGCCTATAGAGCAGGAATAAAAGCAGGAGATAAGATAGTAGAGATTGATGGAAAATCGACTGAAGGAATTGGGTTGGATGAAGCAGTTAATATTCTAAGAGGGAAGAAAGGAACTGAGGTCACCTTAGGAATTAAGAGAGAAAATGTAGAGGAAATTTTAGAAATTACCATAATTCGAGATATAATCGAAGTTAAAGCGGTAAAAAGGGAGATAATGGGAAAGGATAATAACCTTGGTTATATCCGAATTACTACTTTTAATGTGAATACCGAACCTGAATTAGAAGAAGTTTTAAATAAGTTTAAAAAAGATAGTAATATCCGGGGGATTATCCTCGATTTACGCAATAATCCGGGAGGGTTATTGGATAGCGCTATAGAGGTGGCCAGTAAGTTTATAAAAGAAGGACCGATAGTCCATATTAAGGATAGAGATGGGATAACGGATACAATAAACTCCAGAGGGAATAAATACCCCGAATGGCCTTTAATTGTACTAATTAATGAGGGGAGCGCAAGCGCCTCAGAGATTGTATCCGGAGCGGTTCAGGATTCCGGAAGAGGAAAGTTGCTAGGAGAGAGGACCTTTGGTAAGGGAGTAGTTCAACAGGTCTTTAATCTATCTGATGGCTCGGGAGTTGTTATTACTACTTCTGAATATTTTACTCCCAGTGAACGATCTATAAATCATATCGGAATTGAACCGGATATATTAGTGGAACCGGTAGAAGATAGCGAACAGGATATGCAATTAAATAAGGCGATACAGTTATTGGAAGAGGAACTGAATTAGTCGTTAGTTGTTAGTGAATGGTGAATAAGTCGTAGGGGCAGACCTTGTGTCTGCCCCTTAGGTATTAAAACTATTAGTATAGAGCGTGGAGCATGAGGGGGAAATTTATTTTGAAAAAGAGCCAGAGAGAAATTATAAATATTATCGCTTTAGTAATTATTTTGATCATAGCTTTTAACATTTCTAATCTATTTAATAAGTCTATTAAGGAAGAAAATAGTCTTCGTAATACCCAAAATATTAACCCAGCGACTACTAATAAAATAGAGTTAGAGGTAAAGGAACCTGAAGGACCCACTTATGACAGCGAACAATATACAGATTTAATAGTTGATGATTTAGCCTCTTCAGAGGGAGAGATAAACTTTTCACCAAAAGCAGCTTTTATAATAGATGATTTAGGATATGAAACAGAAGTGGCAAAAAAAATGATGGAACTGGAATTTCCTGTGGCACTATCTATATTACCTTTTCTCCAGTATTCTGAGTTTACTGCTGAAGAGGGAGAAAAAAATAATAAAGAAATTATGCTGCATTTACCAATGGAGGCTAATAATAATGGTACTGACCCCGGACCCGGCGCCATTAAATCCGATATGTCGGAAGAAGAAATAAGACAGGCTGTCAGAGATTGTATTTTTAATTTCCCTTATATTATAGGGGTTAATAATCATATGGGCTCAAAGATTACCGAAGATAGGGAAATAATGGAGATAGTTTTAGAAGAAATTAAAAAATATAATTTATTTTTCATAGATAGTGTAACCACTAAGGATTCAATTGCCTATGAAGTAGCCAGAGAGATGGAAATTAAATCTGCGGTAAGGTCGGTCTTTTTGGATAATGAGAACGATATGGATTATATTAAAGGACAGATATTAGAAGTTCAAAAGACTGCCCTAAGAGAAGGACAGGCTATTGCTATTGGTCATAGCCGTATAAATACTTTTTATGTACTGAAGAGGATGGTTCCTGAATTGATTAAAGCTGGCATAGAAATAGTCCCGGTGTCAGAATTAGTTAAATAAGCCTTTGTTAAAAATTCTGGATTCTTACTACTCAACCTTTGTTAAATAGACACATCCCATTTTCTCTTTCTTAACTCGATACGCAATACGCGATACTCGAAATTTTCTTTAAAAGATTGTGTTATTTATGCTTTTGTATTATAATAATTTTGTTTCTAAAAAAATAGCATATAGTATATAGAAAAACAGTATATAGTATTGAGTATCGAGTATATAGCCAAGAAAAAGAAATACTAGGGGTTACGAACCCTTAACCTAAAAACTTTATGTTATACGCTAATGTTACAGTTACAATACACTACATAAAGTACGAGAAAAAGTTTTGAGTTTTGAGTTATGGTTTTTCGCTTTTAGCATATAAGATAACTAAAAATTCTAGATTAATAGACAGCGGGCCTGTTCTCGTGAAAACGAGGGATGCCTATCCTACTAAATATTATATACTCGATACTATATACTAATTAAGGGTGGAGGAAAAATGGAAGACAAAAAAATACGGGTTAGGTTTGCCCCCAGCCCTACAGGTATGTTGCACATCGGAGGAGCCAGAACGGCTTTATTTAACTGGCTTTATGCCAGACATTATAATGGAACTTTCGTTTTGCGTATTGAAGATACCGACCAGGTAAGATCTACCGAAGAAGCAGTAAATGTAATATTGGAAGGTATGAAATGGTTGGGTTTAGATTGGGATGAAGGCCCCGGAAAAGGCGGGGAGTATGGTCCTTACTTTCAAATGCAAAGATTACCTCTTTACCAAGAATTTGCGGAGGAATTATTAAAAGATGAGAAAGCATATTATTGTTATTGTACCAGAGAAGAGCTGGCTGAAAGTAGAGAAAAACAAGCAAGAGAAGGTAAAAATCCTAAATATGATAGACATTGCTTGAATCTTAGCGAAGAGGAAAAGAAAAGATATGAAGCAGAAGGTAGAAAACCGGTAATAAGACTTAAAATTCCTACCAGGGAAATTGTCTTTAATGACCTATTAAGGGGTGAAGTAACTTTTGACGGTGAGTTGTTAAGCGATTTTGTAATCATGAAATCAGATGGAATTCCTACTTATAATTATGCTGTAGTCATTGATGATGCCTTAATGAAGATTACCGACGTTATGAGAGGAGATGACCATATTTCTAATACTCCCAAACAGATAGTAATATATGAAGCCTTGGGATTTGATGTACCAAAATTTGCTCATATCCCTATGATTATGGGGCAAGACCACACCAGGCTGAGTAAGCGCCACGGAGCTACTTCAGTTATGGAATATAAAAAGATGGGCTATATCCCGGAGGCAGTAGTAAACTATATTGCGCATTTAGGCTGGTCTTCAGGTGGCGAAAGGGAAATTTTTTCAAAAGAAGAGTTAATCAAAGAATTTACTTTGGATAAAATTTCCAGACATGCCGCTGTTTTTAGTATGGATAAACTCAATTGGTTTAATAGTGAATATTTAAAGAATATGTCTATCGATTCCTTAACTGAAATGCTTCTTCCTTTTCTTAAAGAGGCTAATTATATTGAAGATGAAGAAAATCTTTCTCCGAAAAAAAATGAGTATATAAAAGAAGTGGTAAAATTGATGCAGGGAAGGATTAAAAATTTTGCTCAGTTTGTCGACTATGCGGATTATTTTTTTGTGGATAAAATAAATATTGACCCCCAGGCCTTTGACAGCGTATTAAGCAAAGAAGGTGTCACGGGTATTTTGCAGGCCTTAAAGGAAAAGCTTTCTGTTCTTAAATGTTGGGATGAAGAAAGCATTGAAAATGCAGTAAGAGAGGTTGCTTCTTCTCTACAAATAAAGGGTGGACAAATAATCCATCCTACTCGGGTTGCACTGAGCGGTAAAAAAGTAGGTCCCGGTTTGTTCGAATTAATGGTAGTGTTAGGTCAGGACAAGACTGTTAAACGTTTAAAGGAAGCTATAGAAAAAATAGAAGAAGCGAAAAAAATAGGTAGTTAGACTTTTCAAATAACACAATTTAGTATAAAATATAAAAAAGAAAAAACATTATAGAGTTGAGGGATCGTCTAGTGGTAGGACACCAGACTCTGGATCTGGGAGCGGTGGTTCGAGCCCACCTCCCTCAGCCATTTTAGTGAAATAGTCGTTAGCATCAAATTCAGGTTTTTAGTTGTCAGTTTTCGGATTACAGTTAAAAGCTTAAAGTGAAATTTTTTCATTCTGGCTCCTGAATTCTGTCTTCTGACTTCTATTCTCTTAACGAGATACGATTCACAAGACTTGTCCCCGTGAAAACGGGGATACGAGATACTAATTATGGCGCAATCGAATAGTGGTTAATTCAGCTGGCTCTCAATCAGCAAACGGGGGTTCAATTCCCCCTTGCGCCACCAATTTTACAAAGCAAAATAGAGTTTTAAGCTGAGCAGGAATTACCTGCTTTTTTTATAATATCAACAGAATTTGGAGAAGCGTAAAAGCGAATTAAAATAATTAAAGATAAATTTATATTATAGTGATGCACGATGAATCGTGCCCGCCACAAGATACAGTAGGTAAACGGCAAGGGTACAATTCATTGTGCTCCTACAACATAATTGTAAAACAAAAAGTAAATTGATCAATAAAATTAGTATAATAAAAAAGAGGCAGAGATGAATAATAGAAATAATAACGAAGTATTTTTAACAGCAGAAGGTTTGAAAAAGTTAAAAGAAAAGATAAAGTATTTAGAAGGAGAAAAAAGAAAAGAAATACAAGAAGATATTAGTCGAGCTTTAGAGTACGGAGACATAACTGAAAATGCAGAATATAATATTGCTCAGGAAGCTCAACGTATGAATGAAATAAATATTGTCAGATTAAAGCAAAAGTTAAGTCGGGTAAAAGTAGTAGACGAAGATTGCTGTACAGAAGGGATTGGCATCGGTACAACTTTAAAGTTAAAAAATTTAGGTTCAGGAGAAGAAATCGAATATATCTTTGTTCCGGATGATCAAATAGATTTTGCCCAGAATAAAATATCCCTAAATTCTCCCTTAGGGCAGGCCTTCTTAGGCCACCAGGAAGGAGAAGAGGTAGAGATTGAAGTTCCTATCGGAATATTAAAATATAAAATATTAAAAATATTATAATGAAAACCAAAATATTAGAAATAAATTCCAAAAGGATAGATTTAGCTAAGATAAAACTAGCCGCAGAAGAAATAAAAAAAGGTAACTTGGTGGCTTTCCCAACCGAAACAGTCTATGGATTAGGGGCAGATGCTCTCAATGAGAAAGCGGTTGCGAAAATATTTCAAGCCAAAGAAAGACCATTTAATGACCCGCTAATTGCTCATATTGCCGATATTAAAGAATTGTATAGATTATCCCAGCAGGTTCCCCCGGTAGCTATAAAATTAGCTAAAGTATTTTGGCCGGGTCCTCTTACCTTAGTCCTTAAAAAATCTAAATTAGTTTCAGGTATTGTTACTGCCGGCCTTGATACAGTTGCAGTAAGAATGCCGGAGGACAATATTGCCTTAAGCTTAATTAGAGAATCTGAAACTCCCATAGCAGCTCCCAGTGCCAATCTTTTTGGGAGGACAAGCCCCACTACCGCTCAACACGTAACCGATGATTTAGACGGTAAAATAGAGATAATTATTAATGGAGGAAAAACAAAAGTAGGGGTAGAATCTACTGTGTTGGATGTAACTGTTGAACCTGTCCGGGTACTGAGGGCAGGGGGGATATCAGTGGAAAAATTAAAAGAAGTAGTTGGCCAGGTAAAAATAAGTAAAGAATTAAAAGAAGGTTTTCGTTCTCCTGGAATGTTAAACAGTCATTATTCTCCTCAGGCAAAATTGATTTTGGTAGAAAATAAGGAGGAGACCAAAATAGAAGAAGTTCGTCGGTTGGCTTCTAAATATATGACCCAGGGGTTTAAAGTGGGAATAATGGCTAAAGAAGAAAATCAGAATAAATATGGTAGATTTGAGGTAAAAGTTATCGGCAAGGGTACCGAATTAGAGGTATGTGCAGCTAATCTCTTCACTATTTTAAGGAGTTTCGATAAAGAAGGATTTGAGATTATTATTGCTGAAGGGTTAAAAGAGCATGGTTTGGGGTTGGCAATAATGGAGCGATTAAGAAAAGCCGCTGCCCCTAAATAAATGTGTTAATGCATAAACTATTTCCCTTGTTTCTTTCCTGTATTTTACTGTATACAGTATAATGTAGGGGCAGACCTTGTGTCTGCCCCTACGACTTATTCACTAACGACTGATTCATATATTCGATAGTGTTTTCCCTGCACTTATTTCCCGCACCTATACGCTAAATGCTGTACGCTCTACGCTATAATCTTAACGCAATACTCGGTACTCGATACGCAATACGAATTTAAATTTGACAGAAGTAGAAGGGTGTGCTAATATTTTAAAAAATGTTAAGGAGCAGGCAAGGTGGCTACAAAAAGAGAATTTACTAAATCAATAAATTCCTTTAATTTTTATTACTACTATTTTACCACCGATGTTTATGCCTTAACATCTTAGAAGTTTAAAATAAGATATCATAGGCATGGACATCGGTTTTATGCCTATGATATCTTTATATATTTATCATATATGAAGGTCATAGGTTTTTTAAATTCCTATGACCTTTTTTGTTTTTAGCCTATTCATTTCTGAAAACGTAGGTGCCCGATTCAGCGAGCACGATAAAAAAAGTTAGCAAAAAGGTTCCCGGAGCGGATGAATTCACTCCTCCCTACAATAAATAAATGTAAGTGCAAGCCCTGGTTTATTAGGGCGTGTCAATCTCAAATCGTGTCAAAGGACAACCGTTTCCTTGACACACTTGGAAAAGGAGGTATATATGTTGGTAAGAGGAATAAGAGGAGCGATAACTGTAAATAATAATACTAAAGAAGAGATTATAAAGTTTACTAAAGAGTTGCTGATTACTTTACAGAAGGAGAATGATTTTAAGATTGAAGATATAGTAAGTGTTTTTTTTAGTGTCACTCCTGATTTGAACGCTGCTTTTCCTGCTCGAGCAGCACGAGAATTAGGCTGGAAACAAGTGCCTCTTTTTGATATGCAAGAAATAGGCGTTCCGGGGAGCCTGCCTCGATGTATTCGAATATTAATCCAGATAAATTGCTCTAAAAATCAAACAGAAATAAAACATTGCTATCTAAGAGGGGCAAGAATATTAAGAAAAGATTTGGTTAAAGAAATTTCAAATCAAAAGGAGGGTGAATTCAAGTGATTATCGTAATGAATGGCAAAACTGATGATGCTGATGTAGAAAAAGTGATACAGAAGTTGCACGAAATGGGACATAAAGTACATATCTCCCGAGGAGAAAGACGGATTATATTAGGAGTAATCGGGGATGTAGAAAATTTAGCTTCTGTACCGTTTTATGCCTTTAAGGGAGTAGAAGAGATTATTCGTATCTTAAAACCTTATAAATTAGCCAGCAGGGAATTTAAGGATTTTGATACCATCATTAAAGTAAAAGATGTAGTTATTGGCGGCAAAGAGGTGGTAGTAATGGCCGGACCATGTGTGGTAGAAAATGAGAAACAGATATTTGAGACAGCTCAACAAGTGAAAGCTGCCGGAGCAAAGATATTAAGAGGAGGAGCTTTTAAACCCCGGACTTCTCCTTACAGCTTTCAGGGATTAGGGGAAGAAGGTTTAAAGTTACTGGCTCAGGCGGGGGAAGAGACGGGTTTAGCAGTTGTGACTGAGGTGATGGCGGTTAACCAGATAGAGCTGGTAGGGAAATATACCGATATATTTCAAGTAGGCGCCCGCAATATGCAAAATTTTGTATTGTTAAAAGAATTGGGTAAAACTAAAAAACCCATATTATTAAAAAGAGGGATGTCAGCTACCATAGAGGAACTATTATTATCAGCAGAATA
>Ga0190349_1000425_pt1 | contig 12817 bp, 12 predicted proteins | sample 48721378_MG_FD_179798 | JGI IMG/M metagenome (GOLD analysis project Ga0190349, IMG submission 179798) | Hydrothermal vent microbial mat bacterial communities from Southern Trench, Guaymas Basin, Mexico - 4872-13-7-8_MG | ecosystem: Environmental > Aquatic > Marine > Hydrothermal vents >...
GTTTATTGGAGAAGAATATAATTTTAACTCTTTTCCGACTTCTTAGATTGAGCAATTATCCTCTGGGCTATCTCATCAGGAACCCTCTCATAATGAGAGAACTTTTTTCTAAAGGTTCCCTTCCCCTGGGTTAGGGAACGAAGATGGGTGGAATAATTGTGCAGCTCGGCTACGGGAATATGCGCTTTTATCCTCTTTCTATTTTTAAGAGATTCCACAGCTAAAATCCTCGCTCGTCGACTATTTAAGTCCCCATTGGCCTCACCTAAAAACTCATCGGGAACCTCGACCTCTATCTCCGCAATTGGCTCCAGAAGAATTGGCTTTGCTTGCTCCACCGCCTTTCGTATCCCCATAGAAGCGGCTATTTGAAAAGCTATATCAGAGGAATCCACAGGATGGTAAGTACCATCAAAAAGGGTAACCTCCATATCCACTAAGGGATAAGAGGCCAAAAATCCCTTTTTCATCGCTTCTTTAACTCCCTTTTCCACGGCGGGTATGTACCGCGAGGGAACCGCTCCTCCCTTGATCTCGTCTACGAACTTAAACCCCTCCCCGCGAGGCAGGGGCCTTATCCTTAGCCATACATCACCGTACTGTCCCCTCCCTCCAGACTGTCTCTTATACTTTCCCTGAGCCTCTGCAGGTATAGTAATAGTTTCTCGATAGGGAATCCGGGGTTCTTCCGTCTTCACCCGGACATTAAATTCCTCTTTTAATTTTTTTATTGTGATCTCTAAATGAACCTCTCCCATCCCCGAAAGAATTGTTTGTCCGGACTCCCTGTCCACCTCTACCTTAAGAAGAGGATCCACCTTAACCAGTTTTGCTAAGGCAGTGCTCATTTTCTGCTCATCTTTTTCCGCTTCGGGCTTAAGAGCTATGGAAGTGGTGGGCTCAGAGAATTCCAGAGGAGGAAAAGTTACCGGATTTTCCTTTGTGCAGAAGACATCACCAGTATCTGTATCTTTGAGCTTGGCCAATGCTCCTACATCTCCAGCCACGACCTGAGAGATCTCCTCTCGCTTATTCCCTCGCATCAGATAAATCTGTCCAATCTTTTCCTCTTTTCCCTTTACAGAGTTATAAACAGCACTCCCAGAGGAAAGAACACCTGAGTAAACTTTAAATAAACTGATTTCACCGAGATGTGCTTCAGATAAAGTTTGAAAAACAAAGGCAGATAAGGATTTTTCCTTTGTCGATTCTCTCACTAAGGGGGAAGGTAGAAAATTCACTATGGTATCCAGGAGAATATCTATTCCTACGCCCTTTATGGCGGAACCACAAATAAGAGGGGCAAATGCACCCTTAACAAAGCCACTCTTTAGCCCCCTTTTAATATCTTCCTCACTTAAATCCTCTTCTTCCAGATATTTTTCAATAAGACCATCCTCTGTTTCCGCTACCGCCTCTAACAATTTTTTTCTAAACTTTCCCACTTCTTCCTGAAATTCTTCAGGTATCGGTTTTTCCTCGCTTTCTCCATTTTTATAAGTCCTCATCTTTAATTTAATCAAATCTATTACTCCAGAAAAAACTCCCTTTTGTATTAAGGGAAGCTGCAGGGGAGGGCAAGAAATTGCAAATTCCTCTTCTATCTCTGTGATTAACCTGGAAAAGTTTACCATCTCCTCATCTAACCTATTGAGCCATATCAAGCGAGGAATTTTCTCTTGAGATGCATACTCCCAGACCTTTTTTGTCTCCGTGCCCGCCACCGTGGAAGGAGAGATAACCACTAAGGCCGACTCTGTAGCTCTCAGAACAGGCTTTACCTTCTCTATAAAGTCTACAAAACCAGGGGTATCCAGAAGATTAATTTTATGATCTCGCCACATAAGGTAAAGCAAAGAGGGATTTATACTAAATCCTCTCTCCTTTTCTAATTTATCATAATCTGATACGGTTGTCTTCTCCTTCACGCTCCCCATCTTATCTATTACCCCTGCCTGGTGAAGCATAGCTTCGGCTAATGAAGTTTTTCCCACCCCTTGCTGTCCCACTATAGCCACATTCCTTAAATTTTCTATAGAAATGGACATCTTATCCTCCTCTTAAATTTCTTACTTTGTCCTTGCTTTGTACTGAATCTCCTGTTTTCCATTAGCTGGAATTTCTATTTCATAAATGATAAGGTTGTCTGCTTTCATATAATCGGAGGGATGACTTTCCAAAATTTCCCATTCTCCGTAAAAGTGCTCTACGGCTTTTATCTTTACCGGTAGATCTCGAAAGTTATAAAAAACTATTATGTAGCTATACTCCTTTTCTCCTGATTCCAGTTGCTGATAAAAAGTTTGGACTTTTTCTACTTTTATCCCCTTAGCCCGTCCCAGGTAAATACTTCCTTTTCCCTGAGGCAGGACCTGATTCAAGATATTCTTACCAACGAAGACCATTTTATCCTCGGAGTTAATTTTATAGATGTAGATTTCTCCGGAAGGAAGGAAATCTCCCAATCCACTCTCCTGACTATTTTCAAACACCAGCTCCTCTCTTACTTCCTCTCCATATCTGTCCCCATCAAAGAGGAATATCTTTTTCACCGGAATGCGAGGTCGAGAAAAAAGCAAGATTCGTTTTTTCTCTCCATCTTTAAGGGTTACGGGGTAAGGTATTGAATAGGAAAAGGAATTCTGGGGGAAGAAGGATTGTGGAGATGGCTCTTCCTTCACTTTCTGTTCAGATGATTCTCCCTTCACTTCCTCCGGGAAAGTCTCCATCGCTAAGGTTAGATACACATAGGAAAAATCCACCCCACTTTTGTTCTCTATATTTGCCCAGGCGGATAGATCCATAAACTTTGCCTCCCTGCCCACTTGCACTTGATAATTTAACTTCCAGGTTAAACCGGTAGCTAAATAGCTTATCCTGAGCAAAGTTTCACCTTCTATTTCGGATCTAACCTTCCAGGAAAGCAAAGAGTCAGAAACATATTCCTGTTCTAAAAATTCACATCCCTCACCCTGCGGATAAACTGAATCCAAAATTATTTTTTTACTTACCGGTCCAAAAATTAGTCGGTTAATTCCCTTATCAAGTTTTACCATCTTTGTTTGCTCTATTAAATTTAAGTTTTCGGCAAAGATGGTAACTCTGGTTATCTCCTCTTCAGCAAAGACATTTGAAGAATAGCACATTACCAAAAATACCGTAACGATGAAATCAATCAATATTTCTTTTTTTATCTGCATAAGAAATCCTCTTTATTTAAATATCTGCCACTGAGCACATTTTACCATTTTACTATCATAGATGCCCAGGTAAGTCCTCCTCCAAAGGAGGTAAATAGCACTTTATCTCCCCTTTTTATTTTTCTCTCCTTTACTGCCTGGTCTAAAGCTACAGCGATGGAAGCGGCTGACATATTCCCACATTGATCTAAGTTAATGTATACCCTGTCCATATCCAGTCCTATTCTTTTAACTACAGCGTTTATAATACGAACATTGGCCTGATGAGGAATAAAAAAATCAATATCTCCGGGGACAAGATTTCCCCTGCTTAGAGAAATCTCTATTGCCTGAACCATTATCTTCACCGCCCTTTTGAACAGTTCATTCCCCTTCATCTTCATATAGTGTTGCCTATTTTTCACCGTCTCAAAGCTTGCCGGAAGTCTCGATCCACCTGCAGGAACTCCCACTAAATCGGCTCCTCCCCCATCGGCCCCTAAATAGGTGGAGATTATCCTACTTTCTCCATTAGATGGTCTTAAAACCGCCGCTCCTGCTCCATCAGCAAAGATCACGCAAGTATTTCGGTCTTGCCAGTCGACGATCTTAGAGAGGGCTTCTGCCGCCACTACCAGTATGGTATCGTACATTTCGGTGGCAATGAACTGACTTCCCACGCTAATCCCGTAAAGGAAACCAGAACAGGCAGCCTCCAGATCAAAGGCAGCAGCTTTTCTTGCCCCCAATCTATCCTGGAGAATGCAAGCAGTAGCAGGAAAAATCATATCCGGAGTAATGGTGGCTACTAAAATCATATCTAATTCCTCTGGCTTGATCTTCGCGGATTCCAGCGCCCTTTTGGAAGCCTCATAAGCTAAATCCGACGCCGCTTCATTCTCATCGGCAATATGGCGTTCTTTAATCCCGGTTCTGGTGCTTATCCATTCGTCCGAAGTATCCACCATTTTCTCTAAGTCAGCATTAGTCAAAATCCTGCTTGGAATATAAGATCCTGTTCCGATTATTTGAGTCTCTCTTAGCTTCACTTTTAACCTCTCCCTTGTTAATAAGTGCCATTTCAATATGACGGTTTATCCCTGTCTTGGCGAATTCAAAACTAACCAATATGGCATTCTTGATAGCCTTGCTGGAAGAAGCACCATGAGTTACTACGCAAACTCCATTTACGCCTAAAAGGGGGACTCCTCCATACTCAGCGTAATCCAAATCCTTTTTCAAATATCTCCGCCATCCTCGGGTAATCACCCTCCCTAAGCCAAATAGAGCCTTTTTTGTCCTCCTATCCACCACACTAAGAGTCGTCTTGGCAAAGTTCTCAGCGAATTTCAAGATTATATTCCCCACAAATCCATCGCAAACCACCACCTCTACCTTTCCACCGGTAATATCTCCACCCTCTATGTTACCTATAAAGTTCAAGGAGGATTCTTTGAGAAGCTTAAAAGTCTGAAGAATTGTCTTATTCCCCTTGTTTTCTTCTGTCCCGATGTTTAACAGGCCCACCCGAGGAGTTCTTTTTTTAAAAATCTTGTAAGCATAAATGCTACCCATAATGGCAAATTGAAAGAGGTGATAAGGCCTGCAATCAACATTGGCGCCCACATCCAGCAAAACCACCTTTCCCCCATTTATAGTTGGAAAGGTAGCTGCTAAACAAGGACGCCTTACACCTTTAAGCCTGCCCAGCTTAAGTAGACTTAAGCCCATCACTGCCCCAGTATTACCTGCACTTACCAAACCATCCGCCTTTCCCTCCTTTAACAGATCCAGGGCTACGCTAATGGAGGAATTCTTTTTATTTTTTAAGGAAGCAGCAGGCGAATCATCCATCCTGATTACCTGAGAGGCGTGAACTATGGGAAAGGGTATTTTCTCCAGTTGAAGCCTTCTAATTTCCTCTTCGATCTTTTTTTTATCCCCCACTAAAATTGCTTGAATTTGTGGATTCTCTCGAACCGCCTCCAGAGTTCCCTTAATTGCTATGCCTATTCCCCTTTCTGTCCCCATAGCATCTACAGCTATGCGCATAATTAGCCTGCCTCCTTTTCCTTCTCCTTCTTTACCATTACCAATCTTCCCTTGTAATAGCCACATTCAGGACAGGCAAAATGAGGCAGTTTAGGAGCCTTGCATTGAGGACAAAAGGTAAGGGAAGGAGACGAAAGTTTCTGCTGAGCCTGCCTGTTTCTTATTCTTGATTTAGAGCTTTTTTTCTTAGGAACACCCATATCAAACTCCTTTAGAGGTAATAGAGATAATAAATTTATTCCAGAATAATTCTTGCGTCAACGGCGTATAGCCTCTCCGGATATACACAAACGGGATTTGCGTCGAATTGTCCAATTTGAGGAAAATCAATCACTAACTTAGAGACATTGGAGATAGCCTCACTTAGGGAATCAAAATCTATCGGCTCTTCTCCTCTTATACCCTTGAGAATGGGAAGCCCCTTTATCTCATCGATCATCTCTCGAGCTTCCCGTTTATCTATGGGCGCCACCCTAAACACAACATCCTTAAGCACTTCCACAAAAATTCCTCCCAGACCAAACATCACCACCTGCCCAAATTGTCCATCCTTAACCGCTCCAATTATGACCTCCCGAGCAGGAGGAGCCATCTTCTGAACATATATCCCCTCAATTTTTGCCCTGGAATTATATCTTTTAGCATTTTCCAGGATTTTGTCAAAGGCTTTCTCAACCTCTTTCTTGTTTTTGATACCTACCATCACTCCGCCAGCATCGGATTTATGGATAATTTGCGGCGAGACAACCTTCAAGACCACGGGAAAGCCTATCTCCTTAGCAAACTCCACTGCTTCCTTGCTCTCCCTGGCAAGACGAGCGGGAGGAGTGGGAATATTATAAGAGGCCAGTATCTCCTCGCAAATCGGCTCTGGAAGAAATTTTTCCTCGCGTCCTTTAAATTCCTCTATTTTAGCTAAGATCTGTTCCCTGTCCATAATCATCTCCTTTTAGAAGATATTTTTCCATACTCTATCAAAGCCCACATCGCTTTGGCAGCTCTATCCATATCGTTATAATTGGGAATCCCGTTCTCCTCCAAATATTTAGCGCTGGGTTCGGTAACTACCCCACCCACAAAGGCAGCAACAACTGGCTTTTTGTATTTTTTATGCATTTCAACCACAATTTTGGCGTCTTCCACGGGTCGAGTCGTCGTCTGCAAAGTCTGAATCACTATCACTCCATCGTATACATCAGAGCTCATAATCGCCTCTAAGGCAACTTTATATCTCTCTGGGCCAGCATCTCCAACTATATCCAAGGGATTTTCCCTGCTCCAGGCAGGATGCATCTTGCCTGTTTTGTCAATTTTTTCTATTAATTCCTTAGGTGGGCTCGGCAATTCTATCCCCAACTCCTCACAAAAATCAGCACACATCACCCCATTCCCACCACCGTTGGTGACAATCGCCACCCGATTTCCTTTAGCCGGAGGTTGATGAGCCAAAGCCTTGGCCAGATCGAACATTTGAGTTAACGTATCGGCCATAATCACCCCTGATTGCCTAAAAGCCCCTTTATAAACCTGGTAAGAGCCGGCAAGTGAGCCGGTATGGGAGCCAACCGCCTTAGTTCCTGCAGCAGTTTTACCTGCCTTGAAGGCTATAATAGGCTTGATGGGGCTCACCTTCTTAGCTACCTCCAAAAAGTACCTGCCATCGTTAAATCCCTCAATGTAAAGGGTAATAGCTTTTGTGTAAGGGTCATTGGCTGCCCAGGCAACAAAATCAGGGGCATCTAAATCGCATTTATTTCCATAGCTTATCATAGCAGTGAAACCATAATTTTCCTTGACCGCCCAGTCTATGACGCTATCCATTAAGGCACCTGATTGACTTATGAAGGCTACCTCACCGGTTAAGGGAAGAAATCCGCCAAAGCTTGCATTTAAGTGATTTGGAGCATAAAGCGTCCCCAAGCAATTAGGACCAACTATCCTTATTCCGGCCTTCTTGGCTATCCTCAAGAACTCATCTTGAAGTTTCCTCCCTTCCTCACCTGCTTCACCAAAACCTGCGGAAATGATGTTTATCCCCTTGACCCCTTTCTCAGCACAATCCTGAACTGCCCGAGGAACGAGCTTTGCTGGAACACAGATTATAGCTAAATCAACCTCTTCCGGAACTTCCTTAACAGAAGGGTAACACCTCAGGCCCAAAATTTCATCTGCCTTGGGATTAATGGGAAAGACCTTACCAGAAAATCCCTTAAGATGGGGCAGGGAAAACGAGCCTCCATCAATTAAATTTTTGACCACTTGATAGCCGAGCTTCTCTGGATTGCGGGAAGCACCAATTACCGCCACTCCATTTGGTTCAAAGAAGCACTTGAGCTCTGAATGTTTTTTCTCCAGATCAATTTGCATTCCGCTCCTCCTCAAATTTTTCCGATAATCTCTTTCCCACCAAATCGGGAACTAAATCCCTCGTGCATCCCCCTAACTTGGCAATTTCCTTGACTACACTGGAGGAAAGATACGAGTATCTCTGGTCGGTCATAAGATACACGGTTTCAATCTGGGGATTTAGCTTCCTGTTCATTAAGTCCATCTGAAACTCATACTCAAAGTCGGAGACAGCCCTTAACCCCCGAATGATGAAACGCGCCCCCTTTTTCTTTGCATAATGAACAAGTAGACCTCGAAAGCTCTCCACTTCTATTTCGGGAAAATCATTGAGAACCTTTTTTATCATCTCAACCCTTTCCTCGGCAGTGAACAAGAAATCCTTTAAGGGATTCTCGTTCACTGCTATGATTATCTTGTCAAACAAAGATAAGCTTCTCTTTATAACATCCAGATGTCCATTGGTGATGGGATCAAAGCTTCCCGGGTAAAGGGCGATTCTGACCATATTTAAAATAATCCTCCAAAATCCTCTTGTGATCAAAGGCTAATCCAGAAGGAATCTCTTCCTTCTTAAAGATTCTTACCTCTTTTGCATCATCAGAAGCTTTCAGCTCTCCTTCTCCTTTTCCTATGAAAACTGTGGAAACAGTGTGGCAGCGAGGGTCTCTTTTAGGATCTGAATAAGTATGAAACTGCTTCAAGGTGTTAATATCCAGATTTGTTTCCTCCTTAGCTTCTCTTATAGCAGCATCCTCTAAGGATTCCCCGTAATCTACAAATCCTCCTGGCAGAGCCCATCCATAAGGTGGATTCTTTCTATTTACCAAAACTATTCCCTCATCTTTTTTAATTATTATATCCACTGTGGGGATAGGGTTTCGATAATGAACATAACTACACTTCTCACAAACCAATCTTATCCTTCCTTCAATCCTCCTTTCTTTAAGCAATCCTCCACATCGAACGCAATATTTTGCCTTTTCCACTATCCACCTCAATCAATTTTTTGCTTAATAGAGAATAGTTTTCCCCAGGCGGACATTAAGAGCTTCGCTCACTGCCTCCCCTATCCTTTTACATAATTTAATCCCGCCTTTAGCGCTTTCTTAAAGAAAAACAAATCTCTCCTTCTTATCTGTTCAAAAAGAAACTTTGGTCTCAAGTAAAAGCTAAGATAAGCTCTCATTAGCCACTTTTTAAGTTCCTTACCCAATATCCCTGGGGTCTTCATCACCGGATCTAAAATGGTATATTTAGACCAGTCCTGAGTTAAAATAAGTCCCTTTTCCTTGGCTATCTTATATAACCTTGTCCCTGGATAGGGAGTACAAATGCTAAACTGAACAAAATTGAGATTAAGCCTTTTGGCAAATCTGATGGTCTTTTTGATGCTTTTTGCCGTCTCTCCCGGAACTCCAATTATAAAACTACCCAAAGCATTGATATCAGCTCTCTTGACAATTTGAACAGCCTTTTCCGCTTGAATCACACTGATCCCCTTTTGAATTAAATCCAAAATTTTCTGAGAACCAGATTCTATGCCAAGGTAAATGGTATGGCAACCAGCTTTCTTCATTATATCCGCAAGTCTTTGAGTGATAGTATTCACCCTTGAGGAAGCAGACCATGAGAGATTCAGATTTTCTTTGATCATTAAGTCGCAAATTTTCTCCACTCTCCTGCTGTTCAAGGTAAAAGTATCATCTAAGAACTCAATCTCCGAGACATCGTACTCGGACTTGAGCACCTTCAATTCCTCTACTACATTTTCCGGACTCCTTGCTCTCCATACCCTGCCACAAAGCTCAGAGGAGGAACAAAAAATACAGGAAAACGGACAGCCCCTGCTGGTGATCGTATTAGCAAAACGATGTTTTCCCACCTTGTATTTATCCATCGGCAAAAGATGGTAAGCGGGAAACGGCAACTTATCCAGATTCTTTATAAAGGGACGATCTTCGGTCTCCACTATCTTCCCATTTTTCCTGAAGGATATGCCTTTGACCTCCTCTAAGGAAAGACCTTTCTCTAAGTGAAGCATAAGTTCTTTTGTTGTTATCTCACCCTCTCCTCTGACTACTATATCTATAAAAGGACACTCTTTTAAAGTTTCCTTAGCTGTAAAGCTTACATGTGGTCCTCCTATAACCACCTTGGCCTTCGAGTTTATCTCCTTGATCAATTCTGCAACCTTATAGGCATCGTAAATGGTAGAGGTGGTGGATGTTATCCCCACTACATCCGGCTTAAAGCCTTTTACCTCCTTTTCCAAACTTCTCATATCGTAATTTAAGGTGGGACAATCAATGATCTTAACCCTTTGACCTTCCACTTCTAAGACTGAGGCTAAATAGGCTAATCCCAAGGGCAGAGCAGTTATTCCCACTGCCTCCCTTAGGGCAAATTTGGAAGGAGGAAGAATAAATAAAGTCCTCATTTCTTAATCCTCTCACGGCTTTGTATCCTCTCTATGAAGGTAATTACCACTCCTGCTATTATTATAATGCCAAGAACGCCAATAATTCCCCTTATGAGATTTAATATAGGTCCTGCAAGGTAGACCACCAAACATACACTTATTATGGCTAATCCCAGGATAACCAGTATTCTTATTAACTTCTCTCTGCTGCGTTGCTCACTCATAGAATACCACTATACCTCTGCTCCCTTAAAAGTTCTGCGATAAGCCAGATTTAAGGCCAAAATGGGACCTGAATATCTCCATCTTCCCCCGGAAAATGAGCCAGCTAATCTCCTGAATATTGAGGGAAGAGAATAAATCCTTTGATAAGCCCAGGTAAGTCCCTGTCTTAACTCCTCGGGAGTCATCAACTTGGGGCGAAAAACCACATGAGTAAAATCGTAATTTGACCAATCTCTATCGGTAATCCTTCCTTCTTCTTCTAATTTCTCATACAGCTTCGTTCCTGGCAGAGGCGTGAGAACGGTAAACTGAACTGCATCTAACTTCACTCTTTCTATAAACTTGACTGTTCTTTGGAAAATACTCTTGTCATCATGGTCAAAGCCGAAGATAAAGGCTCCCTCAATAGATATCCCAAATTGATGTATCTTCTTAACGGCCTTTTCATAAAAGCCTATTTTATTCTGAAGCTTATTAGCCTCTCCAAGAGAATCCTCGGAAACGGATTCAAACCCAATAAATAACCCCTTGCATCCACTCCGAGCCGCCAAATCCAGAAGTTCGTCATCGCGAGCAATGTTAATCGAGGATTGTCCTGCCCAGAGCACCCTATAAGGAATCAAAGCCTTAAATAGCTCTTTGGCATAAGAGACGCTGCCCACTATATTGTCGTCAAGAAATCCCAAAAAACGAGTTTTTAAAGATTTTCCTACTATACTTTTAACTTCCTCTATTACGTTCTTCACCGGACGAAAGCGATACTTTTTGCCGAAGAACCTGCTTACAGAACAGAAACTACAATTGAAGGGGCAGCCTCGGCTTATCTGTAGGAAACGGCTAAGTAGGTAACCCTTTCCTTCAAGAAGCTCTCTTCTGGCAATGGGTATCTTTGAGGGATCGGGCAGTTGGGAATTTCTATAAAATTGAGCAAGCCCCTTTTTCCCTTTTCTTTTAAAATCCTCAAGTAATCTCTCCCAACATCCCTCAGCCTCCCCTATTACCACTGCATCCGCATGTTGAGCCGCTTCCTCTGGTAAAGCGGTAGCGTGTATCCCTCCTATTACCACAGGAATTCCTTTCCTTCTGAACTCATCCGCTATTTCATAAGCGCGGGGACTGGAGGCAGTCATAGTGGTTATACCCACTAAATCAGCTTTCCTGTTAAAGTCCAGCTCCTCTATGTTTTCATCGATTATCTCTACCTCTATGTCCTTAGGGGTTAAGGCGGCTATGGCAAGAAGGCTATGAGGGGGAAACTTAAAGATCCTGTCTCGCTTTAGCCTCTCATTAGCCACTTTCTTCTTCCAGGTAGGTGAAATTAGTAGTATCTTCATATTTTTATTCCTCTACCCCCCTATTTTGAATTTCGTATTCCTTTTTGTTTTTCTCTCGGTGATTTTTTATCACTTTGCTCAGCTGCACTACAGAAGAATCATATTCTCCCTTAGCCATCTTCTCAAATTCCGGGCGGGTAATCTTATCCAATTCTCTTGCGTATTTGTCGAGATAATCAGCTATTTCTCCTTGAATAATAGTCTCCGCTCCTTTATGAGTGGGATGAGCATTATGAGTTTTGACCACTTTTCTTAAAAACTCTGGCTTATCAATTATGGTGCAGGGAGTTAGCCAGTTATCATTGGTAAGCTGGTGCTTTCTTATATCCATAAAGAATGGGCTGAGGATAGCATCTCTTAATCCCTTACCTTTTTTCCATAAATCAAATATGTTATCCGTGGCAAAATGAATGAAGACACAGGGTTCTATATCGCCGAGGGCGTTGATGTGAAAGTACTTTCTCCCTCCGGCTATGCATCCTCCCACCCAGGGCCCATCGTTCCAGAAATCTCCGATGAAGATGGGTTTGGTGGAGCGCCATTCCCACACCTTCTCACGAAGATGGTTTCTTTGCTCAGGAGTGGGCATAAAATCTACTTTCGGATTCTTTCCAATGGGAATATAAATAAAATACCATCCGAAGGAGACATTCCTTTCGATAAGGTCGTCTATGAACTCGTCGCTGGTGACTACCTCGGCATTTTCTCGGGTCACCGTAATGGAAAAACCTTGCAATACTCCTGCTTTGTAAAGGTTCTCTCTTGCCCTACATATCTTCTCCCAGGTTCCTTTTCCTCTTCTCTCATCCGTTTCCTTCTCAAATCCCTCCTGGCTGATGGCTGGAGCTACATTGCCTAACTTAGCCAATCTCTCTATCGTCCTTTCGTCCAACAGCGTGCCATTGGTATAAACCTGAAAATACATATCATTATGTTCTTCAGCTAAGTCCAGAAGAGTCTTTCCAGTATTCTTGTCCTTGTAATAGAAGGGCTCACCGCCAGAAATGGTTAGCCAGCGAATTCCTAACTCATTTGCCTCCCTCAAAATTCTACTAAACGCCTCGTAAGAAAGTCCTTCTCCTCTTTTATATTCATGGGCATAACAGCCATAACAGTTTAGGTTGCAGGCATAAGTGGGTGAGACAACGAAGAACCAGGGAGCCTTAAACCCCTCCTCCTCTAACTTCTCCCTTTTTTTGGCGTTGACAATCCAGTCAACAAAGAAATTCTCAGCTAATTTTTCTCTGGCTGTCTTTGAG
>Ga0190349_1000426_pt1 | contig 12811 bp, 9 predicted proteins | sample 48721378_MG_FD_179798 | JGI IMG/M metagenome (GOLD analysis project Ga0190349, IMG submission 179798) | Hydrothermal vent microbial mat bacterial communities from Southern Trench, Guaymas Basin, Mexico - 4872-13-7-8_MG | ecosystem: Environmental > Aquatic > Marine > Hydrothermal vents > Microbial...
TGATCTCAGTGTGCCATATTTGTGCCAAAAATTTTTATAAAATGGTGTAAAATGATGTAAATAATGTAAACAATGTAAAACCTCCTGATGAGGCTCTCTTAAAGTTATATCAAGGCTTTTCCTCATCATCACTATATTCCTCCTCATTAGGGTCTTTTACCTTATGATTGGAATCATAATCCGCGTGTCGGGGGTTCGAGGCCCTCCGCCGCCAGTTTTTATTTTCAGGATTCCCCTCTTATTATATTTATATGTTCCTGAATGAACTGGTAAAATTTTCCCAACTTCTTGCTCAGACCTCCAGAAGGAATGAAAAGATCTCTATACTCATAAATTTCTTTCAAAGGCTTGAAGAACAGGAACGGGTACCGGGAATTAATTTCATCTCCGGGGTTATAAGGCAGGGTAAACTCAATCTGGGTTACAGAAGGCTAATAAAATTTCTCGATGCCCCCTATGAAAAGAACAACAAGGGATTAACTCTTACTCAAACGGATGCCTTTTTCGATGAATTAAAAAATATCCAGGATATAGAAAAAAGACTTAGATTTGTCTATGACTTTTTTAAAAAGCTCTCTCAAGAGGAAAGAAATTTTCTCATTGCACTTATTGCTGGAGAATTAAGACAGGGAGCAAGAGAACCAATAGTACTTCAGGCCATATCTAAATTCTTCAATATACCTTATGAAGAAATTGAAAAGTTATGGATGCAGGAAAAGGAGCCGGGCATTCTGTTTCAGAGATTGCTGAAGCAAAAGGCTGGAAAAATAGAAGCAGAAATTCAACTATTTAAACCCTTACGACCCATGTTAGCTGTCATAGAGGAATCACCTGAGGTTCTTCTGGGTAAACATGGTGCCATTGCCCTTGAATATAAATTGGATGGATTGAGAGTTCAGGTGCATAAAAAGGGGGATGAAATTAAAATCTTCTCTCGGCATCTGAGAGATATCACCCATAATTTTCCTGAAATAGTCGACGCAGTGAGAAGAATTGACGCGGATACGTTGATCCTGGATGGTGAGGCAATTGCTGTTTCTCGGGATGGTAAACCCCTACCCTTTCAACTTCTTTCACGCAGAATAACACGGAAGGAGGGAATCGATTCATTCTTAAAGAAAATCCCTGTAAAACCCTACTTCTTCGATCTTTTACTGCTGGAAGGAGAAACACTTATGGATAAAGAATACAGGATAAGATGGAATCTTCTTCTTGAAGTGCTTCCAGAGGATATCAGAATCCAGAGAATAGTTACAAATGATACCAGTGAAGCAGAAAAATTCTTTGAGATGGCCGTCCAAGAAGGTCATGAAGGTACCATGGCAAAGTTGCTGGATTCACCTTATAAGGCAGGAAAACGAGGGAGATGGTGGTTTAAACTGAAAAAATTCTATACCCTGGACTGTGTGATTCTTGCAGCTGAGTGGGGACATGGACGGAGGAGGGGCTTTCTTTCCAATCTACATCTCGGGATCCTGGATGAAACCGGTAAGAAATTTCTTATGGTGGGTAAAACATTTAAAGGTCTTACAGACAAAATGCTTCATTATCTTACTAAAACTCTCACAGATTTAAAAATATATGAGGACAGGTATACAGTGTACGTAAAACCCGAGGTGGTGGTAGAGGTGAGATTTAATGAAGTACAGAAAAGCAAGAAATATAACTCCGGCTATGCTCTGAGGTTTGCAAGGGTTAAAAAAATCAGAAGGGATAAATCACCCTTTGAAATCAATAATATCATTGATTTACAACAACTTACATACATTACATAAATTTTACTTCCAGTCCCAGAAACTGTATAATAAGTCTATGAAAGGTATTTTATTAGTACTGAATCGAACTAAAATAAAATTTTCTTATTTTATCCTTTATATGACTTGTTTTTTTATTTTCTTTTCAAATACTGCTCTTGCTTCAAAACTTTTATATAAAAAGTATAATGTAAGTCAGGGGTTGCTCCAGTCTCAGATTAAATCCATCGTTCAGGATGAAGAAGGGGGAATGTGGTTTGGAACTGTGAGTGGTTTGAGTTATTACGATGGAAAGCACTTCATAAACTTCAAAGACACCCTCTTCCCCCACTCTTCTGTTCTAGATCTTTTCCGGGATAGCAATGGACGCATTTGGGTGGCTACTCAGAGTGAAGGTGTGTATGTTTTAAAAAATGAAAAAATATTTCGGCATTATACCAAAAGTGACGGTCTCCCCTCTCTGAGAATCAACAGAATCATGGAGAAAAATGGATACATCTGGCTCGGCACAGGAAATGGAATAGTAATCATTAAGGACTCCATTATTGATATCATTGATCCTTCCGATGGTCTTCCTGATACCAGGGTGAATTCCATTGTATTTGATGGAGAGGACAATCTATGGGTGGGTACTGTCTCGGGTATTTACACGATGAAAGACTCAAAGTTTATTTATCCATATAATCGCTTCAGGAACAGGCTTTTTATTCATTATCTTTTACGAACAAAAGATGGTAGGATTTTGGCTGCAACACGATACGGTATATGGATATTTAATAAAGGTGCCGTTGCTCACTTAGGACCACCCCGTATCCCCAGTACGTTCATAACACATATGGTGGAAGACCCTCACGGGAGCATATACTTTACTACAGATAGAGGTCTTATAAAACTGTATAAAAACCACATATTTCACTATAAACTCGAGAACCTATACCTCAATTATATTTATGTAGATAGAGAACAGAATATTTGGATTGGAACCCGGGGAGGCGGAGTATTGAAACTCCAGAATGAGGCCTTTACTCATTACACTCTTGAAGATGGTCTGCCGGATCCCGCTGTTATCAGCATAAAAGCTTTGGGAGATACCACCTTACTAATTGGCACCAACAAGGGTATGGCTTTGAAGAGCGGAGAAAAAATACGAGTTTTTGCTTTGCAGGATGGATTGCCTGATATGAGGGTAACCTCATTTTCACCTCTTTCTAAAAATCGCATATTTGTTGGTACATGGAAGGGCATTGTTATTTATGAGAAAGGGCGACTTTATCATAATAGATTGACACGCTTGGTCGGGAATTTGAGGGTGAACTGTACGGAAATTATGGGGGATACCCTCTTTCTTGGAACTCCCAGTGGCTTACATTTTGTGAACCTCACCACAAAGAAACAGGGAACTACTCTGAAAGGAAGACATGACGTAACATTCATAACCAGAGACTCTAAAAACAATGCCTTACTATTTATTGCAGATGGAAATGTATATTCCTTAAGAGAAGGTATAATACAGAAATTAAATCCTGCAGGGTATTATCAGGATCTGGTATACACAACAATACTTACCAACGATACGGCAATATACGCTGGTACCGAGAGTGGATTTTTTGTCATAAAGGGTAATAAAATCACTAAACTCGGTGAAAAGGATGGGCTTTCGGATTTCTATGTAGTGGCTCTCCTTGATGATAAAAAGGGGAATATATGGATTGGAACCAACAGGGGCATTAACAGATTCAGCGGAAAGGACGTAAGAATATACAACTCAACTAACGGATTTACAGGAGAGGAATTGATAACACCCCAAAGTATTTCGCTTGATTCTCAGGGAAATATCTGGTTCGGTACATTCACCGGTCTATTTTCATACAATCCAGAACTTGAATTTGTTGACACTGTGCCTCCCTATACCAAAATCACTCGAGTTGAAATCAATTCCAATCCAGTACAGGTTACAAAGAAATTTTTGAAGCTTCCAGGGAGCAGAAGTAGTGTTAAAATAGAATTTGTGGGGCTCTCATTTAAAGACGAAACAGACGTGACCTATTCGTACAGATTGTTGGGATATAGCGATGAGTGGACAAAGCCGAGTAAGGAAAACGAAATTACCTTTATCAACCTCAAGCCTCGAAATTACACCTTCCAGGTCAAAAGCTTCAATCGAGAGGGAATATCCAGCCGCAATGTGGCAACATATTCTTTTTTCATCCCGGCACCTTTGTGGCAGAGACCCTATTTCCAGGTTTTGTCTTTCATAACGTTCCTTCTTTTACTTTATGCTCTGACACAGATGCGGGTAAAATGGGTAAAAAGAAATGAAGAAAAGTTCAAGAGGATGGTTAGAGAAAAGACAAGAGAACTTGAACAGAAAAGCTATGAACTGGAGCAGCTTGCCATCACAGATCCCCTCACAGGGCTTTACAACAGGCGCCATCTCAATGATAAAATCAAAATAGAGATCGAGAGAAGCAAGAGATACCGGAGAAAATTTTCATACCTCATGATAGATGTAGATGGGTTCAAACAGATAAACGACACCTTTGGACATACTGCAGGGGATGATGTTTTGCGGATCATTGCCAAGATAATAAAGGACCATATCAGGGAGGCAGACTTTGCAGCAAGATACGGGGGAGACGAGTTCGTGATTTTACTGCCAGAAACCTCACTAAAGGGAGCCCTGGCACTGGCAGAAAGGATACGCTCCACAGTGGAAAGAACTGTTTTCGGACTCAATGAGATAGAATTCTCCACCACAGTAAGTATCGGTGTATTTACCTATGATAAACAGGAAATTGAAACTCCTGAAGAACTTCTCAGAATAATTGACTGGGCCCTTTACAGAGCCAAAATAATGGGCAAAAACAGGGTGGAAGTGGTGAAACATAAGTTTCATTGAACTTCCGCCCACTTCATTTTAACATTTAATCCACAACAAGGAGGAAGAAATGCTCAGGGATATGAACGAAGTTATCGATTTTGCTAAAAGCAAAGGCAAAAAAGAGATAGCAGTTGTGGAAGCCGCATCCCAGCCAGTTATTGAGGGACTCAAGCTCGCCAGTGATATAGCTTTTCCCATACTTATAGGAAATAGAGATAAGATAGAAAAACTTGTTAAAGAAGCGAAACTGGGAGAATTTGAGATAGTACATTCGGATTCTCCTGTAGATTCTGCTTATAAAGGCTGTGAGCTTGTAAGGGAAAATAAAGCGGATTTTATCATGAAGGGCAAGATTGAGACCCCTCAATTTTTAAGAACCATACTTGATAAGGAGAGAGGACTCAGATCAGGTAAAATTCTTTCTCACATATCTCTTATAGAAATACCCGGATATCATAAAATGATTTTTCTTTCTGACGCAGGTATGAATATAAGACCGAATCTGGAAATGAAAATTAAAATACTGGAAAATTGTCTCTCTGTTATGGAAAACATGGGCTATGAAAATCCAAAAGTTGCATTTCTTGCCTCCATCGAGACCATTCATCCTGATATGCCAGAGACAATCGAGGCAGCCGCCATATCAAAACTGGCTGACAGAGAATATTTTAAAGGTGCAATTGTGGATGGCCCCCTTGGGTTTGATATCGTAGCTTCAAGAAAAGCTTCCGAATTGAAAGGAGTAAAATCAGAGGTTGCTGGAGATGCAGACTGCTGGATAGTTCCTGATGTAGCTTCCGGGAATATACTGGCAAAAGCCCTGATTTACTTTGCCGGAGCAAAGGTGGGAGGAATAGTATACGGAGCAAAGGCTCCTATAATACTTTTATCCCGCTCAGATACCCCTGAAATGAAGCTATATTCTATCGCCTTTGGTGTAGCGGCCCTTGGATAGATACTTCTATCAGAGAATCGACTCCACAAATGAAGAGGCTAAAAGACTCCTGAAGAAGGGGGAATCGCCCCCTTTTTATGTAGTCACAGAGGAACAGACGCAAGGTAAAGGGCAACAGGGCCGTAAATGGGTCTCGCACAGAGGTGGACTGTATATATCCATTGTACTGGGTGAGGAATATAATATACAAAGAGCCCTTCTTATTGGCACACTTTCAGTCCAAAGATTATTGATTTCTTATATTTCTGATATTAAGATACGTTTCCCAAACGATTTGATAACGAAAAACAAAAAAATAGCTGGCATACTTATTGAAAAGGGGAATAGTTTTACAATCTTCGGAATAGGCATCAATGTGAATCAGAAAATATTCCCTGAACAAATTAGAGAAAGGGCTACCAGTCTATATCTTATAACTGGAGAAAAATATAGCATTAGAGGGATAGAAGAGGACATTCTGAAACATCTGATGGATATCCGCAAGCATCCTATTAGTGTGCTTTTTCCGTGGTATAGAAAAGCTCTTATGCTTGACATGCCGGCTGTACTTCATCTGAAAAAGGGACCCTCCATACGAACAGTCATTAAAGATATAACAGAAAAATTTGACATTCTGACAGAAAAGGGATATTTTAAACTGGAGGAGCTTGTATGGATAGAATGGTAAAGGCACTTTGCTTTGATATCGGCAATACCCGAATCAGATACGGATTGTTCGGAAATGATGTGCTCATGAAAAAGGGAGAGGGAGTGCCTGATCCAGACTTCCTGAAAGGAGTTAACTACATAGCTTATACTTCGGTATCCAGTAGGAATTATGAGAAAGTTTCCGGAATATTTGAACATAAGAGAAATGTACTGCATTTATCTGCTACCACTCAAAATATCCTCACAATAAACTATACTAACCCCTTGACCCTCGGCGATGATAGGGTTGCCAACGCTCTATTTTTGTTTTTTAAATTTAGAAATGGCCTCATCATTGATGCTGGAACTTTTATCACCTTTGATTTTGTGAGAGATACTATACATTATCCTCTTGCGATAATTCCGGGAATCTATCTTTTAAAGGAGATTTACAAAAGAGGGGATAATTTAAAAAAATTTACTCCAGAAATAGGTAGAATCCCTCTTCCCCAATCTACCGGGGAGGCCATTGCCTCTGGATTATATTCACTCCTAAGGGGAAGTTTCCGGGAAATTCTCTCTTTACTGAGTGAAGCACCTGACAAAATCATTCTTACTGGGGGAGATGCCCATATTTTGAAAGATATTATATCTGAAGCCCATGTAGAAGAAGATGCAACCCTCTGGGGTATATACCTCTGGTTAAAGAATCAAATTTCAGATTTCACCCTCTGAACAGTATAATATACACTATGAAGGCAATAATATTACTCCTAATATTGGGACAGCTTCCTTATAAAGCAGTAAAACCAAAAATAGAAATCCGTCATGATTCTGTATTTGTGAACTTCAAGACTGCAAATTTCTCCACGGATCCCAATGTGTTTTATGGTGAGGTTCCCTATCCTGAAACTCCAAGACCCTTTTTCCTCGATTATGACAGGAATGTATGGTCAAAAAATGTGGATACACTGCACAGTCTTTACCTGAGAGATATCAAACCAGGAAGGTTATACCATTACCAGGTAAGTTATATAGATACAGTTCGTAAAGTCGAGTGCGCTTCCAGGGAATATTTCTTCAGGATCATCCAGGACGGGGATGGGCATCTTAAAGAAGGTGTTGTGATCACAGACGGACCCTACCTCAGCATTTTTTCGACTAAAGATTACGGAATCTTTTTCTGGACAAATTATGAAAGCAGAGCCTGGGTAGAAATAGATAACAAGAAAATAAGTGATAATACCATATCCCGAAAGCATGAAATCTATCTAAAAGACCTCCATGGAGGTGAGAAAAAATACAGGGTAATAGTAGTAAGTGGAGTAGACACTTTTTACACCCCCACTTTCAAATTTCATGTGAAAGAAAATGGGTCAGATTTAAAATTTCTTGTGGCAGGAGACTCAAGGGCAAGCTGGCGATACCCTGCTGCTTCATACAGAATCAATGGTGTCAATTTCGATATCCTGAGATTCCTGATGCTGAATGTGTACAGGGAAAGGGTAGATTTTGTGATTCTTCTCGGAGACCTGATCTCCGGTGTGACCCAGTCCCGGGAATATGGAGAACTGCAGTATCGAACTTACCTAAATGCAATGTGGCCTTTTGATGCCTTTATTCCGGTTCTGCATGTTCCGGGCAATCATGATATGACTGCTCCTTACATTAAAAAGGGTGATATAAGGATGGACCCAGAGCCTCCGAACAGTGCTGAGGACCTGTGGAAAGAAGTGTTTATGCTTCCTGAAAATGGACCTAAAGCAAAAGACGGTAAGCCTCCTTTTAAAGAAAATGTTTACTATGTGGATGTGGGTAATGCAAGAATTGTGGTGCTAAATGTTGATTACAATTATACTCGAGGAAAAGGTGGCAAATTAAGTTCGGCGTTAGACAAAACACAATTAGAATGGCTTAAAAAAGTTCTAAAAGATAATGAAAAGGAACATCTTTTCATATGTTTCCATGAGCCTGCTTATCCACTTGGTCCGCATATCGGTTCTTCTCTGGACACCAATTTAAGGGAGAGAAACCTCCTTTGGGATCTCCTCTCAGAATATTTACCGGATGCAGTATTTGTGGCACATGAACACTTTTATGCACGGATGCTAACCCCGGGAAACATATGGCAGGTCATAACAGGCCGGGCAGGTGCGCCTCTTTATACCACAGATGTCACAAAAATACCCAAAGATATAAAATTATTTAAATTTTCAAAAGAGTTTCACTATTGTTTGATTGAAACGGAGAATAACAAAAGTTACCTCACAGTGAAAACTTTCACTGGAGATACTCTCGACAGTTGTGAATTGAAATGAAAAACATCCGAAATTTCTCCATAATTGCTCATATTGACCACGGTAAATCTACTCTTGCAGACAGATTTCTTGAGATTACAGATACGCTGAGAGCACGGGATATGAAAGAGCAGGTTCTGGACTCCATGGATCTCGAGAGGGAGAAGGGTATTACCATAAAGATGCACCCTGTGAGAATGAAGTACAGATACAATGCAGAGGAATATATCCTGAATCTCATTGACACCCCTGGACATGTGGATTTCAGCTACGAAGTATCACGTTCACTGGCTGCGTGTGAAGGCGCAATTCTTCTCGTGGACGCCACTCAGGGAGTGGAAGCACAAACCATAGCCAATCTTTACCTTGCTCTTGAACAAAATCTCGAAATAATTCCCGTGATAAACAAGATTGACCTCCCCAATGCTCAGATTGAAAAGGTGGAACACCAAATAGAAGAGCTTTTAGGAGAAAAGCCCTTAAAGGTCTCTGCAAAATTAGGCTGGGGGGTCAAAGAATTAATTGAAGAAGTGATTAAAAGGGTTCCCACTCCAAAGGGAGACCCTCAAGAACCATTGAAAGCTCTCATTTTTGATGCAAATTATGAAGATTACAGGGGTGTTGTGATTTATGTAAGGTTATTTGATGGCACCGTCAAACAGGGTATGAAGATAATGCTTAAGTCAAGCGGTCTGAGCTACGAAGTAATGGAGGTTGGCTACTTTACCCCAGAAACAGAAAAGACAAAGGAGTTGAAGGCCGGAGAGGTAGGGTATATTATCGCAGGCATAAAGGATATCGCCCTTGCCCGGGTGGGAGATACCGTTGTGGACGCATCGAAACCTGAGACTCCTTCTCTTCCTGGATATAGAGAGGCAAAACCAATGGTTTTCGCCGGTTTTTACCCCACTCTATCCTCTGATTATCCACTTCTCGAAAAGGCTCTGTATAAATTAAAACTCAATGATGCCGCCCTTCATTTTCAAGGTGAATATTCGCCGGCTCTTGGACCGGGATTTAGATGCGGCTTTCTCGGAATGCTTCACATGGAGATTGTAAAAGAAAGGATTAAACGCGAATTTGGTGTTGAGGTGGTAATTACCACACCAAATGTTGAATATAAAGTGAAAACAAAGGATGGAGAGGAAATTGTCGTGGATTCTCCAAAGGAGTTTCCTGATCACTATCTTGAAGCTTATGAACCCTATGTCCTCGCAGAGATAATTACTCCCAAGGAGTTTCTTGGTAATATCCAGGAATTGGTGATGAAGAGAAGAGGCATTCAAAGAAAATTCCAGTTTCTTGATGAAAATACAGTTTATTTTGAATTTGAACTTCCTCTTCAGGAAATTATATTTGATTTTTATGACAGATTGAAAAGTGTATCCAGGGGATATGCGTCTTTTGATTATGAATTTCTGGAATTCAGGAAAACAGATGCAGTAAGACTGGATTTCATTGTGGCTGGAGAAAGAGTGGAAGCCCTTTCAATGATCATTCACAGGAGTAACGCATACAGAATAGGAAGAAAAATAGTGGAAAAGTTAAAACGCGAAATTCCAAGACATCTCTTTGAAGTCACAATTCAGGCAGCCATAGGAAACAAAATAATTGCAAAGGAGAGGATTGCACCCCTCAGAAAGGATGTAACTGCCAAATGTTACGGAGGGGATATAACCAGGAAGAGGAAACTCCTGGAAAAGCAAAAAGAGGGTAAAAAGCGGATGAAGAAAATCGGGAGGGTAGAACTACCCCAGGAAGCATTTCTGAATGTTGTAAGAGCCGAGGATTGAAATGTTCAGAATTTTGATGGCTACGGAACATTACTATCCTTATCCTGGGGGGATCACAGAGCATGTGTATCATCTTTCAAAGGAGTTGAATAACCTGGGTAATGAGGTGCATATCCTTACCACCAACTACAGTAAAAACTACATAGGTGAACCTCCTTTCCCAAAGGTGATAAGGGTCGGAAGAGCATTCAGACTCCCTGTCAACAAATCATTTACCACCTTTACTTTTTCTCCCCTTGTGGCAAAACAGATCAGGGACATAGTGAAAAAGGGCAAATATGACATAGTCCATGCCCAGGGTTCAATAGTTCCTACCATTCCATATCTCGCCATAATGTACTCAGAGTCCATAAATTTCAGTACATTCCACGCTTCCCATGGTGCTTCAAAGGGATATGAGATCTTTAAACCTGTTTTAAGGCCTGCCTTTAACAAATTGCACGGAAGGATTGCAGTTTCAAAATCTGCCCTTGAAACTATTCGGAGGCATTTTGAAGCTGATTACAAAATCATCTCAAATGGTGTAGATATTGAGCGTTTTTCCCCGGAAGGTAAACTATCTGGAAAAATTAAAAGAGATGATTCCATTAAACTACTTTTTGTAGGAAGACTGGAGCCCAGAAAAGGACTAAAATATCTTATTTCTGCTATGAATATTCTGGTGGAGAAGTATAACGTTACTCTCTATGTGGCGGGAGATGGACCATTAAAACCGGCTTACAGACAATATATCGGTGAAAAAACACACGACAGAATCATTTTTCTTGGATACATACATAAGGATGAACTACCTTCACTTTACAGAAGTTGTGATATTTTTATTTCCCCTGCCATTGGTGGAGAAAGTTTCGGCATCGTGCTTCTTGAAGCTATGGCTACTCAAAAACCTGTTGTTGCAACAAGAATCAGTGGATATATGGAAGTCATCGAGGAGGGAAAAGATGGACTTCTTGCAGAACCAAAGGACCCTGCTTCCCTTGCAAGAAAGATATCCATTCTCATAGAAAATGAAGGATACAGAAATATGCTTGCTACTCGAGGAAGAGAGAAAGTACTCAGAAAATATACATGGGAGAAGGTGGCAAAACAGGTTCTGGAGTATTATAAAGAGATCTATTCCCGGTACAGCCAATGAAATTTTACATAATTGATGGTTATAATGCCATTTTTTCCTCTTACCTTAAGACAAAACCCATGGAGGAGGCAAGAGAAGAACTCCTGGCCATATGTAAATCCCGGTTTGGTGCTAATTTCCTCCTCGTATTTGATGGAAGGGAAGGGATAATCTCAGAATCCAGAGAAAAAAGAGTGGTTTTCACAAAGAGTATGAGTGCAGATGATTACATAAAAAAATACGTTGAAAAAGAAAAGAATCGCAATGCAATTGTGGTAATATCCCGAGATAAGGCTTTAATTGATTACTGCAGATATCTCGGGGCTAAAACTCAAGGCCCGGAATTCATTTTCAAAACAGAACATCTCCCCTGTGGAGAAGAACGAGGACTTTCCATTGAGGAAGAAAGAAAAATAACTGAAGAACTCAAAAAAATATGGGGACTTGATGATTAATTCCCCTCCTCCTTTAAAGGAGGAGGGGAATTGAGTTAATTATCTGGTTATTGTGATCTTGGTTGTAGCAGAACCACCTGTTGTCTTCAGCCTCAAGATGTAAACACCTGCTCTGAATTTGTCAGCTCTCCATGTTATAGTGTGGGTTCCGGCATCCAGCTCACCACTGAATATCTTCTTCACTGCTCTACCTGAAATGTCGTATAGCGTAATATCTACAAAGCCCTTCCGGGGTACATTGAATTTCAGTGTCGAGACGTCTTTCACCGGGTTGGGGAAATTCTTAATGAACCTGCTCTTTCCAGAAATGACATGCCATTCCTCGATGCCAGTGGTTCCCCACTCATACACTCTGAGATAGCCTTCTCCTGGATCAGGAAGATTGATTGGATCTTCAGTGGTATAATACCAGTCAGCAATAATTTCCTTGTGTCCATCCCCATCAAGGTCCATACCTGGCAGAGGATTATAACCAACTATATAATTAGCTGTGAGAGAATCGAGTGTTGTATCAACAACGATTGTTGTCTCAGGCGGGGTAACCGTTGTGTCTATAGTTGTATCAACGGTGATTATGGTATCTATAAGTCCTCCCCAGTACTTAATAATGGAATCAACCCTGTAAGCTTCATAATTCGCGGTATCTGCAGGATCTCCCCCCACATACTCAAGATCTATAAGTCCAAGACCATCCACCAGAAGGTAGATATCTTTACCATCCGCACCGGGTCCATGGTCCTGGTCACCAGTACTGGCTCCCATGACACCCAGGAGATCCGATGGCAATACCACAGTGTCCACAGTGGTGGTTGCAGAATCACCAGTATAATTAACTATATAAGCATAGCCGCTATATATAGGGAAGAGCACAAGTTCTGTGTTACCATCTTCATCAATATCTGTTGCAAAAATCACTTTATGGTAAATGTATGCAT
>Ga0190349_1000428_pt1 | contig 12779 bp, 11 predicted proteins | sample 48721378_MG_FD_179798 | JGI IMG/M metagenome (GOLD analysis project Ga0190349, IMG submission 179798) | Hydrothermal vent microbial mat bacterial communities from Southern Trench, Guaymas Basin, Mexico - 4872-13-7-8_MG | ecosystem: Environmental > Aquatic > Marine > Hydrothermal vents >...
TCTAACCATTCATCATAACCATAATAACCCAGGGTGGCTACAGGAGAATCCAGGTGTTTATAAGTAAAAGGCACAGCCTTGGGTCTGCCGGTAGTGCCTGAGGTGTAAATAAGGACCGCCAATGCTTTTTCATCAAGTATTTCTCCATCTGCAGCATTAGCTGAATTAATTAAATTATCTATATCTTTTATCACCTTAACTTCTGAAACTTCTATATCTTTTTCCGAGATAAGGTAATTTACTTCGGCATGCCTTAAGATATTTTTTACTTCTTCTTTTTTAAATGAAGGGTCCAAAGGCACTACAATGATACCTAAAGACAATGCTGCTAAATAGGCATAAATGTATTGTGGGCAATTGGGCAAACAAATGGCCAGTTTTTCTCCTTTTTTTATGCCCAATGCCTGAAATGCCCCTATTAATCTTCTTACTTTGATAAATAGCTGTGCAAATGAATCTATGTGTTCACCAAAAATAAGGGCCTCTTTTTGGGGGTGTTTTTTTACTGTATTTTGGAGAACATTATAAAAATCCATGTTCAACTCCTAGAAACTATATTTTACTTCAAAATATAGCTCCTTACTGTCATTGAATTGCCCATGAAGTCCGCTTTCCTTTCCTTCCAGGATGTGGGCACCTACAGTAGTGGTCAAGTGGTCTCCCCACTCAAAATAGAAGGAAGGACTGATCCTCCAATCATTATCATCACCATAAACTATCAAAATATTGGGTTTAAGCCTTTCATGAAAGAAATCAGTTGAAACTCTTAAAGTCAGTAAAGTTTCTACCTTATCCATCGCTCCCCCTGAAGGCCAGACAAATGGTTGTCCATCTATATCTTTTTTAGAATTAATTAATTGGATGAATTGAAAACTGGCCAGCCAATTGGTAACAATGTATTTATCCAAACCAATCACATAATTATAGCAATCTGTCTTTGCCCATTTAAATTTACCATCTTTGGTGCGATAAGTTCTATAATCGTTTCTTACATAAGCAAATTCTCCCCTTAAGGTGAGGCCTTTTAAAAATCCACTTACAAATGTCTTTGAGAATGTGCCTCCCCAGACATTTATGCGGTGATATTTTTTGGTAAAGTAAAAAGTGCTCCCCGGAGGGGCAATCCCTTGAGAGTGAAAAAAGTTTTGTAGTTCCGTAGGGCTCATATGCATACGCATCGCTAGTTCCTGAAATTTTTGGGGGTCCATAGTGCTGGTATCTACAGTAGTGACCCTTTCAGGTGATTCTGTCTCCCAGGAATAAATATAATTTAAGGTATATTCAAAGCTACCCAAGACATCCCGCCATCTTACCCCAAATTTTGAATTTCCCCATTTTTCTCCAGGTCTTCCTTCATGGGAAATTATCCGGTAATCAAAAGGAACTCCGGCCATACCTGTGCGGCTAAAATTCAATAAAGCATCCATCATCTTGGCCCCTTCTTTACTGGTGCCAATAGCAAACGGTGCCCCTACGGCTGGCCAATAGTCAGGCTCAAAATCAGGGATTAATAAAAATTGAAGACTTCCATTTACTGTAGGTTGAAACTCTATCTTTAATGTCCAAAGGGGAATTTTTATTTCATTCCAGGGTTTAAGGGTAAATTCTCGCCAGTCCAATGGGTTTACATATTTATCCAAGACCCTTATACCATCTGCTGTCCCCCAGGTTATTAATTGCTTTCCTGCCCTAATATCTAAATATTCCGAAAAAAAATCCACATAAACTTCCCTTACCCAGGATATACCCTGCCAGGTCTCTCGGTTGGTATACATGGCCTGGTGGGCAGGTGCGTATGCGTCTTCCTGATTGTAAGCAAAATCCCACCATTTATAAATATGGCCATAAAAGGAAAGCCACGGTCTTGGTTTATATTGCCCTCTTAAGTCAACGATATTCATAATTTTAATCCACTTATGAAAATCAGGATAAACCCCAGTCTCACTCTTAATATAACCCTCTACGGTGAGAGGACCTTTTTGGTAAATAGTTGCCTGACCTAAACCTGGTAAAAAAACCACCAACAAAACAATTAGCCATTTTCTCATGATTTCCCTCCTCTTTAAATATAAGGTAAAGGTAAAGGTTAAGATAAAGGCAAAGGTAAAGGTAAAGGTTAAGGTTAAGAAAAATCATTTTTCTGGATTCTTTAAAGCCAAAATTACCTTATTTATGTCATTGTATAGCTGATTTAAACTGTTATCTAACTCCTCTGCTCTTATTCCATCCACATAACCTACTCTTTTTCCATATTCTAAATGGCTTTGTGTCTCAGTTAATGAGCCTCTTGCTATGTAATAGAAATTTATCTTGTCTAAAGTATGACTTCTTCCAAATGCCTCTGCAATATTGGCAGAAATGCTAAGTGCTGCACTCCTTATCTGAGATGTAAATCCGTAATCCTCTTTTCTTGGTAGTTTTTCCGTTAATTTATGGATAGTTTCTGCAATTTCCATCGCTTTCTTCCAGATAGGCATTTCCTTAAAACTCTTATACAACTCTCTACCTTTACCTGTGTTTTTTTACCATTCCTGTCTTTCTAAAATACGCGGGGAAAAATGTCTTTCCTTTAAACCTGAGTTGTAACGCCCAGGTTCAATAAGGAGTGTATCAGAATGTCCGGTGCGAAAGTTATAGACCTCCCACATCCTGGCCCACCAGCAACCTTCTTTAGGGGTATCAAAATAGTGAAAGATTTCTTTAAATTTCCTGCCTCTCTTGTCATAATATTCTTCATAAACATCAATCCCTGTATTTTTATCTATCCAGACAATGCGATAGGTGTAATACCACGGGTTTTTTTTGGGCACGGCCTTGATTTTGTAGCAGGGGGTATTGGCATAATAAATTTTTTTGTTGTAATGGGCCTTATAGCCTTTGAATATTTCTTCTCCTAACAATTCATATGTCTCATAACCATATCTTCTGGTAGTGACTTCTTCTACCGTGAATTCTGTGCCCATAAAAGAATCGTCTCCTTCGGCCTGCGAGACCTTTCTTATCTTTTTCATAGAAGGGAGCCAGATCCAGATATCATTCTGTTTGTTTATATCCATATAGGCCCAATTTAAGACCGCCAGCCCTTTGCTGTATTCAGGATAAGTAATGGCAATGAGGTCCTTATAGTCAAATCCATTTTTACCATGCATAATAATTCTTTTTCTGACCGCCTTCTTTTCCCTTTTATAGCCGGATTTATCTATCATGATTAAATTTACCCCATTATAGACCGCATCATTCACAAAACGGGTGAATTTGATATCAAACCAGTGTTGCATAATTTGCTCTGCAGTGGGATGAGGCGGTAAATCAGGTGGGCGACAGGTCATAGCCAGGCCCAGGCTTCCTAAAAACAAAAAAAACATTAAGAAAAACAGTATTTTTTTCATAAATTTCCTCCTTACCATTCCATTCTTTCTAAAATCCTGGGGCTAAATGCCCGCTCTTTTAAGCCCGTGTTAAATTTATAGACTTGAATATCTATGCAATCAGCATGGCCAGTGCGGAAATTATAGACTTCCCATATCTTTGAAACCCAGCAATTTTTTTCTGGAGTGAGATAGTAGCGAAAAATGACCTTAAATTTTCTTCCTGCCTTGTCATAATATTCGTCAAAGATAGCAATGCCTGTCTTTTTATCAAACCAGATAATACGATAGCTATAATACCAGTTTTTCTTTTGAGGGATGCCTTTTATTTTATAGCAGGGTGTATCCTTAAAATAGCTCTTACCGTCTAGATGGCTGGTATAGCCAGGGAAATTCCCCTCTCCTAAAAATTCATAGGTTTCATATCCATAACGACGGGTAGTAATGTCTTCTACAGTAAATTCACTGCCTAAAAATGCATCATCTTCTTCTGCTTGAGAAACCTTTCTTACCTTTTTTAAAGAAGGTAACCAAAGCCAGAGGTCATTCTGTTTTTTTACATCTAAATAGGCCCAGGTGAGCACAGCCAATCCTTTGGTATATTCAGGATAGGTCATGACTACTAAATCTTTGTAATCTGTTCCTTTCTTGCCATGCATAATCAAACGGCGCCGAATCCACTTTTTTGTGCGTTTAAATCCTGATTTATCAATCATGACTAACTGTCCTGTGTAATAGACATCATCCGCATAACGAGTAAACTTAATGTCAAACCACCGCTGCATAATTTGCTCTACTGTGGGATGAGGTGGCAAAGTTTTAGGCCGACAACTGGCTGCAAACCCCATTGAAGGTAATAGAAATAAAAATCCCAGAAATAGCCATAACTTTTTCATAACCAACCTCCTTTTTATCCGAACCAGCCTGATACCTGAGTCTTCCCAAAGGAAATCCCAATGTGTTTTGGCTGAAGATATTCAAATAAACCCCATTTGCCCAATGTCCTTCCAAAGCCACTTTCCTTGAAACCACCAAAAGGAGTGCAGGCATCCATCTGAGCAAAGGTATTTATCCAGACCGTGCCATATTGAGCATCTTCAGCCAATGCCTTTGCCTTTTTTAAATCTTTTGACCAGATCTGAAGCACTAAGCCTGTAGGGTTTTGTGCTATTATGGTTTCTATTTCTTCTTGGTTAAATTTTTTTACTAACAAAATGGGATTGAAACATTCTGCATAAATCATTTCTGGTATTTCTATAATAGTGGGTTCAAAAAAATAACCTTTAGTTTCTAATGCCTTTCCGCCTTTAATGATTTTTGCCCCCTTTTTCTTAAAATTTTTTACCTTGTTTACTACTTCTTCTAAGTGTTTTTTTGACCTTAGAGGCCCCATACCGGTTAAGGCAGAACTAGGGTCTCCTACTTTTATCTTTTCCATTTTTTTACTTAAAAGCTCTAAAAACTGCTTATAAATACCTTCTTCAATCAAACAAACACTGGTATTAATGCACATCTGTCCCTGTTTCATAAAGGCAGAGGCCATAATATTTTCAGCTGCTTCTTCCAGGTCTGCATCTGAAAAGACAATAGCCAAATTTATCCCACTTAATTCACAAATGGCTTTTTTAGGCCTTTTTATACTTTCAAATATCTTTTTAAATGTTTCACTTGCACCAGTGAAGGAAATCATATCTATATCTGATGTAGCCAATGCCTTTCCAATAATAGAGCCTTCTCCTGTAATGATGTTTATTAATCCCTCAGGAAAATCTAGCTCATCAATGTATTTTGCCAATTCTAATAAAGAGAGACTGCCAAGTTCAGATGGTTTAACAATTATGGCATTTCCTGCAGCCAAGGCAGCAGCGGCGTTAAATCCAAATAACATTAGAGGTACATTATAGGGTAAAAACATGCCCACTACACCAAAAGGGACATATTCAACCATATCAAAAGCATCTTTATTAAAGAATGAGGGAAAAGAGACATTTTCTATCAAAGAGGCATAATATTCAAAACACTGAGCAGCTAAAGGAATATCCACAAAGAGTGTTTCTTTTATGGGTTTGCCTATTTCTTTTGTTTCTAATTCAGCCAAATTTTTTAGATTTTCAAGGATTACCTTAGAAATACCTTGTAATAATTGTTTTCTTTCTTTAAAAGAGGTCTTTTGCCAGGTTTTTTGAGCCGATTTTGCTTTTTCAATACAAAATACCAAGTCACTTTCATCTGCTTGGGGTATTTGAGCAAAGACTTCTTGTGTAGCCGGATTTTCTATTAAAATTTTTTCTTTTTTATCCCTAAACTCTCCACCGATATACATACTATATGTGTGCATTTTTTACTCCACTCCCACTTCTTTCCAAAGGGCAAATGTCCTTTCAAATACAGGAAACCATTTGGAAAGTTTATTGAAATCCCCTTTTAGTTTTATTTTGCCCTGGTTGAAGGCTACAAATGGATCAAGTTCACCATTAAAAATTTTTTTCCAAAACTCCCCTTTAGCCGAAAACACAAATTCTGCATTTTCTTCACTATTTTTTACTTGTATTATCTTTCCTTGCTGATAGCAAAAAGAAATAGTTGTCTTGCTATCTGTTTCTTTATTGCATAAAACAGTAGTAAGGTTAAGTTTTTCCCCTAAAGAACGGGCAGTTTGATCATTGTTTATGGTTTCCACTAAGGCTTTAATATGTTCTTTAGAAAATAATTTGTATTTCTTTACTTGGGTTTCTTTTTTAGGAGGGATTTTAGCCAATGACTTCAAGTTATGAGTGATTAAACTAACCTTAGCGGTGGTTTCTAAAAGTTCAATTAAAGAAAACACAGAGACAAATTCCTTCCCTACGGCCACTACTCCATGATTTTTTAGCACTACTATATCATTGTTTTCTAGAGCACTTATCACTGGAGAAACATCTGTAACTGTAGGAGTAGTTTGAGGGATGGCAATAATATTGCCTAGATAAATTTTTTCTTCGAAGGTAATGGGTGTTAAGGTATCAAAATAGTGAAAATAATATACTGTCCAAGGCGAATGGGCATGGATGACAATAGGTTTTTCTTTAAAAGTTTTATGGATGACCAGATGAAGAGCTAATTCTGAAGTGGGTTTTTTATTTCCTTCTAAAACATTGCCTTCTTTATCTATAACCAAAATATCTTCTTTTTCTAAAAATCCTAAATAAGCATTATGTGCGGTAATAAGAATCTTATCATTGATACATTTTGAAATATTGCCAGAACTTCCACAAAGCAGCCCCCTTTGATGCAACTGCCCTCCCCAGAATATGATTTCTTCTCTTTCCTTATCGTAACTCATTTTATGAACTCCATGGGCACATATTCGTCTTTTGTTTCCAGGGCTGCATTTTTGAAAAATAAACAGCCATCTATGGTTGATGCATCCTGATCAAATACCCTTAAATCAATCTCTTCACCTTTTAATGCCTTAATAGGCACCTGATGCAAATGAGATAAAAGACAGACATAAAGGCTTCCACAGATACCTAAAAAATGGCCATTTTCCATTTTTTTATAAAAAAATAGCACCTCTTTTATTTTTTGTTTATAAAAAAGAAGTCCTAACATATTATCTGTGACATAAATGGGTTTCACACCTTCTTTGTTTAATCCCGCTGCTACTTTAAGCCCTAAAATATAGGGTCTCATTTCTGGTATAAACACCGAGTTGGTTTTTTTAATCTTTTTTAATCCTTCTTTTGAAGGAATGCCCCAAAGAAGAGAAAGACTATTTAGTTTTTCTAATCGCATATCTCTATCCACCCCGAAATATATTTGGCCGGAGTAATATCAAATGCCGGATAAATTGTTTCTGGAAAATCCCTTTTTTTAAGCCACATAAACACCTCTTCTTCAGGCCTTTGTTCTATTTCAATATTTTCTATGTCTATTTCCCTTGGGTATTGGGTAAGGGCATAAAAAGGAATCTTAAAATAATGGGCAAGCCTGGCTAGGGCATAGGTGCCTATTTTATTTATAATATCTCCTTTTTTATTAGACCTATCTGCCCCAGTAATGACGCAATTTATTTGCCCGTCTTTCATTAAAATGGCCGCCTGATTGTCGCATATCAATTTTGCAGGAATATGAGCCTTATTTAACTCCCAGAAGGTAAGTCTTGTCCCTTGTAAATATGGCCTGGTTTCTGAAACAAAAAATATGGCTTCCTTTCCTATTTCCTTTAAGGCAGAATACAAATAAAGGAGTTCTCCATTTAGATTACAGATAGTTAAAATTCGGGCTTCAGCAGGCAACAATTTGGCCAATTTTTTAACCCGTTTTTTTCTCTTTTCTTCAAATCCCTGGACAAAACCATTTACTGCCTGCTTTATATCTAAATTTTCTCCACAGGCTTTCTTTAATATTTCTGCCAGACGGAGAAAATCAAAGGTAGGACGTATTTTTTTAAAGGCCATAGCAGTTTTATCAATTTCTCTCACTAAAGCACAGGTATAAAAAAACAATAATACCTGACCAAAGGCCCTGGTCTTCATTTTTCCTAAGACTTCTAAGGCCTCATCTAAACTTTTCACTGTAATATATGTTTCTTTAAAAGGAAGTTGCGTTTCATCTAAGACATAAATAGTATTATTTTCCATCCTTACCGGAAAGGCCAAGGGATTATGCATCAATTACTCCCATTAAATCAAAGGCACGGTCAATCATCTTTTTTTCAGCATCAAAAACTTTAATACTGGCAAAACCAATTTCTCCTGTAATTAAATTATCACTGACCAATAAAATAGCGGCTGCTTTTTTGTCATAAAGATTAGCAATAGTTAAAAAAGGGCTGGTCACCATATCTACGGCAATGGCTCCTTGACTGATAGCCTCATTGACCACTTCTTTTGTTTCTCTCAATAAGGCGTCTGTGGTCCAAACCATACCTTTATGTATCTCTTTAAAGACCGTGGCCAATTTATCGTTCAATTCCTGATCCGCCTCAGGGATAGCTCCATCATTTACATAATATCTAGTAACCCCATCTCCCCTTAAGACACTCTCTACTAGAACATAATCCCCAATGTTTATCTCTTTTCGCATACTGCCACATGAACCAAGTCTGATTAAATAATCCACTCCCCCTGCACAGAGCAATTCTGTCACTAAAGCCGCATCTGGGGCATACATTCCACCATTGCCTACAGTTACTCGCTTTCCTTTATATTCTCCTGTCCAAAAGGTGTAACCAAAGGCAGAAAAGTTCTTTAAGGGATTTTTTAGTTTTTCTAAAGCCATACTTACTCTTTGGGGTTGACCACTGATAATGGCAATTTTTGCCAAATCTCCTTCTTTAAACTGCACTGCCTTTAATAAATCCATTGGTGTGATGTGAATTTCCCTTTGCATCATTTTTAGGCTCCTAAACAAAGATTTCATCTTCAATAGCTGCTTTGGTATGGGCTTCGGCGGTTTCTATATAGCATCTAGCAGTAAGCCTACAGAAAGGATGATATTTTTTATCATATAAAATCCTCTGTACTCGTCCTGGCTGACTATAAAACTCCCTGTTTGCCCAGGCCGCCAATCTACCCAGGTCTTCTTTGCTTAGATATTTGGTAGATACCACGGCATGCTGAAAGTCCCACTTTCTTAAATCCTGATCTTCAATGAATGGCTCAAGCTCCTTATACATGGGAATGCCTGGTAATGGAGTCATAATTTGGAGGGCAGTCATATCAGGGTCAATATGGTTAATTCTTTCAAACCTGTCTTTAATCTTTACTTCATCGTCATCTGGAAATCCTACCATCCAGGTAACTACTGACATAATGTTATTTTCCCGAAAGAGTCTTACAGTTTCTGCTACCTGATCCACACTAATTCCTTTATTTATCTTCTCTAAGGTTTTTTTATCTACTGCCTCCATCCCAAAAAGCCCACAAACAAAGCCTATTTTTCTCAAGGGTTTTAATAAATCCTTGTCTCTCAAGTGATATGGGGCACGTCCCATAAAGAAAAATTTGACCTTGAGCTGTCTCTTTTCCATTTCTTCAATAAACTCCTCCATCCTTTCTCTATTTACATTAAAATCTTCATCCATCATCACTACCCACTTGGCTCCAAACTGTTTCTCTAGGAGTTCTAATTCCTCTGCTACCCTTTTGCCTGAACGAATGCGGTAACATGTCCAATCTTTATCCCCTCTAGGGTCATAGTTGGTCCAACCCACACAAAAACGACAACCATTGGGACAACCTCTGGAGTGATAGGTTTCTACATAATGCTTGATCCGGTTAAAACCAATATATTTATCCATAGGAAATAAATCATAGGCAGGGAGGGGTAAATCATCCAGATTTTCTATTAAAGGACGATATTCTGTAAGTTCTACTGTCCCATTATTCCTATAACTTAGCCCCTTTATTGATGGAATATCAGGGTCTTTTTTACTTAATTCTTTAGTTAGTTCTGGCATGGTGCGTTCTGTTTCACCAGCAATGACAAAATCAAATTCAGGTGTCTCTTCAAGCATCTTTGGTGCATTTGCCCCGTAAAAAAATCCCCCTACACAAATTTGGACTTGTGGCATGTTTTCCTTAATAAGCTTGGCTGCCCTTTGATACCTTGGATGGATAGCCGCTACACCGGTAGTCTGTAAGGCATCTCCCATATAGACTAAGTTTGGTTGTATTTCTTTAATAGCATTAATCATTTGTGTTTCACTAAAATTTAAGGCACGACAATCCAGGACTTTAATTTCAATCTCTGGATACCATTCCCTTAAATTGGCAGCTAATTGGGCATGATTGACATTTATAGCAATGTGTCTTCCCCAAGTAACCCAGCCACCCATAGGGGGTTGTAAAAACAGAACCTTCATTTTTTTCCTCCTTTCCTATTTATCCATAGGTTTCATTAAAAAATTTGGCTTTAAAAGTAAGATAAATATAGGCAATATAATTAATGCCGAAAGCATATTAATAAACAATAAAAATCCTAAAGTGCCTCCTAGCTTTGCCTGCAATTTCAGGTTTGACCATACCCAGGACCAAATCCCAATGGTTAAAATGCTTCCTGTAAAAAACACTGCCTTACCACAGGTGAAAACAGCCCGATTGATAGCAGTAATCAGATTAACTCCTTTCTCTTTTTCTTCCTTAATCCTGGATGCCAAATAGATACTGTAATCGATGCCCAGTCCTGTGCCCATGGCCGCCACAGGCAGAGTGGCTACCGTAAATGGAATATTAAACAATCCAAAGCTACCAAAGGTTAAGGCAATGCTAAAGGCCAGGGGAATAAAGAGAATTAAGCCACCAGTAAAAGAACGTAAGGCTAAAGTAATACGAAGAAATATAAGGAGACATAAAACAGCCATATTGGTAAATAAGCTTTTTTTAATAATTTCATTAGTAGCTCCTAAGATCCCGATTAAACCACCTGCATAATCAAAACTTAAAAGGTGACTACGATGATAATTTTTTATCCATTGTTTGGTCAAACTAACTACGCGTTGGATAGTTGTTCCTTGACAGTCTTTCAAATCAAAGCGGATGTTGGCAAATTGATGGTCTGGGGTAATAAAGGCATCAAACTCTCCTGGGAAGGCATTGCTTTCATAAAGAAAGATATATTCTCCAATAGTGCTATCCTTTTTAGGCACTTCAAATTGATGCTGAATGGCTAGATTCATTAACTTGATATAATCAGCTACCGAAAGGCTATAGCCTACTTCTTTCAGATTATGACGCAAAAATCTATTTAATTCGTCAATTTCTTGGATTGCCTCTGATTTAAGTAATGATTCTGGCCCTTTGCCTTTAACCAATAAATAATAAGGATTTGAGCCCTCAAAATATTTATTTATCTTTCGCTCCGCTACATTATAAGGTGCGTTTCGGTAAAGGATAGAAGTACCTGGCTCATTTTCTCCTATCTCTATATGTTTAATGCCATATACTGCTGTGATAAAAAGACACACAAACAAAGTCAGCATAAAATACATGCGCCATTTTCTCTGCCACAGCCACATAAAGCGTTTAAGAATAAAAGCTGTGAATCCCAAATTATTACTATTTTCTCTTTTAAAATGAGGAAGAGGGAAGGTAGCAAAACAGGCAGGTAAAAACATTACTACACTGATAAAGAGGCTTAATACACCCAAACTACCCAAAACAGCAATACTTTTCATGGCCGGGATAGGAATTAGGATTAAAGAAAAAAATCCTAAAAAATCGGTAAAAATAGAGGCACGGATAGGACTTAATAAAGAAACCAAAACGGTATGAGCAATATGTGTTTTATCTGTTTTTAAATGACTCTCTTCAAAATACCGCTCCATGAATTGAATGCTATGACTTATAGCCAGAATAAAAATGAGAAAGGGAATCAATATAGTAAAAGGATTGAGGGTCAAATGAAACACATTAATCATAGCTAGGCTAAATACCACCGACATACTACCTGCCAATAAGGGCAATAGAAATCCCCGCTTTTTCCGAAAGGCCAAAAACAGTAAAGAAAGAATGATGACTAAAGTCACGGCAAAGATATGGAAGATAAAAGATAAATGGGTATCAATATAACCTTCTAGAATGGGTCTACCACTTAAATAGATATTTACATCTGCCCCCTGGTAACGACTAACTATTTCTTTTACTTTGGCATAAATCTGGTGGGCAGGGATATCTTCTTTAAAATCAGCTTGAATTAAAGTAGCCTTAAAGTCTTTGGAGACCAGAGGCCCGTAAACCAGGGGATTATGTTCGATTTTTTTTCTCAATGATGCCAATTCTTGGGGTGTTTGGGGAATTTCACGGAGGAGTTTGGTGACTGAAAACCCATCAGGCCAAATTTCAATGTGTTTCACATTCTGGGCAAAAAGAGAATGAACCCTTCTGGGATTGACCTCATCTAAAAGTTGGATTTCTTCCGCTATCTGCTGGACTTCTTTTAAAACAGCCGGCTGCAGTATATCACCTTGCTGCACTTCAATAGCGATATTTACCCTATTTAAACCACCAAAAAGCTGGTTAAGGGTATTTTGCACAGAAATAAATCGATGTTTACTAGGAATGAAATCAATTTGACGGGTCTCTATCTTAATGTCCCTAATAAGAAAGAGAGAGACAATAGATAGAAATATAGGCAGAAAAATGCCTAAAAGACGCCACTTGAGAATAAATTTAGCAATCTGTTCCTCTTTTACCAAGCCCGCCAAATTTCTACCCTTTAAAAGTAAAATCTTAATAACGAAGCTTTAATAGTAAAATTTTAATAGAAAGTCAAGGGGTAAATTACAGGACTTTCCCCAAAATTTTTAAAAGCTTTCCGAAAAGAAAGGTAAGTTCTTCAAAACAGTAATAACTTTAAAAGAAAACGGTCAAATATAGTAACTGACCTTACGCATAGTATAAAATTGTTTTTAATTTTAAGCCATAACAT
>Ga0190349_1000429_pt1 | contig 12773 bp, 6 predicted proteins | sample 48721378_MG_FD_179798 | JGI IMG/M metagenome (GOLD analysis project Ga0190349, IMG submission 179798) | Hydrothermal vent microbial mat bacterial communities from Southern Trench, Guaymas Basin, Mexico - 4872-13-7-8_MG | ecosystem: Environmental > Aquatic > Marine > Hydrothermal vents > Microbial...
CTACATCACTGTTGTTAGTCTCACAGCCAAACCAAGGACTGGCCATGCACTCACCGTGGTCAGCGTCAGCAACAAGAGCTACAGGAACTTCATCCTGCAGGGTCAAGGTGCATTCTCCACCACCAGACTCAACCGCGGTGTTCTCCAGAATCCTGCTTGTGAAGGCATCGTCGTCATGGTTAAAGATGACAACAAAACCACCAGCTAATTCATTGGCAGCAATAGCACCATCCCCAGCTGCTCCATCACTGGCACCAACATCAAGAACAACTGACTTATCACCAGCAGCCACATCCGCAGCAACTGTGGTGTAGGCTACGTGCTGTCGGTAGCCGTTCTTTACACCAAGGTCAGTACTAGTAACACCGACTGAGGTTGCCTTGGCGTAGTAGAATACCCTCTCACCGTCTATCAGTTTAGTACCAACAGGGTATTTCTGCACACTGTCTACGTCTCTGATGTCGGGGAGAGCAAAGTTCTCCCAGCCTTCCTGTCCACCTTTCCAAGCTGGCCCTATAAGCATTCTGCCGTTTTCGTTTCTCACATCTACACATTGTTTAGCCATTTCACACTCCTGTTAAGCAGTGATGTCCCCAGAGGCAGTGATGTTCCGAATCCTACCCAGAGCCTTAGTAGACCCCAGAGCCAGATTGAAGTACCCTACCACTCGGATACCCTCTGCATCGTAGTCCTCCAGGTTATCCAACCGTTTAACCTGCATGACACGACCTAACTCTCCGCCTGGTCCACCCATAGCAAGGCAAAGTCCGCCTTCCATGATTTGACCAAAGCGAATGGCGTAGATTGAGGTTTTCCCCCCGCCATTGCCATAGTCCAACGCATCCGCATCCTCGTCAGCAGACAGGTAATCACTTCTCAGAATGGGAATACCATCAAAGGTCATAAGCCTCTTACCCAGCTCATCTGCGCTGTAGTTGAAACTAGCCCAAGTGGTTAGTCCCTTCTCCTGAAGCAACCTGTCAAACTTACGAGCAAAGGTGCGATTGACTAAGAGAATGTTCGGGCGAGGCCTAACTCTATCAATAAGGTCTCTTAGGTTGTCCAGCGACAAAGCACCAGCCTCATTGATTTCCATGTTGGTAGTGTCGCACAGCTCACAGATTCCCGTAATACTCTTGCTGTCGTCTGTGGTATATCCATAGATTATCTGGTCTTCAAGCCACTGAGTAATACCCTTGGTGAGTTCCTTCAGGACTTGAGAACGATAATCGTTAGGGGTCTTATATGTCAGCATCATAAAGTTGTCGAGAATCCGCTGGTCAGCAGCTCTCTTCAATTCAACAGTTACTTTGCTGGAATAGGTAACCCCAGCCTTCCAGGGCAGTTGCTCACCAATGTCATAATACGCACCACTGGGGAGTGTACTCTCACGATAGTAAGCAATGTTCTTGGAATCTATCTGGAACACAGGCAGCTTTGGTAACAGCTCACCTTCCTTGTAGATTTCTTCAACAATACCTGCAAGGAGAAGGTCGTGCTGCACAAGCTTCTGGGCTTCTGCTAGACTGTCCCAATATCCAATAATCGCCATGTGTTTCTTTCCTCTTTTTTAGTTTATTACTTCACTCCTAAAGCTTCCCACCCTAAATTCATCTTCGCTATAGAGCCTTCTGGTACTGGTGCTGTGCCTCCACCTGCAAGGTCAGTCTTGGTAGTAGTAGTAGTGGTTAGAGTTTCCTCCTCCTTCTTCTCTATGTCTGTGCCTTCTTCCTTGGCTAACACCTTGTCCAGAGTCTGAAGCTGCTCCAGAGATAGTTCAGCTAACTTCTCCGCAGAAAGTTTATACTTCTCGCCAATGTCTTTCCTCAGAGTTTCAAGCTCCTTGGCTTTGTAACCTTCTAACTCCCCTCGCAGCTTCTCTAGCTCTTCCGAATCTTCTGAGTGAGAACTAGAGTCCTGAAGTCTCCTGTTCTGCTCTTTGAGGCTCTCGACTTCAACCTCCATCTTGAGTCTGGCTTCATGTTCGTCACTGTAAGACTTCTTAGCTTTCGCTAACTCTTCCTCATTCTTACGTATGAGCTGGATGTTTTCCTCTTCAAGACGAGTAATCTTCTTTCCTAGAGACTCCTTGGTAGCCACATACTGGCTCCAGGGTACTGTCTCTGGATGTTCAGAACCTCCATCTGCTTCTGGCATATATTGTACCTCCTTCTTCACACTGTTTACCAGTGTCTTCGCTGTACATTATAACAGGTAATAACCAGTTTGTCAACCCCCTGGTTAGTATTGGATTCCTAACTCCTCCGCTTCTACCTGGTAAATAGGATAGTTAGACAGATAATGGCTGTAACCAGGTATCTTTCTCAGGTCTCTTCCCCAATCCTGAACCATCTTAAGAGCTTCTGGACTTTTACACACTTCCGTATGCCCAAAGAACCAGAGCCAATAATCCACCTGGGGGGAGACTGTCCTATACCATTCCCTGGCTTCTATAAGCATTGAGTTGAACTGACTGATAAGCTTCTTACCATCAGCCCTTCTTACCTCCATTAGTGCTGCCCTCTGTGCTGGGTCTTGGGCAGATACCAACCTAAACTGTTTGATAATCTCCTGCTCTTCTGGGGTAAAATACCGAAGCATGATAAGGTTGTCCAAATCCCAATAAGGGCGGAGTATCCCTTCTGTTATATCCTGTTCCAGAGCATCCATAGGAGTAGCATACCTGCTGCGAATAGTTTCCCTGAATATGTCTGCAATCCCCCAATCCTCAGCTATCTCCTCAATCCTTCTTCGCATCATATACAGTACATCCCAATTGGTTCTCTCGTACTCCTCTCCCCAAAGAGTTACATCTGTAACCTTGGGTGCTTCAAGGTCAAAGTACAACTCTAGTAGCTGGTCTATGAATGATGGAGCATACTGGGGAAGCCCAAACTCTTCAAACAGTTCCATTCTGGCTTTCATGTTATTGGGGAGTAATGCCCATTCCTCATGGGTATCTCTAAGGCTATCCCAAAGGCTATACTCCTGGTTCTCTATGTCCTCAACTCTACTCTTCCATTCCTTAATGGTTATCCTGCCATCGAAGAGCATGATATCCAGTTCAGCCTTCTCAGCAGCAAGCCTCTGCCTTGCTTGTCTGTACTCCCTTTCCATCTCCATAGAGGCTTGGAAGAACAGCTGCTGGGTATAAGGCTTAAGTGGTGTGGTAAGCCCAGCCCAATACTGTCTGTACTCTGTAGCGTTGATAAGTTCCCTCTCTGCGGGGGTATAACCCCTACCCATAATATCAGAGATTCTGTATCCTCTTCGATATACAGTCCTCTGTTCATTGGGAGTAAGACCAGTAATCTTCTGGATAATCTCCTGGTAGTCATCCCTTGCCTTCTCTCGGTTCTCAGTGTAGATACGAAGGCAGCCCATCTGTTCCATAAGTATGTCATACTTGGCAAACCGCTTGGTAGCCTCCTCCCAGATACGGGTCATCTCCATGAGCCTCTCAGCGTTGGCTCGTTGTACTGGGTCTTCAGAGAGCAGAGCCTCACTCAGCGGTTTGTTCTCAGCAAATGGAGTAATGTCTCCATCCCTGACATTTTCCCAGATGTCTACACCTGAATAGGGAAGTCGTCTCTCCTGACAGATTTCACTTGCAAGACCAGCAATGTTATAGTCTACGAATCTGTCTCCACCTCCCACACTCTGACGATACCTGCTAAGCTCATCTCCTACTGCTGGAACCTGCTCTGCCAAAGCCCACAATGTTTTGAAGGGAGCTGGGATTAGCTGCCCAGTCTGTGGGTAGGACTTAGACCAGACTGTAGAAAAAGGCAACATAAGTATGAAGTTGGGGTAAAATCCCCATCTATTCATTAAGTCAAAAGCCTCCATGAAGCCAGCGTATTCATCCTGGAACTCTGGGAAGTCTGTGAGAAGCCCCCACAAACCACCCATAGCTACTGTACCCCGAAGAAGGTTAATCTCCAGGTCTGTGCTTGGTATTCTAATATACCCTCTGTCTGTATAGTCTGTGTACTTAGCCCAACTTAGAGGGATACCAGGCTTCGTAGCACCAAGACGGAAGAGATATGGGATTCTCTGCCACTCATAGTTCCAATAAGGGAAAAAGAATCTCATACTTTGGCTGAGAGCATCTTCATCACCAAACTTGGGAAATGTGCGATACAGGTCTCTGGTTGCTTTGTCTGCTGCCTCCTGAGCCTTGAGGTTCAAAGCGTGCTGGACTTCAGGAGTAGCATGAGCCTCTACCTGTTTGGCTGTGTCCTCAAGCAAGTCTCCAATTTGTGCCTTGAGCTTCTTAGGCATAACCTTGACCCTGCGGAGATATTGAAGCTCCTTGAACATAGCTTCAACCTGTCCCAGCCTCAGCGTTACTTCCTTCATTTGGGCTGGGTCTGTAATATTAGAAGCGTCTGCCCAGATATGTCTGTATCCTTCTCGCACTTTGGCTTCGGTTACACCCTTGACCTTTCTCGTATTGGCATAAGCCATAACCATAGCTGTGAAATCATCCTCACTCTGGAGGAAGGCATTGTTGAGGATACTAGCTTTCATCTCGGAGGGGTGTACCCCCATTATCTCAGCTAGTCCTGCTGGGTCAATATAGCTGTCACCAGTAAAGTCCCTCTGGCACTTGGTCTTGAACAGTCTCCGTCTGGTCTCTGGTTGCTTGAAAGCATTGAGCCACTCCTCCAATCTGTGCTGGAACTGTGCTGGTCTAAACCTGTCCCGCACCTCTTGGAGTTCCTGGTAGAAGCCTCTCCAATCTTCAGGAGTCATATCAGACTTTTTTATTCCCTTGAAGAACTTGTCCCTGAAGGACATCTCTGCCTCCATCATCCTCCGCTGGAGTTCCCTACCTTCTGTGGTTAACCGAAGCTGGTTCTCCAAAGCATCTCTGGTAGTGGTTTTCAGTTTGAGTGCCTCTGCTTTAGGGTATCGTTCTCTAAACAGAGCAGAAATCTCGTTGGTCTGGGTCACACCCCGACTGTACTTAGAGAACTCTACAGCAAAGAACTCCTCAAAACTGGACTGTTTACCAGCCCTTAGTTTTCTCAGCTCTTTCCAAAACTCGTCTGTCTTCCATTTGCCTGTTGCTTTAGCTTTACTTATAATGCCATGACCAACTTCGTGAAAGAGAACATCCTCCCTTGAACCTGCTGCCATAGGAGTTACCTTAGCTACATCATCCCATTTGTCTGCTGAGAGGGTAATTACACCACCTTGTTTTGTCTTGGTATACTTCCCAGGAATAGGTAAGTGTGTCCTTTTAGAAGTAAGACTTTGTGCTATTCTAATTTCTACTATATCTGCTTCTATGTTGAATGGTAGCTTATCAAGAATAGGATTGATGGTAGCAGCATCCATCCCAGCTGCTGGCTTGACATTCCGACCAACCTTAAACCTAAGTCTTGGCAGTTTCGGCATCGTTGTCCCTTTGGTAAGCTGCTGTATCCTCGTGTTAATCCTCTTGGTTAAGACATCCATAGCTGAGTCTGCTATATCCATTATTTCCTTTGACCTTGCAAAAGCATCTGCCCAAATCTTATCCTTGGCTACATTGGAAGTTTTGAGGGCAGCTGCAGCATGAGCCTCCTCGAATATCATACCAGGCATAGAGCCATACTGAAGTTCAAGAAGTCTGCCTCTTACTGCCATATCAAAACAATCATCAACCGTGGTCAAAGGGAACTTCTCAAAGTCAGAGAGCAGCTGGTCATACATGGACTTTACAAACTCTGGGGAAGACATAATGTGGAACTGCTCTGCATCCAGAGCTGCTCTATACAGGTCACTCGTCTTGTACAGCTTGCCCAACTCTTCAAACAATGTTCCCCGCCTCATCGCATCACGGACAAGAGCTGGGGAAACAGTGCTCAGTTCATACTTTTGGAGAACCCTTTCTACAAATATCTCCTTGAGAAGGACATCGTCTATGTTCCCTTCCATCATAGCTCGGATACCAGCAGCATCCCCCTTGCGGAGATAGGTAACAAGCTCCCCCTTTATAGCCTGTCTGATAGCCCTGTCCATTTTAATGGCATCAAGCTTCTCCATAGAGGTTTTGAATATCTCACCAAGGACTGGTTCTGCGGCTACCATCTGTCCAAGATAGAACTCGCACTGCTTTACCCAGTAACCTGCGGGAATAACACCTGTCTTCTCAGACATAACACGGAACTTTTTACCTGTAAGGAACACATCCACTCCCCAGTCTTTCCACCAATTTCTTGCAGCCTCACCACCCTTGAAGGCTCTGGCTGTCTCTGCATCCAGCAGCTCCAGTCCTCGCATCATACCCATCTTCTCCCTCACCATCTGGGGAGCAACAAGGTCTTCAAAGTTTTTCCAAACTCCTGGTTTTACCTTTGAAGGTAATCTGCCACTGAGTATGGGTCTGGCCAGATACTCCGCTATATTAAAGACGAAGTATCCACTGAATCCAAGGTATAGTCCCGCAGGGATTTGGACTAAATATTTGTTCAATGCCTTGAAAATGCCCATCTGAAAGAACCTATTGGTAGACCAGAGAATGACACTGGCCAGTGCCCCACGCTGCATCCTCTGTCTACCAATGTTAATGCACTCCCTGAGTCCTTTCTCTAACGGCTCTTCAAGAAAAGCCCTGGTCTCCCTAACGACCTTACCCTCTATGCCATTAAGTACCTGACCAACCTTTACAACCTTTGCTCCCCTAGCAGGTTTCAAAAGACGTTCTATAAAGGCTTCGGTTCTGCCAAGGTACTTCGCTACCCACTCCTCGGCTATGTCCAGGGTGCCTGGTTTGCCTTTCTTGAGCATAGCCTTAGAAGCCTTGGAGGCTTTAACTCCAAAGCCTTCAACAAGCGCGGTTATCGCTGCCTCTCTAGTTCCACCTCCAGCCAAAACTCGTTCCAGTAAATCATAGATGATATCCTGTTCTGCGTCTGTTATCTCAGCTATGTTTTTGAATCTGCCTCCAAGATTGTCGCTGAGTTTAAGTATCTCTCTTTTGGTTATACCTTCAGCCACAACGAGATGTTTATAGGCTTCCTTCATTATGTCTGGTGCTCCCTCTTTTCCACCAGACTCTAAAAGCAGTTTTAATGATTGGCGAATCTGGTCTGGAGTAAGTTTTCTCCCAGGAACACCAAGAGCCTTTGCCCTCCAGTTAAAGTATCTGGACATAGAGGCTCTGGCTTGAACTCCTGTCATAGCTGCTTCTATAACTGGCATCTTGGGAAGCTTAGCTACCGCCTTATACAGGGCATCAAAAGGAGCGTTCATTATCTCGGCAAAGCCCACATCAAGTTTTGCTATTGCACCACCAAAAGTCCTGCCGAGAAGCTTAGGCGCTACCTTGGGAATTATTCCCACCCCTATATACGTCAATGGGTCTGCTACCACCTCAAAGAAGAACTTTAGTGCACCATGCATGGAGCTGTTCTCAAAGGCTGTACCAAAAGCATGCCATCCATCCTCTTCAGACTTAGCCTCATTCCACAGCCTGAGTATCTCGTTGTCCTTGGCAGCCTGTCCTGTTAATTTAGCTACTCCTACAAGGATAGCACCAGCAAGTGGTCTGCTGATGTTCTCCAAATATACATTAAGCAGCTCAAACACAGCCAACGCTGGTTGGAGAAAAATAGTTTTAATGCTTGGAGGGGGAGTCTTTTCCAGCTTTCCCAGTTCTGCTACCTGCTCTCGGTATACTGCTGTTATCTCGTGGAGCTGCTCCTCAAGGTCTAGCTCTGTTTCTGGGGGTATTTCAGTGAGAACCTTTGTTGCTCCTGAAGTGTATGTCTCCATAAAGTCTCGGAGGTCTTCTTCTGTCATGCCCTCTGGGAGTCCTGGTATCTTTCCTTCTCCATACAGCTTAATGAGAGCATTGAGTACTTCATCCTCATTTCTACAGAACGTAGCTAGACTACGGAAGAGCCTGCGAAGTTCATAGTCTGCCTCCCTTCTCTCTTCCATCCAATCAAGCAAATCCTGTAGCTCCTCTTCTTGCCCCTCTGCAGTTACATAGACAGACTCCTCCCCCTGTGCCTGTGTAGCAAGATACTCCTGAGCTTCTTCTGGGGATTGGGCGTTTACCCTATCAAGAACATCTTGAATCCAGGCTCTCTCAGTCTCATTGAGTTCTATCTCATAAGGAACTGGCATCTCATTGAGCCAGCTGTCTACATCTGTAAGAGGCGCTCCCGCAACATTGAAAAGCTGGATAAGAGTAAGATGGGATAAACCTTCTTCATTTGTTCCTGGCTGAAAAGCCTTAAAGTAATCTGCTACTACCTGGTTACGCTGTAGCTGTCCTATTTCCCATTGTTCCCTCTGAGATTCAGAGGCAAAAGACATTCTACCTACAGGGTATGAGACTGCAGGTAACTGCTCTTCTGGTAGAATTGCTTTTTCTATTTCCTTACCAGCTGTCATCTTAAAAGCTGCAAAAGGAGCACCTGGACCTATCCACTCTATCCAGCTGGGAATGGCTTTGAGTTTTCTCTCTATCTTCTGCCACCAATTTAGTGGCTTCTCTGTTTTACCCCAGAATGAAGTAAGATATTCTAACCTTTTCTGTTCCAGTGTACCAAAGGTAGTAGGAAAAGGTTTAAGTTTGAATTCCGCCACCTTGCCTCCTCCTTTCTTCCATGAGACCTCTCAACCCTTCGGGACTAAACCCACCTCCTGGTCCACCTCCTAGAGTTGGAACTATCCCACCTGGACCAGCTTCCTGCTCTGGGGGTGTCTCTGCTCCTCCTGGAGCTGGAGCTGCACCTGGGGGAGGAGCACCAAATTGAGCTTCCAACCCCTCAGCAGCCTTACGGAACAGCTCCGCTCCTTCTTTGTCTCCTCTCCTGTCAAGGAACTCAGCGTATTTCTTAATAGCACGAATTAAATGAAGAGACTGACCCAGGGGATGATTTGTTACAAGGTCTTCTAACTTCCTTCGTTTGATTGCCTCTGTGTCTGGAAGCTTGAGGATTGTATCAAGAGTAGTAGTCTCATCCAATATATCCCTAAGCTGGTTGGCAATGGTAGCCCTCTCCAACCAGTCTCTGGGGGTAGCCAATTCACTGGTTACAGTAATAAAAGCATCACTGGGAATGTCTGTGGGTTTGAGCTTCTCCTCTATCCTTCCCCTGATAGGCATAACCTTCTTGCTGTTCTTAATTATCCTGAGCCAGAACCTATCCACTTCTGAGATAATCATGTGCTTGTGCCTTTGCTGTTGATGGAGAACCCTATTAGCAGCGTCGGCAACCTGGCTGTAGAGAACACCTGTCTGAGTACCCTCAAAGATGCCATACAACAAATCAGAGAAGCTTCCTTTTTGTAGATTAGCCCTAAAGTCTAAAAGCATAGCTCGAAGTTCCAGGGGAATTGGAGGCGGAACAATAGGAGCTAACCCTTCACCAGGGTTAAACTGAAATAGAGCATTTCTCTTGCTGAGCTGCTCTACACTAACCTTAGGAGGGCCAGAAGAGATTTCCTGCCACTTGTGTTCTGCAGTATCCCGAAGAATCTGCATCTGGAATGTAAGCCATTTGTTGGTAGCCTGATAAACGGACATATTGGGTTCGAGGATGGATTGACCAAGAAACTTAACCCATTCTGGATTCTTGAGTATTTCACCCATATCAGGGAACCCACCAACAGGTGAAACAAGTAACAGAACATCTGTTCTAGTCTCTATGGGGGTAACAGGCTTCTCGTCTATAAAGATAACATTCTTCAGGGTATCCCCCTCCCAGAAGAAATAGTTGCTTATCTTTACTTTAGCTGTAGATGTAGGATTATAAGGGCTGTAGTTCCAGTTGTTCTTTACCGCCTTGGCTACAGCTGAAGCTGTACTCACTTCATATTCATGGACACAGGACACCATCTCCCCTCCATCATACCGAGGGTAAACCAATACTGGAGACCAAATCTCCACAATAGGTTGGAGCTTTTCAACGTCAAAACTGGCTATAAGGGAATACCAACCAAGGACAAGTATATCGAACATTAGTTCAGAGAGAAATGGAGGTTTCCCATTCAACATTCTCCTGCGGTCTACGTCATCCCAGAGATATTGACAGGCTCTTTCTACCCTGGCCTGTTTGTCCAGTTCATCTGCTGTCTCTGTGGCTATGGGAATAATATGCCTAATATTTCCCGCTGTAAGCAAATAGTTAGACAGGTCATAAAAAGTCCTTGGTTCATTAGTAACACCAGACTCCTTATCTTTAGTCTTGAGGTTGTCCACCAGCATAAGCATTTCATACCACTCTCTAAACCTGGAGTTACGCTGTGTCCACATACCCCTTAGTTCCCCAATATCCGCCAAAATTTCCTTAATCCTTGTTGCCTCATCTTGTTTACCCATTATTCCTCCTTACCATGTATATCCTGCTGCTGCGCCCACATACCCTCTGGATGTACCTGCAGTGTATTGGGCAGCACAGGCTATCATACAGCTGATTAGCAAATCGTCAAATGTTTGAGCTTTTGGTTCCAGCTTGATGTATCTGTATCCTCTTGCTTGCCGAATCAGGTCTATGTCCCATATCTCCATCTCAGGAAGCATCTCTTTGAACTTAGTTATCATAAATACTTTAGTCTGTGCTGAAGTCCACCAACCTGGCTTTGCGGTAATCCTGCCAGTGGTGTAATCTCTCTGGTAGTAAATATTGGGATATTCAACTAACTCCGCCAAAACGGCATATCCTTGAGCATTACGTTCTACCACAAGACCAGCCCAATTATAGAATACAGCTATGTCTCGAAGAATAGACGCAAATGCAGTAGGTTCAAGCCTGGCCTGGAAGGTTGCACATACCCGCCACAGCTCATCTAACACTACGGCTGCAGAAAAGCTGCCCTTGTCCACACCAGCAGAGCAGTCAGCTGCTACCGTGTACCTCATTCCCTCCTCTGGATAAATCCATATCTGAAAGCCAGTGCTGTGCCACTCTCCTGGGTGGCAGTTTCGGGCTAGTCTGGATAACACAGCCATATCAAATACAGGTTCACCAGATGTAATAAAGCAATTTACCTCATCTTCTGGATACTCCTGGTAGAAGAGTCCACCTTTGTCTGCTATCTTTCTCCTCCGCCATCGTATCTGGTCTTCTGTTAAACCATATTTGGCTGTGAGGTCTTGCTCTTCCTCATCAAGCTGGAGTTCCTCTCTGTCCTCCTCAAGGGCAAAGGGAGAGCCTCTGGGAATAGCATAGTCCTTATCAAGCCACCAGGGGAAGAAGAAAGGGATGTACCCTGACTGTTTCCTCTTAGCCTTTACCCACATATCGTAGAACAGATTGTCCTCCCCATTAGGGCTGCACTCTACAGTTATCTCCCCCTGCAGGGGGACTGCTTCTTCTATAGCATTGAGTACCCGAAGACCATCCTCATAGTAGGCAAGCTCAGAGAGGTGGGCTTTGTCTATTCTTTCGCCTCTACCAAAAGTCATGGAGCGAGCAGTACCTATGTATATAGTAGAGTTTAACTCAGGGAACGTAATCTCTGTAGAGGAAGCGTGGTCTACCTGTGGTGAGATAGGCAATCGGAAGTGTTTGTAATAGTTATGTATTTTGTCCAACAGCCTCTCTGTGGCATGTTGCTCGTGGCTAACTACCACACAGATAGTATTGGGTACAGTTATAGCCTCAATAAACATGTCCGCCAACACCAAACTCGATATTCCCAGCTGTCGGGCTTTAAGGATGATGTTCCTGTAGGATTTTCTCTCGGCGAAGTAACGCTGAACAGGATTCAAGTGGAAATCTACAGTATGTCTCTCCTTGTCCTGGATGCATAGCATTCGTTCTATAAGTTGAATCTTTCTCTGGTTAGCTACAACATCCACTAGAGATTATCTCCGTCTTCGTCTCGCAGCTCTTCGCCTCGCTGCTCTTCTCCTCCCTTCAGCAGACAGACGAGCCATACCAGCTCTACCGTACTTTTTTCTACCTATCCAAGCAGCTAGTGCCTTTGGGTTCCTGGCTCCCCTTGCTCTCAGCTTCCTTGTGAGCCTAGCAAATCTAGTTCCTCCTCTAGCCATTACTAACCTCCTTTTCTTGGCCTACCGACTGGGCCTTTACCTTTACCTCTACCCAACCCTCTTCCCTTGCCAGCACTCCTTATCTTACTTCCTGGACAGGGGCGACTCTTTGCTTTCACCTAATCCCCCTCCTTCTCATCTTATATTTCTTCAATGCTAGTGTCCCCATTGGGTACACCCTCTTCCGTGCTCTGTACACTGCCTTCAACAGGCTCTTCGTTGCTGTAGCTTGCAGAGCGTTCCTCCGTCTCGATTCCCGTTGTCTGCCTGAAATCTGTTTTCTCACCTGCTTCTGCTTCTCCTAAGTAGTCCTTCTTTGATTCTCCAGCATATTCCTGTTTGCCTATAATATCACCCTCCATCGCAATTAACTGCTGCCAGGTAACGTGCTGGGGTAGAGAGTCCATCTGGTCCAGGTTCTGGATTAGCTTACCGTATACCTCCCTGGCTAGATGGGTTTTCAAGAGTACGTAATCTCCTGTGTCTAACTCCTCCCGAATCTTCTCAATCATAGTGCGTTCCAACAGAGCAGCACCTACTTGATTGTCTCTCCTTATCAACCTGATAGCCTGCTCCTGGTACTCATTAACGAGGAGTTCAGCTCTGGATTCCACCTGGGCATACTTCTCATCCTCCCTCCTCCAGAAGCTCGGAGAGGACTTGTTCACCTTAGTCAGTTCTATAGCATAGCCTTGACTCAACCCAGCTATAAGGAAGATTAAGTACTGTCTCCTCTTGCCTGTGAGACCTTCCAGGATATCAGATAAAG
>Ga0190349_1000430_pt1 | contig 12756 bp, 12 predicted proteins | sample 48721378_MG_FD_179798 | JGI IMG/M metagenome (GOLD analysis project Ga0190349, IMG submission 179798) | Hydrothermal vent microbial mat bacterial communities from Southern Trench, Guaymas Basin, Mexico - 4872-13-7-8_MG | ecosystem: Environmental > Aquatic > Marine > Hydrothermal vents >...
CTTTAATTCCTCCAAACTCCAAATATAGCGGGAATCTATTTTGACATATTCTGCAAAGGCACCGTCGCAACTAAAACCAAGTTCTTGCAATTTCTCACAGTGATTAGGGTAGCCATCGGCACAGGGTCGGCAAGAGGCACACCAAAACATTTCTTCTGCAGTTACTGCCTCTCCCTTTTCGAATTTTTTCCCCGTTCTTTTATTAATGGCTTGCTCACCTGTATCAACTACCAATCCTGAAAATTCATGACCTAAGGTCGCCGGAAAAGCGGTGAGTCCCGGATACCAGATATAACCATCATCATCAGGTTGAGCCATATGGACATCACTACCACAGATTCCACAGGCTTTAACTTTTATTAAAACTTCAGTAGGTCCAATTTTAGGAACATCTTTCTCCACTATTTTAAGTTCCGGATTTTTCCAAACCTTGCTACCCAAATAAGTAAGTTTTCCGTCAATGTCTTTCGAACCTAATTTGAAATCTGGTTTAGGCTGCCAGTCAGCATACAAAGTAACAGTTTTCATTTTTTATTTCTCCTTTTTTTTATTTAAATTTATAATTTACTTTTTATTTTCTTTCTATCTTTTTACAAGATTCTCTGATGATTAATTTAGATTCTAATAATTCCTTTCTTTGATTAAATTCTCCTTCCTCTATTATTCTTAATAACATCTTCACTGCTAATTCTCCCATCTCCAACATCGGCTGACGAATAGTAGTTAACGCAGGATAGACAAAAGATGCTAATTTAATATCATTAAAACCTATTACTGAAAAATCTTCCGGGATATGAAAATTCTTTCTTTGAATAGCCTGCATAGCTCCTAAAGCCAATAAATCATTAGCAGCAAATATAGCAGTAGGTGGTTCAGCTAATTTTAAAAATCTCTTCATAATCTGATAACCACCTTTTATTCTGAAATCACCTTCTCCTACCAATTCATCCCTATATTCAATTTCATATTTTTTTAATGCTAATTTATATCCTTCTAATCTATTAAGTGCTGACCTTGTCTTAAGAGGACCGGTGATATGGGCTACTCGGCGGTGACCCAGCTTAATCAAATATTCGGTAGCCATCATTCCACCTCCGATATCATCAACAATTATACAGTTCTTATCCAACCCTTCGATATTTCGGGAAACTAATATATAAGGAAATTTCTTCTTCTCTAATCCTAAGATACTTTTGTCTTTGATATGGGCTGTACCCAAAATTAGACCATCAACTCTTTTTCCTTTTAATATCTCCAGATAAATTCTTTCTTTTTTTAACTTATCATCGGTGTTGCACAATATTATGTTAAATCCATTTATGTTAGCCGCATCTTCCACTCCTCGAGCTATCTCTGCAAAAAAGGGATTGGTTATATCAGGAATTAACATCCCCAGGGTATAAGTCCTTTTAGTTTTTAATCCTCGAGCAACAGCATTGGGAGTATATCCTAATTTTTTAATTATTAAAAAAACTTTGTTTTTAGTTTTTTTACTTATTCGAGGATCATTATTTATTACACGAGATACCGTAGAGGAGTGAACACCCGCTAATTCTGCCACATCCTTAATAGTAGTATTCATAATTTATCCTTACTTCCCTTTTTTCTCTCTAATTTTTCACTTGGTTATTTTTACAAAACTACTCTTAGTTAAAGATTCTTTAGCAGCATATCCCATCTGGACAGAAATTTTACCATCAAATCCACCTACTGATGGCTCTCTGTTTTCCTGAATACATTTAATAAATTCTTTCATTTCAGCTAAGTATGCTTCCTGATATCTCTCTGTAAAGAAATAAAGAGGCTTATCAGTCTTGGTATCCTCAGCGCTATTAATAGTTACTTCTGTTGGTGTTGGATTCCCTACCATTACACAACCTTCTGAGCCAAAAACTTCTATACGCTGATCATAGCCGTAAACTGCCTTTCGGCTGTTATCGATAGTTCCCCAGGCACCATTTTCATACTTTAAAGTAACTATTGCTGTATCAATATCCCCTGCCTCTCCAATAGCCGGGTCAACCAAACAGCTGCCCACTGCCATTAACTCCACTACTTCTTGGTCTAAAAGATAGCGTGCCATATCAAAATCATGAATCATCATATCCAAAAAGATTCCCCCGGATACTTTAACATAACTGATAGGTGGCGGTTCAGGGTCTCTGCTGGTTATTCTTACTAGATGAGGAGTACCAATCGTTCCACTCTCCACTAAATTCTTAGCTTTTTTGAAGCTAGGGTCAAAACGACGATTAAATCCCACCTGTAGTTTTACTCCTGCTTTTTTTACTGCATCGATAGCCTGATCAATCTTTTCTACATCCAAAGCAATGGGTTTTTCGCAAAAGATATGCTTCCCTGCCTGGGCTGCTTCGGAAATTATCTGAGCATGGGTATCGGTAGATGAACAGATTACTACTGCATCAATATTTTTATTTTCTAATAAAACTTGATAATCTTTTTCAGCGATGGGGATTTCTAATTGAGATGCAACTTCCCTGGTGCTCTTTTCAAATATATCAGCAACCGCTAACACTTTTGTTCCGGGAATCTGATATTTTAAGTTGCGAGCATGTAATCTTCCAATTCTACCTACACCAATTACACCCACATTTACTTTTTCCATAATCTCAATTTCCTTTCTTATTATTATTTTGTTTTAAAAATAAATGAGTACGCGGGTTATATATTCGCCCTTTATTTATTGCATTTTTTCAGTAAAGCTTCAACTTCTTCAATATCTCCCCTAAATGGACCTTCTTTTTCCAATTTAAGAGTAGTTAGCGCAGCAGCATAACATAGCGCGGGATAAGGGTCCAAAGTAAAACGTTTTCCGATATAAGTAGAAATACAGGTGTCTCCCCTGCCACTGCGCCCTCTTAAGGATTTTGGGGAAAAGGGGGATTCAAAAAATTCTCCACTTTTATATAAAAGTGCTCCCTCTTTATGGGTAAGTATAACTTCTTTTGCCCCTAACCGAGCCAATATCTTCGCTGCTTTATGTAAATCCGAGGTACCGGTTAAAATGGTGGCTTCAGCAATATCCGCTTTTAAATATTTTAAATAGGGAATAACTTCTTCCTTTTCCTTCCAATCTTTCAAGATAAGATTATCCCCTTCTCTTGTTCTCATAAAACCCTGAACATCGATACTAAGCTCTGCGATTTTAGATAATTTTTTTATCATATCTACCGGAACTTCTTTTTGCATTAATGAGGCGATATGAATAACCCTGGTATTTAAGTCAGTGGGATAATCTTTTTCGCAAAAAGGTCCGGCAGACCTTATAAAATAGCTCCTGCGATTATCCGGGTCATCGGTTGAATAAACATTTCTTATTCCTGTTGTTTCTTCCGATTCTATTGGAAAGACAGTAATCCCCGCATCTTCAAATATGCTCAATAGGGGAAAATCTTTTTTTGCTAATTTTGTAACTATTGCTACCTTTACACCGATTGCTTTAAGCGCAAAAGCTCCGTGATATACAGCGCTCCCAATAACTTCTTTCTCTATTCCGTTTACTATATCTTTATCTACGGCAAAATGCCCCAACAAAACGACTTCAAAATCTTTTAAATCCATTTATTGTTTCGCCTTTTCTATTTCATATCTTTTTTAATAATTTGCTTTTATCATTAACTATCTACGTTGTTCTGCAAGTGAATAGGAACATATTTTTTTGCAAGCTTGCCAATTTCTTCCGCTTTTCTTTGGGATAAATGTAAATTATTTATTATTGTATCTGTCGCTTCTTCCTCTTTAAAAGTAGAATCGATATAAGCCACATCAACTCCTCGTACTAATTCTATCAGCCCCGGGCACATTCCAGTATCTCCGCTTATTGCTATAATTTTATCATGGTGTATAAATTGATATCCTACCGCTGCATCAGGGTGTAAAATTCGATTTTTCCCCACAGCTGCATAATGTTTCATCTGAAATATTTTTATTTTTAAATCTTTTATCTTAATTTTATCTCCGCCGTTTATTCTATGAATTCTAATTTTAAAAATAAAATCATCATAACTCCTTTTGAAAGCTAAAACAACCTGCTCTACTTCTTTGCATCCTTGCGGAAAATAAATATCTATTTTTTCTTTTCTTTCAATAATCCTAAAGTGGCCTAATAAGGCATATAATCCCGCCATATGGTCATAATGTCCATGAGTTAAAAATATTCCCTTTATTTTTCTAAGATCAATTTTTTCATGCAATAAATCTCTTAAGGTGCCATCTCCCGCATCAACAATAAAATAATCTTCTTCCACGGAAATCACTATCTGAGTGGCAATACCCGCTTGAGAATAAAGAACAGTTGTATTCATATTCCTCTCTTTTAACTAAAATTTATTCTTCTCGAGTTACAATAATATCTTCAGGTGATAGATAAAAAGTCACTTCTTCTCCAATTTTAAAGTTATATTTAGCATCACTATTGGTTCGAACTTCCCAATTACCTACTTTAATTTTATAATCAATAATATTTCCCAAATAAGAAGATTGAATAATTTTCCCCCTAAACATATTTACTGTATTTTTATCGTTTTTATTTTCATCCTGAATAAATTTAATTACATTCATCCTCATAGCAACCGAAACCTTTTGCCCTATATCAAAACTGTTATTAAAACCATGAATAGCCAGGCCATCATCGGTTTTTACAATAACTTTTTTCTTCTCTTCAGTAAATGAATCAATTCTACCGTTAATAAAACTGGTAACGGCAATAAACCCTGCCACAAATTTATTTTTTGGATTAGAATAAATATCTTTTGGTGAACCCGATTGGACTATCTTACCTTGGTCAAGAATTACAATTTTATCAGAGATTACCAATGCCTCTGCTTGATCATGAGTTACGTAAACTGCAGTAATTCCGAGTTTCCTTTGTAACTCAGTAAACTCGAAGCGCATTTCCTCTCTTAATTGTGCATCTAAATTACTTAATGGTTCATCAAGCAGCATTATCTCCGGTTCAAATACCAGTGCCCGCGCCATAGCAATACGCTGCTGCTGTCCGCCGCTCATTTGTCGGGGATATCTATTTTCATAACCCTCCAATTGTACCATACTTAAAACCTTTTTTATTCTTTTATCAATTTCGGGTTTTGGTACTTTTCTGATTTGTAAGCTAAAAGCTAAATTACCATAAACGGTCATATGGGGCCAAAGAGCATAATTTTGAAAAACCATTCCAATACCCCTCTTTTCAGGAGGAATAGAGGTGATTTTCCTATCATCTAAATAAATCTCTCCTCTATCAGGATTCTCAAAACCGGCAATACATCGAAGCGTAGTCGTTTTACCACATCCGCTGGGGCCCAAAAGGCTTAAAACTTTCCCTTCTGTTGCCTCAAAAGTAACCTCTCGAACAGCTTTTACCTTTCCGAAACTTTTACTTAAATTATTTACTTTAAGAATTGCCATAAAAATATTTTACCTCCAAGCAATATCTGGTTATTTTAAAATTTTATTTTATCCTCCCATTCCTCCTAAATGTTCAGCCTTAAGGAATTTTTGAATTAATATCATAAAAAGAATTGAAGGAATTAGTAATAATATAGCGATTACCGATGCAAATTGAATATTAGACCCACTCGCTGAGTAGAGGGTCATAGGAAGAGTTGTTACGAAAGGCAGCCCTACAAAGAATGTACCGGTAAATTCATCCATCGAGGTAAGGAATACGAATACTGCACTAGCTATAAGCCCGGGAGCCGAAATAGGTAAAGTCACTTTTAAAAATGCTTTTAATCTTGTAGCCCCAACGCTTCGAGCAGCTTCTTCTAACTCCGGAGGGATTGAACTAAAAGTACTTGTAGTAATCCAAACCGCAAAGACTAAACCCACAACCAGATGAACTAAAATCACCCCAAATACAGTTCCGGTTAATCCTATTTTATTAAACATTAACATTAAATTAAGAAATACCGGCTGTTGAGGGAATGCCCGTGGCAACAAAAATAATATTAATATAATCCCTTTTAAAAGAGCAGGTATCTTAAGTTTTGCCAATGCATAGCCTGCCGGGATAGCAATCATCATAGTTATTATTACTACAATAATGGCGATACCTAAACTCAACAAAAAAGCTGGTACTACGTTTACTGCTCCTAAAGTTAAACTTTTAGTAATACCTAAAGCCTGAAGCCAGTAATCAAATCCTATTTTTTGGGGAAGTGTATGGGGCCAATACCATCGTAAAGCCACAGACCAAATTCCCAGACTCAATACCGGTGTAAAAAGAAAAAATATAAATACCGTAAAGATAATTATTTCGATAGTCTTTCTAAAAACACTCTTCTGCATCAACAACCTCCATCAATCATAAAGACCTTTTTTCATCATACTTCTTACATAATAAAGTGCTAATAAACTAACCATAATATATGAAAAAACTCCTAATGCATTTGCCACTCCATAATCGCCGAAATAATTTACACGATGAGCAATATCTACAGTTATAGTAACCGGGCTCTTCCCTCCAATAAGCATGTAAGGAAAACTAAAACATCCAACCAGAGAACAAAAAACTAAAGTTACCGCAATGAGAATAGTAGGTTTGTTCATAGGGATGAGAATCTTGGTGATAATCTGAGGTAATTTTGCTCCTACGCTTTTTGCTGCCTCAATATAAGAATCGTCAATCATCTGGAACCCCCCACAGATAATTAATATCATAAACGGTGCTTGTTTCCATACAAAACCGAAGGTTAGCCCAATCCAATTAAAAAGTTGTAGAGGATCTTCAATATTAACTAAATTTAGCTTTGCTAAAAAAAGATTCAATGTTCCATGGGGAGCTAAAAAGGTTCTCATCATCTGAGCAATTACTACAAAAGGAAGAAAAATTGGTAATCTATATAAAATTCCAATACTATTAGCTAACCATCCTGTAGATAATCTTAAATATACTGCAACAAGAACACTTAAAACTGTAGCAATAAAAGTGCTAAGTGCAGTTACTCCCATAGTAAATAAAATATCATATCGATATAATCGAAGCGTTTTCTCATAATTTGCTAAACTTAAAACCCCTTCTTTACTGATAAAACTTTTCCAAAATGAGGCAAGGAAAGGGTATAGATACAATAACAAAATTACCATTACTGCAGGAAATACTAATATATAAGGAAGAATGTTAGTATAGGAGTGGGGCCTTTCGGCCCCAACCCCTATTTCGCTCTTTCCAACAGCCAATTCATTTTTTAAATTGTTTTCCATTTAATTTCTCCTGAATCGGTTATATCCCAATCTTATTCGACAGCCTCTAATATTGCATCAAAATAATCTCCCAGCGGGAAAGCCAGACCAAATTTAGCTAACATTTCCGGGGTTACATCTTGATATATTATATCGAAAGTTTCTTTGGGAACAAAATCTTTAATGTAACTTCCGTCAATCCCCGGATACCAGTTAAATCTTTTCACAATTTCCTCTGCTTGTACAGCTGGCGAAGTAACAAATTCAACAAAATTTTTCGCTTCTTCGGGGTGAGGTGAATTTTTAGGAATTACAAAATACATAGGTTGTCCTGGCATACCTGGTTCAGGAAGAAGAATACGGGTTGCCGGATCTAATTTGCCTTCTGCCATCCAGCTTAAGAACATATCCACCCAGACCGGACCCATCCAAATTTCACCTCTATTAAGCGCATCAAGGGTGGCTACATTTCCGCCAGTTAAAGTAACATTTTTATTAAATTCCTTTAGTTCTTTAATTGCTTCATCCCAGGTAGCAATTTCGGCTTCATCAAAAGGCCCGGTAACTGCATACTTTTCATATTTTCCCGTCTTCCAATAAATCCAGCCGCAGGTAAATGCTACTCCTGACATTCCACCTTTTATCCCATTGTATCCAAATTTTCCTGGATTTTCTTCGGCCCACCTAACTATCTCTTCATAAGTTTTAGGTGGATCAGTAACATATTTTGGATTAAAAGCGATAACTGCCTGACTATGGAACATGGGCATACAATAACCTTCTACATCAACACCGAGAGATTTTTTAGCAAATGGTGAAGTAATATATTGCCAGGTATCTATGTCTTTAGCATATTCAAGTAAGAGATCTTCTTCCATTGCCCATTTTAAGAAAATTTGATGTATCATTGCTACATCTACATCACCTTCTTTTTTATCCTTGTCTGCCATTATTTTTTCAAAAATTCTACGGGATCCTGCATTCCCCGGACCAGTATGAACTGTCATCACACTAACATTAGGATACTTTTCGCTAAACTGCGGACCTATTACATGCTGGCCAAGAGCAAGCATATTCACATCTCCGGCAGTCATATATACCAACTTTGTATCTTTAGCAGAAGCACCTAAAGTAAAAACGCCTATCAAAATAATACTTACCATCAAAAAAATTACCCAAAAATTTGTAAGTTTCTTAAACATAATCTTTTCCTCCTCTAATTTTTTCTTTAAAAACGATGCTTTTTACGAAAGTTTATTGCAACTTTCATTTAGCTATTTTATTTCGTTAGACCACCTCCCTTACATTAGTTTCGCCTGAAATTAGTAGGCTACATCTGCCTGAAATATAAAATATGAGCAATCATCTATAATATATTTTTCATAAATTATTCGACTGAACCCACTCGTAGAGTTTTTTATAAGTAAAACTTTTTTCTTTAACAAAAAATTCAAATCCTACAAACCCTGAATATACTTCAGAGAGTTCCTTAAGAATAAACTTGAAGTCGAGTTCTCCGATCCAGGGCTCGCACCTGTAAGGAACATTTGCTACATGAATATATCCTACAAATTGGTGATATTTTTGTAGGGTTTCTAAGACATTTCCCTCCATAATCTGCATATGATATATATCATAAAGTATTTTAAGATGCTCGGAATTAATTGACTGAATTAATTCAAGAGTTTTTTGGAAATCATCTAAATAATAATTTTTATGGTCCTTTACAGAATTTAAAGGTTCAATCACCAACATAATGTCTCTCTTTTTTGCAACCCCAACCGCAGCCTTAAGATTATCATATAGGCGAAGTAATTTTTTTTCACTGCTTATTGAATTAATTTTTACACTTCCATCATTCTCTAATATATCTGACAGTAACATAATACGTTTACACTTCAATTTCTTTGCAACATCTATTGAAGCATTTACTTCTTGAATAACTTTTTCTTCATTATCTAAAGTTAAAGATGATATTCTATTTCCGCTAAAATTTGAAACCTCCAAACCACTATTGATAATTATTTCAAGATCTTTATCTCTCCAGTCCCAAAACTCAATAAATTTAAATCCTGCTTGTTTTATTCTCTCCAATTTTCCTTTTAAATTCTCTTTGGAATATATTGAGTCTATACATAATGAAAATTCCATCTTCTTTCCTTTCCTGGTTAAATTAATTTTTTAGTCTTAAATCTCTACAATCGAGCAGGTGTTTCCCCGGTTCTAACTATCTCTATAATATCTTCTGCTGAAACTTCACCTTTATTAAAATCTCCTATTTTTTCTCCGTGCTCTAAAATAGTATATCTATCAGCTACTGAATAAACATGGTAGATATTATGTGTAATAAAAATTACCGACAATCCCCTTTCTCTCGCGTCAGTCACATAATCAAGAACTTTGTGGGATTCTTTAATTGAAAGAGCTGCTGTTGGTTCATCAAGAACAAGAAGTTTTGCCCCGAAATAAATTGCCCTTCCTATAGCTATCGCCTGTCTTTCCCCTCCAGAAAGGAGTAATACTTCTTCATCAACCGAACGAATTTTAATACCAATCTCTTTTAAAGATTTTTTGGCAACTTTGTCTATCTTCTTCCTATCTAAAAAATTTACCACTTTAGCAAATTTTCTTACCGGCTCCCGTCCGAGGAAAAAGTTCCTGGCAATACTCATTAAATCAATAAGAGCAAGGTGTTGATAGACTGTTTCAATACCCATATCTCTTGCCTTTCTAGGAGAATCTATATGTTCTTTTTTCCCTTCAAAATATATTTCCCCACTATCTGGTGGACATACTCCGGTTAAGACTTTTATAAGCGTTGATTTCCCGGCACCATTATCTCCTACAAGACCTACTACTTCTTGATGTTTAACCGTAAAATCAACATTTTTTAAAGCTTGAACTGTGCCAAATTGCTTGCTTATTCCTACCATTTTAATTAAAAAATCATCTTTTTTCATTTTATTGCCCACCCCTTTAATTTGGTATTAGTAATTACAGCTAAGATTAAAATAATACCAATAAATGCCTGATACCAGTAAGCAGGAGCACCGGACATAATTAAACCTGATCGAACCATTCCCATTAAAAGAACTCCAAATAATGTACCAATAAGATTACCGTATCCTCCGCTCATTAAGGTACCTCCAACTACAACGGCAGCAATTGCCTCAAGTTCCATACCGGTACCTCTTAAAGGATCAACTGAATTAAAACGGGCAAACTGAATACAGCCGGCTAAACCGGCAAGCATTGCGCAAATAATAAAATTTATAACTTTAACTTTATCCACAGAAATTCCTAATACCCGAGCGGCTTCTTTATTCCCCCCGGTAGCATAAGTAGAATTCCCATAGGGCGTTTTAGTTAAAATTATATTCAACGAAAAAATAACTATAAAAAACCAAATTGAAGAAATCCGAAATTCTCCCAGAAAATGACCATTTAATCCACTTAAGAAAGAAGAAGTTCCCCAATAACGAACTGCAAAACCTCCGGTAACTGCTAATAATATCCCTCTCCAGAACATTAAAGTGCCTAAAGTAGTAATAAAAGAAGGTATTTTATATTTTACTGTAATAATTCCGTTAATCAATCCTATAAAAGAAGCAGCTGCTAAGGCTAATAAAAATCCAATCCATAAAGGAATCCCTGCATTGGCAGTGATAGCAAGAATCATGGCGGAAAACCCAAAGGTTGAACCGACAGAAAGGTCGAATTCCCCGGTTATCATCAAAAAAGTAATTCCCGCTGCCACAATTCCAAGTTCTGACGCAACAGTTACGATACCGGCGAGAGATTCTAAACTTAAAAAACGGGTAGCAGTAAAGCAAAATACAACGAAAACTAAAACCAATCCTACTAATGCACCAAATTCCGGATGAGTCCTAAATAATAAGGCAATAGAGGAATTAAATTTTGACCTCTTCTCCATTCATTTTTCCTCCTTTTAGTAATTAGTGTATTAATAAGTTGATAGGAAGGGAATTGTTTCCTTCCTATCAACTTATTTTTATTTATTCATCTTTTACCAATATTTCTGCATTACTAACTCTTCAACATCCTTTACATTTGAAGCGTCAATAAATCCAGGTCCGGTCAGTACATCATTAGCAGGAAGGAATTTGTATTTGTTTAAAAGGTAAAGGAACTGCATTGGTAAATATCCTTGCAGATATTGTTGCTGTGAAATAGTAAATAAAGTTGTCCCTTCTTTTATGGAATGTACAACTTCATCTGACACATCAAAAGCGCCATGGATTACCTTTCCATCTAAACCCTGTTCTTTTAAGAAAGTAATTACATATGCACTATCTATAGAGCCCAAACTAAAAATGGCATCGGTATCAGGATTTTTTGCGAAATATCCTTTTAGAATTTCAATTGCTTGAGTCGGGTCTAAGTAGGTGGCTAACTTCTCTGCGGGTACTCCATTTGCTGTCATTACTTCAATAAAACCTTTAGCTCTATATTCCAAACCCATATGCCCGATCTCATGAACAGTTACAACTGCCCGTTCTGGCTTACGAACTGCTAAAATTCTCTGAGCCGCTTTCTTGCCGGAGAGATATTCATCTCCACCTACATAGAATAGGTAAGGGATTCTTTCTGTTTCAGGACGAGGGTCAGGTACATTGATGGCAATTATAGGAATGCCTGCAGCAGCAGCTTTCCGAAGAGGAGCATCAAGGGCAGCGGGATCAGTAATAGTAACTGCTATTCCATCTGGTTTGGTAGCAATTGCGCTATTTAGCATATTAACAAGTTCTTCCACTGAATATTTAGCCGGGCCGGAATAAATAGCATTTATTGTGTCATCTGTCCCTTTAGTGATTGCTTCAGCTCCTTCTTTCATGCCTTTCATTACTACGCCCCAGAAAGGATCACCTGGGCCACCGTGAGATACAACGTAAAAATTGAATGTTTTTGCTTCCACAATACCCCCGAAAAGAAGTGCGGTTAAACATACAAATACAAACATTAAAGCTAAGCGAGATTTTAAATTACTTTTCATTTTTTACCTCCTAAAATAAATTTTATTGGATTTTTTTAAACACATTTACATTTGAAAAAATACTTCCTTATAATCACCTCCTATTGTTAGTTCCCTGTTATTTAAAGTACAATCTCTTTTTTTCGGGGTATGGCTACAGGGAGTTTTTTGATTCTTCAAGAAGCTAATTTTTAGTATCAAATGCGAACGATTGCATTATAATAATTTAAATCTAAACAAATTCTTTTCTTTGATTTATCTTGACTGAATCACTTCTTTTAATTTCTAATTTTCGAGTATTTATACCTAGTTTTATTCACCAATTATTTACTGAGCTCATTAATAAAAATTCAAAGTAGTGATAAAAATAAGAAGGCATTTTCTCAGTGAAATTTTATAATTATAAAATAATATTATAATTATGCATTCGATTGCAGGTGATTTAATTTTACAACAAGGCAACCCCTCTTGTCAAAAATTTTTTATATTTTTTATATCATTTTTAAAAATATACAATATTAATAATATAGGGAATCACAGAGCTTCGTATTTAGCATATT
>Ga0190349_1000437_pt1 | contig 12561 bp, 10 predicted proteins | sample 48721378_MG_FD_179798 | JGI IMG/M metagenome (GOLD analysis project Ga0190349, IMG submission 179798) | Hydrothermal vent microbial mat bacterial communities from Southern Trench, Guaymas Basin, Mexico - 4872-13-7-8_MG | ecosystem: Environmental > Aquatic > Marine > Hydrothermal vents >...
CTTCTATACTAAAGGAGTAATGCCGGTTACTATGGTAAGGATAAACCTTATTAAAGGATTAGGACCGGTAATCCAGATTGCCGAAGGCTATACCGTAGATCTTCCTCTTGAGATTCATCATGTCTTAGATGAACGTACTGATCCCACCTGGCCGACCACCTGGTTTGCCCCTATCCTCACCGGTAAGGGGGCCTTCAGAGATGTCTATTCGGTGATGAACAACTGGGGAGCTAACCATGGAGCGATCAGTTATGGTCATATCGGGAAAGACCTGATTACCCTATCTTCTATGCTCAGGATACCGGTAGCCATGCATAATGTCCCCGAGGAGAAGATATTCCGACCGAAAGCCTGGGCTTCTTTCGGTACTTCTGATTTAGAAGGAGCAGACTTTAGGGCCTGTGCTAATTTCGGACCATTATATGGAATGTTGCGAAGAGATGGGTTGGGATATTAAAAGTGGTAAGCCAAAAAACATAAGTTATAGGAATTAGAATTGGAATGAGTAGTGAAAGATATTAGGAGTTAAAAAATGAACGCAATTAAAAACATTAAGGAAAAGATAAAAAAAAAGATTCCAATTATTGGAACATTAGTTAGTATCAATGATAGCAGCATAACTGAATTATTATGTGATATAGGTTTTGATTTTATTTGGATTGATATGGAACATACTCCAATAGTTAAAAAAGATGTTCATTTTCATATTATGGCTGCAAAAGGGACAGGAGCAGCTACTTTTGTTCGCGTTGCATGGAATGATCCTATTTTGGTTAAACCAATATTAGAGATGGGTCCATCTGGTATAATTTTTCCTTTTATTAGAACATCTTCGGAAGCCAGGAAAGCAGTTAGCTCATGCCTGTATCCTCCAAAGGGAATCAGGGGTTTTGGACCTAGAAGGTCTATAAAATACGGAATTACAGATATTAAAAAATATATTGAAAGAGCCGATACTGAAATATGGAAAATAATGCAAATCGAGCATATTGATGCAGTTAATAATTTAGAGGAAATTTTAAATGTTGAAGGAGTTGATGCAATTATGATTGGACCAAATGATTTAGCAGCGTCCATAGGATATTTAGGTCAAAATGATCATCCAGAAGTGAAAAAAGTAATGAATATTGCTGCTAAGAAAATTGTGAAATATGGTAAGCCATTTGGAGTTTCAATTGGATATAACCCCACAACAATAAAAGAATGGATTGAAAGGGGAGTAAACTACATTGAAGTTGGATGTGATATAGCTTTCCTTTTGCAAGCTGGTACTCAGGTTCTTAAAAAGACTAAAAAAATATTTATTGAGGGAAAAGCGGAGAATTAGTATTTATTTTTATTTTTTACTAAAATTTATAAAAAGGGAAAAATAAAAGAAGATATAGTACTTATTTAAATAGGTTTTGATAGTCCCAATGTGGATGGAGCACTTGAGGGTTTGTCAAAAACAAACTCCAAAAACATTATTCTTTGTGTAATTGATGGTTTTGCATAAGATGTCATTCCAGAAGAGATGAGTCATGATGATTGGGAAGTAATTACAAAAATATATAAAAAATATAACCTTAATTTTTATGAACTTGCCGATCACTGAAATATATCAGATGATAATAATATAAAAAAATGATTAAGAGAATGGAATGCCAAAAGAAATCATTAATATCTTAAGCGAAATTATAAAAAAAATGGCTCAAATAGTAAAAATAGGTAATGATAATATTTATAAAATGAGGATCATCCGCAATTTTAAGTTAATAGATAAAAATGATAAACTTATAAAGAGAGAAAAGTTTATAAAAAATGAAAAATAGAATAAATAAATTACTTAAAATTATTGATCAGAAAAAAAGAATAAATTCTCAAGGTAAAGATAGGATTGCCGATGTATTAGAAAATAAAGAAGTGGATTATCTCCCTTTAATTTTTTGGAAACCACAAAATGTTTCTGTTCCGGGAAAAACTTTTAATATGAAAGAGCAATTTTTTGATAAAGAAAAAATGCTTTACGGACATTTAGAAGAAATAGCAGCTTGCGCACAAAATGCTTTTGATGCTCCTATATGTATACGCCCTAATTTTGGTACTATATTTATTCCCGCTATGTTTGGTTTAGAATATAAAGTGCCAAAAGATACATTTGCTTGGTTAACTTCTCATCTAAACAAAAATGAAATAAAAAAATTTGAATTTCCAAATTTGGATGAAATAGATATGCTAAAAAAAGCAATCGAGTATATTCAATTTTTTCAGAGAGAATTACCAGAATGGATACATGTTTATCTTCCAGATACTTTGGGTCCTTTTGAAATTGCCCATGCTGTTTACGGAGATAATATTTTTTATGACCTTTATGATGATCCAGAATTTGTCCACCATCTTTTAGAGCTGTGCGTAACTATGTATATTCAAGTTACAAAAAAATTAAAAGAAGTTATAGGAGAAGAAAGGACAGTTTGTTATCATGGGCATGCTTTGGTTCTAGGAATTTACATGAGAAATGGTGGTACTCGAATTTCTGAGGATAGTGCTACTCTTCTATCTCCAGAACATATCGATGAATTTGTAATTCCTTATGATGAAAAAGCTTTAGAAACTTTTGGGGGAGGTTTTGTCCATTTTTGTGGAAAAAATGATTATTTATTGGAATCTTTTTTAAAATTAGATGAGGTACGAGCAGTTAATTTAGGTAATCCCGAAATGCATGATTTTGATTCTACAATGAAAAAGTTTTTGAATTATGGAAAATGTTATTTTGGTTTATGGCCTAAAGAAGATAAAGAGAATTTAGAGGAATATATCTATAGGATGAAACAAGGTACGGGAGGAGGTAGGGGAGGCCTTATACTTCATTTTGACGAAGCTATGTTTCCAGAATATCCTTGCCAAAATATTTTACAAAAGTGGAAAGAAATAATGAGAAGTTCAAACTAATAGATAAAAATTAAATAAAATTAGTACAATTTGATAATTTTATAAATATTTATTAAAAAAAAGAGGATTTTTTAAAATTATATCGTATAAAAGCAATAGAAAAACATACTATATATTCTTTTTCTGAATATTATAGTTATTTTTTAAATATTATATTTCAAAACATTATAGGGCAAGATTAATTTATATAAAAATAACTTAGTTGCTTAATAATATAGTTTTAATAAATTCTTACATTAGAATGAGTAAACCTTACATCGAATAAGCTATAAAGGAGGTGTTAAAGAAGGTAAAAAATTTGCTTAGCAAGCATGGGAGACAGAAAGTAATTTTAACTTGAAAAAAAATATAAAGGAGGATTTTAAAATGAAATTCAGAAAATTAGAGATTATTTTGGTTATCTTTGCTTTGGTCTTGTTTTTTAGTGCTGTAACTGTTTCTGCTGCTGATGTTAAACTTACTTGGTCCTCAATAAGTGTACCCGGAGATGCTCATACTGAGGCAATGAAAGTTTTCAAAGAAGAAGTGGAAAAACTTTCCGCTGGGCATATAACTGTAGATCTTTATATTGCTGGTCAGCTTTATACTCAAGAAGGAGAATTAGCAGCTTGTCGAGAAGGAACCTTGGATATGGCTTATTACGGTCCCAATTGGTTAGCAGAATTTGTTCCTTATTTGTCTATGTTAGGGGCAGCCTATACTTTTAGCGGTTATAATCATATGACTAAGGTGATGAATGGCGATATAGGAAAAAAGATTTTTGATGAAGTAGCCGAGAAAGTGGGAGTTCGTCCTTTAGCTGCATTTTATTTAGGGACAAGAGAACTGAATGTGGTAGAGAAAGTTGGTCCAGTAAGAACTCCTGAAGACATGAAAGGTGTGAAGTTAAGAACACCGGCTAGCCCTGCATGGATTGCTTTAGGTAAAGCTTTAGGCGGTAATCCTACTCCTATGAGTTTTGGAGAGGTTTATATGGGATTAAAGACTGGAGCTATTGAAGGACAAGATAATCCACTTCCCACTGATAAAAATGCCAAGTTTTATGAAGTAACTAAATATATAATACTTACTGATCATGTTGTGAATGCTGTATTACCAACTATAAATGAAAAAAGATGGCAATCTTTGAGTGATATAGACAAATTAATAATTCGTAAAGCTATAGAAAAGGCACGGAAATTCTGTGACGAGACTAACTTAAAAGCTGAATCAGAGTTACTCGATTTCTTCAGAGACCAAGGATTGATAATAATTGAAAATCCAGATAAAGATGCTTTTGCTGCTTATGCAAAAAATTCTTATTTAACAGAGAGCAAAGATATTTCTAAAGATTGGGATATGACTCTCTATGATGAGATTCAAGCAATGAAATAATAAGGATAGAGAGTTAATGGTTTTACCAGAAAAGAAAGTAGAGGGCCTCATTATTTAATTAATGATGAGACCCTCTACTTTAAAAGAGATAAAATAATGGTGAAAAATAGGATGACTTTAAGGCGGATTGGATTAATTGTACTAAATTTTATAGAAGTATATGTGCCAACTGTTGTATTTATTATGTTGTTTGTTGCTTTTATGTTGCAAATATTTTTTCGCTATTTTTTAGTTCCTCTAACTTGGCCATTAGAATTTACCCTTATTGCTTTTATTTGGATAACTTTGTTGGGGGCTTGTTTTGCCCAGAGAGATAATTCCCATGTGAAATTTTCAATGATTTATGATAATGCTAAACCCCGAACTAAAATTTGGATGAGAATTACTGGAAATATACTACTTTTTATTTCTTTCTGCATTGCTTTCTATCCTACTTATAAGTATGTTAATTTTATGTCCTTTAAGAAATCTAATGTTCTTAAGATTCCTATGAATATAGCATTTTTTCCTTATATTGTGTTTCTAATTATTATAATTGGACGAATAGGTTATGATATAATAATTGACTTTAAAAAGATATATCCAGGAAAAGGAAAAAAATAAAAGATGAATATACCACTATTTGCTTTCATATTATGTTTTGTTTTAACCTTTATCTTAAGGATTCCCATAGCTTTGGGCATGTTGATGAGTTCAATTTACTATTGTCTCTTAGCCCCTGGGCCCGCTACTGGTTTACAAATGGCTGCTACTCAATTACTAAACAATCTTAATGTGAAATTTATTCTTATAGCTGTTCCTCTATTTGTTTTTACTGCTAAAGTAATGAATACCGGGAAAGTTACTGAAATGGTATTTAAATTTGCTAATATTCTTGTTGGTAGATGGAGAGGAGGGATGGGACATGTTAATGTAATTGCCTCCATTATATTTTCTGGGATGACCGGTTCTGCTGTTGCTGATGCCTCAGGACTGGGAATTATGGAGATAGAAGCTATGCGAAAACAACATTATGATGATGGTTTCAGTTGCGCCATTACTGCTGCTTCAGCAACTATTGGACCTATTTTCCCACCCAGCATTCCAATGGTTTTTTATGCGATGTTTTCTGGAGCTTCTATCGGTAAGCTTTTTTTGGGGGGTATGGCACCAGGAATTTTGATTGGTATAGCTCTAATGATTTATATAGCTTACATATCGGAAAAGAGAAATTATCCTAAAGGGGAAAGTTATCCGTTCAGAGAACTTATCAAAATTACTCTTAAGGCATTTCCCGCCCTTTTAACTCCGGTAATTCTTTTAGGAGGAATTTATAGTGGAATCGTAACTCCTACTGAGGCAGCCGCCTTAGCAGGATTTTATGCAATGGTTATTTCATTTTTTGTATATCGATCTCTTGGTTTAAAACAACTACTCGAGGTAATTATAGATACTGTTAAAACAACCGGTACCTTATCTTTAATTGTTGGTGCTGCCTTTGCCTTTTCTTATATAGTGGCTATAGAACATATTCCGGATATGATATCTGGGTTATTTCTTGGATTTACCAATAATAAATATTTAATGCTTCTAATTATAAATATAGTATTTATCATTCTGGGAATGTTTGTGGACACTTCTTGTATTCAGGTAGTATTTGTACCTATGGTATTGCCCCTGGTTAAGGCAATGGGGATTGATCTGGTTCATTTTGGGGTAATGATTGTTCTAAATATGATGATAGGTTTATCAACTCCTCCTTTTGGTATGTTGCTTTTTATTGTATCTGGCATTTCTGGTACTCCCCTTAGAACAGTAATTAAAGAGATTTTTCCTATGATTTTAGTACTGATAATTGTTCTTTTGATGGTTACTTATATTCCAGATATTGTGTTATTTATTCCTCGTTCTGTTGGGTGGTAAGTTTGGTTTATTAAATAAGGAGAATTAGTTTGATATTAAAAATTATGAGAAGGGAAGGTAAATGAATATATTGCAATTAAGAAATCATATTCCGATAAGTGGTCCGGCAAGAAGAGAGCCTGCAGATGGGACGGAATCAGATATGAGAGTTTCTTTAGGTTTTGAACCTGCTTGGTTTTATAAGAGATGTGGGGTTAATTTCACTGAAAAGTGGCATAAGGATCCTTTTTATCGCTATGAAAGTTTAATTAAGATGAAGAAAGAGTTATGCCAGAGATTCCCTTCGGTTTCTTATTGGAATGAGGATAATAAAGATGATTTGGCAACTATTTCTGGATGTTACGGAGCTTATGTTATACCTATGGTATGCGGATTTCCCTTAGTATATGAAAAGGATAAATGGCCAGAAATTGACAAAAACAAAGAGAAATTTTCTGTCAAAGAAATTGAAAAATTAGATATTGATAAAATTCTTTCGAACCCTTTTACAGAAGAAATTTTTCGCCAAATGGACGTAATCGAAGCAGAATGGGGAAAGGTCCATGGATACTTAAATTGGCAAGGTGTTCTTAATAATGCCTTTCATTTGAGAGGAGAAAATATTTTTACCGATTTTTACGATAAACCAGATCTGGCGCACCATTTTTTTTCCACAGTCAGTGATTTAATGATTAAATTAGCCCAAAAAATTCAAAAAAGACAACGGAACTCTGGATTTTATGTGAATCATTTTTGCGTAAGTAATTGCACAGTTAATATGGTATCTCCACAAATTTATCGAGAATTTCTATTACCTTATGATAAGAAGATTGCAGAAAGTGGTTTTGAAAGGTTTGGTATGCATACGTGTAACTGGGATGTAACACCTTATTTAGAAGAGATAAGAAAATTACCTAAAGTGGGCTATTTGGATATGGGGATAATGTCAGACATGAAAAAAGTTAAAAGGATGTTCCCTGAAGCAAGGAGAGCAGTTATGTATTCGCCAGTCCGGCTACAGGAGGCGAGTTTAAATGAAATTAAGGAAGATATGGAAAAAATATACAATGAGTTATCCCCCTGTGATATTGTGATGGCTGATATTCAAGCTACAACTAGTGATAAAAGGGTGAATGAATTATTACGGATATGTAAGGATTTAGAGATGCAAAAAAAGGAATGAAAAATTTCATATATTCTTAGCAATTATTAAATTATAAATTTGTCTCAGGAAATTCTACTTTTTAAAAATAGAGGGTAATCTATGTTAAGAGAGAAGATAGGAGAAGATATAGGATATGCAACTATAGAACCGAATAGACCAATAATTGCGGGGACAAGACAAACATGGGTAATAACTTATTATGTAGGGAAAAGAGGAATAAAAAGGGGTGGTTCTATTCGTATTACTATCCCTCATACTTTTACCACTCCCCAAATTGATGAATTTTACAATGATGGTTTTACAACTGCTGAATGTTCTAAAAAAGAAATATCATTATCAATACATCTTGAATCAAAAATTTTCTGTGCTTATCGCCCAGAATTATCTCATAGTGGTGCTTTTGGTAAAAGTGTATTTATTTTGATAAATAATAGAAAATTAGTTAAGGGTGATTTTATTAAAATTATATATGGTAATACATCCTATTATGGTAAAGAGAAATGGGGACCAAAACCGCCTAAAGTATCATATGTCTCAGGAAAATATGAATTTACTATTGCTGTAGATCCAGATGGGACAAGATCAGCTCCGGTAACTGGTTTTTTTCTCTTAAAGAAGTCACCCATTGTTACAATTCTTCCCGATAAATTAAAAGAAATAATACCCATTGCCCCTTCGAATATAGAGTTAGGACAAAAAATTCCTGTATATATTATTAGTGTAGATAAATATTTAAATCCCCTTAAGTGCGAAGATAGTGCATTTACTATTAGATATGGACTCAAGAAAAAAGTTTATCACAGTAATAAGGGAAAACTTATGCTTGATTTGACGTCTTTTGATAAAAAATATGCAATTTATAATATTAATCAATCAGAGAAAGAACAAGTTTCCAGTAACACTAATCCTATTAAATTGGGAAGATATATGAATAAGGAAAATTTGTTTTGGGGAGACATTCATGCTCACACAAAATATTCCGATGGTATGGGAACCCCGGAAGAGGCTATCTCTTTTGCTCGAGATATTGCCAGACTTGATTTCGCGGCGCTAACCGATCATGATGATATTGGTCCTTATCTTTCTGATGAAGAATGGAAGGATACCATAAAAGTTATTGCCAAATACAATGTGCCGAATGAATTTGTAACTTTTTTAGGATATGAATACCGGTCAACTTTAGCAGATATGAATGTTTATTATCCTGATAATGAAGGAATATTGATGTGTGGCAAGAAAAAGGAATGGAATAAGCCTTCAAACTTAATTCCCGTTATTGCTCAAAAGGGAGGAATGATAATTCCCCATATGCATTTTGGTGCTGATTGGAGTGGGTATAACCCAACAATCTACAGAGTAATGGAAATTTATTCCCAACATGGAAATGCTGAATACATTGGTTGTCCCAGGCAGATACCTTATTTAAACAATCAACTCCAAAAGGAAAATGAAGGGAATATAAACACTACTTTTCAAGAAATACTATCACTGGGAATGAAAATGGGGGTTACCGCCGGTTCAGATAGTCATGCAGGGAGGCCGGGTCTTTCTAATTGGTCGAGAGTTACTCGTACATATAATGGAGGATTAACTGCTGTTTTTGCAAAAGAAAAGACTCGGGAAAGTATTTGGAAAGCTCTATATGAAAGACATTGCTATGCTACAACTGGATCTCGAATATATTTAGAGTTTTCTGTAAATGGTTACCCTATGGGCAGTGAATTAAAAGCAAATAAAAGGAAATTAGATATATATTGTATAGGAACTTATTTTGTATTTCAAATTGAGGTAATTAAAAATAATAGAACCATACATAGGACTGAAAGTAGCTCGCCTGAATGTAGTTTTTCTATTAATGATATTGCAGAAAGAGATGAGGATTTTTATTACATCAGAATGATTCAACAAGATACAGAAATGGCTTGGAGTTCTCCTATATGGGTTAGAAAAGAATAGGGGGAAGAACTGTTCTGTCTACTAAGAATCAGGAGGTTAAATTAATGATAAATTTTACCGGAAAGAAAAAATTAGAAGGCGTTATTCCTGCCTTGATTTTACCTGTAAATGAGAAGGGGAAAACTAATTTTAAACTTTTAGAGAAACAAACTACTTATCTTGTTTTGGCAGGTGTAAATGGTCTTTTTATTAATGGAACGACAGGTGAAGGAGCTTGGTTAACTACAGACGAAAAAGTTGAAGCATTTAAAGTGGCAAAAGAAATGAGTGAAGGAAAAGTGTTTCTTTGTGCAGCATGCATTCAGCCATCTACAGAAATGGTTATTAATGAAATTAGAGATTTTGAGAAACTTGAACCAGATTATATTGTTGCTGTGACTCCGTATTATTATGGTGTTTCACAAAATGTAATAATAGAGCATTTTAAAAAAATTGCTCAATATAGTTCAATCCCTTTAATTATATATAATATTCCCCAATGCACCCATAATAAAATAGAACTGAGTACAATATTAAAACTTTCTCAAGAAGAAAATATTGCTGGTGTAAAAGATAGTTCTGGAGATTTTATATCTTTTACGCGAGGAGCATGTACCTCAGTACCTGAATCTTTCTCCTGGATTCAAGGTGAGGACTATCTTGATGGGCCTGCTTTTAATTGTGGAGCTAATGGAATAGTTACCGGATTAGGAAATGTATGGATTGAACCTTATATAAAAATGTACCAAGCAGCAAGAGCAAGAAATAATTCAAGAGTAAATAAGATGCAGAAGGAAATAGATAATTTATATGAATTAATCCAGGTTACAGGAGGAAAAGTAATTCCAGCAATTAAGGCAGCAGTAACTTTACTAGGGAGAAGTACTAAATGGATGAAAATACCTTCTCTAACTTTAGGTGATGAAGACATAGAGAAAGTAAAAAGAGTGATTGTAAAACTTGGCTTATTTAGTGAGAAATAGAAACTAAAATTATATTTTAGAAATGTTATTTAAAAATTATATAGCATGTCCTGGACAACGCATATTAGCAATGCATATTGGCAATTGACAAGATACTATATTAATGTTATATTTTAATCAAATAAAATTTTAAAATTGAATTATAAGAACTCGTATAAACTCTTGAATATGGCAAGGGTGTTTCTACCAGGTGACCGTAAATCACGACAGGCTACGAGTGGAAGTGCATCTTAGGGATTCACTTATTCTGGGATGATATGTATTTGATAAACATCGGGCCTGGAATAAGGTTAGAACCAAGTGGTGCAAAGTATATTTATTTTATACTACACCGGAGGGTTAAAAGCCCAGGCGGAGAGGTTCCACTCTGATTGAGGGAATTTCTATTGTCTGGGTTTTTTTATTTGTTATTTAAAGAAAAACTGAAAAATCGAAGATATAAGGAGGTAAAATGTGAATGATAGGGTAGCGATAATAATGGGAAGTATATCAGATAGAGAAACTATGGAAAAAGCAGCTGAAGCATTAGACGAATTAGGCATTTCTTATGAGATGAAGGTACTATCGGCTCATCGTACTCCTGATTTACTGTTTGAATATATTGCACAAGTAGAAGAAAAAGGATTTAAGGTTATAATTGCCGGGGCAGGAGGTGCAGCTCATCTACCGGGAGTGATAGCCTCCAAGGCATTGTTGCCGGTAATTGGTGTGCCTATAGAGACAAAAGCCCTAGGAGGACTTGATTCCTTATTGTCTATAGTTCAAATGCCCGGTGGTATTCCAGTAGCTACAGTAGGAATAGGAAATGCCAAAAATGCCGGACTACTGGCAGCACATATATTAGCTATTGAAAATTCTAAGATTAGAGAAAGAATTAAAGATTATAGAGAAGCCATGGCTCAGAAGATAAAAGATATAAAGATATAGCGTTTAGCGTACAGCGTATAGCGGATAGGATTCGTATCTCGTATCTTGCAAAGAAGAAGCCAGGAGCCAGAATTCAAGTATCAGAAGATTATTAGCGAATGGTGTTTAGGAGGTAGGGGTTTGATTCATCGAACCCGCTATCCTCGTAGGACAGGCGTCTCGCCTGTCAAGGATAGATTCCCGCTTTCGCGGGAATGACAGAGAATATAGTCGTTAGTTGTTAGTAGGACATGTGGATCTGTCTCCGTGAAAAGGGGAAATGCCTGTACTACTTTAAGCATGGTACATAGTGTACCTAATCTTGAATCCTAGTTATTTCACGCAATACGCAATACGAATTACTATTCGCTAATGACTAATTTAATTGACAAATTAATTAATTTGTAGAGAGGAGTAAATAGATGGGAAGCGTAAAAGATTTAACCGTTATAGAAAAACCAATAAAAAACAAAACTGGCAGAGGAAGATTTATCTTCTCAGACCGTTATTCGGTCTTTGATTGGGGGGAGATGCCAGACCATATTCCCAATAAGGGGAAATCTTTGTGTATTTCTGCAGCTTATTTTTTTGAAAAATTAGAAACCATGGGGATAAAGACACATTACTTAGGGTTAGTCGAAGATAATAAAACGAAAAATTTTGCTGATATTAAAAGGCCGGCTGATACCATGGAGGTAAAATTAGTTCGAGTATTGAAACCTTCACAAAAAGGCAGTACTTATGATTATTCTAATTATGAAAATGAAAATAACAATTTTTTAATCCCCTTAGAGATTATTTATCGTAACTCTCTTCCCGAAGGCTCCAGTATATTTAAAAGATTGGAAGAAGGAAGCTTAAAACCGGATGATTTGGGCTTGAAAGAAATGCCCCTTCCCGGCCAAACCTTACACAAACCATTTTTAGATGTCTCTACCAAACTTGAAGAAAGTGACCGCTATTTAGGTTGGGAAGAAGCCCAAAAAATTGCCCATCTTAGTGATAATGAATTAGAAGAGATTAGAAAGATTACCTTGTTAATTAATAAATTAATCGGACAAGAAGCAAATAAAATTGGTTTAAAATACGAAGATGGGAAAATAGAATTCGGATTCGATGAGGAGAGGAACCTTTTATTGGTGGATGTGTTGGGGACTTTAGACGAGTGTCGTTTTACCTTTGAGGGAATGCCGGTAAGTAAGGAAATCGCCAGATTATATTATCGGAAAACTCCCTGGTTTAAGGAGTTGATGGATGCCAAAAAGAAAGATGAATTAAGCTGGAAAGAGAAGGTGAATCTATCTCCACCACCTTTACCGTCAAGGTTAAAAGAACTTATCTCTATGGCTTATTGCGCCTTTGCCAATGAAATTACCGGGAGAGAAT
>Ga0190349_1000440_pt1 | contig 12533 bp, 11 predicted proteins | sample 48721378_MG_FD_179798 | JGI IMG/M metagenome (GOLD analysis project Ga0190349, IMG submission 179798) | Hydrothermal vent microbial mat bacterial communities from Southern Trench, Guaymas Basin, Mexico - 4872-13-7-8_MG | ecosystem: Environmental > Aquatic > Marine > Hydrothermal vents >...
TTTCTTTATCGCTTTTTTTAAAGGAGCTGAAACGCTGGAAGCCACGGAGGAGATAATCACTTTTCTTATCTCGACTTTTCCCTCAAATTGTTTTATCCAGTTGGAAAGAAGAACTCCCCATTCATCGACTTCTTTTATAGGATGAGAGGCAAATTCTCCCACAAAGAGCAAATCCCTCTTCTCAAATAATCCTACCTTAACCGATGTATTACCTACATCTATAACTAAATTCATTTGATTTGGACATATCCCTCCTCAGGACCGATCCTCCTCAGCACCCCACTTTGCAGGCGTAGAACAAGATTTCCATCCTCATCTAAATCCTGCGCCCATCCAGAAAAAGATGCCTTCTCAGTATCAATTTTAATTTGCCTTCCCAATAGGGACGAGAAGAGGCGAGCCTTCTCCAAAATTGATGAAAAATCCTCCTGAAATAAGAGATATAATTCCTCCAATTCCCTTAATAAGTTACCCAGAAATATCCCCCTTGGAATAGAGTAACCTGCCTCCCTTTTTAAAGATGTAGCTGTAAAACAAAGAGGGGCAGGAAAATCCTCTATATTTAAGTTAATCCCTATTCCCATAATAACAAAATTTACCCTCTCCTGCTCAATGCAGGCTTTGCACAACACCCCACTTACTTTTCTTTTATTCACCACGGCATCGTTGGGCCAGCGAATTCGAGGGGAAAGCAGAGGCATCAGTTCCCTTATGCTCTCAACTATTCCTACAGCTCCCATAATATTCAAACGAGGAACCCAAGATGCACTAATACAAGGGCGTAAAATAAGGGAAAACCATAGTCCCTCCGAAGGGGAGAACCAATAATGACCCCCCCTTCCCTCTCCCTGAGTTTGTTCTTCTGCTATTACTATCGTCCCCTCCGCCTCTCCTTTCTCCGCAAGCGAGGAGGCGACCTTCATAGTGGATTCTAACCGGGGATACCAGTAGATCTTTTTCCCAAAGACCCTCGTCCTTAAAGCCAATCTCATTACTTTACTATTCCCTCCGCTATTCTTTTATCTTCCTCTAACCTTCTCACCAGTGAAAAGGGTGAGGAAAATTTTCTTATCTCTCGAATTTTGTCCACTAATTCAATTTTCATCTTCTCTCCGTAGACGTTACCTTTAAACCCCAGAATATGAGCCTCTACCCCTACCGAGTTCTCTCCGAAAGTAGGTCTGCCCCCTATATTTACAATTCCCTTAAAAATTCCCTCCTTTAAAATAACCCTGCCTGCGTATACCCCTGGACAAGGCAACAGTTTATCAGGATGAGGTTCTAAATTAGCTGTGGGATAGCCTAACAGTTTACCTCTACTTTTTCCCTCAACTACTTCGCCTAAAATGGTGGGAGGACGACCTAACCATTGGGTAACTTCCCTTATACGCCCTTCTCTTAACCAATGGCGAATTAAGGAGCTACTAAGCTTTTCTTTTCCTACCTTCAAGAGAGGCATTACCTTAAGCTTATACCCAAACTCACTTTTCCTCTCCTTTAGCCAGTTAACACTTCCCTCTCTATTCTTACCAAAGACAAAATCCTCCCCTATTACTATCTCCTCCACTTTCAGAGCTTCATTTAATTTTCTTATAAAAGAGTAAGAAGACTGAGAAGCAAACTCAGAAGTAAAGGCAAAATTTATCACCAAATCTACACCCAATTGATCGAGAATTTCCAACTTTTCCTCCCAAGCAGTTAAGAGAGGTATAGGCTGATGAGAGAAAAACTCAGACGGATGAGGACTGAAGGTGATTACGCAGCTTCTCCTTCCTCTTATTCTTGCCTGTTGCACTAAATCCCTAAGGATCTTTTGATGGCCTCGATGAATGCCATCATAAAATCCTATCGTGAGGATAACATGCCTATATTTTTCATTCCGAGGAAAATCTTTTTTGACTTCCATTTAAATTAAAACCCGAAGATATTTAAACCCAACCCTATCTTTGAAGAAGTGGGTTCCATCTTGTAAGCATGTAGCTATCGCTAAAAGCTGCCCTTGCTCATTACAAAGGCGAACACGATCTCTCCTCTTTAGCTCGAGAGGGAACTTCTCCAGATGGGCTAAATAAAGAGGTCTGCCCCACTTAATTACCTTTTCCGCTTCTTTTTTAACCTCGACCAATGGAAAGTGAGGCAAAGCCTCGCACAGAGGATAAAGAAATTTCCTTATCTTATCCTTATCTTCCCCCTCTAACTCCTCTAATCTTTTAGCTCTGCTCACATCAAAGGGACCAACTCTAATTCGGCGAAGAGAAGCTTGATAACCCCCATAGCCCGAGGCTTTTCCTATATCGCCACATAAACTTCTCACATAGGTCCCTCTGGAACAAGATAATTTAAACTCTGCTCGAGGGTGGCGACCGGGAAGAAAATTCAACAATTGAAGTTCGTAAATATGAACCTCTCGAGGAGGACGTTTAACCTCCAACCCCTCTCTGGCCAAGCGGTATAGTCTCTCTCCCTGCCAATGAATAGCGGAAAACATAGGTGGAATTTGCTTTATTTTTCCCTTAAAACGATTGAAGAGTTCCTCCACCTGGTGCTTATTTAAAGAAGAGGCATCTTTCCTCTCCAGGATCTGGCCCTCCTCATCTAAGCTCGTGGTAGTAACGCCAAAGATTAGTTCACCTTCGTAAGTCTTGTCCAAATCCTGCAAAAAAGGAGTCAATTTAGTAGCTTTGCCCACACATATTAAAAGAAGCCCTGTAGCTGCTGGATCTAACGTCCCCGTATGTCCTACTTTTTTCTCTTTTAAAATTTTTCTAACTCTCTCCACCACTTCATAAGAGGTCATTCCCTTTGGCTTATCTATTAACAAAAGCCCATCCATCCCGCTCTCCCTTTTTCACATAATTTCCATTTTCGAGTCGATCACAGAAAGCTCTTTGTTATTTTTTATATACTCGGTAATTTTAAAAAGAATGCGATGAGCAAATTTAGTCTCGTTGGTCACTATTCCTATTCCTATGAGTGACTTTCGCCAGTAATCCTGATATCCAATTTCCGAGACGGAGACATTAAAATCATTTCTCAGGTGGGCAATGAGACTTTTGATAAGCCGACGTTTATCCTTTAAGGAGTTAGCAAAGGGCAGCCGAATTTCTAATTTCAAGATACCTATAACCACTTCTACTCAACCCTTTTTACCTCATAAATCTCTATTAAATCCCCCTTTTCTATTCCCTTAAATCCCTCAATATTTATTCCGCATTCCAGACCTGCTGAAAGTTCCTCTACATCCTGGTCAAAACGCCTAAGACTTTTGATAATTCCTTCACCTACTTTGCTCTCCTCTCTAAGAACTCTTACCTTGCTTCCTCTGATTACCTTTCCCTCCGTAATATATGAGCCAGCCACTACTCCCACTTTGGGAATCCTAAAGATGTTTTTTATCTGTGCCCTTCCTAACACTATTTCCTTATATTTAGGCTCTAATAATCCCTTTAAGGCCTTTTTAATATCGTCTATAATCTCATAGATAATTTGATACTCTCTTATACTTACCTTCTCTTCCTTAGCTAAAGCGCGGTTTTTCTGGCTTACTCCTGCATTAAAGCTGATGATTATCGCCTTTGAAGCAGAGGCTAAGAGAATGTCGGATCTCTTTACCTCACCTACCGCTCCATGAACAACGTTTATATCTACCTTTTCCTCCTTTAAATTCTTCAGAGCATCTGAAATAGCCCTCAGTGAACCCTGAGTATCTGCCTTTAGAACAACATTCAACTCTTTCCCTTCCTCTTCCTTTTTCCCCTTATAAAGGCTCTCTAAGGTTATCAGTTCTCTTTTTCTTAAACCCTTTCTTCTTTCCTCCTCTTTGACTTTCTCGGCTAACCTGCGCGCCTCCCTTTCATTGGCTACCCTTTTGAATACCTCACCCGGCTTTCCCACATCGGAAAGGCCCAAGACCTTCACGGGGGTGGAAACCCCCGCTTCCTTTAGCTTCTCTCCTTTCCAATTGATCAAAGCCCTTACCCTTCCATAGGTAGAGCCTCCTACTATGATATCTCCTATATGCAAAGTCCCCTGTTGTATCAGCAATGTAGAAAATGGACCCTTTTGTCTATCCACCTCTCCCTCTATCACCACAGCTCGCAAATCCTCATCGACACCTGCCTTTAGCTCCAGCATTTCCGCCTCCAGAAGGATCATCTCCAGTAGATCATCTAATCCTTGTTTGGTCAAAGCGGAGACCTCCACGCAGATTGTCTCCCCTCCCCACTCCTCCGGCACTAAATCATAATGAGTTAATTGCTTCTTAACCCGCTCTACATTTGCCTCTTTCTTGTCTATCTTATTTATGGCCACTAAAATAGGCACCTTAGCCGCTCGAGCGTGATTGATTGCCTCCACTGTTTGAGGCATAACCCCATCATCAGCTGCCACTACTAAAACAGCGATGTCGGTAACCTGAGCTCCATGGGCTCGCATAGCCGTAAAAGCCTCATGTCCTGGAGTATCAATAAATACTATCCTTTTCCCCTGAAATTCCACTTCCGAGGCTCCAATACGTTGGGTAATACCCCCTATTTCCTTCCTGGCTATCTCAGTTTTTCTTATAGCATCCAATAATGAAGTTTTCCCATGATCCACATGCCCCAAAAAGGTTACCACCGGAGCACGAGGAATTAACTTTTCCCTCTTGGGAGAGGGCTCCTGCTTTAGCACAAACTCTTTTACCCTTTCAATCTCCTCGGTGGATAACCCGCTTAAGTTACCTTTTCCCTTTATCCCTAAATCATGGAGAATCTTTAAAACTCTTTTACCGGGTAAATTTAACTGTTTAGCTAATTGATAAACCCTCATATCTTCCCCTTTTAATGGTTAAGTTCTTTAGCTTTTTCCAGAATTTTTTCCGCTGTTTTTGGCCCAATCCCTTGCACTCGACACAATCCCTCAATCCCTCCTCTTATAATATCCTTAGCCGTGAGAAAACCGGCCTGCTCGAGAGAAGCCAATGTTTTCTCTCCTATACCGGGAATGGTTCTCAAAAAAGCCCTTTCCTCCTCTGTCTGGCCAATAGAACGAATGTCAATCTGCCATCCTGTCAACTTTGCCGCTAATTTCACATTTTCTCCATTGCTTCCGATGGCCAAAGAGAGTTGATTGTCGGGGACGATGACCTTAGCTCTTCGAGCAGCCTCATCAATTTTCACTTCCATTATCTCTGCAGGCTTCAGGGAATTTTTTATAAAAACAGCTGGATCTTCACTGTATCTTATTATGTCAATCTTCTCCCCCTCTAAATCTCGCAGAATAACTTTAATGCGAGACCCTCGCAATCCTACACAAGCTCCTACTGCGTCCACCTTTTTTTCTTTGGACTCCACCACTACCTTAGCTCGTCTACCCGGATCTCTCTTTACGTCCCTTATCTTAACTATTCCTTCCTCGATCTCGGGTACTTCCATTTCAAAAAGCTTCCTCAGGAAATTGGGGTGAGTCTGGGAAAGGACAATTCGAGGACCCTTGGGCTCCCGTGTAACTCGCAGGATATAAGCCTTCACTCGCTCTCCCTGACCATATCTTTTGCCAGGCAGTTGTTCCCTTCCCGGAAGAATTCCCTCTACCTTACCCAAATCTATAAGGACAAAATGATTAGTTTGATATCGCACCGTCCCGCTAATTATTTCTCCCTCTCTCTTTTTAAACTCTTCGTAAAGCAGGTCCCTTTCCCTTTCCACAATTTGTTGCATCATCACGTATTTACCCGTGCTTGCAGCGATACGGCTGAAATGAAAGGGATTTACCTCAACGTCTACTTCATCCCCTACATTTACCGTCTTATATTTTTCCCTGGCTTCTTCTAAGGAGATCTCCCTTCCAGGATTTTTTACCTCATCCACTACTTCCTTGGTTACCACCAAACTCACTTTTTCTTCTTTCTCGTTCAGAATTATCCGTAAATTTCGGGGAGAATAGCCATATTTCTTCCTATAGGCAGAGGTCATCGCCTCTTCCAGACTTTTTATTAATGCCTCGCGAGAAAGGCCTCTTTCCCTTCTGATATTTTCCAAAAGCGAAAAAAATTCACCACCTTGCATCTTGCACCAGCTCCTTCATTTTCCTGGGAAGATCTTTCTTTTCCACCTTTTCCACCTTTCCCCTTCGACGATCTTTTATCTCTATTTTTCCCTCTTTCAAAAAGGTATTGCCTATGACAACTTTAAAAGGAATGCCCATTAGATCGCTATCTGCAAATTTCATTCCTGCGCTTAGGTCTCGATCATCCCATAAAACCTCTACCTTTGCCTCTTTAAGCTGAAGATACACTTCCCTCGAGGGGTTAAAAGTCTGATTAGTAGTGGGTATTATAATTACATCGAAGGGAGCAACCTCCTTTGGCCAGATAATCCCCTTCTCGTCATGATTTTGCTCAATAATTGCCGCAGGAAGCCTGCTTACCCCAATTCCATAACAACCCATCACAAAGTGCCTTTTTCCCCCTTTCTCATCCAGAAAGGCGGCCTCAAAATCCCGACTATATCTTTTGCCTAACTGGAAAAGATGACCTACCTCAATTCCCCTCCTTATAGTTAAATCACCTCTGCACCGTGGACATCTGTCGCCTTTAATAAAAAACCTTATATCTTTCACCATAATCGGCTGAAAGTCTCTGTAAGGGTTAAGGTTAAGCAGGTGAAAGTTTTTCTTATTGGCCCCTCCCACAAAATTCTTTCCCTTCATTACTTCATTATCTGCTATCAGCTTACATTTGTCAAGCCCTAAGGGACCGGCAAATCCCACTTCCACCCCTACTTTCTCCTTAACCAATTCTTTGTCAGCTAATTTTAGCTTCTTAACCCTTAGAGCTTTTCTGAGTTTTTCCTCGTTTATCTGATGATTTCCTCTGATCAACACAGCTATTAAATCCCCATCGGCCTGATAAAAAATGGTCTTCAGGATATGAGAAGGATCACAATTAAGAAATTGGCTTAGCCCCTTAACACTGCGCACATCAGGGGTAAATACCTCCTCTAAGTCTTTAAGTTCCCCTTCCTCCTCTTTTCCTGAGGCGTATTCAGCTCTTTCCAATTTGGATGTATATCCACATTTTTCACATATCACTATCTTATCCTCCCCTGATTCTGCTAAGGCTATGAACTCCTCCGATTTTTCCCCCCCTATAGGTCCTGTATCAGCCTCTATCACCTTATAATTTAAAAGACAGCGGGAAAAAATTCTCTCGTAGGCTTTTTTAATTTCCTCGTAAATCGATCTTAGTTCGCCTTTATCCCGACAAAAACTATAGGCATCCTTCATCAGGAACTCCCTTGCCCGAATGACTCCTCCTCGCGGCCTAAGTTCGTCTCTAAACTTGATTTGGATTTGGTAAAGAATTATGGGAAGCTTTTTATAAGAGCTTACCTCCTGCTTTACCAATTGAGTGATTACCTCCTCATGGGTAGGTCCTAAAACGAAATCCGCCCTTTTTCTATCCTTGAAGCGGACTAACTCCTCTCCGTAACTGTCCCACCTTCCGCTCTTTTTCCACAACTGGGCTGGCTGGACAAAAGGAAGAAGCACCTCCTGTGCTCCCGTTTTGTCCATCTCCTCCCTTATAATTGAGGTAATCCTTGATAAAACTTTTTGTCCTAAGGGAAGATAGGAGTATATGCCAGCAGCAAATTTTCTTATTAATCCCGCCCTTAGCATCAATTGATGACTTACACACTCCGCTTCCTTGGGAATCTCCTTGGAAGTGGAGATTAAACATCGAGAAAGTCTCATCTTACTTTTCCTTTTATCCTAAGTTCGGAAATCTACCTCCTAATTGGCCGATCATATTAGGAAACTATTTCCTAAAAATTAGCTTGCCGAATCTGGGTTAAAATAAATTTAATTGCCTCTGCTCCTTCCTCTCCCCCTTATCAAATATACTGATTTTCCCATAGACTCCATCATATCCACATTTTATCCTTACCCTTCCCTCTCTTACCCGCATTATTCCCTCTACTATCTCCGGAGAAGCCATTAAGGAAAGCTCCTCTCTTGAGGTCTCTAAGAGTGCCTTCAATTCTCCTCCTGCTTGATGAACAATCCTTTCATATTTTTCCTCCACACCCTTGGTATCCACCCCCTGATTTAGAGCCTCAGCAATTATCTCTGAGAGGGGAACAAGATGTTTAAAAGGAATGGCCCCGGAAGGAACATATCCCCTTTTCCTATCCCCCAAGATTTCTATCCGATGCATTACCCCTATGGTCAGTTTCTCTCCACATTTGGGACAGAAGTTATTATATTTTCTGCTTTCCTCTGGAGAAAGGCAAATTTGACATCGACGATGACCATCATAATGATATTTTCCCTCTTGAGGGAAGAACTCAATGGTATAAAGAAACCTCTTACTATCCTTCATCTTCAGAACTTCCTTAATCTCCTTATATCCCAATTTTTGAGAAAAGACATTGGCCTCTCTTCCCAACTTAGAGGGTGAATGAGCATCAGAGTTGGAGATAAGAGTAAACCTGTCCAGACTACTCACACACCAGTTCATCTCTGGATCGCTGCTTAATCCTGTCTCCAGGGCATACACATATTTAGTATACTTTCCAAAACAATCTTCAATGGAATCAAACCCAGAATTAGCCCCAAATAAGGAAAACCAAGGAGTCCAGATATGAGCAGGCACAACAAAGGCCTCTTCGCTAACTCCCAAAACTTCCTCTACCAAATCACTTGCTTCCATCTTTAAGGTAGGACGTCCATCAGACTGGAGGTCTCCAAACTTACCCAATTTGTTACTTATCTTTTCCGCTACATAAAAATTAGGAGCAAAGATCAGGTTATGGACCTTCTTAACCCTTCCCTTCTTAAAGAAAACATTGCTTACCTCCGTTGTCAGGACAAACAAAGTATCTTTATATTTATAAAGTCCATCCTCTTGCGGAATAAGCGTTCGCTTTAAATCATTTAGCCAGACCGGATGCGTAAAGTCCCCTGTTCCCACCAGATCAATTCCCTTCAATTTGGCTGCCTTATTTAAATGCTCAATATCCATATCCTTAGAGGTTGCCCGACTGTACATAGAATGAATATGGAAATCCGCAATAAAAGCCACTTTATCTTCCTTTTTCGTTTTCTAACTTTTCTATTAATATAGGTAAAAATTTGTGAAGATCTTCCACAATCCCATAAGTAGCGATGTTAAATATAGGAGCATTAGGGTCCTTATTTATCGCCACAATGACCTCCGAGGTGCGCATCCCCACCTGATGCTGAATAGCCCCTGAGATACCACAGGCAATGTATAGCTTGGGCTGAACCGTCTTTCCCGTCTGTCCTACTTGATGATACGAGGGAATCCATCCCGCATCTACCACTGCTCGGGAAGCCCCCACCGCTCCTCCCAATAAACGGGCTAATTCTCTAATAAGGGAGAAATTTTCCGCCTTTCCCAGTCCTCTTCCACCGGAGACGATAATGTTTGCCTCCTGCAGATCCTCCACCTCATTTTCCTCTTTAATAGTTCTGAGGACCTGTACCATCCTATCCTCCTTAGCAAAGTTAGGCTTAACCTCGATAATCTCTCCCCTAAGCCTTCCATTGGGCTTGGCTCTCTTCATTACTCGAGGTCTAACGGTGGCCATTTGAGGACGATGATGAGGGGAAATTATCGTAGCCATAATGTTTCCCCCTAAGGCAGGGCGAGTCTGTATTAAATTTCTCTTCCCTTTTTCTATATCTAAATCCGTGCAGTCAGCCGTCAAACCCGTTCTTAAGCGAGTTGCCACGCGAGGAGCGAGATCCCTGCCTATACTGGTAGCTCCTATGAGGATAATTTCAGGACGCTCCTGTCTTGCCAAATCCACCATAGCCTGGGCATAAGGTCCGGTCCGATAATGTGCAAGCAAAGGATGCTCTACCAAATAAATTTTATTCAGGTCGTAATCGAGCATTGCCTCCGCCTTTTCCCTTAGATTATTTCCGAAGAGAAGAGCTGATAGATCCACCTCAAGGGCATCGGCCAATTTTCTCCCCACACTTAAAAGTTCATAGGTTACAGGCATAACTTCGCCTTCACGCTGTTCAGCAAATATCCACACCCCCCGATAAGAGGAAAGATCCACCTCTCTTTCCTTCTTTTCCAGCAAAATAGCCCCAAAAGGACAAACATTCACGCAGGCTCCGCAAAAAGTGCAACCCTCAAGTATTCTGGCCTTTTTATTCTCCACTACGATAGCCGAAAAGGGGCAAACGGATACACATTTTTTACAACCATTACACCTATCTAACAAAATTTCAATCCTGGCCATTCCTCCTCCTTAAATTATCTTCCTCTTCTTCATTTCCAAAATTAACCTGTCCGCTATCTCAGAAATTTCCCCCGAAAGAATCTCCCCCTTCTTGGGTGGCTTGGGGGTAAATACTTTGATTACCTGAGTAGGAGAGCCATCCAACCCTATTCTTCCTTTATCCAAAGTTAAGTCCTTCGATGTCCAGACAGTTATTTTTTCATTCTTGGCTTTAAGCAATCCCCGTAGAGAAGGATACCTTGGAATATTTATTTCCTTGGTTACTGTAATCAGGACGGGAAGAGGAGCCTCTACCACCTCAAAGGCATCTTCCAAGCTTCGCTCAGCTCTTATCTTACCATTATCGAGTTCTATCCTTCGAGCATAGGTTATCTGAGGCAAATTTAACCACTCTGCCAGTCCTGGCCCTACCTGGGCTGTATCTCCGTCAATAGCTTGTTTACCCAATATGATTAGGTCAAAGGTGCCTATCTTCTTAATCCCCATAGCCAAAGTATAAGAGGTGGCCAAAGTATCCGATCCTGCAAACGACTTATCTGAAAGAAGAACAGCCTCGTCCGCTCCCATAGCCAAGGCCTTTTTTAATGACCTGTCTACTTGAGGAGGACCCATAGAGAGAACGGTCACCCGCGCTCCGTACCTTTCCTTTAACCTCAGAGCCTCCTCAATGGCATTTTCATCAAAGGGATTTATTATGCTTTTAACTCCTTCCCTGATCAAAGTATTGGTCCGGGAATTTATCCTTACCTTCGACAGCTCCTCGGTATCTGGAACCTCCTTAATACAAACGATAATATGCATTTTTTCTCATTCCTTTAATATCAAATTGGCAATGATGCCCCTTTGGATTTCCGATGTTCCCTCGATGATTTCAAAAAGCTTCGCCTCTCGCATATACCTCTCAACCGGGTAGTCCTTCATATATCCATACCCTCCTAAAACCTGAACCGCCTTGGTGGTCACCTCCATAGCCGTCTCCGAAGCATATAACTTCCCCATAGAGGCGAACTTCTCAAAGGGTCTTCCCTGATCTAAAAGCCAGGCAGCACGATAAAGCAGAAACCTGGCTGCCTCTATCTTGGTGGCCATATCAGCTAAAATATGTTGAATAGCCTGAAAATTGCAAATAGAGGTGCCAAATTGCACTCGCTCTTTGGAGTACTCTTTTGCCTTCTCGAAAGCCGCCTCCGCTATCCCCAGAGCTCCAATCCCTACCCCAATCCTTCCTGCAGCAAAGGTCTCCATAGCCACCCTGAAGCCCCTTTTTTCCTTAAACAAGAGATTTTCCTCTGGAACTCTGCAATCATTGAAGATTAACTCCACATTCGGCAAGGCGGTAAGTCCCATTTTTTTGAAATGCTGTCCAAAGGTAAATCCCTCTTCTCCCTTCTCTACAATAAAGGCGGTAAGTCCTCGTGCTCCTCTTCTTTTATCCATATTGGCGATGACAACATAGATATCAGCTACCTCTCCATTGGTGATAAAAATTTTATTGCCGTTGAGAATATAACAATCCCCCTCCTTTTTAGCTGTGGTTTGCACATTCCCTGCATCTGAACCCGCCTCCGGCTCGGTCAAGGCAAAAGCGCCAAGAGACTCTCCCCTGGCTAATGGAGGAAGAAACTTCTTTTTTTGCTGCTCTGTGCCAAATTTTAAGAGAGGATAAGTGCAAAGCAGGTTTGCCCCAAATATTAAGCCAGTGGTAGCGCAAGCTTTGGAAATCTTCTCTGAAACGAGGGTCCAGGTAAGATAATCCATTCCTAAGCCACCATATTCTTTGGGTATGGTAATGCCAAATAAGTCCAGACTGGCCAATTTCTTCACATTTTGAGCGGGAAACTCTCCCTTTTCAGAAATCTCGTCAGATATAGGAGCAAACTCCTTCTCACAGACCTCCTCAACTAACTCCAGAATCATTTTTTGATCGTCGTTTAGCGTAAAATCCATTCTCCTCTCCTTAGTTTTTAATCCGCCCAAGATATTTGAGGGGGACATGCTTCGCATTTCCCCCTCAACGGCCCGATCGGCAAAGCCGATCGGGCCTGCTCCCCCTTGAAGAACTTTTTACATTCCGAAGAAATTGTTGAAGATAACTCTAATAGTATAAATTATTGAAATTCCTATACCTGAAGACCTAAGGTCTTAAGAAAATAGGAGGCTAAAGCCTCCTATTTTGTAATATATCTTGTTTTATAGATTTGTCAAATTACATAGGCTCTATGTCAAAAAGTGTGATTATATTCCATTTTTCAATCATACATATTATTATAGAGT
>Ga0190349_1000441_pt1 | contig 12525 bp, 7 predicted proteins | sample 48721378_MG_FD_179798 | JGI IMG/M metagenome (GOLD analysis project Ga0190349, IMG submission 179798) | Hydrothermal vent microbial mat bacterial communities from Southern Trench, Guaymas Basin, Mexico - 4872-13-7-8_MG | ecosystem: Environmental > Aquatic > Marine > Hydrothermal vents > Microbial...
GGTTAGAGGAACAGTATGGAAGAAGCGACCTGTGAAAGGGACCTGTATTGCCAGAACCATAAGCATGAGCGAACCCATTACACCCAATATCAGCCATTTATTAGAAAAGATGCCGATACTCAGCAAAGAATACCTCTCTGAACGGCAATTAAAGGCATTGAAGACCTCATAAAATATAAGCGTTGCGAATACCATCGTTTGCGCCTTCTTCATATGAATATCAGGATCTGAAAGGTTTTTCAGGAAGATCATCATGCACCCCATAGATATTACAATAGACATGAGTATGAGGCTGAGAACCATCTCAGTTGTGAATACTCTTTCGTTTGTGGCTCTCGGCTTACGCTCCATTATATCCTTCTCCGGGGGCTCGATACCCAAACCCATTGCCGGCAGGTCCTCTATCACTAAATTCGTCCATAAAATCTGTATCGCAGTGAGTGGAAACAGCGGCATTCCACGAGCAAAGATGCCAAACAGGAACGCACCGCCCAGCAGACATACCTCTGCAAATGCATAAGAAAGCACATAAGTGAGATACTTCTTCATATTATCATAAATGGCTCTACCTTCTCTTATCGCTGCCACTATGGTCGCGAAGTTATCATCCACCAGTATCATATCAGATGCTTCTTTCGCCACATCAGTGCCAGAATTCATTGCCACGCCCACATCGCTCCTCTTCAATGCCGGTGCATCGTTTATACCATCTCCAGTCATTGCCACCACATTACCCTTCCTCTGCAATGCATTCACGATTCGTAATTTATGTGCTGGAGAGACCCTCGAATAGACCACTATGCTATCAACACGATTCTCAAGATCTTGTTCACTCATTTTGTCCAACTCTACACCGGTCAGTACTTCTTCATCACGGTTAAAGGGCATCATTCCTAACTCCTTTGCTATTGCCACTGCCGTCAACTTATGGTCGCCCGTAATCATAACTGCTTTTATTCCTGCCTTTTTACATTGTTTTATCGCTTCTTTCACCTCTTCACGTGGCGGGTCGCTCATACCAAACAGACCGACAAAGACAAGCTCCCGCTCTATTTCCTCTGCGGTATAATTGTACTCGCTCTCGCTCCCGTTCCTGCTCCCGGATGGCAATTCCCTATACGCAACTGCAATCACACGCAAAGCTTCTGCCGCCATCTTATCACTTATGTTCAGCACTTCTCTCTTCACTGCTTCTGTTAGCTGGCTAACTTCACCACTGCGGTAAATACCGGTGGAGAGCTCAAGTAGAACCTCCGGCGCACCTTTTACGTATGCCACCATTCTCCCCTCCACAAGATGAACCGTGCTCATTCTCTTTCTCTCTCGTTCAAACGGTATCTCACCCACTCTTGGGAAGCTCTTCTCCAGTGCATCCTTATTCATGCCTGCTTTCTCCGCTGCTACCACCAGTGCGGCTTCTGTTGGCTCACCACTAACCGCATACGCATACCCATCTGCTTCCTCTTCCTTTACCAGATGAGAATCGTTGCACAGTGCTGCAATTTGGAGCGCCAATCTCAGATCCTCGTCCTCACTTTGTTCGCTCCTTCCTCCTTCTGTGTCAATAAAATCACCAGCAGGTGCGTAGCCCGCTCCTGTAACTTCCATCAGCTTCCCACCTGCATACACCCTGCGGACGGTCATTTCGTTCTTCGTCAGCGTCCCTGTCTTGTCTGAGCATATCGTGGTTATGCAGCCTAAGGTCTCAACAGCCGGGAGTTTCCTCACTATTGCGTTTCGCTTCGCCATCCTCTGCACTCCCAGCGCAAGCGTCCCGGTGATAATAAGTGGTAACGTCTCTGGCACTATCGCTACTGCAAGGCTTATACTCCATAAAAGCATACGTAGTAGAGTGACCCCGGTGAGCACACCCAGTGCAAAGAGAGTTGCACATATAACTAAATATGAGACACTCAACCACCGTCCAATCTCCCTTAGCCGGGTCTTCAGTGGCGTCTCCTCCTCTTTTGCGCCTGCCAGCATCCTCGCAACCTTCCCTAACTCGGTTTGCATACCCGTTGCCGTTACCACAGCTTTTCCTCTTCCATACGTTACTGCCGTTCCTGAATAGACCATATTGCTCCTATCTGCAATCATCAGATCCTCTTTAAGCACCGATACTCGCTTATTCACTGCTACCGATTCGCCCGTCAACGCCGACTCGTCCACCTTCAGATTCTCTCCCTCCACCACTCTTGCATCCGCAGCTATTCGGTCTCCAGCACGCAATACGAGTATATCCCCGGGCACTATCTCCTTCGATGCTATCCTTAGCTCCTTACCCGCTCTTACAACTGAGGCAGCAGGAGCAGCCATCTCCTTCAATGCCTTGATTGCCTTCTCAGACCTGAATTCAAAGAAGAAGCCCAGTACCACACAGAGAATAACCGCACCAAATATAACTGCTGCGTCTATCATGTTCCCGAACGCCGCAGATATCACCGTAGCAACCAGAAGTATTACAATAAGGGCGTTAAATTGCGTGATGAGGATTTTTAGTATGGAAATACTATTACCCGCGGTTATCTCATTCTTACCATACCTTTGCTGTCTCTTTTCCACCTCTTCCGGAGATAGTCCCTCTTCTGTGGTGCAAAGCCTCTGGAAGACTTCTTCTGGACTCATCAAATGCCATTGCTCTTCTTTATCCTCCACCACACCCTCCATATTCCTCACTTAAATCGCTCAATGCGTGAAATATGCAACTACCACGCTATCAGAGACTGAATCTATCCTGACGAACCCGTATCGCTCGAACTGCACGACATTATCCAGTTCTGAAGCAATTAAAGGCTCGCCTATACCTTCTTCTACGCACTCTGGCTTCCTCACCCTCACTCTGATGCCATTATCAGGTGCCCAGTGGATGATCATGTCTTCCTCTCCAGCATCAATAATTCGAGCAATCAGGGGCATGGTATCCTCTATCTCTACCGTGCACAGGTATTTCAGCCTTATTCGCTGCCCTTTACGCATCTTCTCAAAGTCAGCCCCACTCACATATACCCTGTTGCCAGTTCTTATCTCACGATAATCACTCCTTGAGGGGTGCTTCAATGCCCTTGCAACAAGTGTTTTTGATTTGCCATTCTTCCCATTCTTCAGTATCATCTCCACCGGTCTGTGTACAAAGAAGTACCTCATGGCACGAACGTCCACAATCTTCCTGTTCTCCGCATACAGGTTCTTCATGCTCACTGCGATATCGTTCTGAGAAACGCCCATAGAAATAAAGAACTTCCGAATCGCCTCGGGTTGAAATCCACGTCTGCGTAGTGCCCTCAATGTTGGCAACCTCGGGTCGTCCCAGCCATCATATTCACCACGCTCTATGCCCTTCCTCAGTTCTGAGGTGCTGAATTTGCCAAACTCGTGTACCCTTATCTTGCCCCAGAGTGTTGTTACAGGATATTGCCAGCCGAGATAGTCATAGAGGAATCGCTGCCGCTTCTCTGATTTCATCAGGTCTTTGCCCCTCAATATATGCGTTATACCAAGTAGATGGTCTTCTATCCCGGATTCAAAATCCAGCGTGGGCCACACAATGTATCGCATGCCAACGCGTGGATGCTCCCGCTTCAATATCCTGAATGCAACCCAATCTCTTAAAGCCGGGTCTTCATTAGCCATATCTGTCTTTATCCTCAGTACCGCTTCCTTCTCTTCATAAAAGCCACTCAGCATCCTATCCCAGTTCTCCATGTTCGTCTCAACGTCCGCAGTGCGATGTGGACATGCTCGCATTCGTTCTTTATAAACTTTGAACTCTTCCTGCGTGCAGAGGCACACGTATGCCATTCCTCGCTCTATTAGCTCTTTACCATACCGGTAATACAAATCCATACGCTCCGATGCCACAATCACTTCATCTGGCGTGGCATCAAGCCATTCACAGTCTTCAATGTACCACTCATAAGCCTCCAGCATCGGACGCTTCAACAGCGGGTCGGTATCGTCAAACCGGAGAATAAACTTGCCTTTGTACATCTTCGCATATTCGGAATTGATAACTATGCCGCGGGCACTGCCAAGCGTGGCTGCACCATTCGGATTGGGTGCGAAGCGCATAACAACTTTCTTATCATGACCGCTCAGGGGCAGTTCCGGTAGTTTTGTCTCCTCTCTGCTTTCTCTCTTTGTGGTCACACTCACGCTCGTGTCCGCCATCTCCGGTGCTATAAGCTTCAATTCCGCATTCCACTCATCTAACCCCTTCGATTCTATATCCCTTATCTCATCTACTACCAATTTGGCAACCTTTTGCGCATCCTTCCTCAATTCCGGGTGCTCACCGAGAAACCTCTTCAATACCGCATCTACCCGCGGCGGTTTACCATATCTCACCGCATTCTCCAATGCATATCTCCTTATCTCTTCCTTCATCCTTTATATCTCTATATCCTACAATTTATCCAGGTTGGTGTTTTTTGGTGCTGCGTTTACGTTTATACTATACAAGACAAGATGAATTATGAATTGTAAATGAATGTATTGAATTGTAATGTAATAGTGAGAGTGAGAGTGAAGGCGAGAGTGAGAGGGGGTAGGCTATGGAGAGCGAGGTGAAGATCGGATTAGAATGTCATGCACAGCTTCTCACCAGATCGAAACTATTCTGTCCTTGTTCTACCGATTATCATAATGCAGAACCGAATACGCATGTGTGTGCGGTCTGTCTGGGTTTACCCGGTGCTTTGCCCACTGTGAATGGGCAAGCAATAAGGTATGGTATTAAAGTAGGACTCGCACTGGGCTGTGAAGTGCAGCCGGAGATAATCTTCTACCGCAAGAACTATTACTATCCTGACCTCCCACGTGGATTTCAGATAACGCAATATGATTTCCCCATCGCACTCAACGGCATGGTGCGAATAGAGAGCGATGGCGAGGAGCGAGAGATAAGGATAAGAAGGGTGCATATCGAAGAGGATCCCGGCAGGCTGGTATATAAGGGCACGATAGATACCGCGAAGTATGCGCTCGTTGACTACAACCGCTCCGGGATACCGCTGGTGGAGATAGTAACCGAGCCTGACCTCCGGTCACCGAAAGAAGCGCGGATATTTCTCAATAAGTTGAGGAGTATTCTGGAGTACCTGGGTGTATTTAATGGGGACCTGGAGGGTGCAATGCGCGTTGATGCCAATATATCAGTGGCAGGTGGTGAGCGAGCGGAGGTCAAGAACATATCATCATATAAAGGTGTAGAACGTGCATTGTCATTCGAGATAACGAGACAGAAGAATTTATTACGCCGGGGTTTAAAAGTCAAACAGGAGACACGCCACTACGATGAAGTGCGTGGTATAACAATTTCGATGCGAACGAAGGAATTTGAAGAGGATTATCGCTACTTCCCTGAGCCCGATCTCGTACCCATTCGTATCGCCGAGTCCGTGTTAGACCTGAAGGCGGAGATACCTGAGCTGCCTGATGAGAAGAGGAAGAGGTTCATAACACAATATTCAATAACACCAGAGCATGCAACTGCACTCACGTATGATAAGCATATAGCAGATTTTTATGAGGCTGTGGCATCGAGGATAGACCCGAGATTGAGTGCCACATGGATTGCGGATGTTCTGAAAGGAGAATTGAATTATCGGTCTATAACAATGCGTGAAGCTGAAAAGAGACTCTCACCTGATGATTTCGTCGCCATCTTACGATATTTAAAGCAAGGAATAATCACAGAACGAGGTGCAACAGTGTTGATAAGGGAGATGCTCGATAGGGGTGGCAAGCCGGATGCGATAATAAAGAGTAAGAAGCTGGCAACCATCAGCCCGGCAGAGATAGAGGTGGCAATAGATGCAGTGATAAAGGATAACAAAAATGCAGTCGCAGATTATCTCGCTGGAAAGAATGAGGCGTTGAACTTCCTCGTCGGACAGGTGATGAAGTATACACGCGGGCGGGCGGAGCCGAAGGAGGTTCGTATAAGACTCATGGATAAAGCTCAAGCCTATGGCTCACGAAGCGATGCGCGGTAGTCGCGGTTGAGATTAAAATTATGCGTGCAACTAACTACTACTTTTATTTTTACTTTGACTTTGCAAATGTGATAGAATGAGAGTGCACACAGTCAGCGAACTGGAGAAACGTCTGGGTATCTGGTTTTACGCCACCCGAACTGCCGGAATCGGTGGTATCATAAAGCAAAAGCCCTCTGACTTCATTGTTCGTGAGGTCACCAATCGCGAGGAGGGCGATACCGGTAGATTCCTGATTCTTGAGCTCAAAAAGGATAACTGGGACACTCACAGTGTGATAAGAGAGCTCTCAAGGCGATTGGGTATTAGCAGAAAACGAATTGGATTCGCAGGCACCAAGGATAAATTCGCCGTTACCACACAGAAGATCAGTATCAGTGGCATTGAGGATGATGATCTCGCTCATATAAGACTGAAAGATGTGACATTGCGGATAATAGGGCGTTCAAATAAGCCTGTATCGCTCGGTGACCTCTATGGTAATGAGTTTGAGATTACTATTCGTGGTCTAAAGGGCAGTGAGGACGAGATATTACAGAGGATAAAGTCCATCTCGGCTGAGATAGACGCTATGGGTGGGATACCAAACTTCTTCGGCGTTCAACGATTCGGCATCAACCGTCCAATAACACATATTGTCGGTGAAAGGCTGATAAGGGGCGATGTAAAGGGAGCGGTTATGACATATCTCGCATATATCACGCCAGATGAGAGTGAGAGTGAAGAGGTGAGAGAAGCGAGGCAGCTATGCCAAGAGGGCAATTTTAAAGAGTGTTTGAAGCGAATGCCACTTCGTTACGAGCGAGCTATATTGAACGAGCTGGTGAAAGTGAAGAAGAGCACGGAACAGTTGAGTGAATCCGATTATATCGCTGCCTTTAATGCATTACCCGTGAACTTGCAGAAGCTTTTCATACATGCCTATCAGGCTTATCTCTTCAATCTCGTCTTGAGTAAGCGCATGATGAGCTTGAACATGAATCGGCAACAGCCATTCAATGCGGCTCTTGTCGGTGATATTGTCTGCTATCGCAATGAACATGGATTCGCTGATCCGGCTAAGCTGGAGCGCGTGACAGAGGAGAAGGTGGATGCGATTAATCGGCTGATAAAACGAGGTAGAGCCTTTGTAACCGCGCCGGTATTTGGCTTCGCGACCGAGTTGGGAGCGGGTTTGGAAGGCGAAATAGAGCGTGAAGTTCTGGCTGCTGAGGGTATTGAACTCTCTGATTTCAAGCTCAATGTACTGCCAGCATTGAGTTCCAAGGGAACAAGGAGACCAATCATAGTACCTGTGAAGGTTAACTGCAAAGAGCTCAGCGATGACGAGATGAATCCCGGCTGCAAGCGAGTGAAATTGAATTTCTTCCTGCCAAAGGGCTCTTATGCCACTGTTGTATTGCGTGAATATATGAAGATGAAATGAAGATATGATTTTTATATATCTTTCTGCTTATCTTTATCGTAAACCAAAAATGGCGAAGAAGCTGGCAACTGTTGATGTTAACAAATGTATTGGTTGTATGGAATGCATGTTTGCATGTTCGCGGCGCGTGGGCAAGGGCGGATTTAAGGATTCGGCAATAAGAGTGAAGTCAGCAGGAGGTATAGAGCGGGGTTTTGTTATCGTCGTCTGTCGTGCATGTGAGAACCCGCCGTGTGCAAAAGTATGCTCCACGGGCGCGTTAAGTGCGAGGAAAGAAGGGGGCGGGGTGGTATTCCATGAGTATAAGTGCATAGGCTGCGGACTTTGTGCACAATCATGCATTCTGGGCGCCATATTCTGGGATAACGATAAGAATAAGCCTATTGTCTGCCGATACTGTGGCGAATGCGCCGATTATTGTGTGCATAACGCTATCAGCCTGGTTGAGGCAGATACTAATTAGCTCAGATGACAGCGAAGGATAGGGATGAGATAAGATTTCTTGGTACCGCGGGTGCAAGGTTCGTCATGATAACCCAGTTCCGGTCTTCGGCTGGTACTGTTCTCTCTTTAAAAGGTACGAATATCCTTATAGACCCTGGTCCCGGCACATTGGTGCGATTTGCAACAACAAAGCCGAAGATCAATCCTGCTAAGCTCCGTGGCATCATCCTGACTCATAAGCACTTAGACCATTCAAATGATGTGAATGTGATGATAGAAGCGATGACAGAGGGAGGATTCAAGCCCAGAGGTGTACTGCTCTGTCCCAGGGATGCAATCACAAATGGTGGTGATGCAGTTGTCCTGGATTATTACAAAAGGCTTCTGCAAAGAATCGAAGTGATGAGTGAAGGTGGGATTTATTCCATCGGTAAGCTGGAGATAAACACCCCGAAGAGGCATGTTCATGGCGTTGAGACCTATGGACTGAACATAAAAGAAAGGGGGGAGACAAGGACAAAGGTCTCTTTTATCTCCGATACACTTTATTTCCCGAGCCTGGAGGATCATTATGATGGTCAGGTGCTCGTGATGAACGTAGCGATGTACAGGAGGAGAGAGGGTGTACAGCATCTCTGTGTGGAAGATGCGAGGCGGATAATAGAGATAAGGAGACCAAAGGTGGCGATTCTCACACATTTCGGCATGACGATGCTGAGAAATAAGCCTTGGGAGATAGCGAAGCGGATAAGCGAGGAGACGGGTGTGGAAGTAATAGCGGCGCGCGATGGCATGAAATTCGACCTTGGGCAACTCCCACTCTAATCGTGCAAAATCAGAAGCTATTCTTATTATGCTTTTAAATTTTAAATTTTAAATATGTTTAGGCTATAAAGGAAGTATAGAAATGAAAGGGCGAAGTATATCAGTAATATTAGTAATGCTGATTTCGTTATTGCTTCTTGCTTCTTCCGTCTCTGTTGTAGCGGCTGTGAAAGCAGTGATTGTCTCTGATGTTCGTGGTTTTAATGATTATGTGCCTGCAAGTAGCACTCTTACCCGGGGGAGCACGCTTAAAGTGTATACGGAGATGAAGAACGTGAATTATGATGGATTTGTGGCTGTCAAGTTCTTCTTCGTCATTGAGGATCCACGGGATCATGTGGTCTCTATGGAGTATAAGGAAGTGACCCGAAGGGACTATGATCGCAGTGCCTACGTTGTGTATACAAAGAAAATACCTTCATGGTGGCTGTATGGCAATTATAAATTGAGGATATTCGCGTATAATCGTCTGGACAAGGCGAGGGTAGATGAACTGGAGCGGATGGTGGAGGTGACAGGTACGCTGAAGAGCATATTCAATGATGAAGATGAATTTGATGATCTGCGCGACTTCTTTGAGACCAGTAGTGATGCAGACGATTTAGACGATTTAGGAGCATTGAAATCCATATCCGATTCTTTAGAGGAGATGACGAGCATCAGGTTTTCCGTACGCCCGCATGTGAGTAAAGAAGAGAGGGAAAAGCCGATTACAGCTCCGATTGCTACTCCGTTAGCTATGCTCAGCGGTACAAAGTTCCAGGTGATAGACATGTGGGTAGACAAATTTGCAGTGAAGCCGAACGAGTCCGTGAAGGTATCGGTTACTGTGAGGAATGCAGGAGAGAGAGGAACGGGAAAAATTGCACTGGTGATAAATGGAGAGAAAGAAGCAGAAACTTCTGTCACCTTAGACCACATGGAATCGAAGACGTTTCATTTCTACGTGACCAAAAAGGTTCCTGGTACCTATAAGATTACTATCCCCGGGACAAGTATCATCAGGTTCCTGTATGTTGAAGAGTGCAGCGAAGTGCAGCCGTCGATGACGATGCAGGATTCCTCTGCGGGGAAGATAAGTCTAAGTCTTCTTGGTGGTGTGAATAAATGGCTGTGGGGTATCTTCACATCCACAGCTACAGGTGATGAAGAAAGATTATACAACAGAAAAGTACTCATATCTTCCGTCTTTGATATAACCACTCACCAGATAAGTCTGATCAAGATACTCTCTTCTTTTATCTCTTGAATTGAATAAAAAAAGGGAGGGGAGAGGGAGAGAAAGAACGGTCTACTACTTTACTTCAGACCATGTATCTGAGATATCTCCCCGATATGGCAAACTGTGCAGTCCTTACCCCTTGAAAGATGTATATTCACGAGATTCCCTTTGCTCGGCTTTAATGGCTCAGGATAGCCGTGACATTCCTCACAGGTCGTACCGCCTGGTCCTTTCTTCGGTATCGTCGGTATCTTGCCATGGCATACTATACATCCAACTGTTGAGGGATGAACAGTATGCACAGTGGCATTCTTACGACCATGACAGCCACTCGCAAGATTCGACTTGCCTGCATAGTCAAAACAGCCAGGTTTACCATTCACCAGCAGTCCACCTTCCACATGAGCTTTCAAATTCGCTGTTGATTCCCTCTTATGACACATATCGCAACTCGTCTTCACCGGAGGTTGTGTTTTTACTTCCACTGGTGTTGGTGCAGGCGTCACCTTTGGTGTTACTTTTGGTGTCACCGTAGGTGTTGCCTCTGGCGGCGGCGTCACTTCTGGTTTCTGCACACAGCCTGCCATTACCCCTATTAAAGCCAGAGCAATAATAGCCACTACCAACTTCTTCATTTTACACCACGTTATCCGTATTCTCTCTTTGCTATTAAAAACTTTTCGATTTTTGTTTTTGCTTTACCCGTTATAGTACCTGAAGTATAATGTTTCTTTGGTAAAGCATTCCTATCCGGCGTTAAACCATAATGTCCCCTATCTCTCGCTCGTAAGTATCTTTTAAATACGCCATCGTGCCACAGACTATCCGGTTCAGCGCATATAAGAAGATGATGGCATAGAGTATGCATGAAATGAAGAATAAAGAGATTATACTGCTCCTCTCTGCCTCCAATTCTTTCAACTCGGATATGGTGTCTCGGTATAGAAAAGACTCACCTGCCAGCCTGTATTTATCCGATGCCCTCTCAAAGTATCTCGCTGCGGTTTCATAACTGGCGGAGAAGGTATCATAATTATAAGGGTTCAGGAGCAGATATCTGTTCCAGAGTCTGACGAGGTCTCTCTCTCTGCTATCTGAGATGATACCCTCTGCCCTTATGCGGAGGTCTGTTGCATCACTAACCAGTTCATCATGCCAGTCCATCATCTTGGACTTCTCATAGATGCATTCCTGCCTCTTCTGTCGCTCATTGAGCAGTCCATAGAGTGTAGCAGCATGTTGATAGCACAACGCGGATTCAAGCACATTCTCATCCTCTTTTAACTTGCTTATATCATCCCTGGCATGCTCTACTGCTTTCTTTACACCCCATGCACGTAACTCAAGCATCTTCGCTTCTTCACTCGCTACCTCCCGGGTTGTCCTGTCCGCGCTGGCTGCGATCTTGCTTGCATACCCAAAGATGCGGTCATTATTCAGTAATGAATTCGAGCTGATGGTGGATGTGGAGACCGAAGCAGCCAATAAGTTCTCAACTGCATGGTCATAATCTCTGTTAGCACTATGTGTAATACTGTTGTTCAAAGCATCTAATAAGGATAGTGTTGCTCTTATCAACACGGGTATTTTACGCCAGTCCTCCACTCCTATCTCGCTACGCTCTATATCCTGCAGCAGTTCTGTCCCATTTGATATTATATATTCCGATGAGGGATAGCTTCGATGCAACTGGCTTTCTCTGAAAGCATCCAGGTATTTAATCATCTCAGGGATATCCAGGGGCACGATCTTCGCTCTTATCTGCACTCGCTTGGCACTTATCTCATGCGCACTGAGATAATACGTCCAGGAATAGTGCTTAGGTACCGCTTCCAGTCCCGGCTGTATCACAATAGTGATGTTCCTCGATTCTCCGGGTGGAATCAGTGCGAAATCATGCCTATCCTTTAACCAGTTGCTGTATTCACCCTCTGTTAAAAGCCGCAAGTTCCTGACGGGCTTATAGCGATAGTACTCAGTAAGTGTGAGATTCAGTCTTCGCTGCTCATATCCCCGTTCCTTCAGTTGTAAGGAGCCAAAGTCTATAGAGAGCGGCGGATATGAGAAATAAGGCGAAGAGGACGAGATGTTGAAATCCACTGGCCATATGACCACTACACTTATGACCACATCAGCCTTACCCGCCTTGCCAGCGTCTAAATGTAATATACCTTTATAGGTGCCTTCAGGTGCATCGTATGGTGCAGTAATATGGAGTTTGAGTTTTTTGGTATCCCTCCCGGCGACAGTAACCCTATCGGGAGCATCCACATGAATATAGCCTCCTAAGGGTGGTGGGCGGGTGACCCTTACTGTCATGGGTTCATCGCCTTCGTTCTTTATTGCCAGATAGGTATACCTACGATACTCCTGGACGGTTCCCCGTGGCTTATCGAACTTGAGATTCAACTTTTTCGCGTGTGCTACTTCACCGAGCTTCGCCGGTCTCATTATCCGAGCTTCGATTGTTATTGTAGCGGGTTCTACGTACCGGCTACCACTTCTAATGCTAAACTTCCACGTATATCTGTTATCGCGTCTACTGTAATCTGGTGGTCCAGGCGTGAGTGTGAATCTAATATGTTTATCTTGTGATGATGAGACGGTGATACCAC
>Ga0190349_1000445_pt1 | contig 12431 bp, 10 predicted proteins | sample 48721378_MG_FD_179798 | JGI IMG/M metagenome (GOLD analysis project Ga0190349, IMG submission 179798) | Hydrothermal vent microbial mat bacterial communities from Southern Trench, Guaymas Basin, Mexico - 4872-13-7-8_MG | ecosystem: Environmental > Aquatic > Marine > Hydrothermal vents >...
CTCTCTGCCATGTTCTCCTCCTTTCCGGGTTTCTGCTATGGTGAGGTAAATTCCAATTTTAGGTTTATCTTCCGCCAACATTATTTCCAGGAGAACTGGCGGTGCGGCGGTTAGCCTTATTAAATCCTCAAAACTTTGGCGCCCCGGATTTTGCTGGTCTTCAGCTCGATTAGCGCTCGATTCGCCTCTTTTAAGGCAAATTCTTCGATGTCCGGTTTGAGGCGCATTTCGGCCGCCAGTTCCAGGAATTCGGTGACGTCTTGGCGAGCCACGTTAGCTACACTCTTGATCTCTTTCTCCTCCCAGAGGTGAGCCGGGTAATCCATCTTGAGGAGGTATTCTTTGTCAATTTCTTCCTTGCGAATGGCGTTGATAACCAGTCTGCCGCCGGGTTTGAGGTTCCGTAACGCCTCAACGACCGGCTTCCAGACCGGAGTTGTATCAATGATGCTATCCAGCTTTTCAGGTGACGTCGCCTCGGTATTCCCCGCCCATACCGCGCCCAGCTCTCTGGCGAAATCCCGCTCCTTTTCGCTGCGGGCAAAAACGAAGATTTTACTCTTTGGATACCGATGTTTTACCATCTTCAGCACCAGGTGAGCCGAAGATCCGAATCCGGTTAATCCCAGGTTCTGTCCGTTTTTATGGCCGGTTAATCTCAGGGAACGGTAACCGATGGCCCCGGCGCATAGAAGAGGCGCTGCCTCGGCATCCGTGAAGAATCCGGGGAGGGGGTGGGCGAAATCTTCCGGAACGGTCATGTATTCGGCGTATCCGCCATCGGCGTCACGGCCGGTTGCCTTGAAGTCGGGACAGAGGTTCTCATCGCCTTTCAGGCAGAATTCGCATTTCCCGCAGGCTGAATAGATCCAGGCCACGCCGACCCTGTCTCCGATCTTGAATCTATTCGCATTCAAGCCCTCTTCTGCGACGGTTCCGACCACCTGATGCCCCGGGATGACCGGCAACTTTGGCGGCGGGGTTCTGCCCTCGATTTCATCTAATTCGGTGTGGCAGACTCCGCAGGCGGTGACTCTAATTAAAACCTCCTTTTCACTGGGCCTGGGTTCCGGCATATCCACCAATTGAAGAGGAACCTTATTCTCAGCGAGGTTGCAGATTCTGTTCAGGATCATTGCTTTCATCAGGACTTCGTATGCTCCTTTCTATGAATTGGGCAGGCTTGCATATTGCAAAATATGTCACACCTGCTGCATTGTCAACGATTATTTTGATATCGCGCTGTTTTTATGGATTGCTGTGTGGCTGGAATCATCATTCGGTTAAGCAAAAAATAGACATTTTAGCCTTCAATCCAAAATAAAGGGAACTCGAAAATGTTTCCAAGTCACCTTTAAATCATTGCCGGGTGCCCCACAGCTCTGCTGTGGGTATTACACCATCTGATTTCCCTGCCGCCGACTCCCACTCTCTAACGCTCATATTTAACTCACACCATCAACTCCACCACGTCGCCATCCTGGAGGACGTGGTCGCGGCTCACCTTCTGGCCGTCAAAAACGCCGCTGCCCCATACCCGTGCGGATTTCAGGGTTTTAACAAAATCCTGGTGTACTTTTCCGGCGAACTCCTCGACCGTGCCGCCCTGCTTCATGACGAAGGGTGCCTCAAAGTTGGGCTCTCGCCCCGGTTTCTTCGAATATACTCGCATAATGCCCAACGCTTCGAAAACAGCCTGTTTAAACCGGTCAACGTTGCGTCCCGTCTCGGCGGATAGGGCTATCAAAGACCATTTCTCCTCGAAAAGTTCGCGGAAGACCTGAAATTCTTCATCCAGCCGCCGGTCATCGTGTTTGTTCACCACGATCAGCGGTTTAAAAGTCCCATAATTGGCTTCAGGCGGCTCATCCTTCCGACAGCAGATCACGATACGATTGTCTCTTAATATCTCAATGGTATCATCGAGCTGCTGGATGGGAAAGTCCTGCAGATCCAGCACGATCAGCAGCAGATCGGCGCCCCGGATCAGTTCCATCAATTGCGGTTCGACGTGATCCCGGTTCAGCGGGGGCGTGTCAATCAACTGCACCTGGATGTTTTCAATGCGCATCATGCCCGGCGTGGGGGCCCAGGTGGTATAGGGGGATGGCGACACCTTCGGGTCTGCATTTGTCAACGCGGCCACCAGGGAGGATTTGCCGACGTTCGGCATGCCCACCAGAACCACCCGCCCGGCGCCTTCTTTATCGATGTGATAAGCCGATTCCTGTCTGCCGGTCTTCTTTTTGGCCTGCGCCGCGTTCTTCAGTTTGGACAGTTTTCTGCGCAGGTCAGCTCGCAGCTTGTCCGTGCCTTTGTGCTTGGGAATTGTGCCGATCAATTCCTCGAGGAGGCTGATCTTCTCCTCGGGCGAACCGGCCGCCTTATATCGTCTTTCCACCTCGAAATATTCTGGAGGCAGATTGGTCGGCATGGAGAATCCTGCTTATTTGCCTTCTGCAGTGTTACCTTGATCCGATAATGGATGCCATATGAGGCAATGTAACACGGTCGTGCGGTGAAAATCAAGCGAAAAACGGGCAGATGCGGTTAATCTGATGAGGAAAGTGGCCAGGCAATTCAGACCTCGTTTCCACACTCTGGGATTAGAAGATCCACCTAATAAAAAGGGGACTCAGAATAGCTTCCAAGTCCCTATTATTATAGTAGCGGGGGAAGGATTTTCCCGTGGGTACTCCCTCGGAGGAACCTTCGACCTTTGAGTTACTAAACCCAAAACGACTTCTTAATATTGTTTACAAGGACAAAATGCTAAGTGGTAATATTATACGTTCGGATTTTCCGCCAGAGCGTGGATCTGTGCATCCCCAGTTCTCTGGCAACGCGATTTCTGTTGCCGTTGTTGCGGATTAGGGCCTCCTCGATAATTTTTTTCTCACTTTTGGGGTGGTTGTTGTAGCCATTCTTAAGCGCAGCCGCGTTGACGATTTTACCCGGCAGGTGCTCCGGTTCGATGCTGCGCCCATGACACATGACGAAGGCATGCTCGATGGCGTTCTGCAATTCCCTGACATTGCCGGGGAATTCGTATTTCCTCAGGACATGGATAGCTTCAGGGGAAACCTTCTCGATGGGTTTACGGGTCCTTTTTTTAAGGACTTTAATAAAATGTTCCACCAGAAGCGGAATATCCTCAGGTCTATCGCTTAAGGGTGGGATCTCCAGGTTAACAACATTGATCCGAAAATATAAATCCTCGCGAAACCGACCCTCAGCAATTACCTGCTGCATGTCAGCGTTTGTGGATGCTATAATGCGGGCATCGGTACGCATTGTCTGTGTGGATCCCAATGGCTGGTATTCACCATTATTCAGAACCCTCAGTAGCTTCACCTGGAGTGACACATCCATTTCGCTGATTTCGTCGAGCAATAGGGTTCCGCCGTTGGCCAGACAAAATTGTCCGGGTTTATCCCGTTTGGCATCCGTAAACGCTCCTTTGACGTAACCGAATAATTCAGATTCCAGCAGGGTAGCGGGGAGTGCAGCACAATTTATTTTGATATAGGGGCCATATTTTCTCGGACTCAGGTTGTGGATTGCCTGGGCAAACAACTCCTTTCCAGAACCGCTGGGGCCCTGAATTAACACGTTACATTCCGATTCTGCCACATCGGGCAGTAGTTGAATCAGCTTTTGCATCGAGGGATTGACGCTGACAATATCTTCCCTCACCTTGGAAAAATCGAGGTGTTTTTTTAGATGTTCAATCTCGGAAATATCATTAAAAAATTCCACGGCTCCGATGATATTGTCCTTTCCATTTCGCAGCAATGTTGTACTGACACTGATGGGAATCTCGCACCCTTCACGGTTAATGATGGTTACTCTGGCGTTGATGACCGGATCGTGTTTTTTTAGGGTATCCTTGAGAGCGCAGTGAGTGTGACAAATGTCAGCGCGAAAGATGTCAAAGCAGTGTTTTCCTATGGCCTCTGAGGCTTGAAATCCGGTAATCTGTTCAGCAGCCGGATTAAACGCCGTAATGGTGCAGTTTTTATCAACTGTAAAAACGCCCTGATCTATACTGTTGAAGATGATTTTGCTGATATCTATATCCATTGTTTCTTCTTCAGGTAGCGGTTAATTGAATTGCCTTGTTTCCAATCAGGAGAAAGCCAAGACAAGTATCGGCAGATGCCCCGGCAACCGGTTCACTCTTTTATGACCTCTTTAGTAATGATCCTGGTGGCTGCAAACTTGTATTTATTAAGTATAATAAATTTTCGGTTTCGATGCAACAATTACTCCAAACGAATTGAAGTGCATGTTGCAATTCTGTCGCGAACCCAGGCAGACGGATTTCATCACGTCTAATTGTTCTGCGGCAATACTGTTTCAACACTGCGCCAGCGAGCTTTGGCAAGATCCAGTTTAGGCACTATTAATCCCGCCGGTTTATTCAGGTAGAATTCATCGGGAGAATTCGGACCGACCAGAACCACGGGCGAAATGAAGCTCTCCGCAAACTCAGTGAGTTTACGTCCCGCGAAAGTGGCCTCCGGATTTATGTAACCCAGGACTAAAACCTGGAATTCCCGGATCACCAGACAGCGGTGTAGTTCGGTCCATTCATTGTCAAAACATAACCTGAAGCCGACATCCAGGTAATCACCGGCTAACTCATCGAAGTACATGCGGAGCTCGCGTTCCTTTTCAATGGCCAGTTGACTCCGTTCCTGGGGTGAGAGATCCTTCCCGGTGTTGTCATCGGGATCGTAAGGATCCGCCAGAAAATGAAAGACGTTCAGCCTTAATGAATGGCGCTGTGATAGGTTCAAGGCATATTTGAAGGCCCATTCACCCTGTTTTGAGTAGTGGGCACAGTATCCTACAGCCCGTAACGTGTCAATAGCCATGATTATCCTCTCATCTTAGATTCAATCTAATCCTTTTCAGTCGTGTATTCTCGGGATCGTAAGGATTCTGATATTTCTTCCAAGTAGTAGTGTGAATATAGAGCTCCGATGGGATTATTGGCCAGAGATTTATCTTTGACGAACAGGGTTGTCACCGGCGCCTTGCTGGCCTGGTTAAAAATACAATCAGCACCCACGCAGAGCCCAACCATGACGTTTAAATCGCTACCCCAGCGGTTCAATACATCTGCTTGTGCTTGCGGATTGCAGAGCTGCCCCGCCTTCTTGTTCTCTTCCGGTAAACTAGAATATTTCCCTTCAGGATTACTGACGATTTTGCAGCACACCGGCAGAACGGAAAAGAACCTTTTTAAGACACTGACCAACGTCTGGGTGGCATCCATTAAATCATGGCAAAAAGCAACGCCGAGCTTGCTGTAATTCATATCCAGACAGAAGTAAACCAATTCCGAAATCCGACATAGTTGCGGTTCATTTTCCAGGGCTACCTCCGCGGCAACGTCTAGAATCCTTCCAGCGTTTTGATTTGGTGGCGGCAGAGCATCACCAGGTGACAACGAACAAATTTCCCCAGCCAAACAGACTCTGTCGCGACAGGTCAGGCAATTAATTTCTGAATTCCCACCGGATATCCCCTCTTCAGATTGCTGAAGCGCATCTTGAGTGTCGGTGTTGTCAGGTGCGGCTTTATCTGCGTTTTTTCTCGGCTGCAATAGCGGTTCATCGGAAGGTCCAAATCCGTAGCCAGGGTGAATGGTTCCACGCAACAGCGCATGCCTGATGTCATCCAAAGTGCTGGAAACGTTATCAATCACAGAGATATTCAAGCTGTGGACCGAAGCGATGGTATCATTGCTGATGCCGCCACAGACCAGCGTTTCCACCGCATTCTCCTGTAACAACGATACCAGATCGACCGAAGTATTGCGTTCCAGTCTAACGCTTTTCTCGCGCTTGATGCAATTCTTCTCCAAATCCAGCAGTAAGATCTTCTCGGCGAAGGTGCATCTCGGTGCGACTCTATTTCCGTTGACAGCGATTCCGAAACGCATTTGATCTCCTTTCTTTGCCTATCCTAAAGGCAAGATACGTGCCGGGCTTTTTAAGGGGGATTTCACCTGATTTCGATCTTTCAATCGCGACGGAGCGTCGCATTTGATGTTTTTACGCGACATAATGTTGCAACAGTCGCGACATCAAATGGGGCGGTTTATTACTGCAGACGACAAAAAAGTCCGCCTTTTGTTCATGCCTGTTTTTCTTAAAAATATTCAATCATATGTATATTAGTTACAGAGAGTTAATCTTAGTTGTCTGTTTGTCTTAAGCCCATGTGCCATCCTGACAATTCAAAGGTGATCTGCCATTCTTAATTAATTGAAGAGGAGCGCAATGGTATAGCCTTTGCGGTTTCAGGGAGCAAAGAAGCCAGGAGGATATTTTAATGGAAGCCAGCAAACAGGTCGCTTTACCATCGGCAGAGACGAAAAAATTTCGCCACGAGGATTTTTTCCACGTGGAGCCGTATGAAAAGCACAATATTGTCGAGCACTTTTTAGAAGCCTTCGCAGCGATCCTGCATTTTACAGACTACAAAGCCTTGCTCGATACTTATTGCTCCACGAACAATAAGTGTAATCGCTGTGCGGTCACCTGTCCTGTGTATCAGGTTACCGGTGATCCGCATGACATACCTTGTTATAAGACCAATTTGCTGCTGGAGATATATAAGCGTTACTTTACCATAGGCGGTTGGGTCAAATCGCGTTTTTCAAACAGCTTCGAACTGACTGAAGACGTAATTGACGAGTTGGCGGAACTGTTGTACCGCTGCACCGCCTGCAGGCGGTGCACCCGTGAATGCCCTATGGGCGTGGATCACGGTCTAATGACCCGGTTGGGCCGCTACATTTTAAGCATGATCGGTATCCAGTCGAAAGCGCTGCATGTCAGCGTCCGTGAACAGTTGACCGGAGAAACCCACAATACTTCAAAAGTCCCCCGTGCGGCGCTGGTTGATACCCTGGAATTCCTGGCAGAAGACCTGGAGGAGATGCTGGGTATTTCTTTTGAAGTACCCATTGACCAGACCGACCGCGAATTCGTCTTCTTCTGCGCGGTCAGCGATTATCTCATGGAACCGGATACGCTGATGGGCAATTTCGCAGTATTAAAGGCTGCGGGAGATTGGGACAATTGGACCATCGGCAGTGGGAATTACGACGGCATTAACTACGGACTTTTCTACAGTGATTGGCATTTAGAGAACATCATCAAGCGGTTGGTCGGAGAAGTAACTCGCCTGAACGGTCGAAAGATACTGATTGGCGAATGCGGTCACGCGTCTCGTTCGGCACATGATTTCGTCCCAATTTTCGGTGGCAAAGAGGCTTATCCGGTGGTGAGCTTTATTGAATACACTCTGGACTGTATCAGACGAGGTAAAATCAAACTCGATAAAGACATCATCACAGAAAAAGTCACCTACCATGATCCCTGCAACATCGCCCGCTCAGGCTGGATCGTTGATCAGCCGAGAGAGATTCTGAAGGGCTTTGTCCGCAACTATGTGGAAATGGAACCTCACGGAATAGAGAATTACTGCTGCGGGGGTGGTGGTGGCCTGGTTTCCATAGATGAGATACACGATTACCGCATGGAAATTGCCGGTCGGGTTAAAGCTGAACAAATCCGACAGACCGGTGCAGCAATCGTCATCGCTCCATGTGCCAATTGCAAGAAGCAGTTGAAAGAACTGGTTGAATATTACAAGCTGCCCTGCAAAGTCATGGGGCTTCATGACCTCATTCTGAAGGCTCTGATAATACCGGGCGGCAAATCACCCAAGGTGAGAAAAGAAGAATCGGCAATGTTTGAAATGTAGGACGTCTCCTGATGGAAGGATGGATAGAATTTGCAAAGGGTCCCTTGTTCGCGGTGAGCTTCTCGATTATGATTTTGGGCTTGGCGCGCCACGTTGTTATCCAGATTTACTCCCTGGCGGTAAGAAAGGGAAGACGGCTCAGGAATGTTCCCTGGCGCAAGATCATTTTGGATACTTTAAGCTGGGCGATCCCGGTGAAACACATGATTCCGGGAACGAGGCTTTTTTCCAGCGTCTCCTTCCTTTCTCACATTGGTATTATCGTCGTTCCGTTGTTCCTGGCCGATCATATCGTGCTGTGGGAGCAATTCCTCGGCCTTGATCTACCGCAGATCGGGCGGGAACTGGCGGATTACCTCACGCTGTTCACCATGGCCGCTCTCCTGGTGCTCCTGTACTGCCGGATTTTTAAAAGACGTCACCGGGCGGTCAGCACCACCAGTGATTATATCCTATTAGTCCTGGTCTTTTTACCTTTTGCTTCGGGATACCTGGCATCGCATCCATCCGTTAATCCCCTATCCTGGCAAGCGGCGATGCTGATTCATTTGCTCAGCGCAGAACTGCTCTTCGTGGTCATTCCCTTCACGAAACTGGCTCACATCGTCCTGTTCATCTTTGATCGCATCTCCGAAGTGCATTGGCAATTGCGACCCGGCGCCGGTGATAAAGTGGCTGAAAGTTTATACGGTAAGGAGGTAAAAATCTGATGTTTGCCATCCTGGTAGATATTACTCGTTGCGTCGGTTGTGAACGCTGCGTTGATGCTTGCGTCAAAGCCAAAGGGTTTGATTCTGATCGAGCGGAAGATGATCGCGCCACAACCAGGGATGGTCTTTCAGCCCACCGGCTAACGACAGTTCTCAAAGTCGAACCAGGTCGATTTGCCAAAAAGAATTGCATGCATTGCCTGGAACCGAGCTGCGAGGCGGCTTGTCTGGTCGGCGGTATCACCAAGTTGCCGGAAGGCCCGGTGGTATATGATCCCGATAAATGCATCGGCTGCCGTTATTGCATGCTGGCTTGCCCCTTCCATATTCCGCGCTACGAATGGGAGAAGACCGTTCCATTCATGCAAAAGTGCGATCTCTGTTATGAGCGGATACAGCAAGGTGAGTTACCTGCATGCGTTGAAGCATGCCCCAACAGGGTTTTGCAATTTGGCGAAAGGAAGACGCTGCTGCGGATCGCCCGAGATAGAATTAAATCGAATCCGCAGCGCTACCTGCAAAAAATCTACGGCGAAAAAGAGTTCGGCGGAACTTGCCTGCTTTATATTTCCGACGTCGATTTGCATGAGCTTGGCTGGCCTGAAGAAGCCGTGCCGATTCCGGAAATTACTGAGCCCTTGATTAGCAAGACGCCTATTATCGGTTTCAGTGTGGCAGGAAGCCTGCTCGGTTTAAACTGGATCATTCGCCGCCGCGATAAGCTCATGAAAGAAACGGCTAAATCTAAATCGGAAAATTGTAGTGGCGCAAAAGAGGGAAAATCGAATGACAGATAAAACCCGCATTTCAAAAGATATCTTATGGTTGCTCGTCCTGCTCGGAGCGGTAGCGTCGGTTTTTCGAATATGGTTTGGTTTGGGTGCGACCACTAACCTGTCCGACGCGGTTCCCTGGGGATTGTGGAAAATTCTCAACATGGTTGCCGGAGTGGCGCTTTCAACCGGTGGATTCACGATTGGATTTCTGGTTTATGTCCTTAGAATTAAGCGATTCAAACCGCTGGTTCGACCGGCTATTCTGATCGCGTTCTTAGGATACGGTTGTTCCTGCGTAGCACTGCTCTTGGACATCGGTCTGCCTCAGCGCTTCTGGCATCCGATCGTGATGTGGAACGAACATTCTTTCCTATTTGAAGTTTTCTGGTGTGTACTGCTATACTTCACCGTTACATTCATTGAACTATGTCCGACCATTTTGGCGAGGTCTCCATTCAAATCTATTGAATCATTTCTGCATAAAATCGTTTTCGGGGTGGTTATTGTAGGTATCTCGCTGTCCAGCCTGCACCACTCCTCATTGGGATCGCTATTTCTGGTTACGCCTCAGAGACTTCACCCTCTCTGGTACTCTGAGCTGCTGCCTCTGTTCTTCATTATATCAGCGATGGGTGCTGGCATGATGGTCGTCGTGCTGATCCGGATTATATACGCCCGCTTCTACGATCCCGAACCGGTGTTCGGCAAAATGCCTGATGAGAAGACCCGGTTAGTTTGTTCGCTGGATGGATCGGTCAAAGGTGGTAACGGACCCTCTCCGGTGGGCCGCGACATTCCCATGCTGAGAAGTCTTGCGATTATAGCTGTATCAATCCTCGGGATATACTTTGCTATTAAATTGATTGACTTCACGATTTCAAATACTTGGGGCGCGTTATTTGCCGGAACCTGGGAAAGCTGGCTTCTCATCGCCCAGATGTTGCTGATGGTGATTCTACCGTTTTTATTGGTCATTTTACCTCGAACCGGAAACACTCCAACCGGACTGGGATTCGCCGCGTTTTCTGCAGCAGCGGGGATGGCTTTGCAACGCCTGAACGTAGGTATCTTCGGTTATTTCTGGGATGCTAAGACCGTTTATTTCCCCTCATTAATTGAATGGGCCGTCTGTTTTGGCGTGGTTGCAGCCGCCGGACTCCTTTTTCTTTTTATCACGGAGAACTTCTCTGTATTTGATGAGAAATGGAAAGAGCGAAAAGCAACTACCGGGATGTTTCGGGCCTCCTTCGACAGCATTTCGCACGTCTGGAATACCGTATTACGGAGCGGCTTGCAGCGTGTTACCCTGATGGCGGTTTTCGCCATTCCCATCGCCTGGGTGGTGTTGTATCCGCCCTATGCGAACGATGATTCTACCCATACCAAAGTACGGCCCTCACTGGGATTGGATACCTTACGCCAGGAATTGCGGATCGATGGCAATCGGCAGGGATTGTTTACAGATTTCTCGCATGAAAAGCATCAGCAACGCATGGGCGGCAAAGCCTCTTGCTGGAAATGCCATCATATTTCCATGCCGCAAGACGCATCGACGCCCTGTTCTCAGTGCCACCGGGACATGGTCAATGCCACCTTAATATTTGACCATTTCTCGCACATGGACGCTGTCGCTGCAGACCAGCAACTGCCGGGCATACATCCGGAAAATCATTCTTGCGTCGTCTGTCATCCTGCAAATCAAGCCAAGACGCCGTTTAACGCAAAGAGTTGTCTCCAGTGTCATGAGCGGGATATGGGATGGACGGCAAGCGACCAGGCATCTACCTGTGAATTGGCCTACGCCTGCAATTACCGTCAAGCGATGCACCATACCTGTATCCCCTGTCACCAACGAGAGGCAGATTCCGTTGGCCGACCAGAGCTGGGTGAATGCTCTACGTGTCATCAATCCCTGCGTGCGAGAAATCAAGAAACTCCAGTTCTGGCAGAATCTAAATTGGATAATCATTTGTATAATAATAAAAGAAGACGGTATATTGGAGCAAGACCGCGATAGTTTATTCGTTTATCACAAACCAAATATTCTGCGGTTTCGTAAAATATTAAAAGGAGTCACGAGGGCGGTTTGAGACACATACTGAAATTGCGGGTGGCTTCTCGAGAAGAACACAAAGCCGGCCACGCTACAGCGCGTGCGGATCTTCTGCGAAAAACTGATGCTGTCCAATTTATGGCCTACGCGCAGACGGAAGCTTCAGCATCAATCTAAAAAATGATCCCACTAAGGATCAGAAGGAGTGAAGGCGATGGAATCCACAGAGAAAAAACCCAAATTCGGTCATGGGGTGTATCATCCCAGCGCCAGACCCATGAAGGTCTACGTTGATGATGATGGCGTAGTGTACCTCTGTGACAAGGAAATTGACCCATCTAAATCTCTAAAAGAGCAAGCGTGCTGGACCTGCGATAAGGTCATCTTCACTCGGGGCGGATAAAAGCCGCTTAGGAACGCGGAGACAGAAACACCGCTGAGTGAACCAGTGAACTGTGGGAAGTAAATTCGGTCCTCTTTATTGAATCTGGAGGCGGTCAGTCTATAATTATTCTAACGGTTCAAAACCCTTGCCGTTAGAAAAAGATCGAATCAGTCCTCCTGCCAGGTGGTAAATATCCTGTTGTTGCCCTTCACTGACCCGGGATTTCGCCCCAACAAAACAACATCATCAGATCGGGAGCCATGAGCGCCATCATGATCAGCAAGGTACTCCAACAGAGCGTGATGATCACTGGCTTCATTTTCATGATGATGCTCTTAATAGAATATTGGAACGTTCTAACGAGCGGGAATTGGCAGAATCATCTTAGAAAGGGTCATTGGAGGCAATATCTGTTCGCTGCCCTGATGGGTGCTATTCCCGGTTGTTTGGGGGCTTTCACCGTCGTTTCGCTATACACCCATGGCGTTGTAACATTGGGTGCCCTGGTAACCGCCATGATTGCCACCAGTGGCGATGAAGCGTTCGTGATGCTGGCACTGATTCCGGACAAATTTATTCTTATTACAGTTATTATTGCGTTAATTGGCTTAACTGCCGGGTGGTTGACCGATTTGGTATTTCGTCGGCACACAACTCAAAACACGACCGGTTGCACTGGATTTAATCTTCACGAAAAAGACGAATGCATCTGTTTCTCATCA
>Ga0190349_1000446_pt1 | contig 12429 bp, 11 predicted proteins | sample 48721378_MG_FD_179798 | JGI IMG/M metagenome (GOLD analysis project Ga0190349, IMG submission 179798) | Hydrothermal vent microbial mat bacterial communities from Southern Trench, Guaymas Basin, Mexico - 4872-13-7-8_MG | ecosystem: Environmental > Aquatic > Marine > Hydrothermal vents >...
ACCCTGGGCCATGCTGCCCATGATATTGCCCTTCCAAGCGTGATATTCAGCATTATTCGGCTCTTTAGCTAACAGAGCATCCACCATGGCCAGGGCTTGCTCATATTTTTTCTGTTCAAAAAGTTTCTCAACTACATCCAGAGAAGCTTCTCCCTCAGGAATTTTAGGTTTTGGTGATGATTTCTGAATAGATGTGGGTGGTTGGGCGGAGCCTGGAAATTTTTTGCTAAGAATCTGAGGCAATATTTTAAATAAAACAGGCAGCATTTCCTGGAAAAAAGAAGGCTTTTTTTCCTCAAAAGGAAAAAGTTCCACTCGAACATCTTCCCCTTTAATGATTAAAATCCCCAGGGGAACAGTCTTGCCCCCCATGCCTCCGCCAAAACCCATCATCATTCCCCCAGCTCCTACACCAAAGGAAATTTTGGAAAAGGGAACAATAATGGTACCCTGGGCTTGAATGGGTTTGCCGATGAGGGAACTGACTTTTATGATAGACATCATCCGGTCGAAACTGACAAAAGCCTCATCTAAAGCTGTCTTGGACTGGGCTTGAAGAGGCATTCCACATAAGAGAAGGCCTGTTACCAAAATTGAAATTAATAATTTAATTTTCATTGTCTTCCTCCCTACTTGCGGGGAATCTTGCCTACACTGATGAATTTAGTCTCTCTTTTGGTGATGACCACAAAGCCTATGGGTCTAGCCTCTCCACTGGTGTAAAAGCCTTGGCCGCCCATGGCCTGACCGCCTCCAGGACCACCGCCGCCGCCACCAAAGCCAACCTCAATCATGATAATGGGGATAATAGTAACCTGACCCACTTTAACTGGATCACCCACAACGTTTTTGACATGAAGACTGCTCGAGAGGCGATCGGTCATGCCTTTGGTCATAACAGAGACTTGATTCACTTGGGTTGCTCTGGTTTTGGGCTTAGACTGTTGCTTGGCCGCAAACAATCCATTTCCAAGCAGAAAAAACATCAAACTTAGAACAAACGCTAACATTAATCCTTTTTTCAATCTGTTACCTCCTTTTATAATTTTGTTCTGTCTATTTAATCAGACAGAAAGCATAAGCTTTTATAAATTTTCTCCTAACTTAAATTTCTTATTCCCTTTTATCTTATTCCCATCTTATCCTTAGCAAGCAGCTAACATTTTATTTTATTTCCTTTAGTTATTCAAGCCTCTGGCGGCTCTATGACAAAAAGTGAATTGCCGGTGGGGTCAGACCTTCATAAGTTTCATAACTTTAATTCTTACAATAATCGTAATAACTTTTGTCCCTTACACACGCACGAAATATATCAATAGAGAAGCATAATTTATGAAACTTATGAAGGTCTGACCCCGTCTGCTGAGGATAGCGGCCCTAAATTTTACGTTTTATGCTTAATCTCCAGGAGATTGCCGTTCATCTGAATCCTATAGGGAAAAGTTCGAAGTCTCTGGCAAGGATAGATAGAAATCGATACTGTTAAGGAGGACTCTTCAAATTACCAGGCATTAAGCAAATAAGAACCCTCGCCCTATTTCTTAAAGACTTCAAGTTGGAGAGTAGCCCGCTTTATTCTATCTGCTTGAGGAAAGACACCAATGCCCACTCCCTCAGGGACCATTATTGTCCCCTGAGGCGTAATCTCTATTGGTGGTTCAATTAAATCCTGGGCATAATAGCGCTTGCTAGCTGAAAGATCATGAGGGAGGCGGAAATTGGGAAGAGTGGCCAGATGGATATTGTGGGCTCTGCCTATTCCTGATTCCAGCATGCCTCCGCACCAGACTGGAATTGATTTCTGCTGACAGAAATCATGTATTTTTCGAGCTTCAACAATTCCTCCTACTCGCCCCACCTTGATATTAATGATGCGGCAACTGCCCATTTCCCAGGCCTGGCGGGCAGTCTCAACACTGATAATGCTTTCGTCAAGACAGATAGCGGTTTCTATTTGCTGCTGAAGCTTACGGTGATCCCATAAATCATAAGGAGGAAAAGGCTGCTCCAGCATCAGAAGATGAAAAGCATCAAGCTTTTTAAGCTGGTCTTTATCAGCCAGACTGTAAGCACCATTAGCATCCACCTGGAGAGGGATATCAGGAAAGCGCGCGCGCACTTCCTGACAGACTTGAACATCCCAGCCCAGCTTAATTTTAATCTTTATCCTTTGATAGCCCTCCTGAAGAAAGCCTTCAATTCGCTCCAGTAACTGGCTAACCGAATCCTGAATGCCCACACTAACTCCAACCGGAATTTCATTCTTTTTTCCTCCATAAATCTTCCAGAGAGGAAGATTCCGGGCTTTGGCTTCAAGATCCCAGAAAGCCAGCTCCAGACCAGCTTTAGCCATAGGATGGCCTTTGTAGCGACCGGCCGCCTGAGAAAAATCCTGAGGGTTGCCAATCGATTCTTTGAAGACCAGAGGGATTAAGTACTCTTTGAGAACCAGCCAGGCTGTAGAAGTGGATTCATAACTGTAAAGCGGTTTTTTTTCGGCCACAACTTCCCCATAGCCACAGAGTCCATCACCAAAAACTTTAACCAGGATAAATGTCCGCTTTTCCTCCCGGCCTAGACTTGTTTCAAAAAAATGGACATAGGGAAGCTCTAAGAGAAAAAGTTCTATTCGTTCAACTTTCATTTTAATATCAATGGAGTCTAAAACCTTTCTCCTTGGCTAACTTCTCATAGAGGCGGATCATCTTGGCAGCCATTGATTCAGCCGAGAATTTGCCGTGGACAACTTCATAGCCCTGTTGGCCCAAACGAGAAGCTAACTTCCGGTCATTATAAAGCTTAAGGATTGCCTTGGCAAGGGCTGTCGGACTGCGAGCTGGAACTAAAATGCCAGTCTGGCCATGTTTTACCACCTCCGGAATGCCGCCCACTCGAGTAGCCACAACCGGCAGCCGGCAGGCCATGGCATCCAGAATAATGCTCCCCAGGCCCTCAAGATAAGAGGAAAGAACAAACAAATCCAGCGAGGCCAGAATGCGCGGTATATCATGACGAAAGCCTAAAAAGAAAACGATGTCCTCCACTCCAGAGTTATGAACTTCTCTGGTTAATTCCAGCCGCATCGGTCCCTCTCCGACGATGATGACTTTCACTTTGGGAGCTTTTTCCCTCAAGATCCTGGTAGCCCGAATCAAATATTTATGGCCTTTATGATCTGCTAGATGAGCAATCATTCCTACCAAATAATCATCTTCAGCAAATGAAAATTCACGCCTCAAGTAATCAGAGGAAGAGGCTTCTTTGTAAGGGGTAAAATCTATACCAGAAGGAATGACTTTAATTTTCGAGAGAGGAAGACCGCTTTCAATTAACACCTTTTTTACCCCCTGAGAGATAGCCACTATTGCATCAATATTTTTATTATACTTCCGGCGAGAAAGAAAGTTTTTCTTTAAGGGAAAATCGACCCTTCTGGAAACAATCCTGAGTGGAACTTTAGCCAAAGAGGAAGCAGCCAAGCCGATAGCCAAACCATGAGCATCATGGAAATGAGCTAAAAGACAATTTTTGCGCTTCATGGCCCAGGCTAAACGGATGATGGCCAGTAAATCAAACTCATGACGCATATTTAAAGGAATGGTTGGCAGATTGGCTTCCAAAGCTTTCTGATGGAGAGGGCTTCCGGGCTGAACCACAAAATAAACAGAAAAACCTTGGCGCCTCAGCTCTTTAACCAAAAATAAAGATTGTCTCTGGCCACCCCGCCATTCCTGACCAGCATCAATATGGAAAAGGCTCAATTCTCTCTCCTTTTTTCCATATCTCCTTCAACTTGGCATAGCGAATAAAAATGGAGTAGCCATTAAGAACTGAAATAATCAGCCCGGCAAAGCCATCAAGAAAACCAGCTTTTAAGAAATAAGATTTAGCAAGCCTGAAAAAGGGAAGAAAAAGCAGATGATACCAGCGGCACTTTTTTCCTCTGGCATATAGTTTTTTGGCTCCCAGCTCAGAAAAAGTATTAATTCTATCCAGATGATCCTGAATATTCCGATAAGTGAAATGATGAATGGCTCCTTTGAGTTTGGCTACTTTCCCTTCAATTTTTAAATCTTCGTGTATATACTCTCCCTCCCAATGAGCTTTTTCTTTCCGAAAAAGACGAATCTTGCGGTCAGGATACCAGCCGGAATGACGAATCCATTTTCCTAAATAAAAAGCCTGCCGCGGCATGGAAAAACCTGCAACCTGAGGTTCTTCCTCTTTTAAAGCCAGAATTTCCTGGCGGAGCTGGGACGAGAGTCTTTCGTCAGCATCCAAAGAAAGAATCCAGGGAAGAGAAGCTTTGTTGTTGGCAAAATTCTTCTGGTCAGCAAAGTTTGTCCATTTCCTCCGAAAAACTTTGTCTGTATATTTTTTAGCTATTTTTAAAGTCTTATCCTGGCTGTAAGCATCAACCACTATTATCTCTGAGGCCACTCCCTCCAGACTTTTAAGGGCTGGCTCCAGTCGTTTTTCCTCGTTGTAAGTAATGATTACAGCAGAAATTTCCATTTCTTAAATATTAACATAAATTCCATCCCAAACTCCACTAAATCCCGCAAAAACAGTAAACAGAAAGGAGTGAGGAGTAAATTGTATGGTCTGCAGTCCCCAGCGGACCGAAAACATTTCTGTAGGAGCCATTGTCCTCAATGGACCGTTTAATATTTTTACGGACCGCTCATAGACCGGTCCCTACAGGCAGCCAAAATAGATTTTTGGGGGTTAAAGGCATATCTATGGTTTATTTTCTCTAATCCATAATTTTAATATGCCTTTTATCCAAGCTGGTTCCTAGAGCTTTGTCCAGTTTATCCCAGGCAAGGTTGTAATCTATCAAGGCTTTAAGTTCCTGGGAACGGGCTGTGCCCAGTTCCTCCTGATACTGGAGGACAAAATAATTTGTGGTTAAGCCTACCCTCAGCTTTTTTTCTTCAGCTTCCAATCTTTTCTCAGCCAGCTCTCTGGCTACCCGATAGGCTTCTACCCTCTTAGCACTGGTCTCAATCTCTCTAACAGCATCTTTTACTTCCAGCAAGGCCTGCTTCTCAATATTTTCAAGTTCAAGTCGGCTTTTCTCCAGCTCCATTCTGGCCCTTACATAATCAGCTTTGGTTAAGAAATTACTCAAAGGAATAGAAAGTGAGAGACTGACAGCCCAATTTCTGTACTTAAGCTGGAAGGCATCCCGCAGAGAATCAGTAGCGCTGCCCTTTTCTTTGCCAACAATAATGCCCAAAAAAGGGTTGTCATCCAAATAAAGCAATCTATCCCCAGAAATCCCAGGACTCCAGTAAGAAAGATTTACATTCAGGCCGGGAAGCATTTGATTCTTGGCCACAGTCAGATTAAGTTCTTTTGTCTTGACATCAGTTTGTTTCATTTTAAGATCTGGTCTTTTTTCGTAAGCTGTCTTCAAAGCTTCTTCCAGCGAAATTTCTTTTTTGCCATAAATTGGTTGATCAGAAGGAACAATCTTGCCCAAGCTGGCTTCCTCTGGCAGGTTAAGGACATTCTTAAGCACATCTTCATTTCTTTTGATAAGGGCTTCCGCTTGAAGAATGTCAGCTTCTCGGGAGGCGACCACTGCTTCAGCATTTAAAATTTCTATAGGAGCCAGTTTGCCAACCTCCACCTCTTTTTTATTTTTGGCCAGAAGATCCTGGGCCAACTGTAGCGACTGCTTTTTGACTTTATAATTCTCAATGGCGTAGACTAAATTCCAATAGGCTTCCTGGACTTTGTAAATGGTATCCAGGAGAGTATATTCAAGTTGACGGCGGGAAATATCAAGGTTATTCTGAGCAATAATGATCTCTTTTCGACTTACTTTAAAACCAAAGTCTCTTAAGAGAGGTTGAATAAAATCAAAGCGTAAAGTGCTTCCATAGCGAGGATTGAGGAGCTGAAAGCTCTGGTTTGTATCTGACTTATAGCTGGTTAAGGATAAAGTGAAATTTCCCCCTGTGGGAATTTGCTGGACCACAGATAGGCCGTAATCTTTATATTTAGTCACCAAAGTATTAGCCCCTTGAATCCACCAATAAGGAGGATTTTCCGTTTTTTGAGTTCCATAACTCAGGTCGAAACGAGGCATAAAAAGCTCTCTGGCTCGGCTTAAAGAAACATCTGCCAATTCAGGATTATAACGTTCAACCGCGATCTGAAGATTGTTTTTAAGGGCTTTGAGAATGCAATCTTCTAGAGATAGAGTAAGAACCTCTTCTTCAGCTAAAAGAAAAGAACCAGAAAAAAAGGTTAGCACGGTTAAGAAAAAAATTAGGCTCTTTTTTATTTTCATCCTATTCCTCCTGATTTGAGTTAAAAAACCGAACAAACAAAATTCAGCTCTCCTTTGATTCTAATAAATAAATACGATTATTCAACTTTTTTGGTTTAAAAATATTCCCATTATTATTCTTATCCAATAATGAGGGAAGAGATCCGGGACATAAATTTTTTGGCCCTGCGAGAGGCAATTAGGGAGTGAAGTCTTTTTTATGAATCTTTCAGAGAAAGCGAGGATAAGCATTTAAAGCCAGAAACGGAGCCTGGCTTTTTCCTGTTAATAATTTCCTGAGCCCCAGGGCGGCAACCATGGCTGCATTATCTGTACAGTAGCCAGGCGAGGGAATAAAAGCAGGGAGATGATGGTCAGCAGCCAATTCCTTAAAAGCCTGGCGCAATCTTCCGTTGCGGGCGACACCGCCGCAGAGAATGAGAGAGGAAAGATTAAATTTGGCTATGGCTCTTTTTAAATTAGAGAGTAATGCTCTAATTATGGCCTTCTGGAAGCTGGCTATAAAATCTGAAAACTGAGGATGCCTTTTAGAAATTTTCAGCTCTTTTATTTTCTTTAGAGCTGCGGTTTTCAACCCACTAAAACTGAAATCAAGACTCTTATCAGTCATACGGGGCAGGCCAAAAGAGAAAAATTCCTCATTACCTTTAGCCGCCAGCTTGTCAATGACAGGGCCTCCTGGATAATCCAAATCAAGAACCTTGGCTATTTTATCCAGGGCTTCTCCAGCTGCATCATCTCTGGTTCGTCCTATAAGTTGATAATCGAGCTCCTTTTTCATAAAAAAGAGGGAAGTATGTCCACCCGAGACAACAAGAGCCATTACAGGGAAACAAATATTGGAATGTTCAAGAAAAGCAGATTCGATATGAGCGTGGAGGTGATCAACCGGGATTAACGGCTTTTGAAAATAATAAGCCAGAGCTTTAGCAAAAGATAATCCTACCAGCAAAGAACCGATTAGGCCTGGACCCTGGGTCACAGCATAAGCATCGATGGCCTTAACCTGGAGATGGGCTCTTCGCAGGCTTTCGCTCACTACATAGCTGATAGAAGAAATATGCTGGCGAGAAGCAAGCTCAGGCACTATCCCCCCATAAGGGGCATGAATTTCATCCTGAGAAAGGACTATATTGCTCAACACAGTCCGATTTTCATCCAAAACGGCAGCTGCTGTTTCATCACAGGAAGTTTCAAGGCCTAAAATTCTCATTTCAATACGTCTCTCTAAGGACAGCGAGCTCTACAAATATGTAAATAGCTAATCCAATCATCAGACATTCACCCTTCACTTTTTTACTTTCAACCTTAAACTTTAAACTTCTCACTCCTCACTCCTTACTCCTCACTTTATTTTTAGTTCTGCCAGGCTTTTTTCAAAGGGAGGCCGGGCGATTCCTTTCTCTGTAATAATGGCTGTTATGTAATCAGCAGGGGTCAGGTCAAAAGCTGGATTTAAGGCTTTTATCTCAGGCAGAGTTATCAGCTGGCCATTAATCTCTTTCACTTCGCTGGGATCTCTTTCCTCAATGGGAATCTGACTTCCCTGCTTAAGACTAAAATCAACGGTGGTTAAAGGGGCAGCCACATAAAAAGGCAGGCCATGCTCTTTGGCTAGGACAGCGGCTGAATAAGTCCCGATTTTATTAGCGGTATCGCCATTAGCAGAAATCCTGTCAGCCCCGGTGATTACCATAGAAATCTTTCCTTGCTGCATCAAATAACCGGCCATGTTATCAGTAATCAGGATGACAGGAATATTTTCCCTGGCCAGCTCCCAACAGGTAAGGCGGGCTCCTTGCATAAACGGTCTGGTTTCATCGACATAAACTTCTACTTTCTTTCCTTCCTCAACCACAGCCCGGATTATTCCCAGAGCTGTACCATAACCAGCTGTAGCCAAAGCTCCGGCATTACAATGAGTAAGGATTGCCTGGCCATCTTCTACCAAATGCTTCCCCCATCTGCCAATTTTCCTGTTGGTAGCAATGTCCTCCTTTTCTATGGCTAAAGCTTCCTCCACCAATTTCCTCTTTAGCCCCTCAAGGTCCCCCTTTTCATATCTTCTAAAGACCCTTTCCATCCTCTCTAAGGACCAAAAAAGATTGCGGGCTGTCGGTCGGGTGGCCTGCAGCCGCCCTCTGACAAGGCTAAAATGCCTGGCCAGATCAAAATCTTCTTTTTCCTTTATCTCTAATACACCCAGAGCCAGACCAAAAGCAGCGGCTACTCCAATGGCTGGTGCTCCTCTTATAATCATTTTTTCAATTGCTTCAGCTACCTGACGATAACTAGTGCAGCGGACATAGACTTCCTGAAGAGGCAGTTTTCTCTGATCAATCATAACAACCTGGCCATTTTCCCATTTAATGGTTGGCAGCATCTGTCATCTCCTTTTCCAAGGAGGAGTTTGTTCATCAGCCCAGCCCCATTTTTTCAACCATTTCAGGTATGTCGATTGAAACTTTTTCCATTCCTCTGGCACCAATGTCTTCTTTAACTGCTGAAAACAAAAAATAATCTGGAGGTCATTATCCCTTTTTATTTTTTCTGAAGGCAGGCCCAATTCTTTGGCCATTACCCCCTCCTCAAAGCTTTCCCAATAGGAAGTAAGATGACCGTAAATCTGGGAAAGAAGATAATGAAAAAAACCGCAGCTCAGGTTTTTATCCGCCAGCTTTTGAACTGATTTTAGAGCCTGATTTAATAATTTCTGCCTATCCTTACTTTGCTGATGGAGAGCCTGAGAGAGCAGAATATCCGAATATTTTTGGGAAGCTACCAGCAGAATCTGCTTCAATTTCGACTTCTGAGTGAGAAAAGCATAAATCTTGAAAGCAGCTCTCTCCAGCCCCATTTCCTGGAAAGAAAGAGCTGTGCCTAAAAGAGCCACCTCTTTAGCCCATTCCTCTCCTTGCTCAAAACCATAATCAAAAGCTCGAAGAAAACTCTCTTCAGCTGGCTGCCACAAACCAAGCTCCAACTCAGCCATTCCTTTGACCATTAAAGCCTGAGCCGAGGGGTTTTTCTCAGCTTCAAGTTCTGCTTCCTCAACTGCTCTTTTAAAAGCCGCGGCCGCCTTCTCTTCCTGATAAGAACGAGAATATTGCTGCCCCTGAACGTAATAATATTTAGCCTGTCTGAGATGGGAAAGGCAGGCGGGTTGAAGAAGAAAAGCTAAAAATACTACAAAAAAATAAATCCTCTTCGCAAGTAAAAAACCCTCGCAAGAAGACGATTTTTCAATTATTGCTGTCATAATTGGTAACAGATTTATTTATTCATCTTTGCTTTTATAATCTCGGTTGTTATTTTCCTTATCTTTGTCTGAGAAAGTAACTCGAGATTAAGAGAAAGGGCCTCATTAGCCATTGACTGCAGCCCTTCCAGAAGTCGCTGGCTTTTTTTAATTTTTTCTATGTCTTTTTTAGCCCGGCTTACTCTTGGCTCAAATTCATTAACAATTTTTCGGTAATTTCCTCTCTCCAATTCTGAAACAAACAAACCGCAGAGGAACGGGTCCTCCAGGCCCACAAGAGGATAAAGGGAGACAAAAGCTTTTCTCAGAGTTTTGATGTCTCCTTGTTCAATTTCTTTCTTAAAAGTCCGATTTAGGCTCTGGCTGCTTTTAAAAAAATCCAAGATGAATTCATCTGGTTTGCTGCTGATAATATCAGGGTCCAGCCAAACCTGCCAGGATAGAATATTTTCTTTCCATTGACGGCTTCTTTTTACAGCCCAGATAAGTGAGGCCGAAAGAAGAGGAAAATAAAGGTATGTCTTTTCAGGGATAAATTCAGCCAGGAAATCAAGGCCATTGGCAATTATTTTTTCCAGAGATACTTTTTTGACGGTCATTGTTAATTTAATATTAAAATTTAAAAGGATGGCTGTAAAGCATAAATGTCCGATCTGACCTTTTACGATTTATTTTTTATAAAGGTATCACGGCCCGTTGAGGAAACGGGCTCTTCAGTTCCGTTCTACGTTTTAGACCGTCCTTTTACGGTCTGCTGAGGACAGCATATCCTGCAGTTTACTCTTTACTATTCACTCTTTACTGTTTCTAGGGGGACATCAGACCCTGGCAATTTACTCTTCGCGTACATTTATTTTATTTCCATAAGGGCCATGAAGGCTTCCTGAGGAATTTCTACTCTCCCTATCTTTTTCATTCTTTTCTTTCCATTTTTCGAGTATAGTCCCCGCCATACAGCTTGGCCAGGACATCCTTCCGATAGGGCTTAACAGTCTCTCTGGCAATAATTTTTTTGCCAATAGCTGCCTGGAGCAGAACTTCAAACTGCTGGCGGGGAATAAGCTTGCGCATCTTTTCCACCAGCTTTCTGCCTATAGCATAAGCCTTGTCTTTATGGACAATCAGGCTTAAAGCATCGACCGGCTCTCTGTTAACTAAAATATCAAGTTTAACCAAGGGGGCTTCGCTGTAGCCAGCTAACTCATAATCCAGAGAGGCATAACCCTGGGAAATTGACTTTAGTCGATTATAGAAATCAAACACCACTTCATTAAGAGGTAAAAGATAAGTGAGGAGAATGCGTTCTGAGCTTATATATTCCATTTTTTTCTGTTCTCCTCGGCGCACATCGAGCAGATGGAGGACACCGCCCAGGTATTTTTCTGGAGTTAAGATCAGGGCTTCTATAATTGGCTCCTCAATCTTTTTTATTTGGTGAGGAGGGGGAAGCTGGGCAGGATTTCGTATTTCCTGGACCTGGCCGTCAATAGTTTGAAGGCGGTAACTGACGCTGGGTGAAGTAGTAATCAACGATAAATCAAATTCTCTCTCCAGCCTCTCCTGAATTATCTCCCGATGAAGCAAACCTAAAAAACCGCAGCGCCATCCAAGTCCCAGGGCAGGTGAATTTTCCGGCTCAAACTGAAAAGAGGAATCATTAAGCCTTAATTTTTCCAGGGCTTTTCTCAAATCTTCAACACTGCTTTGGCCAGCAGGAAAGAGACCGCAAAAAACCATTGGTTTGGCTTCTTTAAAACCAGGCAGAGGCTGAGAGGCTCTCTTTTTATGAGTGGTTAAAGTATCGCCAATTCGAGCATGAGTTAATTCTTTAATGCCGGCTATAAGATAGCCGACTTCCCCGGCTGAGAGAGTATCAATTTTTAAAGGTTTGGGCGTTAAATATCCAATCTCTTCTACTTGATATACAGCCCCACTGGACATCAGCTCAATTTGCTGGCCGCTTTGGACCATGCCCTCAAAAACTCTAACCAGAATAACCACACCCCGGTATGAGTCAAACCAGGAGTCAAAAATAAGAGCCTTAAGGGGAGACTGAGAATCTCCTCGGGGAGGAGGGATGCGCTCAATGATGGCTTTTAGGACTTCGTCTATGCCAATTCCCTTTTTGGCACTGGTCAAGAGAACCTCTTCCCGCTTGAAGCCCAGAATATTTTCTAACTGCTGGAAAACAAGCTGAGTATTGGCTTGAGTCAGATCAATTTTATTAATAATGGGGATAAGCTTTAAATCATGCTGAAGGGCTAGATAAGTGTTGGCCAAAGTTTGAGCCTCCACTCCTTGGGAAGCGTCAACCACCAGTAATGCTCCCTCACAAGCAGTCAAGCTGCGGGAGACTTCATAGGAAAAATCGACATGGCCAGGAGTGTCGATCAAATTAAGAATGTAAGGTTCTCCCTCCTTTAGTTGATATTGAAGCCGAGCAGTTTGGGCTTTGATGGTAATGCCCTTTTCTCGCTCAAGCTCCATAGTGTCCAAAACCTGCTCTCTCAGCTCCCGTGGAGGAAGAGCTCCTGTTTTTTCAATCAGCCTGTCAGCCAAGGTAGATTTGCCGTGATCAATATGAGCAATAATCGAAAAATTCCTGATGTTTTTCATTGGGGTCAGACCTTCATAAGTTTCACAACTTTATTCATCTGGCCAGAAAGGAATTGATCCCTATCAATTTTTTCCTCAATCCTTCGAATCATATTAGCAATAGTTGAACATTCTCTTCCTAAAATTTTAGCTAAAGATTTATTACTTATCCCTCCATATCTGGCGCAAATAAAAGCATACAAAGCCCGAATATTGGAAGCCTTTGCTGTTCTGTTTCTGCCCAAAATACATTCCTGAGAGAACTCCGTTA
>Ga0190349_1000450_pt1 | contig 12401 bp, 18 predicted proteins | sample 48721378_MG_FD_179798 | JGI IMG/M metagenome (GOLD analysis project Ga0190349, IMG submission 179798) | Hydrothermal vent microbial mat bacterial communities from Southern Trench, Guaymas Basin, Mexico - 4872-13-7-8_MG | ecosystem: Environmental > Aquatic > Marine > Hydrothermal vents >...
AGGTGATAGCATGCCGAACGGCAGAGGAAGAATGGGAGGATTCGGAATTGGGCCCTCAGGGGAATGTGTATGCCCCAAATGCGGACATAGGATGGCGCATGGCAGGGGAGTTCCATGTTACGAACAGGTTTGTCCGAAGTGCGGAACAAAGATGACAAGGGCAAGGTAATTTAAAGAAGAAAAATAAGTCTAATAGTTGAATGGAGTAAAGGAGGTTTTGGTATGAAAATAGCGATAAGCTCAAATGGTCCCGGTATGAATAGTCAGGTTGATTTGAGGTTCGGAAGATGCCCGTATTTCCTAATAGTGGAATTAGAAAACAAGGAAATAAAGAGAAGCGAATCCATCGAGAACACAAGTATGAATCAGCTGGGGGCAGCAGGCATAACTGCAGCGCAGGCAGTAGCCGACCAAGGAGTGAGCGCAATAATAACAGGCAACGTAGGACCGAGGGCCTTCACCGTTTTCGAACAACTTGGAATAGAGGTTTATCAGGGATCAGGAACCGTAAAGGAAGCGGTCGGGAAATATCTGAGGGGCGAACTCAAAAAAATCAGCGGACCTACAGGTCCTATGGGTGCTAACAAACCTGGGGCAGGAAGAGGCTTCGGAATGGGCAGAAGAATGAAAGGAGGGAGATGATGAAGATAGCAATACCCACGGAAGGGAAAAGAGGTCTGGAAGAGAGTGTGGCATATCATTTCGGAAGGTGCGAAACATACACAATCCTCGATGAGAACGGAAAACTCCTGGAAGTGATAGACAACGCAAGCGAGCACATGGGAGGAGAAGGTCTGCCGCCTGAACTTCTCAAAAAACACGGTGTTGACGTACTTCTCTGCCAGGGAATGGGCCCGAGGGCAGTGGATATGTGCGGGCAGTTAGGAATAGAGGTTTACACCGGAGAGGCAGAAAGTGCGAAAGAGATGTTCAGTTCCTGGAAGGCAGGGAAACTAAAAAAAGCCACGGAAGAGGATGCCTGCAAGGAGCACAGAGAATAAACATGACGGTCAGAATAGCTGTTACAGGAGGAAAAGGAGGAACCGGGAAGTCAACCGTAGCTGTTTCGTTAGCCGTTGAGCTGGCAAAAGAAATAAAAACCCTGCTTATTGATGCGGATTCTGACTGCCCGAACGATCATCTGATTTTATCGGTCAAAAGGAAGAAGGACAGGGATATATATCAGGTGATACCGAAATGGGACTTCGGGAAGTGTACGAAATGCGGGGAGTGCGCGAAGGTGTGCAAGCAGAATGCAATAGTCTTTGTCAAGGGGAAGTATCCTGCATTCGTTCAGGATGTCTGCATAGGATGTAAAGCATGCGTGGTTGCGTGTCCTACAGGAGCAATAGGGACATCAAAGAAGAAGATAGGAACAATATATACGGGCGGAAATTACGGGGTTGATCTGGTTTCAGGAGAACTGAAGATGGGAGAAATGGCATCAGGCGAAGTCGTTGCTGAAGTTAAGAAGAGAGGGGAAGAGGTAGCGAAAACCCTTGGCTCTGAAATAATCATGACAGACTCCGCAGCAGGGATAGGATGCCCTGTAATAGCTTCAATAAGCGGTTCTGATTATGTGGTTGCAGTCACCGAACCAACACCTTCTGCTCTGCACGACCTGAAAAGGGTTCTTTACATAGCGGATCATTTCCAGATACCGTATGGCATAGTTATAAACAAGTCAGACCTGGACAAAGGATTCCGGAAGAAAATAGAGAGATTCGCCAGAAAGAACACAATACCGATACTTGGCAGGATACCCTACAGACAGAGTTTTGTCAATTCCGCAATCAAAATGAAGCCCGTGGTTGTTTATGATGAGAGCAGCAGGAAGGATTTCCTGGAAATATTGAACAATCTGAAAGGCAATATCCAGATGAAAAAATAATTATTCAAAAATTCCCCTTATCTCATCCGAGAGTCTTATTTTATTGGTTTTTCCGTGGGGTTCCTTGGAAAGAATACCCTTAGCCATCAAACGTTCTATCACCCTGAAAACCTTCACCTTTTGCAGACCCGTTTGGGAAACGATTTTTGCCTGGGTTATTTCGCCTCTGTTATCAAGAATCACATTCATAACTTTTTGCTCTGTGGGATTCAGGAATTTCAGCACAGCGTTTCTGTCTATCCCCCCTTTCTCGAACCTTGGGGAATAAACATAGTAGATAAGGGTTCCCAGCAGAAGACCTATCGAAGAGAGGAGAGGGATGAGGACAGGGACAGGTATTGTGCAACTGCAGACCGTTCCGTATTCTATTTGTGCCTGGACATAGAGAGCTGTGAGGGATACGATAAGGACGAATATGGTCATGAGCATCGAGGTTGCGATTATCTTTTTTGATTGCTCCATACTAATGGTTTCAGATTCTGAAACTTAAATATTTATATGGTTTCAATTAACTATGAGTATCATGAAAAGTATTATTGCGATTTCGGTGGCGGTATTGCTGATAGTGCTGGCATCACCGCAGGTATATGCACAGGCAGAGAAAAATGTTTGTGCCGTTTACTTTACCTATGTCGGCTGCCCGCACTGCGCAAAAACAGACCCTGTTATCCTTCACGACTTACTGGAGAGGTACCCTGATTTGGTCGTGATAGAATATGAATTTGTCCTGGAACCAGATAATTCCTATGTGCTTTATGATTATAACAGCGTCTATAACTGCGGGACAGGCGTCCCTTTGATGATCTTTAGCAAAGAAAGAAACATAGCCGGGGATACGCCAATTTTGCAGGCTGTTGAAGGAATGATTGGGGCAGGCCCAAACGGCTGTCCACTGCTTAACAGTACCGTTACTTTCAAGGATTTGGACATAACCAAACTGCCTAAAAAACCGAAAATATGGACAAAAGACAGGATACTGATTAAATCCGGAGAAGGCGGGGATAATGGATTGTTAAAGGAATTGCTGACAACTGAAGACATATCTGCTGCCTTGGAAGGGGTTGAATTCGAGGCAACGGAGCCGGAAGAAGTTCTGCTTTCTGGGGTTAGATTCCCTCAATTACAGGTTAGGGGTAGCGTGAAATTTGAGCATGCAATCAGACTGGACGGGTGGACATTTCAATGGAATGGAGAAGGCATCCAAGGGAATAACAACGTTCCCAACAACAACGGAAACAACAACCCGGTAAACGATGGCCCAAGCAACAATAACAGTCCGCAACTGCCTGTGTATGTGTCTTTGGCAGCAATTGCGCTTGTTATTTTTGTGCTCTTCCTGTTGATTTACATCGTCAAGTTCAGGTGATGACAAATGAAGGAAAAAAGGAAACGACTGGTGATTGCCCTTTTGCTGGCCCTGATAATAGTAGCATTCTTTATCCTTGCCAGCTATGCTGATCCGGACTATTTCAAGGAGATGGGTCTTGTCATGCCTTTGCCTTTGTTCACCTTTGTAATAGCGATAATAGATGGTTTCAATCCCTGTACGATGTGGGTCTTGACATTCCTTCTGGTATTGCTGGTATCTGTTTCGGAAAGCAGGAAGAGGATATTCAGTGTCGGATTTATATTTGTCATAGTTGTCTATATATTTTACTTTCTGTTCATGGCGGCGTGGCTGAATGTGTTCCTTTACATAGGCTTCCTTGATCCTGTTAGGATTGCAATAGGAGTTCTCGCGTTGATAGCGGGAGCGATAAACTGCAAGGAGTTTTTTGCCTTCAGGAAAGGGGTTACGCTAATGATACAGGAGGAACACAAGGCTCCCTTGGTTCATAAAATAGAGAGAATGAAGGACATCATAAAATATGGCTCTTTCCCCGCCCTCGTAGTTGCTTCGGTTGTGTTGGCAGCATTCGCTTCGCTTGTAGAACTTCCCTGCACGGCAGGGTTTCCGATTATCTACACCCATATCTTGGCAGAAAAGATTTTTGCAGAAAGCATAACATACTATCTCTACATCATTTACTACAATATTGTGTACGTGATTCCACTTTCTGCGATAATACTCCTGTTTGGATATTTTTTCAAGGGCAAGCAGATTACAAAAAAACAAATGCAGATAATAAAGGTCATCGGGGGGCTGATAATGATAATGCTGGGCATCATACTGATATTCAATCCCGGATTACTGATGCTGGTTTAAATGGATATGAAGACTTTAGGCGTGGTTCATTCTGTATACAAAAACAGGGTCCAAGCTCCCCGCCAGGGAGGGACTATAGCGGAGATAGAGGTATCCGAAAAATATGAAGAGGGTCTGGATGCCATAGAGGGAACCAAAATTATTGACATAAAACCTTATATTCCAGGGCTAGACTTAAAACACAAGGCGAATTCCGGGTGGTTGGAAAGGAGGACAGGATGTTGAAAGCGGTCTACGGACCTGTCCCTTCGTGGAGGCTTGGAAGGTCCCTGGGGATAGATCCTATCTGCAAGAGGAAGGTTTGCTCCTTTGACTGTGTTTATTGTCAGCTCGGAAGGACAACCGAAAAAACAGTTGAAAGAAGAGTTTTTGTGGAGGGCAGAAAGCTGAGGGAGGACTTGAAAGATATATGGAGAAAGGTTAAAGGAAAGGCAGACGTGGTCACACTTTCAGGAACGGGAGAACCTGAATTGGCGGAAAACCTCGGAAAACTGATAGATATCGCAAAAGAAATAACAGGTTTGAAAGTGGTAGTTCTGACCAACTCGTCCCTTATGGACAATTTAGAAGTAAGGAGGAACCTTGCAAAGGCGGACATGGTGGTGGCAAAACTGGATTCTCCAAACCAAGAACTTTTCAAAAGGATAAACAGACCTCACCCGTCTATAAAATTTGAAAAAATACTTGAAGGTATGAGGAGGTTCAGGAGTGAATTTAAAGGGGAGTATGCCTTGCAGATGATGTTTATAGATTTGAACAAAGACCATGCTTCGGAAATGAGAAGACTGGCTGAAGAGATAAAACCGGATGAGATACAGATTGATACGCCCATAAGGGCTTCACCTGTCAGGTCTTTGGACCCCAAGGAAATAGACGAAATAAAGAACGTATTTGAAGGTATGAATTACATATCCGTGTACGACAGGGAAAGGCCAAGGGTTGAGATAATAGACAGAAATGAAACACTTGAGAGAAGACCGGAATAACTTTTTAAGTCACTTTACATAATTATTAAAATCGGGGTGTTTTATGGAGAATCCTGAAGTTCTCGCAAAGGAGGGAAAGAAAGTCGTGCTCCTTGGCAATGAGGCAATTGCGAGGGGAGCGTTAGAGGCGGGAGTGGGCTTTTCTGCATGCTATCCTGGAACGCCGAGTTCTGAAGTTCCCATGACGCTTTCGGATGCCGCGCAGGAGACGAAAAGTTTCTATTTTGAATGGAGCACTAACGAAAAGGTCGCCTTTGAGGCATGCGCAGGCGCTTCGTACTCAGGCGTTCGTTCGCTCACCGCAATGAAGCACTTTGGCTTTAATGTGGCGAGCGATTCTATTTTCCCTGTTGTATTCACAGGAGTGAGGGGCGGCCTTGTTCTCGTGGTTGCGGACGACCCTCTGGGTCACAGCAGCGCGCAATCAGAACAGGACACAAGGTTTTACGCCAGAATGGGAAATATCCCGACACTCGAACCTTCCAACACACAGGAAGCCAAGGATTTCACCAAACTCGCCTTCGATATCTCGGAGGAGTACGAGATTCCTGTCATTCTCAGAACAACCACGATGGTCTCGCATTCCGCGGGGACAGTGAAACTGGGAAAAATAAAGAAAGCGAAAACCAAGGGAAAATTTGTGAAGGATTTCGACAGGTTCTACAACATCCGCCCGAACCTGCAAAGGCTTCACTGCAAACTGATCAAGAAACTTGAAGACATCGAAAAAAGGTATGGAATGAGGCTGAACAGGGTCGAGGGAAAGGGAAATGTGGGAATAATAGCGAGCGGGGTTTCTTACCAGTATGTTAAAGAGCTCGAACCACTGAAAAACGTGAAAATCGCTAAGCTAAGCCTTACGCACCCCATTTCGAAAAAATTCGTTGCCGATTTTCTCAGGGGTCTTAAGACCGTTATAGTTGTGGAAGAACTCGAGCCGGTGGTGGAGAACTTCGTTCGCAGGACCGCGAAGGACGTGAACCCGGGCGTTAAGATATACGGGAAGGACATTCTTCCGAGGGTCGGGGAGTACACCCCGGACATTGTTCTCGAGGCGCTCGCTCCTCTTCTCAAGTTGAAAAAACCTGATTTCAGGGAACATGAAAAGAATCTGAAAAATATCAAGATTCCTGTGAGAAAACCTGTCTTTTGTCCGGGCTGCCCGCACCGCTCGACGTTTTATGCGGTGAAGAAGGTTCTGGGCGAAGATGCAGTATGGGCCGGTGATATTGGATGCTACGTTCTCGGCATATTCGAGCCTTTCGAGATGCAGGACTTCGTGATATCAATGGGGGCGAGCATGGGGATTACGCACGGAATCAAAAAGGTGAGCAAGCAGAGAACGGTTATATTTATGGGGGATTCCACGTTCTTCCATGCAGGAATGCCCGGTCTCGTAAACCTTGCCAGATACGGGGCGAAAGTCATGGTCGTGATAATGGACAACGGGGTGACCGCGATGACGGGGCATCAGCCGCACCCCGGGACGGAAATCGATGGCATGGGAATTAAAAGGAAGCCCATACCGATAGAGAATGTCGTCCGCTCGTTTGGGATAAAGAACGTACGCGTCGTCAACGCGTTCGACCAGAAGGCCCTGCAGGAGGCCGTAAAGGAATTTTCAAAAAAGGATGAGCTCTGCGTTCTGATTTCCAGGGGACTGTGCAGGCTTGTCATGAAGAGAAAGGTACGTGCACAGGGCGGGACGCTCCCCAGCTTCCGCGTCATCAACACGTCATCACCAAAACTAAAGGAACTGGTCAAGACATTTGCATGCCCGGCAATGGTGATGGAAGGCGGGAAGGTTTTCATAAGGGAGGATGTCTGTCTGGGGTGTGGCGTGTGCATGCAGCTCGCAGGTAAAGGAGACATCGCTCCTATTGTTAAGAAAAAGAAGGGAAAGAAATGACGTACAACATACTTTTAACCGGAGTCGGAGGAGAGGGTGTTCTCGTCACTTCGGTCATAATAGCGAAGGCTGCGAACCTTGATGGCTACGAGGTGAGAGGAACGCAGCTCCATGGTCTCGCACAGAGGGGCGGTTCGATTCCGACCCACCTCAGGCTGGGCAAGAAAGTGTATTCACCGATCATACCGAGGGCATCCGCGGACTTGATATTCGGTCTTGAACCAATAGAAGCCGCAAGAGTCTGCTATTACGGAGGGAAGGACAGAACAAATTTCATAATCGATACATATCCTCTCAAGCCTGTTTACGCAAATATTTTTGGGCATGCTTATCCATCGAATGAAAAAATAAGGAAAATGATAGAGCCCTTCGCCAAAAAAATTATGATGGTTGATGCCTCGAACATCTGCAACGAAAAACTGGGCAGCCCCATATACGGGAACGTTATGTGCATAGGGGTCGCGCTGGCTAATGGTATGCTTCCCCTCAGCGAGAAAAATGTTCTCAAATCACTGAAAGACGTAGTTCCGCGCGGCCTGGAAAAAAACCTGAAAGCATTCAGGATGGGGCTGGAATTCAAAGGTTGATTAACAGGGCATTCATTTTAATGGTATTAGTTTGACTGGAATGAAAATATCCATCAAATTGCTTTTGATTTTGATCATGTGCATGGTGATATTATTTTTTAGTCCAAGGAAGGTAAATAGATTTGGAGGTGAATTCGGGGGGATCGAAATGAAAGCGGATAAAGCGAGGTTGACTACTCTTTACGATAACTACGCGCACAGCTCTGGTCTGAAAACAGGATGGGGTTTTTCCTGTTTTATTGAGCTTGAGAACGAGACAATACTATTCGATACAGGTGGAGATTCTGACACCCTCCTTTACAACATGAAAAAAATGGGGAAAGATCCGAAGGCAATAGACAATATCGTTCTTTCTCACATACATGGAGATCATACAGGAGGATTGAGAGGGGTGCTTGAAGTAAATCCTGATGTAACTGTTTATTTGCCGGAGTCGTTCCCAGAAAGTTTCAAGGATGATGTGAAATCGCATGGTTCGAAAGTTGTAGAAGTTCGCGACAGCATAAAAATATCCGAGAATGTAATAAGCACAGGAGAGCTTGGTTTCACCGTAAAGGAACAGTCACTCGTGATCTCCACAGAGAAGGGTCTGGTCGTAATAACCGGATGTGCACATCCCGGGGTTGCCAACATAGTGAAAGAAGTCAAAAAACTTGTAAACGGGGAAATGTATCTTGTTCTCGGTGGATTTCATCTGGCATGGACAAGCGATTCCGGGATCAGAGACATAATAAAATCCTGCAGGGAACTCGGTGTCCGAAAGGTCTCGCCTTCTCATTGCTCAGGGGACCGGGCAAAGGAGCTTTTCGCGGAAGAATACGAAGACGATTTCATAGATAACGGTGTAGGAATGGTGATAGAGTTATGAAGGCCGAAGAATTCCTGAAGAAAGAGAATGCAATTGCAGTTGTCGGTGTGTCCGCAAATCCGGAGAAATGGGGATACAAAGTTTACAAAACCCTGAAACAGATGTTCCGTAAGGTTTATGCTGTCAATCCCAGACACGCGGAAATCTCGGGTGAAAAATGTTACCCGGACCTTAAATCGCTCCCTGAAAAACCGGACGTGGTGATAACCGTGGTTCCCCCGAAGGTCACGGAGGAGATAGTCAGAACAGCAAAGGAGCTCGGAATACGGAAGATATGGATGCAGCCGGGTTCGGAATCGGAGGAGGCAATAAACTTTTGCAAAAACAACGGAATCGATTACGTATATAATGCATGCTTCATCATGGACGGGTTAAAAACAAATTTATCGAGTAGAGCGAGAAAAAGCACCAAAAACGGTTGAGAATATGGAAAGGGTAGAAAAGACACGAAATAAAGGGTCACAGAGTTACTTAAATAAAGAGGATTCATTCTTTGGATTTGAATCGTCTTCAATGGAGTTGATTGAAAGTGGATAAAAACAGGGAGAAAGAGGCCCGAGAGGCCATAAAAGAAGGTAGGGAAAGGATTGCCCGGAACCTCAACGGCGTCAAGTATAAATTAGCGGTTATGAGTGGGAAGGGAGGGGTAGGAAAAACAACCACAGCCATCAACCTTGCCGCATTCTTGGCAAAGAATCATAAAGTTTCGATTCTCGATGCCGATATAGACTGTCCCAATGTAAACAAATTTCTGGGTATACACAAGAGGTTCTCTGTGAAAGGGGGCAAGATAATTCCTGTTGAAAAATTTGGCATGAAAGTCGTATCTTTTGCATCCTTCCAGGAAAGGGAGGATCAGGCGATTATCTGGAGAGGTCCCATGCTCTCCAAGGTCCTGATGGAGGTTTTGGAGAAGGTTGAATGGGGTGAACTGGATTATTTAATTGTTGATCTGCCTCCGGGAACCAGCGATGCACCTTTGACAATCATGCAGATGTTGAAACCTGATGGTATAATCATAGTTACAACCCCTCAGGATGCCGCCCTCATAGATGCCAAAAAATCCGCAAATATGGCCAAGAAGTTGGATGTCCCTGTGTTAGGTGTCGTGGAAAACATGGCCGGGGATATCTTCGGAAGTGGTGGCGGCGAAAGGATAGCCAAAGACTTGGATGTGGATTTTTTGGGCAGGCTGGAATTGGACGTCAGGATATCAAGATCAACAGAAAAGGGAATACCCTTTGTGCTGGAGAAATTCGAAAAAACGGGGGAATTCAAAAGGATTGCTGAAAGGATAAGCCAAAATCTCATGTAAGGGGCATCAACAAAGTATGCAAAGTGACAGAACTATGAAAAAGAAAAATATATGCAGGTGGTATAATGAAACATCCGCCATGAAGAGGGCATACGAGGAAGGGAAATTAGACAAGAAATGGATGGAAAATTATTGCTGGAATGGCGGGAAGGGATGTATAAGAAAGAAAAGGTTCGAGGAGGAAGGATATGTATCCCCGGATTACATACTTCCCAATGGGAGTGTAGATAAAAATTTGAAAAAAACAGCTGGAAAACAGGTCGCAGAAGAAGTGGTAAAATGAGCATAGCAGAAAATTACCTTAAAATCAGGGGGGAAATTCCGGATGATGTGGACATAGTGCTGGCAGCCAAGACAAGATCCTCAGAGGAAATCCTTGAAGCCATACAGGCAGGAGCTAAGGACATAGGGGAGAACTATGTTCAGGAGGCTGAGAGAGTATACAGGGAACTGGGCAAAGAGGCGAAAAAGGTGAAATGGCATATGATGGGGCACCTACAAAAAAACAAGATAAACAGGGCCCTTCGTATTTTTGACGTGATACAGACTGTTGATTCGTACGAAAAGGCAATGGCTATTGATAAAAGAGTGGAAAGAGCAGGAAAGAAAATAATTCCGGTTTATATAGAAATAAATATAGGCAATGAGGATTCGAAAGCGGGCATAAAACCAGAAGAGCATGAACCATTTGAAGAGTATATTGAAAAATTAATCAGGGATGTGTCGGAGCTCGAGCATTTAAGGCTGGAAGGCCTGATGACCATAGGTCCCCGTTTTGGAAATCCTGAAAATTCTCGACCATATTTTAGAAGAACAAGAAAGATATTTGAAAGAGTTAGAGACCTCCATTTACCGAAGGTATATATGAGGCATCTCTCCATGGGAATGACAAATTCATATAGAGTTGCAATCGAAGAAGGCTCCACCATGGTGAGAATAGGAACGTCTATATTTGGGGAAAGAAAATATTAAGAACTGGAAAAATGCACGAGAAATTGAAAATTTTTAGGGATTTGAATCAGGAAATCAGAAAGTGTAAGCGATGCAGGTTGTGGGAAACCAGAAGGCATGCCCTTCCCGGCGAAGGGGATATACATGCAAAATTGATGCTGATAGCACAGGCGCCAGGATATAATGAGGACAGGGAAGGCAGAATGTTCATCGGTCCTTCAGGAAAAGAATTAAACGAATTACTTGAAGAAATAGATATCAAGAGAAAGGATATATACATGACAAATCTCATCAAATGTATGCTCCCAAAATACAGGAAACCAAAAGAGGATGAAATTGAGATTTGCAGCAAACATCTAGATAAGGAAATAGAACTGATAAAGCCAAGGGTAATAGCTCCCTTGGGACATTATGCAACTAAATATGCACTCAAAAAATACGGCATTCCTATATTGCCCAAACCGGAGTTTTACGAAGTTTACGGAAGGCTCTTTGTGGGGAAAAATATGAAAATTTTCCCGCTGCAACATCCTGCTGCCGTTCTTTATAGCAAATCTATCAAAAAGGTGGTAATCAAAAATTATCGCAAGCTGAAGGTTTTGCTTACAGACTGCAAATGGTATCCAGCATGTCCAATGAAAGGATTTTATGAACAAGGCAGGCTGGATAAAAAATGGATTGAACTTTATTGTAAAGGAGACTGGGAGAGTTGTGTCCGCTATCAAATGGAAAAGGAAGGGAAGCCCCATCCAGATTGTATGCTTCCGAATGGAAGAGTTGATGAAAGATTAAAAGATATAAAGTAGAGGATGTAATAACCGTTACAGGTGAAATTGGAATGTCTGATGAAAATATGGCAGAAGATTTTATTTTGAAAAAAACGGAAAATCACCAAAGAATTCTGGACGTTGGATGTGGTGATGCCGGACTCCTCATCAAGATTGCGAAAAGAAATAAATCTGCAGAATTGAATTGTGTGGATTCAGAGGTTGAATACGCAAGAAGTAACATAGAAAAAGGGGGTTACAGCCACAGGATAAAATGTGTCGATGCGAAGGCTGAAAGGATTCCTTTCAAAAGCCACTCCTTCGACTTCATCTACTCCCTCAGAAGTCTGCACGAATTCTATGATCCAGTAAAAGTATTGGGGAAAATAAAGAGATTGCTAATCCCGAGTGGGGATATAATGATCATAGATTGGAAAAGAGGAGCCAATACCGGTGTGATTGAGAGATATTATGCCGAAGGGGAAATCAAAGAATTCATGAAACAGGCTGGATACAATGTAGATAATATAAAAATAGAAGAAGTAAATAGATTTAATGTGGTATCATATTCAGAAAGTAGTTAAAAGATGGTCTGAATGGATGAATTAGAGGAGATAAGAAAAAGGAAGATGGAGGAGATCCTGAAAAAAAATAAATACCCCGAAAAGCCGGTAAAGCTGGAGGACGGAAACTTCGATGAAAACATCAGGAAGTACCCGCTGGTTGTAGTGGACTTCTGGTCCGAGTGGTGTCCTCCGTGCAAACTGATTGCTCCTGTTGTTGACGAACTGGCAAAAGAATTATCAGGAAAGGCGGTTTTCGGGAAGCTCAACGTGGACGAGAACAGGAGTTTGGCGGCAAGATTCGGAATAATGGCGATACCGACGCTTCTCGTATTCAGGAAAGGAGAAGTTGTGGACC
>Ga0190349_1000452_pt1 | contig 12397 bp, 11 predicted proteins | sample 48721378_MG_FD_179798 | JGI IMG/M metagenome (GOLD analysis project Ga0190349, IMG submission 179798) | Hydrothermal vent microbial mat bacterial communities from Southern Trench, Guaymas Basin, Mexico - 4872-13-7-8_MG | ecosystem: Environmental > Aquatic > Marine > Hydrothermal vents >...
CCCCCCTAATGGCGCTTCCTTTTAACATTGGTTTTGAGTACATTCAGCAAAAGAAAATTGATTATGATTATATAATGATTTCAGGAGCAGATTGTATTTATGACCGAAAATATATTGAAACAATTGTAAAACGTCTCGAGAAAAACGAGAGAGTAGTCATCGCTTCCGGATGTCAACATGGAGAGGAAATCAACCGCGATCATGCTCGCGGGGCAGGACGGATCATTAAAAAGCAATTCTGGGAGCTCTATGGAGCAAAATATCCCTTTCCCTCTTTTCTCTGGGAGAGTGGGATCATCTTTAAGGCACAAATGCTTGGTTACGAAGTTAAAGGTTATACAGACATTGGTTATCATTCTCAAAGAGTTAGCAGTTCCAATATTGACATGATTCGTTATGGAAGAATGCTTCGAGCAATTGGCTATCCGTTCCTTGTTGTTCTTGGCCGAGCAGTCCGAGGAATAAAGAGATTTGGGGCCAAACAAGCCATTCGGCTTATTGCAGGATACTTGGAAACACCCCAACAACAATTCGAAGCAGACAAAGAGATCAGCGAATTCCTTTCGAAGAACTACTTAAAACAAAAAATCAGACATTTTATAAAATAAATATGTGAAGGAAAAATCCTGGTGAAAAGAATGACCGTTCTCATTACAGATGCCGAATACAAAAATGCTCTTGCAATAACAAGGGCATTGGGCCGAAAAGGGCTCACTGTTTATACTGCTGGGAAGAAAAATACGGCGCAAACATTTTATTCGAAATATAGTGAAAAGCATTTTGTCTATTCACACCCACAAAGAAAGCCAGAGCAATTTAAAAAAGAAATTTTGGCCATTGTAAAAAGAAATGAAATTGAGGTGCTCATGCCTGTAGGGATCGGCCCTTGTACACTTATTTCCCAAGAAAAGGAGAAACTCGAAAAATTCACAAAAGTACCGCTTGCCACATATGATGTCTTTCAACGGGTGCATAATAAAGAAGAAGTAAATAGAATGGCTGTAAAAAATAACATCCCTGCACCATTAACAATAGCACCAAAAAACATTCAAGAGTTAAAAAAGGGATTAAAAAAGTTCCAATTTCCGGTCGTAATTAAGGCAAGAAAGGGGAGCTCTACTCGGCAAGTACGATATGCAAAGTCGAAAGATGAAGCACTCACTATTTGGAAGGAATTCACAAAACAAGGAAAAGATGACAAAACAGGGATAATCGATCGCAGCCAACCTTTGATTCAAGAGTATCTCCCAGGAGAGATAATAGATGTTGTCTTTATTTTCAATAAGGGAGAACCAAGGGGGGTGGTTTCACAACGACGCGAGTTAACCTTTCCTGTTTCCGGAGGGTCAGGAGCATTGAATCGAACTGTTTTTGAACCAAAAGTCATTCAAAATGCAATCAAATTGCTGAAGGCTTTCAAGTGGCATGGAGTGGGGATGGCGGAATTTAAAAGAGATAAAAATGGTGTGGCGAAAATAATTGAAGTTAATCCCAAATTTTGGGGGACAACAGAATGTGCCATATCAGCGGGGATGAATTTTCCCCATATGCTTTATGAATTAGCAGTGAATGGCGATACTAAACCACATTTCAGGTTTTTGAACAACAAACCGTTTGGCTGGCCAATCCCAATGGGAATGAACACAGCATTAAATTCGAAATACCCTCTAAAAGTTCTTTTCAAGTATTTAAGACTTCTAGGATATGCATATAGCACAGATATTGCTTTACTTGACGACCCGAAACCGTTTGCAATTCAATTACAAAACATGTCAAAAATAATTCTTCAAAAGTTTTCTCCAAAAAATTTCTTGAGAAAACTAAAGGGAAAAAATACGTAGGTTGATTATTGTTTGAATTGCACCCATTTCTTTTTAGACTAAGTTAATTTAACTTACTGATAAATTTTCCCAAGCAAATTCAAGTCATCCATGAGAAGTAGGAGGTAACTAACAAACAAAAAAATCATTGAAGAGATACAATTCTAACAACATCATCTTAAGGACAAAAACTATTCAATCCATGTCTCCGTAGCATCAGGTAGAACGCTTTTTTAGAACCCTTTACAAGAAATTAATGACTGCAAAATTTATTGTTTAACATAAACTATTTTGATAATTTCCAAATAAATACATTAGAAATCCATCATTTTATAATCCTTAATACTTAAAACTAATTGTAGATAAATTAACAAAGAGATGATTTTTGTTGAAAGAATATGATATTATTGCAATTGGTACAGGTTCAGCGATGAACATTATTAGTGCTGTTGCTGGCAGTCAACCCGATTTAAAAATCGCTGTAATTGACAAGGACCGGCCGGGAGGGATTTGTTTAACAAAAGGATGCATTCCCACGAAAATTTTACTTTACCCGGCAGAAATTATTAGGATCGTTGAGCGGGCAAAACTATTTGGTATCAATATTGAGATCAAAGACATTGGATTCAAAAAAATTATGGAACGCATGCGTGACATCATTGGGCATGATATTAAAAACATTGAAGAGGGGCTCTCTAATGCAAAAGAATTGGATTACTATCAGGCTATTGCAGAATTTATTGCCCCCTATACACTAAAGGTTGGAAAAGAGAAAATTAAAGGTAAAATGATTTTACTTTGTACTGGTTCGAAACCAAAAATTCCACCCATAAAGGGGTTAGACAAGGTAAATTATCATACAAGTGACTCTATTCTCGAAATTAGCACATTACCAAAAACCTTCTGCATTATCGGCGGTGGGTATATCGCAGCAGAATATGGGCACTTCTTTTCAGCGATGGGATCAGAAGTAACGATTCTCGGAAGGAACCCACAATTTCTCCCACAAGAAGAACCCGAGGTATCAAACCTTGCAAAAAGAAAATTAGAAAAGCACATGAAAATTATCACCGGAGCAGAAGTACAGGAAGTGAGAAAAGAAGCAACGGGGAAGATAAAAGTCATTGCTGTTGAGAAAGCATCAAAAGAAACTATCGAAGTTGTTGCCGACGAAATTTTAGTCGCTACCGGTAGGAGTTCAAATTCCGACATTTTACACCCGGAAAAAGCAGGCATTGAAACTGACGAGCATGGCTGGATAAAAGTAAACGACTTTTTAGAAACCTCTCAACCAAACATTTGGGCTTTCGGAGATGCAACCGGCAAATATCTGTTTAAACATGTTGCAAACTATGAAAGTATTATTGTTTATTATAACGCCTTTAAAAATGCGCGAGAAAAAGTGGATTACCATGCAGTTCCCCACGCGGTCTTTACGGAACCTGAAATTGCCGCTGTTGGAATGACTGAAAACGAAGCTGTCGAAAAATTCGGGAAAGATAACATCCTGATCGGTTTCCAGAGATTTGAAGATACCGCAAAAGGCATTGCAATGGCCGCAAAAGACTTTTTTGTGAAGTTAATTCTGCATCAAGAAACATCAGAAATTCTCGGAGCGCATATTATTGGCCCTTCAGCCTCGGTGCTAATCCAGGAGGTCATTAATTTGATGTACACCCATGACAGGAGTATCCTCCCACTAAGAATAGGAATGCACATTCATCCGGCATTAAACGAGGTGGTGGATAGAGCTGCAGGTAATCTTATGCCTGTTGATCATTATCATTTGTTCTTACACCACTATAGTTTGCAATGAAAACGAAACTTCAAAAATAAATGAAAAAAGATTTAAGAGCAGACTGGAAAACATTAGAGAGATTATCATGAGTTCTGAAACCGCCACCAATGCAAGAAAGCCAACCATTTTAACCAAAGACTACCGATGGACGACTTTTGCGTTTATTGTAGATGTCACTAGTTTAACTTTGTTAAATGGCGTAGTGCTTTCTTTAATGGTTTTACACCGGATTATCACCCCAACCATTACATACAAAAATTGGGTGATTGCTCTTGTAGGAGTCTTTTTAGAACTAATTTTTCTTGGCATTGCATTTCTAGACGCTCGGAGAAGAAATCCAGCAGAGCAAATGTTTAATGCCAGAATCTTCAATATGTTTCCCTTTATTCTTATCATGCTCTTCGCTATTTTTAGCGACTTACAATTTACATCAAATTTCTATCCCATTGTTTATGGGGCCATTTCTGGTGGCTTTGCTGGTTATCTCGCAGGAGGACTTGTTTACGGAAATTTCTTCATTAAGGTGAAAGATATAATTTTCCGAACCATTTTTGGTGGCTGGATTGGCGTTACTCTTGGAGCAATGTTTGGCTCAATCTTTGCACTCTTACTTGACCCATTTGGTGGAGGCGTTTTTGGAGGGATCTTTCTAGGATTTTGGGGCGGAGCAATCGTTTCAGGGCCAATAGCAACGGTATTATTGCATTTTCTTCGAAAAAATGAAAAATTCTCCTCTTTCTTTTCACAGATGTTTTATTATGGCAAATTAAAAGAAATACAACGAGATCTTGAGGAATATTTTAGCAACTCACAAACAAAACAATTGAAGCTTAAAGACTGCAAGGTATTTGAAAAACGTGAAGAAGAGAAAATCGTTTTTAGAAGTGAAAAAGATAAAACGCTAAGAGAAAAATTCCTTCGAGGATTAATATATATCATTTATTTGTTCAATCCCTGGGTCCCCGATACCGAAGACTATCGCATTAAAACATTTACAACACTCTTTGAACAGGCTGCCCAGAAAGCGGGGCTCACCTTTGAAGATGGTGTTATTAAGAAATAAATTTCTCTTTTTTTAATTTTAACTCCTTTGCATATTGAAGCTTTGAAAGTTACTCGTGAAAAGTGATAAGAGGAATTGAAAATGAACTTTAATCAAAAAAAAAAACGCCGGAAGAAGAAAGAGTTTTGGGCGAGTTATTCCATGGAAAGATCCAGATTCTTATACTGTAATGCATACAAACGCATGGTTTGTTCTCGTTGCTTTGTTTTTATACGAAGGATGAATTCGTCCAAATTGTCATACCAAGTTGTTTGTTTTTCAGGTTTCTTATTCTTGTTTTTCCGTTTTCGAAGTCGAATTTCATAGCGCATTCTCAGATATTCCCCAAGTGTCATATTATTTGGTGAAAGATAGTACTTTCGTATAAAGAATTGAAAACCGTAAATCTGGAAAAAGACAATCAATACTAATGTTGCTACTATAGGCCAAAGATAGAAATGCTGCTTGATGGCATAATACATTAACACTGGTATAGAAATTAAGGCAACAACTAACACAGGAATCGCCACAAGGATATAGCCAATTTCAAAAATAATGAAATTACGCTTGTAAAAACGCTCTCGTGCAGCTAACTGCCATGTTTTAGGCTCTTTTTTTCGTTTTTTGAGATATCGCCTATATTGCACTATCCATTTACCGCCGGTAGTAAAGTAATTAATACTATTTGTTTTTAACTAAAATATTTATTGTCTTAATTTATAATTCGCAAAAGAAGGAAAGATTTTAGTTTTTTTTAAATAAAAACCAGCAGAAAAATATTTATCAATTATTAATTTGAGTTGTTAACAGATAATTTGTCAAAAAACAGAAAACTGTAAGAACAGGAGAGCGAAATATTTTGCCAGAAAATCTTGAAATCAAACCAATCAAATTCAGAACACACTTGATACTTTCGTTTGTTACGGTGACAACTTGGATACCCATCTATAACCTCATTTGTTTTATTAAATTAAATCAATTAGCTAAACACCCCACTCCAGAAGGGGTGCCCCGGCCAAAAAACTCTCCTGTGCTCTATTTTCTTCTCCTCTTAACTTGTATTGGAGCGCCTATTGCATTCTACCAACGTTATAAATTATTGAATGAGTATATAAGTGGTTTTGGACCATCTCGCGCACCTCCAGCAAAGAAAAGAGATAAAGAAACAATTGATGAAAGTGTACGGTTGAATTGTATTGCCCCCTTAAAATTTGTTGGCTTTGCGATTACAGCCTTCTTACTTTGGGGGATTGCAGCAACGGGCTTTGGGCTCGTCTTTCATCATCTTTTTGCGAATCCTCCCTGGACAAGTGATGCGCTAATGATTCTTTTCCCAATTGCTTTTGCAGCAACAGTTACAGGGTTAGCATTCACCGTTCGAACGGCCAAAGAAGAAGCCTATTGGGTAAAAGCATTTAACAACATCATTACAGAAAAGAAAAGTTAAGAAAGCACTGAAAAAAGAGAGGAAGAGCTTTTTAGTTCCAAATAGTTATTCTTTTTGCGCACAAGAAAGCATCATTTTACCGAAGCGTTCTTTTGATAAACAGAGCCGACAATCAATGCATTCAGAACGTGTTTGTCCTGCTTGAAGTTTCTTGGGGAGATCAGGTTCACAAATAGTTGGCTTACTTATAGAAACGAGGTCAACAACATCAGCAGTTAAAATTGCCTCCATTGCTCTCCGAGTACGAAAACCATCTACCAATGCTAAAGGGGTAGTTGAAATTGTTTTACGAATTGTTTCTGCATGTCCGGAAAAATTGGCTTCAAAATAAGGAGAATTTTCTGCAGGTTTCCCTCGCTGTTTTCGCAAGTCACGGCTCTGTTCAGGGCCACCCCCCGAAAGTTCTATTAAATCAATGTCTTTCTCCGCTAAAAGGTTTGCAATAATAACAGCATCCTGAATTTGTATACCACCAACAGGTGCAAAATCATCACAGTTCATTTTTACAGACAAAATTGGCGCATTTCCTATTCTTTTCCGGATGGCATCAAAAACTTCCAATAACAAACGTGCACGATTTAGAAGACTTCCCCCATACTTATCTGTCCGTTTGTTAACACGATCCGATAAAAACTGATTAATGAGATATCCATGGGCTGCATGAATTTGAACACCATCAAATCCCGCTTGGAGAGCTAACTCTGCTGCATGAGCAAACGCTTCAACAATTTCATCAATTTCAGCGATAGTCGCTTCACGCGCAACCCACTCAGCAGTGCGATATTCCGAAGCAGTAATTCTTTCAACAATGCTCGAATAACCGGCATGATTCAATTGCGCGATAATGGGAACACTCTTTTCATGCGCCAAAGTCGTAAGAACTTTCATTTTTGGCAGATGCTTTTCACTGGTTAAACCTGATTGCCCCTCATGAGCTTTACCTGATTCCAGAACGTACGAATGCCCCTTAACAATAAATCCGAGACCACCCTCAACGAGCTTTCTATAATAATCAATAATTGGTTGACGCAAAATCCCCTCTCTGTCAGCCCAATAAGAAGTGGTAGCAGAACGCATCAACCGGTTTTTCAAATTAAAATGCTTTAATGTAAATTCACTAAATAATTTTAAAGACATAGTTATTTTCGCCACACAAAAGGAAAAGAAAGCTAGAATTTTAAGCTTTTCTTCGGAAAGAAAGATTTGTGAGCGATTATTTGATGTCCGTGTCAATACAAATAGGACATTCAATGCATTTCTGGTGTCGAGCATTCCAGCATTTTTCACAGATTAAAAAACCACATTGTTCGCACCGGTGGAATTTTCCATCCAGTTCTTTTTTTAAATCATCAAAAATATTTGCAAGGCTCTTTTCAACAACTTCAAGGTCTTGTTGGAGTTTTTGCGAAACTTTGATTTCACTATGACAACAGTCGCAGAAGAATTGAATTGAAAGTTCACCATTTTTTAGCGAATAATTGAAACCAATGGGCAATTTCGGATCAAAAGTATCATCAGACATTTGTGGCACCTTCAATTATGTATTAACTAATAAATATACGAGATTTTTTTTAAAAGATGATGGTTTAGAAAGTAATCTTTCTGGGAGTAAAAAATCAACTCTTTTTAAGCAAAAATCACACGGAATTGAAAACTTTTAAGTAGTTGCGAAAGAATTTTCCAGCAAATGTCTGATAAATTATTGGATCTCATCTGGTCTTTGGATATTGAGACCATTAATGACCACCTTCCTGCAGAGCGAAAAAGCTTGAAGCAATTATTAACAGAAGAAAAGCCACATGTAAAAACAAAGAAAAATAAGAACCATTTTATGAGAAAAAAAAACCTTGAGTTAGCAGCAAAAATACTTCCCAAAGAAGAATGGGAAAATATACGGCTCCCAATAATTTTATTGCGACGAACACAATTAGACAAAGGATTGTTTTCCGTTTCAGGAGGGGTTTGTGAGCTATTTCTAATTGCAAAAATTACCGAACGAACAAAAGAGGACTTTGAAATATTTAAAATGAATGACCATCAACCATATATTTGGAAGCCTGAAGCATTCACTGCCATTCGAAAGATGAGCTCCTTAATAATAATTGGTTATAGTTAATATAATGGTGGCAAAACTTCCTACTAAAGAATTTTTCTTGCAAAAAACTGATAAAAAAAGAGGGTAACAAAGATTCATAACTAACTTGTGGAGGAAATAATGAATTGTACATAGTTGGCGTTTCAATTTATGTTAAAGAAGAATTCAGAGAAGCATTCATTAAGGAAACACTCGAAAATGCAAAAAACACCCGACAGGAACCATTGAATTTACGATTTGACGTGCTCCAATCCCGAGATGATCCGAACAAATTCTTTCTCTATGAAGTGTATAAAAATGAAAGTGGGATGGCAGCGCATAAAGAAACGGCCCACTATAAGAAATGGCGTGAAAATGTTGCACCAATGATGGCTAAACCGCGGGAAGGAATTAAATATACAAATCTATTCCCGGAAACGGAAGAAGCCTTTGAAGCAAAATAGTCAATACAAGCCCAAGAGGGACAAAATGTGAGCAACGAACTTCGCTTTGACTTTTTACAGGTTCCACAACTAAAATTTGGTTTTGGACGAATCATAGAATTGCCAGAAAGTTTAGAGCAATTTAAGGCAACCAATTGCCTTTTTGTTGGCAATCGAAGTGTTTTGAAAAGCGCGAAAATAACTGAGATACTAGCTGAAATAAGGGAAAATGAACAAGTAACTGTTGGTTTACTCGAGGTGCAAGGCGAGCCGGATACCACCCAAGTGGACAAAGGTGTTCAACTGGGAAAAGAGCTACAAGCAAACTGTGTTATCGCCATAGGTGGTGGGAGTGCTATTGACTTAGGAAAAGCAATTGCTGGACTATTAACAAATGGAGGAGAAGCTAAAGACTACATGGAGGTTATTGGCACAGGTAAAAAAATAACTAATGAGCCAGCACCCTTAATAGCGATTCCTACCACAGCCGGAACCGGTAGTGAAGCGACAAAGAACGCTGTAATTCTTTCTAAGAAAGAGAAAATTAAAGCAAGCATTCGCAGCCCATTACTTATCCCAAAACTTGCCATAATTGACCCAGAACTCATGCTCTCAATGCCACGAAATGTTACAGCCAGTACGGGCATGGATGCTTTGACCCAACTTATTGAAGCCTATACTTCGAATAAAGCACAGCCATTAACAGATGTTTTGGCCCGAATGGGATTGAACCGAGCAATAAAGTCATTACTCTTGGCATATGACAACGGACAGGATGTATATGCTAGAGAGGACATGGCATTTAGCGCACTTCTGAGTGGGATATGTTTGGCAAATGCTGGTCTGGGAGCAGTACATGGCTTTGCCGGCATTCTTGGTGGGAGACTCGAGATACCCCATGGAGTCATTTGCGCTGCACTTTTAAAGCCGGTTATTGAAGAAAACATTCGGCAAATGGTAAAGGAAGTACCATATCATCGCACACTAACAAAATATGTCAAACTTGCATACCTTTTTGGGGTGCCGAAAAATGAGAATATCAAAACAACAGCCTTTAACTTAATTGAACGTTTAGAGCAGCTAACCAACCTTCTGAAAATTCCAAAATTATCAAGCTTAGGATTACAGGAACAGGACTTTGAAACAATTATCCCACTCGTTTTGAAAAGCTCGAGTATTCGATATAACCCCGTTGCACTCTCGGAAGAAGCTCTTTATTCCATCCTACAAAAAACGCTCTAAAATGGCAGCTAAAAATAAAGATTTAAACAGTAAAAAATGAATTGTTATTTAAGAAAAAGTACTTCTTTTATAAATAGCAATTATCTGAAACAATTTTGATATCCTGGTGTTTTCCATGCCAAAAAAGAATGCAAAAAAACCCCTTCGAGTAAAAGCAACAACAGGCGATAATCTTAACTACTTTCTCCATACCGGGACAGACCAACAAATCAATTTTGTGTTCTATTTAAATGGAAAAATCGATGAGAAGATTATGCGAAAAACCGTTCGATTGTCTTTAGATGCTGAACCAATTCTTGGTTGTAAATATGTTAAGCATTGGAGGCGAGCCTATTGGGAGCGAAGAGATGACCTTGATGAATTGGACTACTTTGAATTACTCGAGACACAAAAACCTAAAGAAGCTGTCAAGCAATTTGTTCTAAGTGAAATTGATCCTGCAAAAGATTCCTTGATAAAAATTCGAATTTTCCGCAAGCAGAAGGATATCCTCGTTATAAAATCCGACCATAGTGTCATGGATGGAGGGGGGTTTTATGACTACTTAAGCCTTCTCTGCAATATTTATAACGAGTTGTTAAAGGACCCTCATTATTCTGTTACAGTGAACTGGCCCCCAAAGAGAGGATTGAAACAAATCTTCAAACATTATTCCATATTTAAGAAGATAAAATCGCTTCTCCAAGAACGAGGTTTCCGCCCGACATGGTCCTTCCCAAGTATTGGCCATGGGAAGGAAAAGAAGAATTACATACTTCGCACAATTACCCCGGAAAGATTTGATCGCATAAGAAACTATGGAAAGCAACATCAAGCCACTATCAACGATATGCTTTTAACGGCCTCTTTTAGAGCCTTATTTAAGTTGCAAGAAAAGAAGCCGAAAAAAAGAATGACACTTGCAGTGCCAACTGACCTTCGAGCACTGGTACCAACGAAAAAAGCTGATAGTGTTGCTAATTTGGTTGCTTCAACCTTTGTCAATTTGAAGTTCGACCCCCATGACTCGTTTGACAAGAATTTGCAAGAAATTAGCAAGCAAATGAAGAAAAAGAAAGAAATCTATCTTGGGTTAGGGCAAATGTTTGTAATTCATAATCTTTTCAGATTTAATTACAAAATGACTTCTTGGGGTTGGCATCGAATCCAAAAAGGCCTTCGTAGAAAAAATAAGATGCACCCAATTATCACCAATGTTGGAAGAATAGAAGCAACAGAAAGACACTTTGGTTCTGTTGAAATTGAGGATGCACACATTATAACCCCCATCAATTGGGCACCTAGCTTTAGTATGGGGATAAGTTCCTATAAAAAGAAAATAACTTTGAGCGTTGGTTTTTGTGAAGATTCTTATACGCCAGCCACAATTGAAAAGTTCCTCGACCTCCTTTTAGCTGAATTGCCAAAATAAAAAAAAGGAAGAGAAAGATAACTAACGATCTTTTCGACGAAAAACTGTAACACAACCACCAATTAAAGCCAGAAGAGAAACAAAGACAGGAAATGATACACCAATACCAAATGAGATTATAGTTAATGGAATATCATAGCCCGCTTTTCGTAGGTACTCCTTCGCCAATTCGAGGTCATACTCTGCAGGTTTCAAGGAACTGTTATAAACCGGTGAGCTTTTTGGACAAGGAGTTGCAGCAGGGTCATTAAATTGCCCAGGTAGTTCCTTGCAAATTAATTCTCGGTTAACGGCATGATTAATCGCTTTTCGCACATATTTTGCTGATTGTGGGCCAGCAATGGGACAAACTTCTCCGGTGCCAAGAATAGGGTGCATATTATTAATGGCAAATTCATGCACGCTATCGGAATCAATCATGGTATAGCCAATTGTTGCCGGAAGAGCAGAGAGATTGGTTCCCCCAACAGATACGCTATCAATTATTAGATCAAGTTCTCCATTTTTAAGAGCGGCCAATTCCTTAGCAGTACTAAGTGTAGGCAAATATTCAAAATAAATATCTTCAAAATTTGGAGTTATACCCGACCAATTTGCATAAAAGGGATTCCTTTTCAAATGGATAACTCTGGGAGATTCGTTGTATTCATAAAGATAAAAGGGACCCGTGCCTATGAGTTTCGTTGGATCCGTTTTAGCCCACTCTAAGGCTTGCTGACTTAAATTGTTAATGGGAACATCTTTCCAAATATGTTTTGGAATTAAATAGACATCTAAATTGCTCTCAGGAAGGAAATGATAGCGGTTGTCAAAAGAAATTTCGAGAGTATGTTCATCTATAATGTTGATCGAATAATCGTAGGCAATATTCTTTGAACTTAGATCTTTATTCAAATTTTTACTGATAGCTGCTACAAGTTCAAAAGAAAAGGCAACATCAGAGGTATTTAATGGTGTGCCATCAGCCCAAACGGCATTGGGATTAATTGAGACAGTATACGTTAACCCATCAGTAGTAGTGAAAGAAGTAGCAATATCCGGTGCATAGAAATAGCCTATCTTCGGGTCACGTTTGATAAGTGAATTATAAATTTGGTTTAACCAGAGAAGGTCCGTGAAT
>Ga0190349_1000454_pt1 | contig 12334 bp, 10 predicted proteins | sample 48721378_MG_FD_179798 | JGI IMG/M metagenome (GOLD analysis project Ga0190349, IMG submission 179798) | Hydrothermal vent microbial mat bacterial communities from Southern Trench, Guaymas Basin, Mexico - 4872-13-7-8_MG | ecosystem: Environmental > Aquatic > Marine > Hydrothermal vents >...
GCCAGTCTTACCGCCGATAGCCTTGAGCCCTGATCTATCAGCCTGGCCATAATCAGCCACAGGGCCAAAAGGGCATTTTTACTATAACCCAGTGCTTGAGTAATGCCTAAATGATTGGCTATTTGATAAAGCACCGCCACAGGTTTTGTATTTGCAGATGTCCACATACATAGTGAGAATACATTAAACCAACTCTGGCCTTCTGTCAAGACCTAACAGTAAAAAATATAGTGGCAACAAAATTGAGAATAAAATAGAGTTAACTTACGCATTTTCCAATAGAATACCTGTTTGGGAGAGCGGAAGATCCGTTATAACTTTCTAACTTGCAACTTGTAAACTTGTAACTGAAACGTGTTAACTTGCAACTTTGTAATGCCACAATCAAAATGACTAAGGACTAAGCACCAATGACTAAGCACTAAGCACTAGGAACTAAGGACTAATGACTAAGCACTAAGGACTAAGGACTAGGGACTAAGCACTAGGGACTAAGCACTAAGCACCGAGCCATTGCGCTTAACATTTGGATCTCCGTTAAAATTACTTTGACGAAGTCCTGGCATTACTTACTGCAGCTTTCCCCAAGCATAAAATTATAAGTTCTGGATGCCAATAAAAACTATTCAGCCTTTAAATCTCCCTTTGCCAAGGCCTGTTTAATTTCCTTAATGGTTTTATATTGAGTAGGAATAATTTCAATGTCTGCCTCTGAAAGAACATAAAATGGTCCACGCCCTTCTAATCTTAGTCTGGTTACTAACACATCCACACCGTTTTTTATTAACCATCCACTTACTTTTATACCTCTTCCCTTCTTTTCTTGAGCATATGGGTTAGAGACTATTTTTTCTTCTAAAATACTATTATCTTTTTTCCGTAATGTAATAAAATAAAAGTATGGGACATCTCCAAAGTGATCTGAAATATCAATCTGATTTTCATCCATGGGAACAGCATAAGTCAAGACATCTTTGGATATAGGTTCATAGTGAATTAAGATATGGTCTACATGGGGAATTTGTTGTTTGATTTTTTGCTCAATACGCTCACTAATCAAATAGGCTGTTTTTAAATCGTGAACTGTAAGTGCTATCACTAACTCAATAAATTTATACTTCCCTGAGCTTCTTCCCCAAATATTTTTTACCTCGGCCACCCGAGGTTCAGATAGAGCAATACCCTTTACTTTGTCTAAAGTAGCAAAATCCATAGAGGCATCTAAAAGCACTTTAATGCTATCTATCAAGATTTCTAAAGCCACTTTGCCAATAAAGGCCACTATAAATAAGGCCACAATTTTATCCAAACCAATTCCCAAAGTTTCCGTTATCAATCCTATTAAAATAGCCAATGAAGATAACATATCTGTCTTAATATGCTGGGCATCAGCCATAATGCTGGGAGACCCTATTTGTTTTCCTTTTTTGTATTCATATCGAGAAAACAAATAGGTAATTATTATAGTCAGACATACACCGATTATGGCTATAGGTATCTGGCGAAGATAAGCTATACCCTCCTTACTAAAGACATTCTTGACAATTTCAAAACCTGCTCCAATAATTAAAAAGGCTACCAATAAAGAAATAAGGTTTTCTACTTTATAAAGACCATAAGGAAAGGAAGACGACTGACGTTTAGAAATCTTAATGCCTATAAGAATAGTCACTGAAGCCACTACATCAGAAAGAGAATGAATAGCGTCAGCCACTAAGGCTAAACTTCCTGAAACCTTTGCCAATACATATTTAAGAATTACCAAAAATACATTGACTAAGATAGAAAACAAGGCCACCTTTTCACTAGTTTCCATGTTATTACCTAGGCATAATTATTAGGAAGGGTCAAATAATAAAAACCTTCTTTTATTTTACCTCGTTTTAAACAACCTTGGGCATAAATTTCACACTTATAACGCAATTCTTTTATTGCTAAAACATACTGCCTCTTGGTAAGCACACCACTAACTAATATTTTTTCAATTGCTTTAATGCGCCACTTATCCAGGGCTTGGACATTCCGAGAAAGCTGGTCACTATGCCCACCTCTTTTTATCACTAAAGGCGGTGATAAGAGATAAACGGGATACCTTGCGGTCACTCTAAGCCATAAATCATAATCTTCACATGCCAAAAAGGATTCATCAAATAATCCTACTAGATCAAATAACCTTTTGTGCATCATTACTGCTGAAGGGCTAATCAGACATCTCCTTAAACTTTGGGAAAACATCATACCTGAAGGCTTACGGCAATGTTTTTTAGGATTGACCCTTATTCCATTTCTGATCCATATTTCTTCTGTCTGGCAAATTAAGGCATCAGGATGGGAGTTAAAAAAATCCATCTGAGCTTCTAGCTTTTTAGGTAGCCATAAGTCATCTGAATCTAAAAAGCAAATAAATTCTCCTTTGGCTGAATGAATACCTGTATTACGAGCCTTACTTACTCCCTGGTGAGGAATATCAATATAGGTCAATCTATTCTTATATGGAGCTATAATCTGTTTTGTATTATCTTCTGAACCATCATCTATTACAATCAGTTCATAATCCAAATAAGTCTGGTTAAACACTGATTCTATTGCTTCTTTTAAAAACTGCGCCCGGTTATAAGTAGGGATAATAATGCTAACCTTGGGCATGGTCTATCAAGGCTTTGGCTATTTTAGACCAATATGAAGGCACCCAGATGGCATAGCCACCCAGCTGTCCTAAATTTACGGGATGAGGAATATGTTTTAAACATTCCACACGATAAGGAATATGATGTGTCTCTAAAAGTCCACATATTAAATGAGCCTCATATTCTAGAGGGGTGTTTACAATTATTACCCAGTCTTTCTCATCTTTTTCTTTTTTCTGTTTAGGAAAGGGAATTACCTTATCCATAAAAACTTCCTGCAGCCATAAGCATAAATTGACCATCTATAAGTGCATCTGACAAAACACCAGGACGAATATATTTTTTCTCTATTTGATATAAATATAGCCCAAAAAAACTTAAAATCACACTATAAAAAAGACTATATTTAGGGAAATACCCTGTAAATGCCAATAAGACTGTAAAAACTATTAAAGCAATGGTCATCACATAAAGCAATTTAAAACTGTTTTTTTCGCCCAAAATAATAGGTAAGGTTTCTCGGCCTACCATTTGGTCCCCTTGAATGTCTAACAAGTCAAAACAACAGGTGCGGATAAAAGCCAGGGCAGAAAGATAGACAAATATCCAAAAAGACCAAAAAGAGAAAGAGACGGGGGTTTTCAGAAATAAAGGGAATATGCCTGAAACAAAACCCCAGGCAACAGGGACAAAGATAGTTTTGGAGGCAGGTAAATCTTTGAGTTTGCGTTTCAAAATAGGGATTTCTATATTATAAATTAAACCACTAATTATAAGAAAAACCATGGTAAAGAAAGCTATAGGCCATGGTTTACTAAGTTCCAGAGAAATCAAAATGCAGATTACACCCAGAATAGAAAATAAAATCCAATTTTTTTCATAAAATCTCACTCTGGTTGGATCAGTGAGACGAGTAGTCTCTAAATTAGTTAAGTGATTTAAGACATGCATGGCCCACAGATAAGTAAAGGCTATCAAGGCTGCCCTATTGGGATTCAAGCCATTTAATCTACTTCCTATAATGGCTAGAGATGCGCCACCCCAGGCAGCCCAAAAATTAGTCAATAAAAACAATTTGGTTAACTTATAAGGAACACGCCACCATAAAGGAATATTTCGGGATAAAATATCTTCTAGCCGAAAAATTACCCGGCGGATTAGCCAGTAAGGAGTGGAAGCACCTGCTGTGACACCTATAGTTTTAAATTTTCTTATCTCTTTTGGGCTAATCTCATCTTCTGTTTCAATATGATAGGTTTTTAATCCTGCTTCACTCCCTATTTGGGCCAATCGTCTCGTATTACCGCTCATCTTTCCACCCACCACTACCAACGCTTCTACCTTTTTAGCCATCTTTCTCACTTCTTCTTGACGCTCATGCGTAGAATTGCACACCGTATTAAAGACTTTTACTTCAAGATAACGTTTTTTTATAAGTTCAGCTATCTTTTTAAACAGCCTTTCATTCTGGGTTGTTTGAGCTACTACCAATACTTTTTGAGCCTGGGGTAAGTTTTTTATTTCTTCTTCACTCCCTACGCTCCATGCTTGATTCTGGGCATAACTACAAAGACCTTTTACTTCAGGATGTTCTCTCTCACCGACAATAATAGGTTGATAACCCTTTTGGTAATATTGCTTAATGAGCTGTTGTACCTTGAGCACCCGAGGACATGTGGCATCTATAACAACCACTTTTTTCTGAGTAAGTCTGTTTTTTATTTCTAGAGATACTCCATGAGCTCGAATTACCACTATACTTCCTGGCGGAGCTTGCTCAGGGTCTTCAATAATCTTTACTCCTTGTTTTTCTAATAAATGCAGTACTTGGGGATTATGAATAATGGGTCCTAAAGTAAATACAGGGCGATTTTTGCGCTGCCTAGCTGTTTTAAATACTAAATCTACCGCCCTTTTTACCCCCATACAAAAACCTGCCTTTTTAGCTAGACATATTCTCATGATTGACAACCTTACCAAGTCATAATATCATCTTGGTTGGAAGCGGATGGCTCCTGGTGGGGCCCCTGGACTTCAAATCCAGTGACCGGCACGGAAAGGTGTCGGTGGTGGGTTCGATTCCCATGCGCTTCCGCCATAAAAGGTAAATATAAGTATGGCATAGAGCCATTTTCCTGTCAATAAAGGGAGGTATCAGGTCAGGGATACGGCAAAGTCGTGGCAGTTCCTTTAGTTTCCTAAAAAATTAAAAAGCCTCTGACTTTTTTCTACATATCTCCCTTTTGAGGTTTCCCCATTTTAAACCCATCAATGTTTTTAAAGATTAACGCCTAAATTCTGGGGAATGTCCAGAAATCATATTTGTTGACAGCCCTGTTTGATTGGTTTAATTTCTTTAGCTGATTGGATTAGTTTGAATAATGGCCAATATTTTGCTATGATAACAAAAACCAAAAAATAACAGATGTTGGCCAGAACATCAAACCGTTATGGGAAGGAAAAGACAACAGAAAGAATCATTGATATTTTGGAAGAGGTGTTATATTAATGGATTTAGTAATCAGGGTCAAAGAAATCATAGGCCATTGTCCTGTCTATAAAGTGGGAGATACTTTTATTTTAGAAAAAGGCTATAAAATCAATCCTGAAAAGTCCTGCACTATTTGTATGCATTCCTTATCAGCTATCATGCCCTATCATGTAGCATTAAGCCATGGTGTAGATCCAAAGCAAATTGGGCTAACCAAGGAAGGTAATAAGGCCTATATCCAATGCCTAGATCCATGTAAATATACAGGTGGTGGTACAGTAATTTTTGAGATTTTAACTAAATCAGATTAAACAGTTTACCCTGCCCCCGGTTCGCCATTTATAAGATAAAAGAGCCTTTCCTTAAGGTTAACTTTCACCAACCTGTTTATAGCTTAGCAGATTGCTCCGTTAAGCCATCAACAAGCTGTCAATATAGAGCTGGTGAAGAAAATATGAAAATTTTTATTTGACAAATATTTAATTTTAAACTACATTTTTATAAACTGGGTTGTCAATATGACTTTAAAAAGTGTTAGCTTTGATGGAGAAATAAAAATAGATGTATGATGTTATAGTGATTGGAGGAGGTCCCAGTGGACTAAATTGTGCTTATAGGCTTTCGCAGGAAGGACTTGATGTCCTTCTTTTGGATAACCGCCCTCAAATAGGCAAAAGTAAGATTTGTACTGGAATTGTGGGAGTTGAGGCATTTAAACGATTTAATTTGCCTTCAGACTGCATTTTGAGTGCCATCAAAAAAATAAAGGTTGTCTCTGCCCGCGGCTCAGTAATAGAGTATGAGCATCCTTCTATTCTGGCCTATGTGGTTGATAGGCCAAACTTTGATAGTATTATTGCCCACCGGGCCATGTCTCAAGGAACTCTTATAAGGAAAAGGGCTGAGGCCTCAGATATAAATGTGGAAAAGACAAAGGTAAAGGTTGTGGTAAAAGATAAAAATGGTTTTCTTAATAATTATTTTGCCAAACTAGTTGTTTTGGCTACAGGAATAAATTTGAAGCTTAATAAAATGTTAGGGTTGGGATATCCCAAAGATTTTTTATATGGAGTCAATGCTCAAGCTAGATTAAATAGTATGGGAACAACTACAATTTTTATAGGTAACTCTCTGGCACCTGGTGGATTTGCCTGGACTGCTCCTTTTAAAGAGGGATGGATACAAATAGGATTGATGACCAATGACCGGCCAAAGTTCTACTTTGAAAAGTTATGTGAAGTAATTTCCAGAAAGAACTGTTTAAAAATAGTATCTACTGGATACAGACCTATAGCCCATGGGCTAGTTTCTAAGACTTATAGCGACAGGGTGATAGTAGTGGGTGAAGCAGCAGGTCAAGTAAAAACTACCACAGGTGGAGGCATATATTATGGGCTTTTGTGTTCTGAAATAGCTGGCCATATTATCCTAAAGGCATTTAAGAAAAATTGTTTTAATGCAACCGTATTATCTGAATATGAAAAGCTCTGGAAAAGGGAAATCGAAAATGAAATTAAAGTAGGCTATCACCTGCGTCAAATATACTCAAAGCTTTCAGATTGGCAGATTGAAGGGGTGTTTAATCTAGTAAAAAGAAATGGAATTCTGCCAAAGGTAATGGATAAGATAAAATTTGACTGGCACAGTGATTTAATCCTTTATCTTTTCCAAAACACTCCTATAGGAAAGATATTTAAATACCGGGCAGATTAAAAGTATTATCAAATTTAGCAGCTTGTTGAAAAACTCTGATATATATTACCTTTTCTTTACCCAACCTGTTCCCTAGTTTAGCACGCCGTTTTCCGTTTCCGCACCCTTTGGGCTTATGGCTTTGACACGATGGTAAATATGTAATTACCAGTAACACAGAACTTGGGGGAACGAGGATTTTGGGTGTGAAAAATTTGTTGACATTTCCGAATGAATATATTAGATTAGATAGAGATAGAGGGGTTTATTTTATGAAAAGGAGGGCAGGTTAATGTATAAAAAGTTGTTTTTGCCTTTTGTTATTTTGGCAGGGTTTTTATGTTTTTCTCAAGTAATATTTTCAGCAGTAACTCAGTGTGACTACGCAATAAAACTGGCTGAAGAGCTGAATTTGGGTAAAGGTCTTTCGGTAGAGGAAGCCATTTCTGCTTTAACCAAGGTGGGAATAGCTCCTAAAGAGGGTTTTAAATGTGATGTCGAGGTAACCAGGGAGTTTTTGAACGAAATCCAAGACTTGGTGATAGCTGCTGCTGAAAAGGGATTGATTGGTTTTTCTCCTGAAAGTGCAACAGAGATAGTGGCTTCGTTATCAAAAGACATGGGGTTACCTGTACCTGTGCCTGTTGGAGCTGTTCCGCCACCTCCTCCTCCCCCACCTCCACCTGTATCCGTAAGTCCTACAAAGTAATAAAGTAATAAAGGAGAGTGAAAATGGCTTTAATTCACCAAAAGAAAAGAAGTATATTTATTATCGGGCTTTTACTATTAGGTTTATTTTCCCCTATCGTGGCATTTGGCGAGGTAGGGACTAAAGAACTAGTTGGTATAAGATTGGGAATGTTAAGGTTTCATCCTAACTTTGGAGTTACACAGGGATATACAGATAATGTTTTTTTAGAACATAAAAATGAAAAGGACAGTTATTGGGCTACTTTTAGTCCTGGACTGAAGATGATAACTCCTATAGGAAGACACACATTTGAGGCATCATATAGGGCCGACATCATGAGGTATGCCAATTTTGAAGATTTATTAAATACGGTAGACCATACGGTTAACACAGCCTTGACACTTGATTTTGCAGGTGGATTAGGCGCAAAACTGGCTTATGATTATAAAAGGAGTTCTATTTCTCCCTACTCGTTAAAAGAAGAGAGAAAATATTTTCACAAACATGCTGTGACTGCTAATATATTTTATGTCTTTGCTAATCGTTACAAGGCAGAGCTTAATTATAAACATGATAGCATGGATTTTAAGAAAGACTATATCTGGTTTCCCCATGGGGTGCCTTTTATCCAGAGTGATAGTTATAAAAAAGATGATGTATCCACTATTTTATCCTATCGTTTCCTACCCAAGACTTCGGTATTGTTTGAATTTGGATATTACAATTTAAATAATGTTGACCCTACTGGACCATCTACTGATAGTAAAAATTACAGGGTGTGGGTGGGCCTGCGCTGGAAGCCTGGAGCAAAGCTTGTTGGTACTTTAAAAGGAGGCTATATCGCCAGGCGCTATGATGAAAAAGCAGGTGGTCATGATGTTGATAATTTTGGACTTTATTGTGACCTTACATACGACCTCAGCCTATTTGACCACTTCATTTTAAAAGCGTATAGAGATGTTTTGGATACCTATATTACTACTAAAACAAATCCTTACTATGGCTCTAATTACATTCACACTGGATTTGAGCTCACATATCGCCATGACTTCACATATAAGTTAAGTAGCTCCTTGCATGGTTTGTATAATAATGATAACTTCACAGAAGCAGGGGTATATAATAAAGAGAGAACCGATAACCGGGGTGGATTTGGAGCCTCTATTAATTATAAAATTAGAAGATGGTTAACTTGCAATCTGAATTATTTATATATCAACAATGATTCAAACTTTGATGTTGAAGATTACAGAGAAAATAGGCTTATGCTTTTTATCGCCACTTCTTATTAAAAAAAGGGGGATAAGTGGTTTTTTCTTATACCCCTTGCTTTTAATTTTACTGTTTTTTGCAAGTTGTGCCACTTATCCCAATATCCCCAAGATAGAAGAGACAAAAATTCACAACAACCCTGAGCCACGGTGGTTAAAGAACTATCTTATCAGTATCAATGATGTATTAAAGATTGTAGTATGGGACCATGAAGACCTCACTCGTGAAGTGCAGGTATCTGCAGAAGGGAGTTTTTCTTATCCTTTAATAGGAAAAGTAAAGGCTGCTGGATTGACCGTATTTCAGTTAGAACAAGAAATAGCAAAAAGGCTATCGGGGCGGTATATTATAAATCCTCAGGTCACAGTTACGGTGGAGGAATATCATAGATTTTTTTATGTGTTTGGAGAAGTAAAGAAACCAGGAAGATATCCCCTTGAAGCAGATACCACTGTGCTTAAAGCTATTACTACTGCACAAGGGGCCACTGAGAAAGCAGCTATAAACAAGACCAAGATTGTAAGAGAAGAAAATGGCGTAAGAAAGGAAATAAAGGCAAAAATGACAGACTTGGTGAAACCAGAGGATGTCATTATAGTGCCGGAGAGTTTTTTCTAGAATTAGGCCGGCTGGAAGCTCTATGAGTCCTGACATAGAACAAAGTGGAGGAAATATGCCTCAAGAATTTCCAGAAGAAGAAATTCATTTAAGAGATTACCTTAATGTAATTTTAAAAAGGAAATGGACCATAATTACCTGCTTTGTGGTTTTAGTCACTGTAGTAACCATTGCCTCTTTTAAAATGGAACCAGTATATAAAGCTACTTGTCAGATACTCATAGAAAGAGATAATCCTAAGGTGGTAAAGATTGAGGAAGTAATGGCCATAGATGCCTCAAGTACTGATTATTATCAAACCCAATATGAAATTCTTAAAAGTCAGGAATTAGCGGAAAGGGTTATAAAGCGTTTAAATCTCTATGATAATAAAGAGTTTAACAGAAAGCCCAAAATAGGGCTAGGAACTATAATAGCTGCTATAAGGAATTTTATTGGCAATGCCATAAAGAATATTATTGGTTCAAAAAAAGAGCAAAAGGAATATCAGATAGATGAAACAAATCGATTAATAAAGGCCTATTTGGCAAGACTAGATATAAAACCCATAAGGAAGAGTCGCCTGGTGAACATAAGCTTTGAAGCTCATGACCCTCAGCTTGCGGCCCAAATTGCCAATACCCATGCAAAGCTTTACATAGAGCAGAATTTAGAAAGAAAGTTTTCTGCTTCTAAAGAGGCTGTTAACTGGTTAAATAAAAGAATAAAGGAAGTAAAGGAAAAATTAGAAAAATCCGAAGAGGCGCTCCGTAAATATAAACAGGCCCACGATTTAGTCTCTATAGACTTTGAAGAAAGTCATAACATTCGGGTGCAAAGGTTAAATGAACTAAATACTGCCCTTATGGAGGCAAGAACAAAACGCATTGAAAAAGAAAATTTATATAGAGAGCTAAAAAGGATCTCTGATAAACCAGAATTGATAGAATCTATGCCCGCAGTAGTCGCTAATCCTTTAATTCAACAATTAAAGGCAGAATATATTAAGAGCAAAGCAGATTATTCAAAACTTTCGCAAAGCTATGGACCAGAACACCCAAAGATGATCAGATTAAGGTCTGAGATTAAAGAGCTTAAGAATAAAATTGCCTCAGAGGTTAAAAAAATTGCTAGAAGTATAGAAACTGAATATCGAGTGGCCAAAAAACAGGAGGCGGCTCTGAATAAGGCATTAGAAGAAGAGAAAAAGAAGGCATTGGCTCTTAGTGAAAAGGAAATCCAATATAATGTATTAAAAAGGGAGGTGGAGATCAATCGCACTCTTTACGAAAGTTTACTTAAAAGAGCAAAAGAAACCAATATTACTGAGGATTTACCGGTATCTAATGTGAGCATTGTGGATCCAGCCAGAATACCTGATGTCCCATTTAAGCCCAAAAAACGGCTTAATATTTTACTGGCTATGGTTGTTGGTCTAACGATGGGCATTGGTCTGGCTTTCTTCTTAGAATATTTAGATGATACCATAAAAACCCCAGAAGAAGTGGAGCGTTACTTAAAAATTCCATTTTTGGGTTATATAGGAAAGGTAATCATTGCCAAAGACAACCCATATAGTCCTGATTTAGTCGCTCTAAAAGAGCCAAAATCTCACATTGCTGAAATGCTCCGCAATGTTCGCACTAACATTCTGTTTTCTACCTCTAACTTTCCTAGAAAAGCCCTCTTAGTTACATCTTCTACCCAAGGGGAAGGGAAAACATTTCTTACTATAAATCTAGCTATTTCCCTAGCCCAGATGGGAAAAAGAGTAGTTGTAGTAGATACCGATTTGAGAAAAACAAGAATTCACCGGACTTTTGGTCTGAAAAAACATCCTGGTCTCACTGAGGTCTTAACCGGAAACCATGGTTTGGAATCGGTTATCCAGGACACAAAAGTGGAAAATCTCAAAATTATCCCTTGTGGCACTATTCCTCCTAATCCAGCAGAGCTTTTATCTTCTGAAGCCATGAAGGATCTCATTGATAGGTTGAAAGAACAGTTTGATTTTATCCTTTTTGATTCTCCTCCGGTGATGTCTGTAACAGACCCTACTATACTGGCCAATTTGGCAGATGGAGTAATAATAGTAATAAAGGGTGGAGAAACCCCAAGACCTCCTATCCAAAGAGCACTACAACAATTATCTAAATTGGATACAAAGCTGTTAGGAGTAGTCTTAAACGGCATGGACTTTAAGAAAGGGAAATATTACTATCATTACTACTATAAATATCATTATGATTATGGTTATGGAGAAAAGGAAGTTAAAAAGGGAGAAAGCAAAAAATTTTCTGTAAAATCTACTCTGTTGCCCATTTTTCTCATTGTAGGAATAACCGGTCTTTCTTTACTTGGTGTGTCTATTTTCTATCATGGAAAAGAAAAAAAGTCATTAAGGCCCCAACAGACAGTTGAGGACAAATCCACTCTAGTAAAAACGCCCTTCAAAAAGGTAGAGATAGAAGAAAAGAACTTGCCAGAAAGAAAATTAATTCCCGAGAAAAACCATGTAAAAACCAAGGATTTTCAGAAAAAATTTATTATCTATGTAGCTTCATTTAAAAACAAGACTCTAGCTAATGCCTTAATTACCAGACTGAAAAATAAGGGCTATTCAGCTTATGCTTCATTGGTTCATTTACCCCGGCGGGGTGATTGGATTCGAGTAAATATAGGGCCATTTTCTACGAAGGAAGAGGCAGAAAAAATCCGCAACCAGATAGAGAAACAAGAAAGAATTTCTACACGATTGATCTTGAAAGAGAACAGGTGACTGTGTTTTGCTTAAAAACTCATCATAAACCACCTGATTATATTTTTCCATAAAAATGTGTGTTTTATGGTGTGAGAGATTAATAAAATGGAGCATAATTTTTCTTATTGTTTTTACCCCTCTGGCCTTTGGCACTGTCCACTTACGGCCAATAACCCTAATGGAAGTTATAGTTCTATTGCTTA
>Ga0190349_1000455_pt1 | contig 12309 bp, 11 predicted proteins | sample 48721378_MG_FD_179798 | JGI IMG/M metagenome (GOLD analysis project Ga0190349, IMG submission 179798) | Hydrothermal vent microbial mat bacterial communities from Southern Trench, Guaymas Basin, Mexico - 4872-13-7-8_MG | ecosystem: Environmental > Aquatic > Marine > Hydrothermal vents >...
GCGGTGTATTTGGATTCAGCATGCCTGATAAAAAAGGTGTGTGGAAAGGCCTTGATGTAGATACGGCAAAGGCAGTCGCTGCCGCGGTATTTGGCGATGCCAGCAAGGTCAAATTTGTTGCCCTTACGGCTGTTCAGCGCCTCCCTGCCCTTCAATCAAAAGAGATTGATGTGTTGTGCCGTAATACAACCCAGACCTTGACTCGGGAAACCGTGAATGGGCTAAATTTCTGCCATGTGAACTACTATGATGGTCAGGGATTCCTGGTCCCCAAAAAATTGGGCCTAAAGAGCGCTAGGGAACTGGAGGGGGCTACAGTATGTGTTCTGCCAGGAACCACTACAGAGATGAATGCAGCGGATTTTTTTCGGAAGAATAACATGAAATGGAAACCTGTTGTAATTGAGCAAAGCTCTGCGCTTAACAAGGCCTTTTTTGCCGGTCGCTGTGACTGTCTGACCTCGGATGCCTCGCAATTAGCTGCACAACGTTCTGTGGCTCCAAATCCAAAAGACTATGTCATATTACCTGAGATTATTTCCAAAGAACCTCTTGCTCCAGTTGTCCGTCACGGTGATGACCAGTGGTATGATATTGTCAACTGGACGGTTATGGCCCTCATACAGGCTGAAGAATTCGGCATTACTTCGAAAAATGTTGACACCTTCCTTAACAGCAAGGATCCTGCAATAATGAGATTTTTAGGAGTAACGCCTGGTATGGGCAAAGCCCTCGGTCTTGATGAAAAGTGGGCGTATAACATCATCAAACAGGTTGGCAACTATGGCGAGATTTTTGAGCGTAATGTTGGTGTGAACACTCAGCTCGGCCTTGAGCGCGGTTTGAATGACCTGTGGACAAGGGGCGGGCTTATGTACTCTGCAGCATTTAGATAATCACTTCTCGGGGTGTCCTTTTAAATTGAGGGGCACCCTCTTGTTTTATCTCTCCTTGGCCAGTACAGTGTCTGGAATAAAAATATAGCAGGCCTTCGTGTAACTTCATTTTAGAGTTTTAGACAAGAAACCGGGTCTACAAAAGGATACGAAAAAATTCATGGAAAACTCACCTCCTGGCAATGTTCCATTCTGGCTTGACCCCAAAAAACGTGCCATAATGTTTCAGATTGCCGTGTTTGTTATTGTAGGACTGCTGGCATATTATCTTGTATCGAACACCATTATTAATCTTAAAAAACAATCTATTGCCACAGGATTCAGCTTTTTCCATAAAGAATCCTCTTTTGAGATCGGTGAATCCCTCATCTCTTATTCAGCAGCGAACTCCTACGGCCGAGCCCTAATTGTAGGTGCTTTGAATACATTAAAGGTGTCTTTTATCGGGATTATAATCACGCTTATACTGGGCACCATCCTTGGTGTAGCCCGCCTTTCCTCCAACTGGCTGGTAGCAAAACTGGCATCTATATATATTGAAGTCATGCAGGATATTCCCATACTCCTGCAATTATTTTTTTGGTATGCCATATTTTATGAAACCCTTCCCTCTCCCCGACAGGCACTCTCTCCCATAACCGGCCTTTTCCTCTGTAACCGCGGGGTAGCCTTTGCAGTCCCGGCAGCGCACCCTGCACATAAATATATGCTTTTGTCCCTTTTCGTTGGGTGTGTCGTGGTTTACCTCATACGTAGATGGGCTAAAAAACGGCAGGAAAAAACAGGGAAGTTTTTCCCGGTCTTCCGTTTCGGCATAGCTATCGTAATTGGTCTTCCATTGATTACCTGGTTGGCATTTGATACTCCAATGAAAATGGATGCCCCCGAACTTATAGCGTTTAATTTTAAGGGTGGTATGGTTTTAAGCCCTGAGTTTATTGCTATTTTGCTTGGGCTTATCTTATATACTGCTGCCTTTGTTGCCGAAGTCGTGCGGGCAGGCATACAGTCAGTCAGTAAAGGCCAGAGAGAAGCTGCCATGTCAATCGGTCTAAAACCGGCTCCTATTCTAAATTTGGTGATTTTGCCCCAGGCCCTCAGGGTCATCATTCCACCCCTAACCAGTCAGATGCTTAACCTGACAAAAAACAGTTCCCTGGCCGTGGCTATCGGATACCCCGACTTTGTTTCAGTGGCCAATACAACCATCAATCAAACAGGACAGGCAGTTGAGGGTGTAGCCCTGATCATGGCATTATATCTTATCTTCAGCCTTTCAACATCGGCCTTTATGAACTGGTACAATAAAAGAGTGGCTCTGGTAGAAAGATAGTGAGACACATGGAAGAAGCTATCAAAATGACAGAAACAGAAGAATTAAAACCCCCTGTAACCAGCGTGGGGGTTATAGGATGGGTAAAATCCAACCTGTTCAGCAATGTTTTTAACTCGATTCTCACGGTTGTGACCCTGTACCTGCTCTGGAAAATCGTACCACCATTATTTCAATGGGCATTCATTGACAGTGTGTGGCACACCTCTGCAAAGGCATGCCGGGGAATCGATGGCGCCTGCTGGTCCATTATCTATAACAACTTCCGTTTTATTATCTTCGGTTTCTTTCCCTACGAACAGCAGTGGCGTCCCCTGGTCGCCATGTTTATTCTCTTCGGTCTCTTTTTTTACAGCAGGGAAAGAAAACATTGGAAAAAACCATTAGGTTATGCGTGGATCGTGGGACTTTTCACTATGGGCGTGCTCATGAAGGGTGGTCTTTTCGGACTGGCCTCGGTTGAAAGTACCCAGTGGGGAGGATTGCCTCTGACACTTTTGCTCTCTGTTTTTGGGCTCACTGCGGCCTATCCGCTTGGTGTTATCCTGGCCTTGGGTCGTCAATCGAAAATGCCTGGCGTGAAATGGCTCTGTGTCCTGTATATTGAGTTAATACGTGGGGTTCCCTTGATCAGTCTTCTATTCATGTCCTCGATTATTTTTCCGCTGTTTTTGCCAGAAGGGATCACCATCAATAAAATTCTCAGGGCACAGGTGGCCATTATTCTTTTTACTGCTGCTTATATCGCGGAGGTGGTTCGTGGAGGATTGCAGGGAATGTCCCGCGGGCAGTATGAGGCAGCGGACTCAATAGGACTTAATTATTACCTAACTATGCGATTAATTATTTTACCTCAGGCACTAAAGATCGTAATTCCGCCCACTGTGAGTATTCTCATTTCAGCCTTTAAAGACACATCTCTAGTAGTAATAATCGCTCTATGGGACCTGATGAAGACAACCCAATCCGTGCTCTCCAACCCTGAATGGATGGGATTCAGCCGTGAAGCATATATTTTTATTGCCATCCTTTATTTCTTAGGCTGTTTTTCCATGTCCAATTATAGCCGAAAGTTGGAAAAAGAGTTGTCTGCTGGTGAACAGCAATAAATAACGAGTAAGGATTGAGGATTGACAAGAAACAAGTGACGAGTAATGAGTAACAAGAGGGTATAACACGCAATGAGAGGCTTTTATGAACAAGGGATTATCAAAGAAAGCTGAAAAAAACATGTCTGATGATGCGATGATTGAAATTACCGATATGCACAAGTGGTATGGCGACTTCCATGTACTTCAGGGCATCAATCTTAAAGTGCAAAAAAAGGAACGTATCGTTATTTGCGGCCCTTCAGGCTCCGGGAAATCAACCCTGATACGTTGTATCAATAGGCTGGAGGAACATCAAAAGGGTCATATTATCGTTGACGGAATTGAGCTTACCAATAACATCAAAGATATCGAGAAAATCCGCGCAGAAGTGGGCATGGTCTTTCAACACTTCAATCTTTTTCCACACCTCACTATTATCGATAATCTGACATTAGGGCCTATATGGGTGAGAAAACTCCCCAAGTCCGAGGCAGAAGAAATAGCCATGTTTAATCTGGAAAAGGTGCACATCGCTGAACAGGCCAAAAAATATCCAGGGCAGCTTTCAGGCGGGCAGCAGCAACGTGTGGCTATTGCTCGCAGTCTCTGCATGAATCCTAAAATCATGCTCTTTGATGAGCCTACCTCTGCGCTTGACCCTGAAATGATCAAGGAAGTGCTTGATGCTATGATAGAACTTGCGCGAGAAGGCATGACCATGATTGTGGTGTCCCATGAAATGGGTTTTGCCAAGAGCGTCGCTCACAAAGTACTTTTCATGGATTTTGGTCAAATTGTGGAGGAAAACACACCGGAGGAATTTTTTGAACACCCGCAGCACGATAGAACGAAACTATTCCTTAGCCAGATTTTGCATTAAACATTTTATTCATCAAATAAACCCCTGAAAGAACAATCAGAGTTAGGATCTTTTTTTTCTTTTACTTTAGACTTGATAAGTACTTGGCTACAATATTAATTGCCTGCTTAGGTGTTTCGACGTAATCGATCCCATCAATACCCGGCCAGGTCTGAAGGCCTATGACTGGCTTTCCGATCTTCAGGGCAAAGCCTATCTCTGATAAAGTTCCATAACCGCCTGCAATAGCTACAACCACATCAGAGGCCCTGACTACCAGTAAGTTTCTTCCTTCACCAAGACCTGTTGCAATAGGGAGTGTGATAAAAGGATTGGCTGAATCCTTCTCTTTTCCTGGCAGTATTCCCACGGTTATACCACCTGATTGATAACACCCTTTTGCTGCTCCTTCCATAACACCGCCAAGACCTCCGCAAAAAAGAACCCAGCCATTTTTTCCAATAAGATGACCCAATTCACTTGCCTGATTATAAATATACGGAGAACATTCCCCGGCACCAATAACACCAATGTGAGTTTTTTTATCCATCAGAATTTATAAAAAAGTATTGACAAAAGCGATCTCTTAGCCAAATATATGCCAATCTGAAAGACAGGTCCATTAATAAATTAGGGTTAAATAGAGGAAATGAAAAAGTCAAGAAATAAAAAATCACGATTGATCATTACACTGTTACCGACTGTTATTATTTTTATCATTTTTATCTGGTTCTTGATGACTATCTTTGAGGGCAAAAAACCACTTGCTAAGTTAACTCCTTTACCAGAGTATATAAGTAAAAGTACTACCTTCAATGTAGTGATTTCTGACGTAAAGATGGGACTAAGAGATGTAAAAGTGAGCATAAAACAGGATGGCCCTGCGGTTCCCCTCCTTAAAAAAAATTTTCCCTATACAGGACTATTCAACAAAAAGGGAGTCCATATATTTGATGGGGAATTTACATTAAATCCAAAACAATTAAACCTGGTGCAGGGACAGGCAAACCTTATCATCGAAATCCACGATTTTTCTAAGAGGAGAGGTGGCGATGGAAACCTCACCATACTTGAACATAAAATGACAGTAGACACAATTCCTCCATCAATGACTGCCCTAAGTAGAAGTCATAACATTAATAGAGGGGGTTCTGGCCTCATCATTTATAGAGTCTCAGCTGATACACGTGAGAGTGGTGTTTTAATAAATGATATACTTTTTCAGGGTGTACCATTTAATAACGATCCTCATACTGGAATGTATCTCTGTTATTTTGCGTTTCCCTGCAATGTAAAAAAAGATACTGCGTTGTATCTCTGGGCAAAGGATGTGGCTGATAATGAAATAAAAAAGTCTTTTCACTATCATATCAGACAAAAACGCTTTCGCAAGGATAATATAAGACTATCAGACCGACTCTTAGATGCCATTATTACGTCTTTTCCCCCGACCATATTTAAACCAGATGACAGTAATATTGAAAAATATTTGTTCATTAATAGAATATTAAGAAAAGAGAACACTGATTTTTTACAGGAGCTTTGCCAATCGCCAAGCAATGAAAAATTGTGGGACGGGCCCTGGCTAAGAATGAAAAAGGCAGCCACAATGGCTACATTTGGCGATGAAAGAACCTACTATTACAAAAATAATGTGGTAGACAGGCAGCTACATATGGGTATTGATCTGGCATCATTTGCCAGATCTCCTGTTCAGGCTGCCAATACTGGTAGAGTTATTTTTGCGAAAGATCTTGGAATATACGGCCTCACAATAGTTATTGATCACGGTCAGGGCCTTGCTACTATGTATGGTCATTTAAGCAGCATTGATGTAGCTGTTGATCAAGTTATCAACAAGGGAGACATCATTGGCATTACTGGTACAACAGGCCTTGCAATAGGTGATCATCTTCATTTTGGCTTTTTGGTTCACGGTGTTCCTGTCAATCCAGTAGAGTGGTGGGATGCCCACTGGATAAAGGACAACATACTCAAAAAGCTAAGCATGGCTGAAAAACTTGTTGAGAAATAATGCTTTGGCAAAGGGGTATTCAGATTTTTACTCTGGCTGACCGCTGATTACTGACCTCTGAAAGCGTATTGATCTTGATTATATATGAAAATTGATTCACGTTTAAAGGTTATCCATGTTAGTTGCTATTCAGGGTATACGGCGAATGAAAGGCCCCTTGATTTTACAGTTCGAGGGCGAAAATTAATGGTAGAAGAAATTATCGACCAATGGTATGGAGTAAACGACGACTATTTCAAAATATTAGCAAACGATAACAAGGTTTATCTGATTAAATATAATCGCGATGAGGATCTCTGGACCTTAGAAAAAATAGTAGGGTTAAAAAGCAGTTGAATTTTTATAGCTCAGTTCTTTTTTTTCTAACATAAACAATCTATCCCGCAAGCGGGCCGCCTCCTCAAAATCTAACCTTCTTGCTGCATCCAACATTTCCTTTTTTGTTAATTTAATCTCCTTGGGTAAATTACCAGGAGAAATATATTCCTCCTCTAGCTCCGAAACATTAGGAATGCTTGCATAATCAGCTTCATACACAGACCCCAGAATATCAGAGATGTCTTTCTTAATGGATTCTGGGGTAATTCCGTTAACTTCATTGTATCTCTTCTGCAATCGACGCCTTCTGTTTGTCTCATCAATTGCCATTTTCATGGAAGGGGTTATTTCATCAGCATAAAATATAACAGTACCATCCACATTTCGGGCAGCTCTCCCGCAGGTTTGAACAAGAGACCTCTCGGATCGCAGGAAACCCTCTTTATCTGCATCTAAAATGGCCACAAGCGACACCTCCGGTAAATCTAAACCTTCACGTAAAAGATTAATCCCTATAAGGACATCAAATGTTCCGATCCTCAGATCCTTTATAATTTCCGTCCTTTCAATGGTGGTTATATCAGAATGGAGGTATCTGGCTTTGATACCTAAGTCAGTATAATACTCGGTGAGATCCTCTGCCATGCGTTTAGTAAGAGTGGTAACCAAAACGCGCTGACTTTTGTGTATAACCTGCCTGATAGCGACTAAAAGATCGTCCACCTGACTGCATGCTGGTCTGACCAAAATCTGTGGGTCTATAAGGCCAGTAGGCCTAATAATCTGTTCAATTACCTGGGAGACCTTATCTAATTCATAGGTGCCCGGAGTGGCAGAAACATAGATTATTTGATTAATGCGAGACTCAAATTCCTCAAACTTCAAGGGTCTATTATCAAGGGCAGAGGGAAGACGAAAACCAAATTCAACCAATGTCTCTTTTCTTGATCTATCACCTCTATACATGCCCATGAGTTGGGGAATGGTAATGTGGCTTTCATCTAAAATAATAAGAGAGTTATCCGGAAAATAGTCAATCAATGTTGGAGGTGGCTCACCAGGCTTCCTGCCGCTTAGATACCTGGAATAATTTTCTATCCCATGGCAATAACCCATCTCCTCCATCATTTCCAGATCATAGAGGGTTCTTTCCTCGATTCTTTGGGCCTCTATCCATTTTTTCTCCTTTTTAAAGTACTCAATCCTTTTGGCTAATTCTTCTTTGATATTCTGGATAGCCTCTCTCCTTTTAGGTAATGTGGTCACATAGTGACTGGCAGGATAGATAGCCACGCGGCGTAATCCCTGCATAACATGACCGGTCAAGGGATCAATTTCCTGAATACCTTCAATGCGGTCCCCGAAAAATGTTAGCCGAATACAGGAATAATCCTCATATGCAGGATAGATATCCACCACATCACCTCTGACCCTAAAAGATGAACGATGGAAATCAATATCACTTCTTTCATAGTGAATTTCCACCAATTTTTTCAGGACATCTTCTCTGCTTATAGCATCACCTTTTTCTACATACAAAAGCATGCCATGATAGGCCTCAGGAGAACCAAGCCCGTAGATACAGGATACACTGGCAACAATAAGGACATCATCCCTGGCCAGAAGGGATCTGGTTGCCGAATGCCTCATCTTATCAATCTGCTCATTGATGGATGCATCTTTTTGTATATAGGTATCGGTTTGGGGAATATACGCTTCAGGCTGGTAATAATCATAATAACTTACAAAATATTCAATTGCATTATGTGGAAAAAGATTTTTAAATTCCCTATAAAGCTGTGCAGCTAAGGTCTTGTTGGGAGCAATAACAAGGGTGGGTTTCTGTATTCTCGCCACAACATTAGCTATGGAAAATGTCTTTCCAGAGCCAGTCACACCAAGCAATACCTGGTGTCTGACTCCTTTTTCTATCCCTTTACAAAGGGCATCAATAGCATGCTGCTGATCGCCTTTCGGTTCGAACGGAGAAATGAGCTGAAAAGGTGAAGATTTTTGCACTACCCCTATATCCTCAATCGCCAGCCAGTTCCTTTTGGTCCATCTTCAAGGATAACCCCCTTTCTGGATAGCTCCTCTCTGATAGCGTCAGCACTGGCCCAATCTTTTGCTTTTCGAGCTTTTTGCCTCTCCTTAATCATTTTTTCAATCTCTTCCGCTGCAACTTCAGGGGAAGTTTTTATTATCTTTTTAAAAAAGTGAGATGGTTCCCCTTCAAGCAGGCCTAATGCCTTACTACAGTCAAGAAGGTCCTTCCTCTCTTTCACTAATTGGGATGTAATGTCTGTTTTTTGTGCTGGTGAATCTATAAGCCTATTTATATCCCGTACTTTGTCAAAAACCAATCCCAATCCTGCTGCAGTGTTAAGGTCATCGTCCATAACATGTATAAAACGATTCTTAAAATCATTGTCACCTACGTGATATAAAAACGTATTGTTTGTATCATTTTTATACGGCCCGATTATCTCCTCTACCCTCTGAAGAGTCCGATATATCCTAACAAGACCTGATCTGGTTTCCAACATTGCGGAACGAGAAAAATCCAATGGACTCCTGTAATGTTTTGAAAGCAAAAATAACCGTAATTCTTGAGGATGATATGAAGTAAGGGCATCTCGTATCGTAATAAAATTTCCCAGGGATTTAGACATCTTTTCCCCTTCCACTGTCAAAAAACCGTTATGCACCCAGTAATTCGCAAAATTGACCCCATTGGCTGCCATTGCCTGGGCCCTCTCGTTTTCATGGTGTGGGAATAAAAGATCCCTTCCACCACCATGAATATCAAAATTAGGTCCTAAATATTTGCAGCTCATAGCAGAGCACTCAATATGCCACCCTGGTCTTCCATCACCCCAGGGACTCTTCCACTTGGGCTCACCTGGTTTTGCCCCTTTCCACAGCACAAAATCCATAGGATATTTCTTTTTCTCATCAACAGCGACCCGCGCACCAGCAGCCATATCCTCTATTTGCCGGCCTGAAAGCTGGCCATAACTGTCAAATTTTTCAACAGAAAAGTAGACAGTATCATCCACTACATAGGCAAACCCTTTTTCAATCAGGCTCCTAACCATATCAATCATATCATCAATATGCTCTGTGGCTTTTGGCTCTATATCTGCATCAAGCACACCTAAGGAAAGCATATCCTCATAAAAGGCGTTTATATACCGTTTTGCAAGGGTAGCTGTATCCTCACCCGTCTTGTTTGCCCGCTCAATGATTTTATCATCAATATCGGTAAAATTTCGGACATAGGTAACCTTGAATCCCCTGGCCCTAAGGTATCTCACCAAGACATCAAATACAATTGCGGAACGAGCATGCCCTATATGGCATAGATCATAGACAGTAACGCCACAGACATAGATGCCAACCTCACCATTTTTTATTGGTCTAAATACCTCTTTTTTCCGGCTTGCTGAATTATACAACTGGAAAGACATATAGTGTTCCTATCTTTATTATATGTGTTTTAGGAGAGTGACGACTGCATATGCAGCTAATCCTTCTTCTCTGCCGCAAAAACCAAGGCCTTCGGTAGTAGTAGCTTTTACGTTTACCACATGAGCGTCAACACCTAAAACACTCGATAAATTCATCTTCATATCATTTAAATACTGACTTAATTTGGGCTCTTGGGCAACAATAGTGGTATCAAGGTTATTTACGATGAACTTTTCATCCCGAGCAAAGGCCACAACTTTTTTTAAAAGAAAAAGACTGTCGGCTCCTTTATAAGCAGGATCAGAATCCGGAAAATACTGACCAATATCACCTTTCCCAAGGGCCCCAAGGATGGAATCAATAACCGCATGAGTCAAAACATCGGCATCAGAATACCCTTGTAGCCCTTTTATGTATGGAATTGTAACACCACCTAAAATCAAAGGTCTTCCTTCAGCCAGCTCATGAACATCGTATCCAAATCCTATCCTGAGCATCTCTTCTTTCATTTAAATAAAACAAATCTTTATTATTGTAACCATTTAGCCACAGATCTACGCTGATTATCGCTGATATTTTTGTAATAAGTTGGGGCAGCATTTTAAAAAATGCTGCATATCATTTAAAGGAGCATGGGTATGTCTTTTTTGTCTCATACCCATGCTCAATATATAGTTTCTCTCATATATAACCCTGAAGCGAAGCATCTGGGTCATTTGCTGAGTAACGAATGACGAGAAGTTCTTTCATGCTTTGTCGTGCCCGAAAGCCCATGTGAGTTCATCCATGTGTTATTCTTTTTGGTAAGTCCTTCGTATATGTGATCTTTTTATCATGAGGATATCTTCTTAAAAAGTATATGCTCAACTAACTCGCATATTAGGTGTCCTGCCAGGATATGGGTTTCCTGAACTCGAGGGGTCTGGTTGCTTTCAACTACCAATGGTAAATCTACTAATGTGAGCATTTTTCCTCCATCTCCTCCTATAAGACCAACGGCATATAAACCCTTCTCTTTAGCAGTCCTTATAGCAGAAAGAATGTTATTCGAGTTTCCACTCGTTGAAATAGCAAACAATATATCTCCTTCAACACCAAGCGCCTGAATCTGCTTAGAGAAGACTTCTTCATAGCTGTAATCATTGGCTACACTTGTAATAATAGAGGTATCAGTAGTGAGCGCCAAGGCTGGTAATGGGTGGCGATCTATTAGAAATCTGTTAACAAATTCTGCCGCAATATGCTGTGCATCGGCTGCGCTTCCTCCATTACCACACAGCATAAGCTTTCTGTCGTTCTTAAAGGCTTTCGATATATATTCAGCACAATCTATCAATGGAGAGATATTTTTTTTAATAAAACTCTCTTGAATTCTCTGGCTTTCTTTTGCTATTCTTCTAATAATTTTTTCCATTCCAGCACCGCGTCATCTTGTCCCTATACCTTTACTATCTCATATAGTGTTTTAAAAACTATAATCTCAATACATATTTGTCAATGCTGGATTTACCTAGCGCTAATTGAAATCTAAAAAATTATGTATTCATAAATTAATTTAACTAATTATAGTATCTATCTACTAACATTATGAATTTAAATATTTAATTCATGTTATGATATAAATGAGGAAAAAATTTTTCTCAAATTACAGAAATTTTTATTGAAATTGCTAATTCACTATGCTAAGAGGCTTGCATAACTTTGTTTACATCCAATTAAAGAATGTATTCATAACTTTCCTACAGAACATCCGTAATTATTACACAAGTTAACTATCTACGCCTTACAAGAATTCAAATAAGAAAATTTATAAGGAAAGGGGGGAAGAGGTAATAATAATTAAGGGAAGTACCTTTGTCAGTTAATAACAAATAAAATAGGAGGGTGAAACTCATGACAAAAGCAGAATTAATATCAGCGATAGCCAAGAGCACAGGTTTAACAAAGGCCGATTCAGAAAGAGCTTTGAATTCTTTTCTTGCTGCTGCAAAAAACACCATTAAAAAAGAGGGTAAACTTCCCTTAGCCGGTTTCGGAACCTTTGTGGTAGTCAATAGAAAAGCAAGAACCGGGAGAAACCCACAAACTGGAGCACCGATTCAAATTAAAGCCAGCAAGGTTGTAAGGTTTCGCCCGGGTAAGGAATTAAAAGAAAGCCTGTAGTGTATAACCAGTTTTGTAGCATGCCAAAGAAACGTTTTATCATTCTCGGCAGTCTTTGCGCTTTTAAATAATTTTTTTGAAGGTCCGAAGTTTTAATATCCAGATTTAATAATTCTTCCGGATGATACAAGCAGGAATAAACC
>Ga0190349_1000456_pt1 | contig 12306 bp, 14 predicted proteins | sample 48721378_MG_FD_179798 | JGI IMG/M metagenome (GOLD analysis project Ga0190349, IMG submission 179798) | Hydrothermal vent microbial mat bacterial communities from Southern Trench, Guaymas Basin, Mexico - 4872-13-7-8_MG | ecosystem: Environmental > Aquatic > Marine > Hydrothermal vents >...
GGACATTTTGGATAGGATAACATGTATTTTTATAGATAGCTGTATTTATAAACAGAAGTTGTCTCTGACAACTTCTGAAGAAGTAGCAAAGCTACTTCTGTTATCGGTCAAATGGTTCCAAAGCCCAGCAACCGAAAGATTTATAAAGCCTTACTACTAGGCTCAACAGTGTAGACTCGAATGGGAGCACATAGTTTGAAAGTTTTATAAAGCTCCATGAAAGGCAAGAAGAAATGAGAGGTGTGGATGATGCCAGAACGAATTGGTATGCATAAAGTCAGCAACATATCTCAAGGCTTGGTGAACAGAAAAGGAGAGATTTTATATTACCATAAGTTAATGAAGACTTCCATAAAGTCAATATTCAATCACCGAAAACATGCTGTGGCAGATTTTAAACGTGATCTATACTGCATGGCAGAATACGTCCTGTTTCCATCCGGTAAACTTTTGAGACCAATTATAATGCTCTTGGCATGCGAGGCTGTAGGGGGGGATGCTACCAAAATAATTGAGGCTGCAGTAGGAAGTGAGTTCGGACATACTGCAAGCTTGGTGCACGATGACATTATAGATAAGGCAGACAAGCGAAGGGGAAAGGAGAGCCTGAATCAGCTTTTTGGTATTGAAAACTCAATACTCTGTGGAGATCTCCTAATTTTTGAGTCGTTCCTGTCTTTGGCACGGACATCTAATTATAGGATTGAGGATCGCTATGTGGTAGAAGCTCTTAAAGTAGTGTCCCGTTCTTGCATCGATATGTCTCTAGGTCAGAACATTGAACAAAAGTTTGTTTACAACATGAATTTAAGCCCGGAACAGTATATAGAAATAATCCGTTACAAGACTGCAAGCTTCATCAGAGGAGTGGCTGAGAGCGGTGCCATACTTGGTGGAGGAAATGAGGCTATGATTGATGCCTTGAGAACGTACGGAGAGTCCATTGGTATTGCTTTTCAGATTACTGACGATATCTTAGATTTTACGGGCAATCCAAAAAGAATTAATAAGCCTGCAGGTTATGACTTCAAGAATGGGATACTCACTCTTCCTTTGATATTAGCTATGGAAAAAATGGATCAGGATCAGCGCAGAGAATTGACAGAACTCTTCTATTCTCAAGGTGGGAGGAGTCAATTCCGTCGTTTGCAACAAAAAGTGGCAGAAAATGGCGGCTTGGAGCTAGCTGCAGACATAGCCATATTCTATGCAACGTACGGAAAAAACGCTTTGAGCATGCTCCCAAGATCTAGAGCAAGAGAGGATCTGGCAGTTATAGCCGATTTTTGTGCCCTCAGAGGGGGAGGATGGTGGGGGGAGAACCATGAAATGTGATATAAATAACACTATTGACAAGGCAAAGAACTTTCTTCTGCAGAGACAGAAATCTGATGGAAGTTGGCTGGGAGAGTTGTCTTCCAGTGCAGTAGCTACTGGACCAGCTATAATGGCGTTAAAAATAGCAGACGCAACAGAATATCAAGAGAATATACAGCGTGGAGCAGAATGGCTAATATCCTCACAACATCCAGATGGTGGTTGGGGAGACGCAGTGACAGATCCCAGTAACATCAACTCTACAAGTCTGGCAGTGGCTGCACTGTACATGATTTGCAGATCAGAATATGGGGGGGCCGTTAAGAAAGGCCTCAAACTTCTGGATAGCTGGGGAGGGTCTAATGCTATTTGTGATAAGAACCACACAACCCTCAGTGGAGTGTGTCGCAGTATCTGGTGCATAGCTGGACTTTTGGAGTGGAGACAAACACGGTCTCTCCCTCTGGAGATTATGCTCTTGCCTAATGGTCTACGGAAAAAAATTTCTATTACCCTTCCAGGATACCTGCCGCTGGCAATTCTTCGAAATAAGGAAGATCCTCCCAATATAATTAGACGGATCCCCAATCGTTTGGGGGAATTTCTTGCAATGCGATTTATGAAAAGAATCCAAGCCCCCAATGGTTCTTATGAAGAGTCTCCTCTGCTGGTGGCATTGGCTGCTATGGGATTGCACCTTTCTGGATATCAAAATTCTGTAGTCAGAAGAGGAATCAATTATCTCTTGGACACCCAAAAGGAAGATGGAAGCTGGGCAGTGGATCGGGATTTGGAGATCTCCAACACTGAAAATTCGATTCTTGCCTTGCGTGAGTTGGGCGAAGATTTGAGTGCACCTAGATTTCAAAGAACATTGAAATGGCTTTTGGAACGTCAGATCAATCATCGTTTTGGGGCTACTGGAGCTCCATCTGGCGGATTTTCTTGGGCTATGCCTGGCGGATGGCCCGATTGTGATGATACATCATACAGCATCAAAACATTACGAGCACTCGGAGAACCTATCGATAGTCCTGCAGTGAAGAGTGCGAAGAATTTTCTGTTGCGCATGCAGAACTCCGATGGAGGATGGGGCACCTTTGTTAGGAATGTCAATCTTCCTTTCGACCACAGCTGCCCCTATGTGACTGCTCACGCCATTTCCGGGCTGTTGGAGGCAGGCCTGACAGCTAAGTTCAAACCCTTGAAGCACGCAGTGAAGTATCTTAGCCAGGTTCAGTTGCCGGATGGATCTTTCCAATCTATTTGGTTCAGAAACTATACCTGTGGAACAGCGTTTGTAGTGGGAGCTCTGTGTGAGATGGGGTTTTCTTCTCATCAAATTGTGAAGCGAGCCTCTACATGGCTGATGAAAAACCAGAATGTGGACGGGGGCTGGGCTGGAACGAAAGGACAGCTGAGCACGGTAGAAGAAACGTCGTGGGCACTGTTGGGATTGCTCTTAACAGAGTCGGACACCTTCAAACGATCTATCCACAGAGGCATCCAGTGGCTGATAGAGCATCAGAATCAGAAAGGCAACTGGAACCCTTCAGTAATAGGACTATACTTTAGCTCTCTCTGGTACTCAGATTCCTATTATCCCATCTCATTTGCTCTTAAAGCTCTAGCCAGATATCGTTCTCAGGAGGAAGTTCAATGAACTTCACCAGTATCCTCAAAGCACATGTCGAGATCTGGAGGCCCTATACAGTACTATGGTGTGGGTTAGTGAGTTTTGGAGGAGCCTGTGTTTCCTTAGGAGCTTTACCCCCTTTAATCACAAGCCTCGCAGTATTTTTGATTCCTATAACGGGATGGGTTGCAGGACTTTATGGTGCAGATTATCTCGATCGAAAACTAGACAAGATAGCAAAAGCACATCGTCCTATTCCTTCTGGAAGGATTCCAGAAAACCATGCCATTTTCTGTACTGTCTTCTTAGTGGTAATAGGTCTTTTTGGATCATATATGCTGGGAATCCTCAATCTACTGTTAGCACTAGCTGTTATGGTGGTGGGTATCCTCTACAGTAAAGTGTTCAAGAAACAGGGACTTTTGGGACATTTGAACAGAGGAGTTGCCACGTGGCTGACTATTCTTTTTGGATGCGTAGCTGTACAAAGTAGTCTACCGTTCTATTTGATTCCGTTCTCCTTTGCATTTTTGTTTCATGATGCAGCGAGCAATTTAATGGGTGCAATCCGTGACATAGACAGTGATCGCAAAGGCGGTTATCATACGTTTCCTGCGCTCCACGGATTCAAAAAATCGGTCCTTGCAGGTGCTGTATTAATTACAGTAACCATAATTCTGGCAGTATCTGTTCCTTGGAAATACGGTTTCCTCAAAAGTTCTTACTACTATGTCTACTCTATTTCCGTGATAACTATTATCTGTTTGTACGTGTATTTATTCCTGCAAAGTGAGATTTCTAGATGTCGTGCCCTCAAAATTCACGAAATCTACGTATTTGAACGAATCACCTTTGCATCTGCGATTCTGTTTGGTGTCATTGAGCAAAGAGTTGCATTCTTCATATATGGATTTTCCTTGTTATTTACTGCAATAACTCAATCGAAGTTGAGAAGTAGGTATGAATTTAAGAATGAGGTGTACAATAATGAAAAAGAAAAAATGGGCATATAATCCAGCACAGTTAGACAATTTTGTCAGCAAGATGGTGGAGGAGTTCAATTCCTCAAAGAGTCAGCTGTCGTGTTCGTGGGAGAAGAAAATACACATCTGTGTAAAGGATAGTGAGGATTGGCATTTCTATCTGGTAAGCTCAGATGGAAAATTCAGTCTAATCTCAGAAAAGGGATACAGTATTATGGATAAAGACGAAATTACCATAGAATGCGACTTGATGACTTTTGAACAGATATTTGTGACCAAAGAAATGAAACCTGGAAACGCCTATCTTAAGGGAAAAATATCTTTGAAATGTTCACCAAGAGATCTGCTACAAATAAATCGAATGTTCAATGCCTTTATTGACAGCTTCGAAGCAGTTGGAGGTGGTGAAAATTAACTCTAGAAGCTCTTTTTTGCCTCCCACCGTGGTAGTATCAGATACAACCCTACGAGATGGAGAGCAGATGCCTTCAGTAACTTTTTCACCTGATGAAAAGGTTAAGATTGCATGTGCTCTGGATGAAGCAGGAGTTCACGTAATTGAAGCAGGATTTCCACCTGTCTCAAAAGCGGAAAAGGAAGCAGTTTCCACTATAGCAGCTGCAGGTCTGAGAGCAGAAATAGAAGTTATCGCCAGGACAATGAAGAGTGATATCGATGCTGCCATCGATTGTGGAGTGAACACGGTGGCCCTCTTCATTGGAACTTCTCCGTACCATCTCCAATACAAGCTTCAAATAAGTTTCCAAGAAGCAGTAAAGCGGGCATGTGATGCAGTAGAATACGCGAAGGAGAGGGGCATCCAAGTTATCTTTGCTGCTGAAGATGCTACGCGCACCGAGACCTCCTCACTTCTGGAGATCTACCGGAGAGTAGAAGAAGCAGGAGCAGATATACTGGCTTTCCCTGATACAGTGGGCATCATGTATCCTGCCCGTATGAGGGAACTGGTAAGGTGCATAGTAAATCAGGTAGGTGTTCCTCTTACCGTCCACTGTCACAACGATTTGGGGCTGGCGGTAGCAAACACGCTTGCAGGAGTAGAAGGCGGAGCCATGGGTGTGCAGTGTTCTGTAAATGGCCTCGGAGAGCGATCGGGAAATGCAGCATTAGACGAGGTTGTCATTGGACTCAATAAATTCTTTGGATTTGATCTCGATATAAATACAGATAAATTTTTTGAACTATCTCGTCTTGTTTCAGAACTCAGTGGTATTCCTCTCCATAGTAACAAGCCCCTTGTGGGAGATAATGCTTTTGCATGTGAGAGCGGGGTCCATGCTCTTGGTGTCATGAGGGCACCACAATGTTATGAGCCTTTCCAGCCTGAACTGGTGGGAAACAAGCGCCATTTTTTCTTCGGTAAACATTCAGGTAAGAACATCGTTGCTGAAACTTTAGAATCCCACGAGATAGATATAAATAAAGAGATACTTCAGAAAATCTTGGAAATCCTCAAACGATCAAATATATCCCTAGATCAAAATCAATTAATTGCCCTTGCAAAGGAGGTTAAAGAAAATGTCAAATAATGAAAACGTAATTCGTGTAACTCACATACAAAAGCAATTTGGCAGACATGTAGTATTGAGAGATGTATCTTTCGAAGCAGCCAGATCAGAAATTATAGGTATAGTAGGAGAAAATGGTTCAGGAAAGACTACTCTTCTCAAAATTCTGGTAGGATTGCTGAACCCCAATTCAGGAGAAATTCAGATAAAAGCTCCGATAGCGTACTGCCCCCAAGACCCCGTTGTTTTTGATCTTCTGACTATACGAGAAAATCTTTTATACTTTGGGACAGGTTATGGTCTGGAAAAAAGAGAGATCCATAAAAAGAGCAAGAATTTGATGGAAATCTTCAACTGCACCAAATACACAGATTATCTGGTGTCACAGGTCAGTGAAGGAACACGACAGAAAGTGAACCTGATGATTTCTCTTTTGCCTCCTTCAGACTTACTCTTGCTGGATGAGCCTTATCAGGGATTTGACTACAGCACGTACATAGATTTCTGGAATTATTCTACAGAACTTAGAAAGGAAGGCAAGACAATTCTGGTGGTCAGTCACATGATCGTTAAAGACAGCTATTTTGATCGCATAATCAGCTTAAATGGAGGTTACTCACATGTTATCAAAGACTAAAGTGGCTGTATCTATTCATATGTCATTCACTGAAATGAAGAGGCGAAGTGTTACCTTTTTACTCATGCTTGCGTTACCTCTCATATTCTTTGTAGCAATGTACTATACTTCGGAAACCGCCACTATTCCTATTTCTATTAATAGACTAAACACGAAGTTGATGGTGGAAGATCGCTTGTTCACTTCGTTGTTTATGGCAGCTCTAGGAATAGGAGCTACTGCTGCATTTGGTGCTATGACTTCAGTAATCAATGCACAAAAGCGAGATCAGCGGCTGCTCCTGTGTGGATTCACTGCGCTTGAGCTGACCCTTTCCAGAATAATTTTGCTTACTTCTATCATGTGCATTGCTACATTGATTTTTACAGGCGTGACAATCGTGCTCTTTTCGGTGCAAGATCTATTTGAAGTGATAGGAGGAATGTTCCTAGTGGGATTTCTTGGCATTGCTTTCGGAAACTTTCTGGGTACAGTTACCTCACGGGAGCTGGAAGCCTCCCTAGGAATAATTGCAGTGGTAGGAATTGAGATAGCAATGGGTATCAGATCTGCTGCCGTAGAAAAATATTTGCCCTGGCATTTTCCACTTGAAATAATCAAAATAGGTGCTTTCGCAGAATCCATGTTTGCAGGAAAAGAGATAATTTTGGCTCTTCTCTATGGTATTGGATTATTCCTTGTAGGGTTCCTGATCTGGAGAATCCGAGTTGCACCGAAGTGGGTGAAGTCATGACAGATTGGACATCTGATTTCTTTGAACGGGGAATGAAAGGGGCTCTAGAAGCTCCTCCTTCTGCATGGTGGCTTATTACCGAAGAGTGCAACTTAAAATGTCGCTATTGCTTTGCCAGCGCAGGAAGTAAAAAGAAGAATGAGTTGCCATTTAAGCAGGTAAGAGATATTGTGGATGATTTCGCTGAGTCTGGTGTAATTTTCGTCACCTATATTGGAGGGGAGCCACTTCTGAGACATGATATTCTCGATATTGTTGATTATTCAAGCGATTGTGGATTGTACACGGGGATCTGTTCCAACGGATTGTTACTCACAGAAAAACTCATTAACAAGATGATACGGGCGGGATGCGAGAGCCTGGGTGTCAGCATAGACAGTTTGAATTCTGTTATACATGATAGGTTACGCGGCGTTAAAGGGGCATTAGAAAAGTCGAAAAAAGCTCTTATTTTGGCTGCTGAGAATAACATCCGGACCAGCATCAGGGTAGTAGTGACTCCTGAGAACCTTCCCGAACTACATGAAATTTTTCACTGGTCTGTGGATCGCAATATCAACGAGATGATTCTTCTTCCAGAGTTCCCCGTAGGAAGGGGCAGTCTTGTAGAAAATGATATAAAATCTAGAGATCTCAAAGCAAAACAAGTATTTACCGAGGGTCTAGAAATATTGAGGAGAGAGGGCCAGGAAATAAATATAGACGTACCCCAAACCTATGCTTATGGGCATGTGGGGATAGAGTTGAATCGATCTTTTAAAGAATTTCATGAAGCCTCTGCTATTGGATTTGAGAAATGTTCCGGCTGTGTTGTGGGCAAATTTGCTATTAGTGTGCAGGCCGATGGTACCGTGTACCCATGTCCATTTCTGCAAATTCCTATAGGGAACCTTACAAAAGAATCTATAAAAAACATCTGGCAGGAATCTCCTCTCCTCAATAAGGTGAGAAATCTCAAACTTCAGGGTTTTTGCAAACGCTGCCGTTTTAGAGTCGAATGTGGAGGAGGGTGCAGAGCTCGTGCCTACATACATGGAGGCTCAATCGAAGCGCCAGATGTAACTTGTCGTTACAGGATAGCAGCAGAAAAAAAGAGGAGATGAAAATGGATTACGAAGGTATCATTGCAAAGCTGGAGGATATGACAAATATTGCCCAGAAAGACCAAAAGATCGGCAGTAAAGTTGCAAGTTGGGACCTGACCATAATGTATATTTTCAAATGTGATGATCAGGTGCGATACTATGTGATGAAAATGGATCACGGAAACCTCAAAACTTTTAGAGAAGCATGGCCTGAGGAAAAATGCGATGCCGTTATAGAGACCACACCTATTGCGTTAGATGAGATACTGGAGGGTACTCTCGGCGGAAGGGAAGCTTTTCTCAGTGGCATTCTGCGATTCAGGAAAACTCCAGGTCTCCGTGTTCTGATTAGACTGCGAAGCATGTTCAATCGATACAAGAAGTTACAGATGGAGGAATCGAGGTGACCATTTCACTGCTCATTTCAGGATTAGTACTGAGCATTTTAATTGGGGTACTTATGGGATTGATTGGTGGAGGTGGAGGAGCGATCTTTGTAATACTTCTCACGTTTACCTTTGGTTCCCCTGTACACGAAGCGGTGGGCACTGCTCTGGCACTGTCCTTTTTTACTACATTGAGTGCCACCTACAGCCACTTCAAGGAAAAGAACATTGTTCCACATCTTGTGATGGTACTGGCAGGCACAGGTGTGTGCGGAGCAATAATAGGAGCTATTGTTTGTGTACATATGCATGAGATTGTCCTCAAAGGAATGGTCATTGTTGCTTTTATCGTCATTGGTGGATTATCACTTTATAAAACTGCAGCACAAAAAGAACATAGAGAAAAGAAGAGCACTTCCCGTCGCACATTAACAGGATTTCTGGGCATGGGCACTGGGCTGGTTTCAGGAGCACTGGGCATAAGCGGGACAGTGCCTCTTGCAACATCTCTCCTTGTACTGACTGATATCAGTCCAATCCAGGCTATTGGATCTTCCGTAGCCACTGTAACCTTTGTAAGTCTGATAGGTGCATTGGTTCATTCTTCTCAAGGAGCGATCAATGTTATGTTCCTCGCTCTGATCGGGTTCGGAACTTCTATCGGTGCTTTTCTTGGAGTCAGACTGTTGACTAAAATTAATCGAAGAATCCTGGCCATAGCAGTAGGTATAGGGACTATCGGACTAGCGATCTCAATGGCACTGGAGCAATTGGGGGTAATCTGATGTCACAGATATTTAAAAGAATCTTTTTTGTGACTTTTGCTCTAATGGTAGGTATTCTCTGTAGTACCATCTTGCTATCATTGAAACTGGGAACGACGCTGGAGAGAGGGAATGTAATTATCCCCAGTATGGTGGAGGTTTTGTATCTGGTACTTTTTGCCGTATGCTGTGCTTCCCATGTAGGACAGCGGATAGGCTTGAGGAAGACTCTTTTATCTTTAGGAGCAATTGCTATGGTGGCTTTTACCACTGAATACGTGGGAGTTACTACAGGGAAAATTTTCGGTTACTACGTATATTCAGACAGACTTCAGCCTCAAATTCTTGGAATCCCCATAGCTATTGCACTGGGATGGTTCGGAATTTCATGTGTTGGAGTAGAATCTTTCTCGTATTTTTTGAGACGTATTCCTAGAAAAGTGGGTTACGTCATAGTTTCAGCAATGGGGGGTTTATTGGCGGTTTCCTGGGATCTTGTTGGTGATCCTGTGAATGTGGCCGCAGAAAATTGGGAATGGCTTACAGAGGGATGGTATTTTGGAATTCCACTACAGAATTTTCTAGGTTGGTGGATTCTTGGCTTTATAACATGTTTAATCCTGATTTATCTGACATTTGATGAGGAATCGTTGAAATCGGATGCACATCCTCACTATTATGTAGCGCTGGTATACGCTGTTCTTATTCTTCAGGAGATTGTTCGGGCGATAATGTATGGAATCCCCTCACTGGGAATCTTTGTTGTAGTTGCCTTCATTCCTTATGTTATGTTGAAGGCTCTCTCTTGAATATTTCCATACATTCTTTTTGCAGTACCTTCTCTCGTGTAGCCAATGCTGAAACTAAAAGTTTCCACAGTATCCTGACAACTTTCTTTTGTTTCTCTCTCCTCGCAGATCCCATTACCACAGATAGATTGATAAGGAGGAGCTTGACCACCACAAGATTCCTCAAAGGTGAGCAGGTAAAGGGTTGAAGGTAAATGTGGGCTTCCTCTTTCTTCTCGACTGACATGACCAAAAACAACACTTTTACCGTCAGGGCTCCATGTTATTTCTGTTATCTGTCTTGCAATTGGATCGTATTCACTATGATTCGGAGCGGTAAAATATGTTAATCTTACTTTGTTGCCGTCTGCATTCATGATCCATAATTCCTCGCCATCATCAGGATCTCCTGCGGCAGTGTTCCAAATGATTTTCTTACCGTCTGGTGAGAACTTGGGATTTTCATCGTGGACAAAGGGAGTTTCAGTCAAACGTTTCAGAAAACTCTATTAAGATCACTGATATAGATGTCCCCCCAAATACCTCTACTCCTATTTTCCGCCAAGTTAGCATAACTGTAAACAAAACCATCATCATTGGGCATAAAACCTGTTCCTTCAATTAAAGTAAAACCCTCAGGAGGATCTATATGTCTAATATTGGATATCTCTGGCTCCCGATTTTCAAAGGAAATGTCAGCCAATTTTATTCTCAAAGCAGCTGCTTCTTCACCTTTTCTAAATGTTTTGTTTGCTTCTCCCCAATAAGATCCTGGATGACCTATCGTTCCTGAAGGATCGCCTGGCAGTTTAAGATCTCCCGGTTTGCCTTCAGGATACTGCTCCATGGAGAACTCTTCATTCCAGTAGAGTGTTTTACCGTCATGTGAAAAACTTGGTCTGATAACTCCCCAGTTATCGGGATAATCTGTTATCTGCCAGAACTTGCTTCCATCACTTGTCATTATCCAGACATTATGATTGCGACCAAGACCAGGTCTAGTTGAAGTTCCTATCCCCTTTCTCGGATATTCCGCGGTCTCAGCGGTAAATACAATATATTCGCCGCTTGATGCCAATAAGGCTGCCCTCTCCATCTCGTGTTTAAAAGAGCTGCTTTATTGCAGGTTAAGCACTTAACATCACTTCCGTTAGATTTCACGGTGTATATATAGTAGTCAATCCCGTGGGGATCATTTGGGTTAGTTCCTTCCATAGTAAAAGCTTTTATAGTCCCAGACCTAACAAACTATACTTTCAATTTCATCTAAGAATATATCCATCCAATGTTTAGCAAATGATACAGATTTAGAGAAATGTATGAATAAATTCCTGATCAGCTCTTTGAAGTGTTCTTTTGATTCGATGAAAATGGGTGAGATCGCACGTTTTATACTCTTTCAAATGAATTCTATGGGATTTAGATCTGGAGAATATGGAGGTAAAAACACAAGAGTGATATTCAATTCTGAAGCCCTTTCTCTCGTTTTATTTGCCCAGTGAGATCTAAAGTTATCAAGAATTATAATGATGTGTTTATTTGGATTTTGAATCCTTACAAGCTCCAAAAAATCACACACGTCTTCTTTTTTCGAATGTTCTTTAAAATCAATGACACTATGTCCATTGATAGCATAAAATCCAATTACATCTGTTGTGTTCTTTCTAACTACTGGCTTTGTGAATGACCAGAGTCTTTGACTGTTTGCCGTAGTTTGCGGAGAGGATTCGTCTAAGAATCCTATTATTACGTTGTTTTTGTTCTTGAGTGCATCATCTAAGTTTTTTTTAAAAGTTCTTCCGCATTATCTGGTCGATGGTAATCATGGGGGTATGGCTTACCGTATTTCATACCAAACTTTCTCAATATAATCCTTACCTGCTTCAATGAATATTTCACGTCAAATTTCTCATTGATCAAATTTCTGACTTCGTTTGTATTCCAATCATCCCTTTCTTTCAGCAACAGCTTCAATTCATTTTTTTTGTTCCTCCGTTAGTTTGAAGGTCTACCTCCACTGTATCTTGGAATTAGACCTACATATCCATCTTTATTCCATCTCCGTTGCCAAGTATATCCTATCATCTTAGTGACTCCTACTTTTCTTGAAGCCACTTCAACAGAATCACCTGAATATCTATATCTCACAAAGTAAAGCCTTTTCAGAACTTTCACATTTTTTTCAAGAGATTTTATTCTCTTGTTAAGTTTGTCCATGGTCATCTTCTTCTCAATGGGATACATTTCTGTTTTAACCATGTATCCATAATGATTTATAAGTATAAAAAGTTTTGTTTTATCATATAATTAAATAAATTTAGATAAATTTAAAGATTTCCTCCAAAAGAGAACCAAACTTTTTTTAAGTACCATAACAATGTACTCTCATGATAGATATGAAAGGAAAAAACCTGGTGAGTGTTCACGATCTGAGCAGAGAGGAAGTAG
>Ga0190349_1000457_pt1 | contig 12266 bp, 10 predicted proteins | sample 48721378_MG_FD_179798 | JGI IMG/M metagenome (GOLD analysis project Ga0190349, IMG submission 179798) | Hydrothermal vent microbial mat bacterial communities from Southern Trench, Guaymas Basin, Mexico - 4872-13-7-8_MG | ecosystem: Environmental > Aquatic > Marine > Hydrothermal vents >...
GATGGCGCCCTGAAGTCCCTTGACGATCAGATCGGCGGCTTCATTCCAGCCCAGATGTTCGAACATGAGCACACCGGACAAGATTACGGATCCGGGATTGACCTTGTCTAAGTTGGCGTACTTCGGCGCCGTGCCGTGCGTGGCTTCGAAGATAGCGTGGCCGCTGTCGTAGTTTATGTTGCCACCCGGAGCGATGCCGATGCCGCCCACCTGCGCGGCCAGGGCGTCCGAGACGTAATCACCGTTCAGGTTCATCGTGGCGATCACGTCGAATTCCTTGGCCCGGGTTAGTACCTGCTGCAGGGTGATGTCGGCGATGGCATCCTTGATCATCAATTTCGACTTCCATTTGCCGTTACCATGTGTATTCCACAGTTTTAGGGCTTCTTCCACCTCGGCGTCCACCACCTTCTGTTTATCGGGGACCAGCAGGTCGTAACCGGGCTCGATCATGCGGGCGTTATCCGGTACTGACAGCTCTGGATTGGCTTCCTTGTTGCCCAGGATCCAGCTCTCTCGCAAAGTGACCGTCTCGTTGCGGAATTCATTTCTGGCGACTTTATAGCCCCAATCGCGGAAGGCGCCTTCGGTGAACTTCATGATATTGCCCTTGTGCACGAAGGTTACACTGTCGCGATTATGAGATAAGGCGTATTTAATGGCCGCACGCACCAGGCGACTGGTGCCTTCTTCTGAAACCGGCTTGATGCCGATCCCGGAACTTTCGGGGAAGCGGATTTTCTTAACGCCCATCTCCTTCTGAAGGAATTCGATCACTTTTTTGACCTCAGGAGTCCCCGCCTGCCACTCCACTCCAGCGTAGATGTCCTCGGTGTTCTCTCGGAAGATGACCATGTCCACGTCTTCGGGCTTCCTCACCGGGCTGGGGACGCCTTTAAAATAGCGCACCGGTCGCAGGCAGACGTAGAGATCCAGAGTCTGGCGCAGGGCGACGTTCAGCGAACGGATACCGCCGCCAATCGGGGTGGTCAAAGGACCCTTGATGCCCACAAGGAATTCCCTGTAGGCGTTGACGGTATCATCCGGAAGCCAGGTGTTGACCGCTTTAAAAGCCTTCTCACCGGCTAAGACCTCGAACCAGGCGATCTTGCGCTGACCCCCATAGGCCTTCTGGACGGCGGCATCGAAGACCCGCTGCGAGGCCCGCCAGATGTCCGGACCGGTACCGTCCCCTTCGATGAAGGGGATGATGGGATTATCGGGCACCTCTAATTTGTCGGCGCCCATGGTGATAGGCTTGCCTTCTTTTGGGTAGCTCAAATGTTCGAACTTAATCATTTTTCCTCCGCGGAATGGGAATTCCGGTTATATTTGATTGAACTTATTGTATTTATTGGAATATCTCTTGAATCTTTTTCTTCAATACGGGAATATCATTCACAGCCGTATCCCAAACTGCATCTATATCTACACCGAAATAGTCGTGTATTAATTTATCTCTCATCCCTGCCATTTTCTTCCAGGGTACTTCAGGAAAATTCACTTTAAGTTCATCAGGAATTCTCTTCGTGGCCTCTCCGGTGATCTCGAATTCCCTGATAACTGCATCTTGAATCATCCTGTTTATGGCGAATTTTTTGTGGTCTGTATTCCGGATATATTCTTCGACAAGATTGATGGCATCCAATATATGCCGCAAATATATTTGTGGATCTTTCATCCGTAAATAACCTTTGCTTCTTTTTTAATCCTATCAATCAAATAGGGGCTGATTGATTTGTCGGTCAACAGATCGACTTTCAGATCAAGTGCTTCAGACAATTCCATTTCGATACCAATGATGTCAAAAAGGCTTTTTCTGCCCGAGAACTCCACCAGAACGTCAAGATCACTTTCAGTGTTTGCAATCCCCTTGGCATAAGAACCGAAAATGGAAATTTTCTTAATTCCGTGTTTTTTGAGGATGGAAACGAGTTTTTTAAGTTTTTTATTTACCTCTTTTTCATCGGTCTTCATGATGCCATTCTTTTTAAAGTGTCAATTGTTCGCTACGCCAAGTCACATCCCCTCAAGTGGACAGGAGCTGACGAAACAGGAAAATTATTGTTCTTGGGGTCAACTCTCCGCGGTTGACCGCGTGAATACCCGGCTGTCGGGTGCACGGCGGAAGCCGCCCCTTACGGGGGAGACCCGACAGCACTAGCATGCGCCAGCGCGCCTCCCTCCTTGACGATTCCCGTGCTGTCGGAGCCCTGAAAGCATAAAAATCTATTGTGATGCCGCTCTTTCATACTCCTCTAATAGATTCGCAATTAATTCTTTAACCGAGACGATCTTATCTATTCTATAAGCGTTAGCTCCTGCAAAAGCGAATCCCTCCTCAAAGCTACCTATCTTGGCTTTAGTCAGTGCGATGTTTATGCAGTACGGCACTTCCCTGAAATCGCAGGTTTTCAGGCACTTCCAGGGGCATTTAAAAGGCTTTTTAATTCCTGCGGCGACGTCACTTAGAAATTCATTCTGAATCGCTCTTCCCGGCAATCCAACGGGGCTGTCAATTATCATTAAATCTTCTTTTTTGCATTTTACATAGGCTTCTTTGAATTTTGCATCGGCATCGCACTCGTAGGTGGCGACAAATCGGGTGGCCATCTGTACGCCCTGCGCTCCCAATTGCATAAATTTGTAAATATCCGCTCCGGTGTATATCCCTCCTGCGGCAATGATGGGAATATTCTTATTAAATTGCCGCTCAAAAGTTTTAATTACCGCAATAACCTCAGGGAGTATCATCTCTAACCTATAATCAGGATTACTTATCTGCTCCCTTTTGAAACCGAGATGTCCTCCTGCCAAAGGGCCTTCAACAACTACCGCATCGGGGACTTGATTATAGCGCTTTACCCAATATTGAAAGATCAGGTTAGCAGCTCTTGCTGAAGATACAATAGGAACAACTTTTATGGCGACTTTTCGCAACCTATTCAACGGCAACGTTTTCGGTTTCTTTAGCGGAAGCCCGGCACCAAGAAAAACCAGATCGGCACCCTCTTCTACTGCCACCTGTGAAAGTTCATCAAAATCTGAGAGGGCGACCATTATATTGACTCCAATAATCCCATTGGTCATTTCCCTGGCTTTTCTTATTTCTTTTCTCAGGGCTCTTTTGTTGGCTTCCTTGAAATTCGTGGTAAAGTCGGGTTCAAGCATACCGATGCCCGCGGCGCCAATAACTCCAATGCCACCCTCGTTCGCCACCGCGGAAGCCAATCCTGATAGAGAAATGCCAACGCTCATTCCGCCTTGAACGATGGGTATTTTAGCCTCAAGTTCGCCGATTCTTAATTTGGGGATCTTCTCTGGATTCAAAACCTATCTACCTCCATTGACATAAATTTATTCCCCGTGCAGTCGGGTCTCCCCCGTTCCTGTTGCGTCAGGTCCTGGCTTTAGCCGAGACCTGACGCAGCTAATAGTGATCTTTGCATCCATGTCTTATCCCGCAAACGTTTATCAGACAAGAATGTCTGACCTCCCCACTGTATCGGGGTCAGGGACGACCCCGATTACGGAGTTACTGATTCGCCTTCGCGAATGCCAGCGCGCCACCCGCCTTGATGATGGCGATCTCCCGCTCGTTCAGCGGGTGCTGAGTGGGAATCTGGATGTTCTTGCTGGCGTTCTTTACGGTTAACTTGCCGGAAGATAAATCCGCCACCGGAATTTCCAGGTTATCTCCCTGTTCGATCTTATCATAATCCGCCTCGTTCTCGAAGGTCAGCGGCAGGATGCCGAAGTTGATCAGGTTGGCTAAGTGAATGCGGGCGAAGGATTTGACCAATACCGCCTTCAAGCCTAAGTACATGGGCGCCAGCGCGGCGTGCTCCCGGGATGATCCCTGGCCGTAGTTGTGACCGCCCACCACGAAACCGCCTCCGGCTTCCTTTGCTCTGGAAGCGAAGTTTGGATCAACGACCTCGAAAACGTGCTCGGAAATCGCCGGGATGTTGGATCGCAGCGGCAGGATCTTGGCGCCCGCCGGCATGATGTGATCGGTGGTGATGTTATCTTCCACCTTTAATAATACGGTTCCCTTAAGGACGTCAGGCATTGGGTCTCTCATGGGTAGCGGCTTGATGTTGGGCCCGCGAATGATCTCAATTTTTTCGGGTTCGTCGGACGGCGGGATGATCATAGCATCATCCACCCGGAATTTCTCGGGCATAGCGATATCAACGTAGGGAATGCCCAAATCGCGAGGATCGGTTATTTCGCCTGTTAAGGCGCAGGCTACCGCCGTTTCCGGCGAAGCCAGGTAGGCCTTGGCGCTCTTGGTCCCGGTTCGGCCCAGGAAATTGCGGTTGAACGTTCTCACGGTGACCCCTTCGGTCGGCGGCGAGAAGCCCATGCCGATGCAAGCGCCACAGGAGCTCTCCAGAATGCGCACTCCCGCCTCGACGATGGGAATCAAGGCGCCGTTATGCAGGATCTCGTCGAAAACCTGCTTGCTGCCGGGAGATAGCCCCGCCGACAATCCGGGGTGAATGTGCTTCCCTTTGAGCATGTGCGCCATGATGGTCAGGTCGCGATAGCTGCTGTTGGTGCAGCTACCGAAGGCGACCTGATCCACCTTCAGTCCGGCGATGTCTTTCACCTTGACGACGTTATCCGGCATGTGGGGTTGTGCCACCATCGGTTCCAGTTTATCCAGCTCGATGACCATCTCCTCGTCATAAGTACAACCCGGATCGGCGGCCAGTTCCTGCCAGACCGACTCGCGCTCCTGGGCGCGCAGGTATGCCCGGGTCTTTTCATCTGAAGGGAATACGCTGGTGGTAGCCCCCAGTTCAGCGCCCATATTGGTGATAGTGGCCCGGTCGGGCACATCCAAAGTAGCGACGCCCTCCCCGTAGTATTCCATGATCTTGCCCACACCTCCCTTGACGGTAAGACGGCGCAGGACTTCCAGGATGACGTCCTTACCGGTGACGAAGGGCTGGAGTTTGCCTGTCAGCCGGATGCCGACAATTTTGGGCATGCGCAAGTTGAAGGGCTGCCCTCCCATGGCCAGCGCCACGTCCAGGCCGCCTGCACCGATGGCGATCATGCCGATGCCGCCTCCGGTGGGGGTGTGGCTGTCCGAGCCTAACAGGGTCTTCCCCGGTGCTCCGAAGCGTTCTAAATGCACCTGATGGCAGATGCCGTTGCCCGGGCGGGAGAAGTAGATGCCGTATTTCGCTGCGATGCTCTGCAGAAAGCGGTGGTCGTCGGCGTTCTCAAAGCCCGACTGCAGCATGTTATGATCCACGTAGGATACGGATAATTCCGTTTTCACGCGGGGAATGCCCAGTGCTTCGAACTGCAGGTAGGCCATGGTGCCGGTGGCGTCCTGGGTCAGAGTCTGATCTATGCGAATGGCGATCGGCGATCCGGGCGTCAAATCACCTGAGACCAGGTGTTCCCGGATGATCTTCTGAGCGAGGTTTAAGTTCATTTTTAACACTACCTTCGATTTAATTAAGGGATGGATAAAAGGTAAGAACTTTTCGGCTAAAATGCAACTTAAAAGGCAATTTTCGCGCTAAAACGAATGGATTTCAACCGATCAGTTTTGAGCAGTCAAAACCCAAATAGTCCATGTTACAGGGAATTGGATTGACAGATGAACGGGGGGACTAATGCTATCAGAACTCAGGTTTCCCGCCGATGGACGCTGCCGGGGCATACATGTGGATATCCGATTCGTTGATCAGGTAACCCCACTTGCGGAATATATTTAAGCAACGATCGGATTTGAGATAGGTCATGAGTTTGGCGGCGGCGGCCGAATCAGCCGGGGAGGCGGCGCGCACCGCGGTAATAGCGGCCACGCGGGGAATTTCGTTGGGAACGAGCAGAACGACGTCGAAACTTTCCGGATTCCAGTTCGTGGACATGGTCCAGGCCACACCCACGTCTATTTCGCATTTCGAGACGCGCTCGGTCAAATCGAGTGCGGAGGGGCCCGTTAAAATTAGACGGTGGTTGATTGACTCGTAGATGTTGTTTTCCTTCAACATCTCGATGGTGAAGGCCCCCAATACGTCACTTTGGGGATCGGCAATACCGATTCGGAGCTTCGAGTTTTTCATCTCAGCCAAACTGGTGATCATCAGATTGCGGTTAAAGCGGGGGACGATCAAACCGGGAACGGCGTAGGCCAGATGAACCTCACCGACCGAATCAACCAGATTGAGCTCTCTGGCGGGCTCCAAATAATGATCGTTGGCAAAAATGTAGACGTCCACGCTATCCGCCGGTGGATCGCTGATGACGGAAGCAGAAGGAGCGAATTGGAATTTAATCTTCATACTGGAGACGTAGAGGTAATTCTGGGCTACCTCCATCAGCGTAGGTTTTAATGTAGTGTCAGCCCTGACGATGACCTCGTTGTTGGATTTGGTCGTCCTCGAACTTTCTCCCTGATTGCACGACCAGACCAGTAGCGTGGTCAAGCACAGCACGATCAAAGTGAAATATCTCTTATCGCCAACGGATCTCATTTGTCTACTACCTTTTGTCTGCATTTATTCCACTTTTGCGTTGACGTCGCCAAATTCTTGAGTTAATGGGATAATATACAAAAGTTAAAATAAAAGATAAAGGAAAAATTGCGATAATTCAGAGGGAAATTTTACGACGATCGGGTCAATTGGGATTCTGACAGAAACAAAAAACCCCCGGACCTAGGATCAGGTCCGGGGGTAGTTAGGCAAGTTTAGGGGATATTGTAGGTTAATGATGCCTGGTAGGCCATCATAGTGGCATTACCTGATACGAAGTAGGGACCGTTCAGAGCAAAAGCGGGATCCATCCAAACGTCAATGTCCAGGTTACCGAAGTGCAGACCGGAGCCAATGTAGAGGGATGTTTCAGCCCAACCGGATTTGTAATTAAGCGGTTCTTCGTCTTCATACCAATCTTCTGTTGATTCTGACATCCAGTACTTGACGGCGCCGAAACGAACATCCCACCAATCGGTGACGTTGCCTTCCAGACCACCTTTAAAATATGGCAGGTTCATGTTTGTCTTGGTGCTCTCATCACCATCTTCGGGTTCAACCTTGGCAGTTTGATACTTGATACCGAAGTCAAACAGCAATAGAACCATGTCAGCGGGCATGATATTAACACCCCAACCAAGATCTAATTCCATCATGTTATACTTGAAGGAGTCTTTCACGCCGAACATGTCATAGGTGAATCCGAGGTGGGGCACGAACATGACTTCATCGTTGAATTCGTACCAGTAACGGCCGCCCACCATTAAGCCCATGTTGGATTCAGGTTCGTTGACATCTTCGCCGTCAGAACCAACGTTGGTCCATGTTGGTCCATAGAGGAGTCCGGCGGCAACATCCAATTTCTCTTCCATCGTTGTCAAACCAAGCTGAACGCCTAGCGCCATGTTCTTTTCCTCTGTGTCGTCACCTTCCGCTTCTGAAACGAAGGAGTCAGAGTAAAGTGATAAGGCGAAGCCGAAGTAAGTCTCGCCAAATGGGCGCCCGTAGATTAGGTCAAGTTTGTTGTCGATCATACCATTGCCAGGGTTCATTCCCATGCATGGGTCGGGCTGATATTCGGAAAGATCTAAACCATACTGATCAAAGTAAAGCCCAACCACACCTTTGTCTTCGCCAAAATCATAGTGAGCGCCGAAACGCCAGAATTCCGCGCCCACATACATCTCCTCGGAGCCGCATACCTCAGCAACCACTATGTTACGGTAGAAGTTGATTGTGGATGGGTAGAGGAAGACATTGGCGTTATCCTTGACAATGTTGTTGGCCTTCCCCAGGGTCATCACCCGGGTTTCAGTTGCCCAACCCGCCAGCGAGAAGATTAAAACTAAAGTCAGGGTGCTCAGTAAGAGCTTTTTCATGAGAACCTCCTATTTTGAAATTGTCCGATATTTGTGCGCTTTCTTTCCTGATTTTTAATTTGTGAATTTAAGATCTGTTAGCCTGGTTTGAATCCTTCCTGAAACGTGAATAGGACCTGCCATTTTGAAGTTGATTATACGAATTGAATCGAAGATGAGTTGCTCGCGATAATAAGAGATTAATCCCGTAGTTTAAAAATTTTGCTAAATATATCAAAGAAAAAGATTTTTGTCAAGCTATAATATGAAAATTTTAATAGCAGCACAATAAGAAGTTACATGTGTTCAAAAGAGGTTTTTTCAGTTTTTTCCCCTTTTGGGTGATGAAATTTATTCTTGAGAGTGTTGCGAAACGTCGTGCAGCTTGTAAGCAAAAAGAGTGAGAGACCGACATGAGAGCATCGTCGATCCCTCGAATATAGAGAAGCCCGATTGACAGAGAAACCAGTGTTTTTGCACTAAACCCCCGGATGCACGGTTTGCTTCTGATACCTGAAATCAACCGTCCCCTTTCAAAATCTGGCAAAATATAGCAAAGATGAAAATTATTGTCAAGCTAAAATACAACTATTTATCACATCTTACGATGATGTCTTGATCCAGCTATGCAAGGCGAAGCGAAACGATTCCAGATAATATTTTGCTTGGAATGCGGACAAATTTTTTTTATATTTATATGTTGAGAATCATCCCGCAGTACAAAGCCCGGGGAAATCGGTTTCCCACCTTAATAAGCCTAATCGCTGGGTGAAGAAGGAGGCATCGCCCGCATGTCAGGTCATTCCAAATGGGCGACCATCCGTCGCAAAAAAGAGAAAACGGATGCCGCCCGGGGGAAGATATTTACCAAACTGATCAAGGAAATCAGCGTGGCCGCTCGCACCGGTGGGGGGGACGAGACCGGCAATCCACGTCTCAGGACGGCGGTATTAGCCGCCAAAGCCGCCAACATGCCCGCCGCCAACATTGAACGTGCTATCAAGAAGGGCACCGGTGAACTACCCGGCACCGTTTATGAAGAGGTGGTCTACGAAGGCTACGGCCCGGGTGGTGCGGCACTCCTGATCAACACCGTTACTGACAACCGCAATCGCACCGTCAGCGAAATTCGCCACCTTCTGAGCAAGCGGGGCGGATCAATGGGGGAAACCGGTTCGGTCAACTGGATGTTCGAGCGTCGCGGTTACGTGACGATTTCGGCACAAGTCACCACGGAGGACGACCTTCTGGAACTCCTGCTGGAGCGGGAAGTACACGACATCCGCCTCGAAGACGACGTCTTCGAGATCATCTGTGATCCGGAGGATCTGGAGACTATTAAAAAGATATTGGGAGATGCCCAACTTGAGCCGATTTCAGCTGAGATCAGCATGATCCCGCAGTCCACGGTGAAGGTGGAGGGACAGCAGGCCGTTTCACTTCTGCAATTAATGGAAGACCTCGAGGATCACGACGACGTTCAAAACGTCTATTCCAACTTCGACATTGATGAAAGTATTATGAAAACGGCCGAGTAGATTATGCGTATCATCGGAGTTGATCCAGGATTGGGAAACACCGGTGTCGGCGTAATTGAAAAAAGGTCCGGAGCGGTCAACCCGGGCGCTGGCCTTAATTATATTTATTCCGAAGTTTTAAGAACCCCGAGGGGAACGCTTTCTCAGCGCCTCCTTTACTTGCACGAACACCTCATGGCCATCGTGAAAGAGACCGGCGCGGAGGTCATGGCGGTCGAAGATCAATTTTTCGGCAAGAACGTGCAGACTGCCTTTAAAACCGGGCAGGCTCGAGGAGCCGCCTTGTTGGCTGCGGCGAGGTGCGAACTTCCGGTCATCCTCATCCCACCTGCTCGCGTAAAGATGGCCGTAGTCGGAAATGGGCGGGCCAGTAAAGAGCAGGTGCGGCACATGGTGGGTCAGATTCTAAATCTCAGTTCACTACCGAGTTCGTTGGACTGTTCAGATGCACTGGCCGTGGCGCTATGTCATGCCTTTTCGCCAGACATAGCCAATTTACCCGATAGAAATCTCTAAAACCAAGCGCTATAACAGGGAGAACCTTGTACGATTTCCTGCGGGGACGATTAGTTGAATCACTTCCGGGACGGGTTGTGCTGGACGTTGGGGGAATCGGTTTTGACGTTCTCACCCCGGATCATGCTCCGACAGGCCTTTCTTCAAAGGGTAATGAAGTTCTCCTCTGGACGCACCTCCAACTCAGGGAAGATCGCCTCTATATTTACGGTTTTGAGCGCCGTCAGGAGCGCGAGCTGTTCAGATTGTTAATCACCGTAAGTGGCGTGGGACCCCGGCTGGCCATTCAGATTCTGTCCAGCATTCAGCCTGAAGAGCTCGTTCGGGTCATGGCCGAAGAAGATTGGAAGCGATTGACACTCATCCCCGGAATCGGCCCCAAAACCGCACGGCGCCTCCTGATCCAGCTTAAGGAAAAGTTGACCGACGAAGAACTCCAATTTCTGCCTTCCAGCATGACGCCGAAAGACCCTGTGCTGGCACAGGCCTATAATGCGCTTCAAAATCTCGGATTTCCAACCGAATCCATCCGCATTGCGCTAAAAGACATATCCGCCACCGATGAATTGGAAGAAGTCATCAAGAAAGCATTAACCAAACTGGCCCCGTGAATAAAGAACGCGTCACCATCCCCGAAACTCTTAGCACGGATGCGGAATTAGACCGCTCGCTTAGGCCCACCTGCTTCGACGAGTTCATCGGCCAGAAAAGGCTTGTGGAAAACCTGCGCATTTTTATCCAGGCAGCGCGGGAACGGGGCGAAGCGCTGGATCACTGCCTGTTTTACGGCCCGCCGGGATTGGGGAAGACAACCCTGGCGTACGTCCTGGCTGATGAACTTGGAGTCAACATTCGCTGCACTTCCGGACCCGTCTTGGACCGCCCCGGCGATCTGGCGGGACTATTGACCAATCTACAACCCCGCGACATTCTCTTCATTGACGAGATTCACAGGCTGTCATCCAACGTAGAAGAATACCTCTACCCGGCTATGGAAGACTATCGTCTGGATATCGTTATTGATCAGGGCCCCGCCGCCCGGACGCTTCGGCTTAATCTGCCCCCTTTCACGCTCATCGGCGCGACGACACGAGCGGGTTTGATCACTGCACCGCTGCGAGCGCGCTTCGGAGTAAGCGGGCGGCTGGATTATTACGATCCGGAAGATCTTTCCACCATCGTGAAGCGTTCGGCGAAGAAGTTGAAGGTCGCTCTGGAACCGGATGGGGCGGATGAAATCGCACGGCGTTCACGGGGAACTCCCAGAATTGTGAATCGGCTGCTGCGCCGCATCCGTGACGTTGCCCAGGTGCGAGGCGACGGGACCATCAACCGCAATATGGCTGACCAGGCGCTGAATCTTTTGGAAGTGGATCAGATGGGTCTGGACCAGATGGACAAGCGCATTCTGACCTCGGTGATGGATAAATACCGCGGAGGCCCGGTGGGATTGAAGACGCTGGCGATTACAGTCGGTGAGGACGCTCAGACAATTGAAGAGCTGTATGAACCTTATCTAATTCGACAAGGTCTGCTGGAAAGAACCGCGAAAGGACGCCGGGTGACGGTGTTCGCCTTCGAATACCTGGGTAGACCTGCGCCGATAGCGGACAGCGGGCAGCAGCGCATTCTATAGAATTTCAGTTATCGAAAAAATAGAAGCCGGATTTACAGACTGTTTGTTATTAATGCAAAGCCGTTATTTCTTGAAAATCAATAACATCCAATTGGTGTTGATCGATGCGGCTATCTGATTTCAAGTACAAGCTCAACGACGAGCTGATCGCGCAAGTTCCCATCCCCGTCCGCGATCAGTCCAACCTCTTAGTCCTGTCCCGGTCGAACGGGCGGATGTACGATTGCGTCTTTCGCGACATTGTGCAGTATTTCGAACCGGGTGATGCGTTGGTCATCAACGAAACGAAAGTCTTTCCAGCGCGGCTTTACGGTCAAAAGGATAAGACGGATGCCAAGATTGAGGTGTTCTTATTGAGGGAACTGACCGATTCTCTGTGGGAGGTTTTAGTTCGGCCGGCGCGCAAAGTTCGAACCGGTAATACGATCTGGTTTGCTGATGAAGTCTGCTGCGAAGTGGTTGATAACACCATCTCCGGGGGGCGTGTCGTCCGTTTTGTGTGCGATGGCAACTTCCGAGAAATGGTGGAGCGTTTCGGCGATTCACCACTGCCGCCTTATATCAAGCGTAAACCTACCGCGCTGGACAAGGAGCGGTATCAGACCGTCTATGCCAGGATTTCCGGAGCCGTAGCTGCGCCGACCGCGGGGCTGCACTTCACCGAGGATCTCCTCAACGCAATTCAGGCCAGAGGCGTGGAAATTATTCCTATCGT
>Ga0190349_1000460_pt1 | contig 12225 bp, 8 predicted proteins | sample 48721378_MG_FD_179798 | JGI IMG/M metagenome (GOLD analysis project Ga0190349, IMG submission 179798) | Hydrothermal vent microbial mat bacterial communities from Southern Trench, Guaymas Basin, Mexico - 4872-13-7-8_MG | ecosystem: Environmental > Aquatic > Marine > Hydrothermal vents > Microbial...
AATTGTGATTCATGTTTTTTAATAAATTTTTGTAATTCTTTTGTAACTTTGTTGAAGTTTGAAAAATTTTGAAGGGCTATGGTTTTCAAGATATCAATGATTGCATAATCAAGACTGTAAAATTCATCTTGCTGAATTTGTTTTTTATATTTATAGGAAAATTTTAAAAGGTCAAATAGAACAGGCAGAGCCTTAATTGTTTTTATTTCTTGGAGAGGATTCTTATCGTGTAAGTGTACATCAAATTTCTTAGTTCTCTTTATATAGTCAGCATAAAATTGGATGGCTTTTAAATTTTGCTCTTTAATGAGCAATTTAGCTGATTCTAAAGCAAAATCTTCATTTGCTGATGATAATGTTCGAATCAATTTTTCTTTACATTTTTTATTATTTTGAGACATAAGAATTTTAGCAACCTCAACAAATAATTTTAATTCATTAGTATTAAGTAATCTTTCTAAAAAGATTGTAGAGTTTGTAAGCTCTGCAATAGTTTCCAGTGCTAATAGTCTATTTTCTATTTCGTTTTTGGGGTCTTCTATTATTTGATATAATTGTTCCTTTGCTTCCTCTAGGTGGTGCTTTTTGCAAAAATTAATGTGATTTTTTAATACTTGGTCAACCTTGATTCCTTTGCTTAAATTTTCCAAAATCCTACGTTTTATTTTCTCTGGGGGGAGGCATTTCTCAAGATAGTCTATCCCAACAAATTCATTTTCTATCAAATCGAAAGATAACATATCGAGTAAAACATCTTCTGGATAGTTGAGGTCAAATTTCCTCAAGAAATACCATAACATTATTGCCAGAGGACATGTTGTTGCCCCTTTCTCTTTTGGTTTTAGCGCTTCTCTAAAATTAACTTTTTTGAGGTTTCTTAAGCAGAAATCTTTAATAAAATTCTTTTGTTCCTCAGATAACTCTAAGTCTGTTCCGCGATGAAGCAAATCAAAAATATGTGTAACTGTGAACCACTCATAATTCCACTTATTAATTTCCTCTTTTAAACAATTCAATGTCCATTTCTTACTTTTATCTTGGGTAAAAAGATTCTTAAGTTTCTTAACGACAAATTCATTGTATCTTTGCTTATCCCATCTTTTGAAGAAAATGTTTTCTATATCTTCATAACTCAGTTCTCTCTTGCATTCTCCATTGAAAATGTGCTCAATTTCTTTTAGGAATTCTTCTTTATTAAAAATTATTTGAATTTTTCTCTGGAGTTTCTCTTTTTGTTCTTTCTGATAATCCCTTGGTGGCGGAGGTAGAAATTTACCTGTTTTTTGATTAATTATACTTAGAAAGTGGTCAAAATCTTCTCTGTTCCGAGAAGATAAAAAGTTTATAAAAATCTGGATATTTTTATCTGACAATATCCCCTTAAAATATTCTTCGATTAGGAAATTTATACACTGCTCATCTGCTATAGAGGCCAAGAGAGAATAATTTTTTTCTATGCCTTCTTCATAGATTTCTTTAAAAAAGCGAAAGGTGGTTTGTGTACGTTGAAAGAATGTTTGAATTTTCGAAGTGAACACTTCCCTATAACTTTTATTCATAATTTTTGCTAACTCTTTTACATCATTATAAATAGAGCTATCGGCCTCGTATGCCTTAATCATGTTATCAATGATTTTGCCAATAGACCTTTCTATGTGGAATTTTTGAAGGCCTTCAGGATTTTTTATAAAATATTTAATAATCTTTCTAATACCGTCTATCGACTTAACTTTTTCTATTCCTTGCATAAGATTCCATCTCACATCCAATAAAACTGATTTCTCAGCGCGTTGAATACCACTTAACAAAATATCTACGTAGCGATCAGTAAGTGCACTTTGTTTAATGAGATAGTAAAAGCCAGATAATACTATCTCATCATCGGAATCTTTAAGATGCTTAAGACTTTCAATTGTCTTAGAATCAGCCATTCCAAGCCACGCTAAAGCATACAAGGATATATGCCGTACATTAGGATTTTCGGCTTCGTCTTTAGCGTATCCAATTAATAAGTTACGTAGCTGTTCATCTTCCAGCCCTTTCATTCTTCCCAAGATTTGGATGGCATTGTATCTATACAAAAAATGCTCTTTTGAACGTGCGAAATTCATTAAATAATCATATATTTTTCTGGTTTTAGCAAAATTAGCCATCTCGTCATTGTCGATTTTATCACTATCAAGCCATATCTTCCTCTTAGTGTATTTTTCAAAGATGCTTTTAAATAATTTTTCTCTTTTGCTTTCATCGACTCTGCTTACTTCGAATTTCAAAGTAAGTTCTGGTTCATTTTCTTTTAAGTATTTAAACAAGTCAGTTCTTCGTCTAAGTTGACACAAAAAAGCAACCGTGTTTATCCAGGAGGGATTAATCCTATTGATCCTCCTATATTTTAAATAATTAACCAAAGCCAAGGCGACCTTTTCTATCTTAATGCCAAGTGGTTTTATTTCAAAATATTTCAGAAGATCAATGCTTTTTTCTAACCACACTACCTTTCTTTCTACAACAAATGAAATAAAATCTAATACTGTATCCAGACTTTCATCAGCTATCATTTTTGCTGCCAAATATTCTTGAAAATTATTGTGTTGAAATTGGTAAACATCCCCATCTTTAAAAAATGATTTTTTAATCAATGAAAGTTCTAATATGATTTGCCTTTTTTTATCATCAGAGATAATTTGTTTGAATTCTCCAATAGATACAAAGTTCTTCTGAAGAGTTTCCATAATAAGAGCCATATACATTAAATCTTTTTCAATTTCTGAGGCTGGATAAGTTTGTTTTAGATTATGTTTATCCAGTTTATCTTCATCAGCTTTAAGGGAGAGTACTATAATCTTAGAAAAAATATCAATTTGGCTTTGAGGAATCTTTCTGTCTTTTTGGTATATTCTAACAAGATGATTAAGGAAAAATGGATTTTTTGCAAGATCAAAAAGAGAATATTTTTTTAATTCCTTTAAGAACCAATCGCTTTTATCATTAAGTAGCCGCTTAGTATATTTTTTAATATTATCTCGGCTAAAAGGTGAAAGGACAAAGATATTTTTAAAATCTTCAAATTGGCCTGAGTAAAAATTTGTTCTACAAGCAATGACAAACGTAGATTCATTATATTTTTCTATAAAATTTTTAATCTTTCTAGTTGCTATTTGTTTATCTATAACTTGATCAAATTCATCAAAAAGAAAAACAAGCTTCGACTTATCATAATTTAAGAGAGTTTCTGAATCTTCACCAATCTTACTTTTTACATAATCCTCTATGTCTTCATTAGTATATGTGTTCAATTCTATAAAAATAGGGATAAAATCAGGATTTCTTTCCTCAATCAATCTAGAAGTAACTATTTTTAATTCTGTGCTTTTTCCATAACCTGCATCACCAAGAAGTATTATTCTTCTTGTCCCTTTTATGATTAAACTGTAAAGATCATGAGGACTTTCTTTTAATAAGAGATATTTTTCAAATTCGTAATATTTTTCTTTTTCTAATAATTTTCTAGGAATATAACTACTAATCATTTTTTAATTTTTTCATTACTCTTTCAAAATATGGAAGATTGTATATGTTCATTATTTGCTCTTTTCGTTTCGCATCTATTGCCTTTACATATTCTCTTATAAGTTCAGAATTAATAGCCTCTAAAGTGAATCTAACCAATTCATTAATGGTTGAGTATTCCTTTACCCAATACCCCTTATCAAAATCTGTTATCCCTTTCAAAAATTCCTCTAAACGAGGTTCCCTATAACTCACATTTTTGCATATAAAAATGAAGATAGGAATTTGAACATTCCTTGCTTCATTATATTCTAGAGCTACTACAGATAATCCTTGTGGATTATCTTTCGGAATGTATCCATATCTACTCTTAAAAATCCCAATATAAATATGGCTTTTTCTGACTTCTTCTAAACATATTTCTCTTGGTGATTCTGTTCTAGCAACAAAAGCTTCTGCATAAACTGCCTCCCAAAATCGATTTTTATTAATGACTTTAGCAAGTGCCATCCTTTCTTCTTGTAGGTCTCTCATTGTGGAACTTATAAACACCCGTAGTTTATTCATAATTTAAGATAAAACAATTTTTGGTATCAATAACTATAATCAACCCACCCCGAAATGCCTTATGCAAAATTGATTCTCTAAGTCTTTCAATCTCCATTTCTGTCTCTTCTTGAAGTCTTTGCAGTGCCCGGGCTTTTTGTTGGATGCTTTACTATCAAGATAGGCTACGATGCGTTTAGTTTTATTTTGGCAATTTATAGGAGCTTAAACTCCTTTCTGCCTTCTCCACAAGGGCTTTAATAGACTCTTCTTTTTTCATACCTCTATTCCCTCTCTTCTCACATTCATCAACAACGGTGTTTCCCAAGTTTTAAAGACTTCATAAAGATAATAAAAACAAGTAATAACAATGTCATATTTGAGATTTAAATCTAAGCAGCTTGTTAAAAAACTCTGATGTATATTACCTTTACCCCACCTGTTTCCTAGTTTAGCACGCCGCTTCGCTTGCTGTCAAAGCTGCTTCGTTTCACTTCGCACCCTTTGGGCTTACGGCTTTGACAGCGCTGCACGGCGTGCTCTTGAAAAATCGAAGGTTGGTGAAAGTTAATCGTTATTTTACTACTTTAATATGGCAGATATGATTCCCAAAAACCATATTCTAAGATTGATTAATAATTCAGGACTTTCCCCAGAATTTTTAGAAGCTTTCCGAAAAGAAAGGTAAGGTGGGTTCTTTAAAACAGTAATAACTTTAAAAGAAAAAGCCCTAAAGAGTGAAGCGTTAAAAGTAAATCGTAAAGTGTAAAGCGTAAAGAGTAAAGTGTTAAAAAATAACACCTCACGCCTTACACCTCACACCTCACGCTTTACGCCTCACGCTTTACGCCTATGGATCAGACAGACCAGTTTAATGTCAAATGTGGAGACCAAACCCCTGATTTTGATTTTCTTATTGAACGCCAAAAATTCTTAATTCATCAATGTTTTTAAAGATTAATGGCTAAATTTTGGGGAATGTCCAAGCCTCAGATTCCTTGACTTAAAACAGTTTAGTTACTATAATGATTTTTCATATGATATGAGAGGGGGTGGGTTATGGATGGCAGGTGTGAAGGTACACCCAAATGAGCCTTTTGAAATCGCTCTTAAACGCTTTAAAAAGGAAGTTGAGCGGGAAGGGATTCTTTCGGAGCTAAAAAAACGGCAATTTTATGAAAAGCCTAGTGTCCGTCGGAAAAAAAAAGCCATGGCTGCACGGAAAAGGCTATTGAAACGGCTGAAACGCCTTGGCCTTTTGCAACAGAGAGGTTAGAAATGTCTCTATATGAGGAGATTAACGAACATCTAAAAGAGGCATTAAAATCCAAGAAAACAGATGCGTTGAATACCCTGAGAGGGTTAAAGGCTGTTATTAAAAATAAAGAAGTAGAATTAAGGCGAAAACTAGAAGACAATGAAATTATTCAGTTAATAGCCAAACAGATTAAGCAAAGAAAAGAGTCTATTTCTCAATTTCAAAGGGGAAAGAGGCCTGATTTGGTAGAGAAAGAGGAAAAAGAGTTAAAAGTATTGGAGCAATTTATGCCTCCTCCACTTTCAGAGGAGGAACTTGATATAATCTTACAGGAGATTATTACGGAGACAGAAGCTATAGGTCCTCAAGATATGGGTAAGGTGATGAAAATAGCTATGTCTCGTTTAAGCGGGCGAGCTGACGGTAAAATAATAAGCCAAAAAGTGAAGCAATTTCTCACAAATATTTAATGTAGTCAGCTTGTTGAAAAACCATATTATCTTTACCCAACTTGTTCCCTAGTTTAGCACGCTGCTCCGTTTCCGCACCCTTTGGGCTTACGGCTTTGACAGCGGTGTGCAGCGTACTCTTGAAAAATCGAAGGTTGGTGAGAAAGAAAAATATTTTATTCCTTTCAACCAACTCTACTTCTTAAAAAGCCGATTGCGGAGTGCCATCAAGACCAAGCCAGTGACTTTAAGTATCTTTTTGCTGTTTTATTTTTTCCGTTTCCTGCATAATGAATAATATTACACAAGTCTTCTAAGCAAAATGGCTTGGCAATAAAATCCAATGTCTTTTTCTTTAAGGCCTCTTTGGTAGCTTCACTAGTAGCAAATCCACTTATAATAATGACCTCGGTTTTTGGATTTTTTTGTTTTGCTGTCTCTAAGATTTGAATGCCATCTATCACTTCCATTTTTAAATCAGTCACTATAATATCAAAATCTACTTCTTTAAGTCTTTCCAGGGCTTATCTATAAATGTTTCCACCTCAAACCCCATTTTTTCTAAAGTTAGCTTCAATCTTTTGCATACAATGGGTTCATCATCTATAACGAGCACCCTTGTTTTATCCACTTTCAATTTTTCCTAGTGCCTTTGCCAATTATTAGACAAAAATTGGTCTACATAATAATCTATGGCCTGATCACTTTTAAGCATGACATCTAGCTGGCGAGTAAAACCAATTAAACGGCCAATCATTTCTAGCCTTTCTGCTACATCTTTTGAGCTAATTTCCCTAATTCTGGCTACTACTAAATCTCCTTTGGTATTTACTCTAAAATCACAAACTTCTAGAATTTTAGTTAATAGTTGAGCCCTTCTTGTTCTTCTGGTAATTTCGGTCACCCCTCCTGAAAAACGAAAGTAGATATAATTATCCACCATATTGTCACTCATATAGGCATCAACCATATTAAAATGATATCCTAATCTCAAACTCAGGTTGAGGTATTCTCTGGAAATTACAGCTAAATTAAGACCCAGATATTTTGGCGTAGAAGATGGGTTTTGAAAGCTGCTGGTTATATTTGACATATCGGCCTTAAAGGCTACCGCTACAGGCTCAATCTGCCACACCCCAGGGGCAGAAAGTCCTTTCCATAAGGCCTGCATGGGTAAGGCGGTTATTTCTTGAGGAGAAATGGTAGTCTTTTTTTGGGCCTCAGGGCTTAATCCTCCTCCCAAATCAATCAAAACTAAGTCAAGAGGAATCTTGGTTTTTAGTTTTTTAGCAGGGGCATTTTCCCAAATTGTCTTGTCCCTATGCAGCTCAATAATCTCAGCTACTGCCTTTTCATGAGCAAAGCGCAGAATATCATGAAAGGTATGACAACCTTCAGGATAAAAGTTGGGATCGTTGGGATCGGTAAGATTAAGCGGAGACACCCGAGATAAAATCTGTTTTAACAGCCGATATTCTCTGGTATCTTCAAAAGGACTCTCTTTGATAAGATAATAATCCAATATCTCTTTAACAATCCCTTCATAAACAATATTTTCTTCTGCATCAATTGTGATTTCCATACCATTTTTTAATACTTGCGTGGCAATTCTTGTATCCACTATAGCCGGCACCCTGAATTCTCTGGCTAAAGAAGCCATGTGTCCAGTAGGACTACCGATATCGGTTAAAATGGCAGCTACCTTATGCATAATACGTCCAAAGCGAGGGGATGCCCTTCGCGTCACCAAAACTCCTCCTTGCGGAAAGTTGACAATGTCTTCATCGGTTTCTACTACAAAGACCTTACCGGCAGCAATCCCTCGCTGGGCAATAACTCCATTTTTCTCTAAAAGAACCTGGTATTTATCTCTTAAGGCTGAAATTCCTACTGAAGTCTTACTGGGCTCAGTAATCCCTTGTAAGGGACGGATTTGAAGGATATATAATTTCCCTTTTTGGTCATAACTCCATTCAATATCTTGAGGTTTTTTAAAATAGCGTTCTAATTTAAGCGCCACTTCCACCAACTCTTTAATTTGTTCTTCGGTTAAGCAGGGATTGGCAGAGACCTCTGTTTCCATAGTTCCTCCTTCAGGACGAGCCAAAAGCATTTTCTTTTTAGAACTAATTTTTTGCTCTAAAATAGGGTAAGGAGGGTCTCGTGAAATCTTAAAACGGTCAAGGCTCACACTTCCTTCAACCACAGTTTTGCCCAATCCCCAATTGGCATTTATGAGCAGGGTGTTTGAAGAAGGATCTGTAGGGTCTATAGTATAAATTACGCCACTAACACTAGCTGCAATCATTTCCAGGCACAGAACGGCCATAGACAATTCTAGGGGAGAAAAACCTTTATGATAGGCATAGGTCATTGCCCTGGGAGTAAAAAGACTGGCCAAAACCCTTTTATAGGCATTAAAGGTTTCATCCTTAGGGACATTTAGTTCTGATTCAAATTGGCCAGCGAAACTATATTCGCTATCTTCCCCTACAGCACTGCTTCTTACAGCAAAGAGGACATTTTTATGCCCGGCGATCTTGTGTATGGCCTTTTCCATTTCTGCCTTGAGGTCCGGAGGCAACTCTGCCTTGATAAAAAGAGACCTAATTTCACTGGATATTCCTTCAGTATTTTTCTCTCCTTCTGCATCCCAAAGCTTCAAGAGTCTTTCAATCTTTTCATTCAGCTCATTATAATCCAAAAATCGCTTATAGGCAGTAATAGCGATGGCAAATCCATCTGGTGTAGAATAATTAAGCTTATTTCTAACTTCTCCCAAACGAGCCGCTTTGTTACCAACAACATCGGCAATGGCTTCGTTTAAGTCATTCATGAAGATCACAAGGTCTTCTATCAGGGTATAGCTCTTACCTTCTATTAATGCCCGCAATTGAGTATTGATATCCTCAAATCGATCATAGAGTTTGATATACTTGTTAGAAGAAATTATGTTCAGATTGTAAATTACTTTATAGATGGTATTTGCCAATTCGTTATAGGAGTTAATGATATATGTTTTATCAAAGATATAATCCCCACTCAGTTTTTCTCCCATATCAGCCACAATTTCTAACGCCCGATTGTTGTTATTAAGGAGTTCTCTAAAACGGGCAAAAATACTTCTGAAAGCAACCTCACCTGATATTCTAGGTGGTTCTTTGTGAAAGAATTTCTCTTTAATTCTTTTTAAAATACCCAACATTGAATTTCCAAAACTTGAGATTATACTTTCTTAATGTCCTCCTTTAAAACCAAAAACAAATTTATCACAAATCCGATAGTAATGGCTAGTGCCACTGCTAGAATACCATAAAGTAAAAAATGTTGAAAGGCTAATCTACAGCAGAAGGCAGGAAAGCCTACCAGCTTCATAGGAAAAAACGCAAATTATAGACCAATCATATTAGAAATGAATTATCTTAAATAAATCTTAAAAGAAACTTTTAAAAACTGTTTCAAAAATGTTTCATTCTTATTTTAGTGTTTTATATTGAAACAAACTATAATAAACTTTCTTTAATTTTCGCCATAAGGTAGTTCGGAAAAGTGTAATGTTCCTTTTTTTCGAGAAACCTGTCAAATAGAATAAAAGGATTGACTTTTTAATCTTTTTATTCTATAATGCGTTTCATTATTGAAACAAAGGAGGTGAGAAGATGAAACGTTTTTCCGTGGTGTGGGCTGTAATGTGTTGGTTATTCTATCCTGTAGTGCTTTTAGCAGGTGAAGGTGGTAAGGAACCTCTTCACCACATAGCAGATGTTAGCAAAGCCACGAATTTTTTCACTAGATGGCTGGCTCAGACTTACAACGAGCAGAGGCTTATTCACTCAATTGCTGGTATTGCGTTTATGACAGTCATGGGCGTTCTCCTTGCCTATCTTACGGAATGGCTTATGGGGCTTTTAGGCTATAAGGCTGAAAGGATGGAACATAAAGAATAAGGGGGAAACAAAATGGATTTCTTTCATATCTATCTACCAATTGCAGGAATGGAATTTAACATTCTTATTTTATTAGCAATAGGTTTTTGTCTAGGAGTTATGGGTGGATTTTTTGGTATGGGAGGCGGTTGGATTGTTACACCGGCTTTAAATATATTTGGTTTTAATATGGCTTTGGCTATCGGCACGGATTTACTTCACATTTATGGTAAGTCAATTGTGGCCGTAAAGAAGCATGCCAAATTGGGTAATGTGGACGTTGCTTTAGGTCTTCTTGTTTCCCTGGGTATGATGGTAGGCGTGGAACTAGGTGCTAGAATCGTTATGTTTTTAAGTGCTAAAGGCTTGGCTGGACCTATTATCAGATACATCTATATGGGTTTGTTGTGTTTTTTGGGTCTTTATATCCTCTATGATTATTTCTCTGCAACCAAAAAAAGGGAAGCAGTTAAAGTAGAAACCAAAACCACAAAAGCCGGTCTGGCAGCTAAAATTCAACATATAAATATTCCACCTATGATCTATCTCAAGGCAAGTGATGTAAAAGTTTCTTTTTGGGTATTGGCAATTATTGGTGTTTTAATTGGTATTATGGCTGGTTTCATGGGAGTAGGCGGTGGCTTTGCCCTGGTGCCTGCCTTTATTTACGTAGTAGGAGTGCCTACGGCTGTGGCGGTAGGTTCCAGTCTCCTTTGCTGTATTATTTCTGGCGCTTATGGTGGCTTTAGTTATTCTATGAAAGGGAGAGTGGAAGTTGTTGCCGCCATGATATTATTGTTAGGTGCCTGTATTGGAGCTCAAATTGGAGCCTCGGCTATAAAATATGTAAGGGGCTACGGAATTAGATTGCTTTATGGCATTATGCTTCTTTTAGCAGCATTTTCTGTATTTTTGCGCCAGATGGAAATGGCCAAAATTGCTGGGATAGTAGTTTTAGGAGCAGCATTGGCTATTTCAGGAATTATTACTTTGTTTTTGATTAAAGGTCTTATTACCGAAAGGGCCTAAACGAAAAGGAGGAAATAATGAAAATTTTAGTCCCTGTAGATGGCTCAAAATATGCCCTTAAGGCAGCCAAAGAAGCTGCTATGTTGGCTAAGGCCTTTGGGGCAAGCGTAATAATAGTTTCCGTAGCACCAGATATAGGGTCATGGGAATTAGGTTATGATGTTAAAGGAAAAATGGAAAAAGAGGCCCACAAAAGTGTTGAAGAAGCAAAGAATTTTGTAAAAGAACAAGGAATAGATGATGTAAAAGGTATTGTTTTGAGTGGTGTTCCTGTAGCAGAGGGCATATTAAAAACAGCACAAGATGAAAAAATAGATATTATCATCATGGGTAGTCATGGCCGGACAGGACTGACCAGGTTTATGTTAGGCAGTGTAGCGCAAAAGGTGGTAACTCATGCTACCTGCTCGGTATTGGTGGTAAAATCACCCTTAGGGTGAAAGGTTGTTTGTTCAAGTTAAGGTGGTGACGATCCGTCAGAGGGTGAATCGCGAGAGTGTTTGGTATATATTCTCTACTTGATGATTTTATGAAGCCTTATTAACTATTGTGGTGTAGATAAAATCACCCAAAACTTCATTTTTTTAGAAAAATACACCGATTTTTTAAATGATATTTTAGAAATTAGAAGATATGAGAAAAATTTTCTTTTATATTATGAGAACGAAAGCTACAAAAACATCCTGGATTATTTAGAAAGAACAAGGAGATTTTTAAAGAAAAACAAAGACCAAATTTGTCATTTTATAGGCGAAAAGGCATATAAAAATTAACTAAGGAGAAAGATGGCCTCTTTGGGGACTTTCACTATCATATTACCCATTAAAAAGGATGTCAAACAAGGCTGAAGTTGTTATCATAGACGGCGAAAAAATTGTTTGTAACCGTTTAAAAAGGATCTTTAGTAAAGAAGGCTATGAGGTTGTAGCCTTTTTGCGGGGGCAAGAAGCTTTAAAATACATTACCTTTAATCACCCTGCGATTGTACTATTAGACCTCAAATTGCCGGATATAGATGGTCTGGAAATCTTGGAAAAAATCAAGTCAATTTCACCTGAGACCGAAGTAATCATTATGACAGGTTATGCCTCTATAGAAACGGCCGTAGAAGCTATCAAAAAAGCTGCCTTTCATTATCTTACTAAGCCACTTAAACTAGAAGAATTGAAGTTGCTAGTCAAAAAGGCTGAAGAAAAGATTTCTCTTCAAGAAGAAAATCGTCGGCTCAAGGAGGCCATTGCCCGTTACACCTTTGTGGACCTGGTAGGAAAAAGTTTAAAAATGCAAAAGATATATAAGCTCATTATGAAGGTTTCTCAGGTAGATTGTAATGTGCTCATTCAAGGCGAGAGTGGAACGGGAAAGGAGCTTGTAGCCAGGGCTATCCATTATAACAGCCCTCGGAAGAACGGTCCATTTGTGCCATTTAATTGCGGTGCTTTTACTGAGGAATTAATTGCCAGTGAACTCTTTGGGTATGAGAAAGGGGCATTTACTGGTACCTATC
>Ga0190349_1000463_pt1 | contig 12191 bp, 7 predicted proteins | sample 48721378_MG_FD_179798 | JGI IMG/M metagenome (GOLD analysis project Ga0190349, IMG submission 179798) | Hydrothermal vent microbial mat bacterial communities from Southern Trench, Guaymas Basin, Mexico - 4872-13-7-8_MG | ecosystem: Environmental > Aquatic > Marine > Hydrothermal vents > Microbial...
GCATAATAATATTTATTTCCATTTATTACACCATAATCACTGAAACTGTTTTCATTACCATTATATACTACTACTCCTTCTCCTATACGATCACCTACTGAATAAAAGACTCCATCCCTTGGCCTTTCCACAGGAGTAAAAGGTGTTTCTTTTCTCAAAATTATCGCGCCGCTAAAAGGATAATTGTTGGGTATTTCCCACTTTAGCTGAAGCACATTAGAAGAAGAATATATCTGAGCGTTCTCTACTGGCATTGCAATGGGAATATCACCTTTAGCTGCCAACAGAGCTCTATATGCATTTATTCTTCCCCAGCCAGTTAAGCTGTCCCATCCTGGCAGCTCCACATCATCTGCAGTTTGTTCTATGACAGCCCTAATCTGAGCAGGAGTTAGTCCGGGATTCACAGAAAGAATAAGTGTAGCAAGTCCAGAGACAAAAGGGGTGGCCATAGACGTGCCACTGTGACTTCCGTAATTAAAGGTATTTGTTGAGTCTAACCAGGGATAATGAGGAAGTGTTGAAAGTATGTTATCACCAGGTGCTGAAACACATAGCTCAGGCCCCACTGAAGAAGCCTGGTTAACTTCTGGCCATTCTGCCCAATGATCAGTACTATCGGTTGCACCCACTGAAATAACGTTCTGATACAGAGATGCAAATTTAGCAGGCCAAAGTAACCCCCCATACCCAGAGTTACCTGCACCTACACAGAAAAGAACTCCATTGTCTTTCAGGTATTTTACCCCTAATTCTTCCAAATAGCTGTATGAAGACCCTCCTCCACTATAATTAATAACCTTTCCTCCTTGATTTACTATGTCAATCATAGCCTTAGTACTCCAAAAGTCGCTTCCTATCGCAATACCTATATCAACAAGAATAAAGACTTGATCCATGTAAACTTTACAATTGTGATCTATACCGGTTACTCCCTCATAGTTATTAGAAAGTGCCCCCGCTATACCGGCTACATGGGTACCATGCCCTCCCAAATCCTGAATCGTGTTGTCTCCCTCATCAGTAAAATCTATACCGGGGATATATCTTCCTCTCAAAAGTTTGTCAGGTAACAAACCGTTATTCATATCTGGATGATCCACAGAGTAACCATCACTCATGGGTAAGCCACTATCCATTATACCTAACTTTATATTTTCTGACCCTCGGCTTATGTTCCATGCAAGCTGAGCACCAATTTTATGAAGTCCCCACTGACTTCCATACATAGGATCATTGGGGACAAAGAGAGATTTGCTAACAAAATTATACTCCGCTTTCTTGACAAATGGAAGCCATGATAAATCTTCAACACATTGCTTTTCATCTTTTTCTGGAGGAATCTTTAAAAGATAGGCTTTGAGTTGGGGAATCGAATCCACAATGCTAAATCCACTCTTCGAGAAGATGGCTCTCACCTCTCCTGCTGAATAGGTAGTGTCAATAATTGCTACTATTTCTCCGGATACTATCTCAATTTTCTGCCCTTTCCGATAAATTATTTTCGTTTGAAAAGCTAAAAGTTGAACGTTAAGAAGAATCACAGATATGATAATGGTTATGATTCTTCTCATGTTTTACTTCCTCCTTTCATACCTCAAAATACATCCCTCATATGTCCCTGCATAGCCCCAGTTGGCATCTAACATATAAAGTGAAGTAACTCTTCCTCCTGCCCACTGTCCCCACCAGTGAGTACCTTCATCTCGTGTAAAATATATACCCTCCTCCAAAGCTATCCAGCCATGAGTCTCATCAATAAAAAATATATCATAAACAGGACAACTGAGAGTATCCAGCAAAAACCATGAATGTCCCATATCTTCACTTCTTGCTGCTAATAAACCTCCTCTCCAGATTTTTATTGCTTTACCATTACCATACAGAGTAACTCTGTGGAAAGGCGGATGCCCCATCTCACTTCCAAAACTTTCACGGGACGTATGCCATTCAATCCCTCTATTAGTTGTGTAGAAGCTACCTGATCCTACCCATTCCCAGATACAGTATACGTGTTGTCCAACAATTACTCCCCGATCACCATCCATTTTAATGTCAAACAATGCGAACAAATTTGAGTCGTCACTCTCAAAGAATTCATACGGTATCCAAGTTGTTCCACCATCAGTGGTGTGCAGTACAAAATCATGGTTATAATGAATGTTCTCTCCCCCTCCTACAACGAATCCTTCATTTTCATCGTAAAAATACAAACCATAGGCCTGACTATTGTATATACTATCCACATTCATTTGCTCTACCCATGTATAACCACCATCCTCGGTCTTCCATATCTTCATACCCACTGCCCATCCTACATAACTATTGACAAAAAATATCTTCCTTACAGAATCTTCCTGCGAAAACTGATACACAAGAGTAAAATTATCCCCATCCATGGTCCTGTACAACTTATCTCCCCACCATAAACCATCACCACCACACAGTGCCCAGCCAGTCCAATAATCAACAAAAAATACCTGAACCACAGGTTCTCCTATACTATCCACCACATGCCATTCTGGGGGACCAAGATACCTCATCCTCACCTCAATCTCCCATGTTTTACCTCCTTCCACATAAGCTGTCAATGTGGTATCTCTATATGGGTATTTTGAAAATTCCAGGCTGTAAGTTCCTTCTTCAACATCTCCAAAATAAAACTTACCAAGGGAATCTGTGGTATCCTGCTTCATTTTCGCAAGTGTAACCAGAACACCCTCCACAGGCACACCCGTTGAATCGTCAATAACCACACCTTTAATATCACTAATTTCAGGTCCTGTGGTTTTCTTGCAGGAGGTGAAAAGGGTAACGGTGATTATTACAGATACAACTATTTTTAAATGCTTCATTTTTACCCCCTGTCATTACTTTTATTATAAAAAAAATTTCTGCTACATGTCAAGAAGATTTTATTTTGAGGAAAGACGGATATCCATATAGATACTACCATAGAGAAGGTGAAACAATTACTACAGAAACAAGCTACATAGAAATCTGTGTAATGGTTTACTTTTTTGCTCTTTATGTAATGTTTTATCCTCTTGTTTCAATTTGTTTACCATTATTGACATAACAAGTGGATGTAGTTATATTTAACCTGGACATGGAACTGGAAACCAAATTAAAGATCCTATCAGATTCAGCAAAATACGATATATGTGGTGATTGTTTTATTTCAAGGGAGGTAAAAAGAGTATCTCCTGTTACTTTGAATCAGTGGATATACCCCACAATGCTTCCGGATGGAAGGAAGGTGAAACTCTTCAAGGTGCTCATGTCAAATGCCTGCGAGAATGATTGTGCTTATTGTCCCTTTAATGCATACAGAAGATTCAAGAGAACCTCCTTTACTAAGGAAGAGCTTGCCACCTATTTCATGGAACTCGTGAGAAAGGGCATAGTCAGCGGACTTTTCCTTAGTTCAGGTATCAGGGGGAATCCAGAAAAAACCATGCAGGAGATGATAGAAACTGTTGAAATCATAAGAAAAAAGTATCAATTCTGTGGTTACGTCCATCTTAAAATTTTACCTGGAGTCTCGAGACAGACAATGGAAGAGGCATTTCGGCTCGCTTCCAGGATATCTATTAACCTTGAAGTACCTGATGAAAGATTCTTTAAGGGCATATCGCAAAAGAAGAAATTCAGCGAGTATCTACTTTCTCCCCTGCTTTACATAGATAAGCTGAAAAGGGAGGCTCCTCCCTTCTTCCTTAAAGATGGATTCACCACACAGTTTGTTGTGGGCGTTTCCGGTGAAAGGGATATCGACATACTGAAGCGGGTATGGGATTTATATGCCAGGACCAGTATATCCAGGGTATATTACAGTGCATTTCATCCCATTCCGGGCACACCTCTTGAAAGCAAAGAGCCAACTCCCCCTTTGCGAGAGCACAGGCTTTATCAAGTGGATTATCTTTTTCGGAAATATGGTTTTGAACTTGATGAACTGGTTTTTTCAGAGAATGGAAATTTAATCCTGGACAGGGACCCTAAAACTTTATGGGCCATGAAAAATAGATGGTTTTTCCCTGTGGAAATAAACAGAGCAGACTACGAAGGACTTATACGTGTACCCGGTATAGGCCCAAAAACCGCGAAAAAAATAATAAAATTAAGGCAGATTAAAAAGATTAAAAGTGAAGAAGAATTTTTAAAAATAGGAAAGGGGCTTCAAAAATCACTCCCTTATATCACTATAAGTGGCCAAATACCTTATTCTCAGAGGAAAAAGATTGTTATATCCACTCTTTTCTGATTACTTTGTTACAACAAAACTCCTCATCCAGCCTTCAATTCTGTCATAGGGTTGCATTTTCTGCCACTTTTCGTCGGTAAGTCTGTCATCCATAGGGTGGGTAAATTCAAAATAGGAGAACATACCTCCAGCAGCAAGATAATTGTCTCCATTGTATGGAATTACAGCGTATATAATAAGAGGATTTCCCACCGCAACTTCGAGGGCCTTCTTGGAATTCGGATCGGTGTGCACATCTGCAACTAAAGCCATCTTTTTATCCGTTTGAGAAGTATATTTTTCTTTTCCAGGGATTCTAACCAGTTGTTGAAGGATTGTTCCAATTTTATATAGTTCTTCGCACTCACTGGGAGCTGGAGATTTTCCGTCCAGCTCTCTTAACGAAATTTCCTCTAATTTGGATACAATTCTGGAAAAAGACTCAAGTTTTGACGAAATTGTAGGGTCGAGAATATTATAAGTAGTAAGTTTTATTCTAAGGCTCTGAGCAAATTCTTTGAGTTCTCTGTATACTTCTGGAAGAGGTTCTACATATACGATTTTAGAGAATTTTCTTTCAGGAGGAACTCCTGTCACTTTCGCAGTATAGCTCTGTTTGGCATAGAGAATGGTATCGTGCCGCAACTCAGCCCAGTAACCTAAGGAGGTAACAAGTAGTTTGTCCTGATAAGCAGGGGTTACCATAAACATGGGGATTATACCTTCTGAGGGGGTATTGATAAGATAGATTATATAAAGCCAGTGATAGTAAGCGTTCTGATGCCAGTCTCTTCCGCTAAGTTTGGAAAAGATGAGTCTCAATGAATCGAGCATCTCTTTATAACCAAAATAGCTGAACTCATTATAATAATCCCTAAGGATCTCCTCAGCTCGTAGAATATTCAGCACAGCGAGTATGTCAAGTCCTTTTGGGAAAAGTCTTGGCTTTTTACGGGTCCCTACAGCTGTATAGACGAGGTTCTGGAACATGTATGAGTCAGGAACAAATCTCTGCCCCATGAATTTAAAGGAGGAAAGGATAACACGAGGTTTTTCTCTGTCTGTATAATATGTAGAGAATATTCTCGGGGGTCGCAGTCGTGTAACTTCCTGCATGAATGCCACTATTTTGGTATCATCATGGAACCCAATGGGGAATTGGGGAAAGTACTTCCTGACCAGAGGAATAAGATCAAGAGGAGAAAGATCATCGGACTTTCCTACCATATAAGCTGTGGGTTCATAAATGGATTTCCATTTTTTGAGTATTTCAGGATTATCCATAAGGGTTTTTGTTATGAGTATAGCCTGCCTTGCCAGCTGTATGTTCCTTAGACTCTTTTTACCTCTTGGAGACAGATAGAAGCTCATTCTCCCATACCACATCATAGCCTTGAAATAACGCTTGAAGGTTTCATTTCTTGTATAATGTCCTCGGGGAACATATTGAGAGAAATCTTCCATTATTCCCATTGTGTAAGAAGAGTCAAAACCTTCATGTTCTTCTATGGCCCTGATATCATGCTCCACTTTAGCTGATACATCAGGATCTGGTGTAAAATTATAATCCAATAGTTTTAGGGCAACTTCAAAATAAGCAAGATTCCTTCTGGCTGTGTGAGAAATCTCCTTGTGTTTTACTCTGGTAAGTTTTCGCATTTCTTCCACCATGTATTTTGTAATTTCTACAAGCGTTGGATAAAAATAATTCAACTCGGCAGAACGCAGGGAATAATCATAAAGTACATGGGATACATGAAGGAAGGGGTCAATAGTGATGTAAAGTGGTATATGTTTACTTGCAAGGTCCTCATACAATGTGTAGAAATTCTCATAATTTGAAGGTCTTGCGGTAAACTGCTGTTTGTTTATGAGTGCTCTCTCAGCAGGGTTTAAAATCTTGAGTACAGTTTCATTTTTTACTGGGTTTGCTACATGGGGCTTAGAGAGTAGAATGAGCATTCCAAGTAACAATAGATTCATATAAGCACCTCCATGGATGTTAAATTATTTCCATACGCCATCAATTTTTTCTCCGCAAAACCTGCATTTTCCGTTTGTTATGTTGTATTCAACTACTGAAAACCCCCATCTTTTAATGAGAACCTCCCCACAAGAGGGGCAGTGTGTATCTTCACCAGCATTTCCAGGTATATTCCCTGTATAAACGTATTTAAGTCCCTCCTCCAGTCCTATCTCTCTTGCCCTTCTGACAGCAGAAATCTGTGTAGGAGGAACATGTTTGAATTTGTAGGCAGGGTAAAATCGTGAAACATGCCATGGTGTACCGTCCCCGAGCTCGCCACGTATAAAACGGGCAATCTCTCTAAGTTCGTCTTCACTATCATTGTATCCCGGGATTATAAGTGTGGTTATTTCCAGCCAAATGCCGAATTTTTTATAAGTTTTGATGCCATCAAGGACCTCATTGAGTCTCGCTCCTACTACACTGGCATAAAATTTTGGGTTCATACTTTTAAGATCTATATTAGCTCCGTGAAGGTAAGGAGCAATGTCTTTTAAAGCCTCTTCTGTCACATATCCATTAGTTACAAATGTGTTCTTGATGCCTTTTTTTACAGCCAGCTTGGAGATATCCAGGGCATATTCAAAAAAGATTGTGGGCTCAGTATAAGTGTAAGAAATTGTAGTGGAGCCTGAACGTAAAACTGCTCCTACTACTTCTTCAGGGCTGACTTTGTATCCCTCCACTCTATTGTAATCCCTGGGAAGTTGTGAGATGTCCCAGTTTTGACAGAACTTACATCTAAAATTACACCCCACTGTAGCAATGGAGAGCGCGATACTTCCCGGTAAAAAATGGAAAAGAGGTTTTTTCTCAATGGGGTCAATGTGAAGTGCAATGGGATAACCATAAACCAAGGAGTAGAGCTTTCCCTCTTTGTTCACCCTGACCCTGCAGATACCACTTTCTCCTTCATGAATAATGCACCTGTGTCTGCAGAGGGTGCATCGGACCGCTCTGTTTGCAAGCTTTTCGTAATAGGAAGAGAGTTTCATTGTGAGTCTATTTTACACCTAAAAATTAAAATTGGCAATGGCATTTTTTAGTGAATATATTTATTTGCCTTCTCCAGGAGATAGCTCATTTCGCACCTTATATTCTCCCATTCTCTTGGATTTCGGGGGAATGTGGTTGGTGATTGGATGAGAGCGTTAATTTTTTGTAATAGTTTTTTAATTTCCTCCTTAACATACGAGGGTAAATCTTCATTCACTTCCAGAGATCTCAACATATATAAATATTCATAATCTTCCATGCCATCCCTCAGGGTTTCCCATCTTAAAGAACTCACAGGAGCTGATAAAACAGGAGTATCTTCTAAGAAAGCCTCGTAGGGTGGATAGATCAGCCTTCCATTCCCATTGTTCCAGTAATGGATATAGCCTTTCCATTTTCCATATCCCCTCTGATAACTCATGGGATCAAGGTAAGGGTTCTGAAACGTATCTGGATACGCCAGATTGCTTGTCCAGTAATTTGTATTCCAGATCAAAATCCCTTTAATCCCGAATCTAAAACTGATAACAGGCCACATTCTCAATTCAAAGGAAGGTCTTTCTATATATTGTGTAGGGTAGGGTGGGGGAGGACCTCCCGCTATATACCACCACATCTGTTCACCTTTTTTCATTCTTTCCTTAGCTATCTTTAGATTCAGATTTCCCATGGCAGGGCACCAAACATCCACATAGCCATAAAGTTCATGGACTGGTTCTTCAGTCAAAAAGGTTCTAAGTTCAGGTGCAATTTCTTTTAGCAGTTTCATCCCCTCTTTCACAAAAGGATAGTCTTTTTCCGCTGGCTCATCAAACCAGTAAATTAAGGCCTTATCGAGCCAGCCTTTGCTTTTGAGATGGTTAACAATACCTTTCAAATATGTAGAAAATAATTTCTTGTAAGTGGGAGTTCCAAAGCGGGCACCACATATTTCTGGAAGGGTGTGGGAGTAAAAACTACCTCTTGGGAAATAGTTAAGACGCAAAATAAATGAATTGAATTTGTATTTATCTAAATAGAGGGACGCTGTAGAATCAAAAGCCTTAAAATCAAAAATAATTTTCTCCTTTTCACAGTCAAGTCGAACCTTGATGGGCTCCATGGGAAAATAGGGTGAAATTCTGTGCTTCTTAAAGCTTTTGTAATACTTTTCCAATACAACTCTCAGACTTTTCCTATCATTCAGGTGATGATAACGTTTCACCTCATCAGGTTGAAATCCAAATGCACTTCTAAGGTGAGATTCCTCAGGTAAGGTAAAGCTGAAAACCTTAATTTTGATAGGAATTTGCATAATTGTATCCTCAAATTCAAGCCGAATAAATCCACTGTAATTTCCTTTCGGAGTATCCGGGGGGATAAATATCCGCACATACAGAGGATTATTACCCTCTTTCAGTAATAGAGGCAGTTTTAGTGGTAAAATAGGGTCGGGATACATTCCGGGAAGCTCATTGTGATAGGAGGGGATACTCACGGGAATATAGTGTTCCAGAAAGAGTTTAATATTGTTTCTACTCAGGGTATTGGGTCCGTCTTTCGGGGAGGAAATAACAATGTTTTTTAATTTACACGCTCTTTGACAAAAAATAACCAGCTGAAAGGCTTCATATTCATTCCTGGCAGAAGATAGAGTAATCTCTTTTCTTTCCACAGGCCATGGCCTGTAACGTGAGACAGTATATCCGGATTCTGCCCACCAGATTTTCTTATCTCCATTTTCACTGAGAAGATAGCCAAAATCTGAGGAGAAGGAAGGAGGAACGAAAAAGAAAAAATTGTAGATAAGGCTGTCTTTCCTGTCCGTGATCAGAAGTTTAAGATTTTTCTTTCCCCAGGTTTTTAAATTATAGTGGAGATTAACCACTGATTTTTTATGCGGCAAGATTGAAAGTGTATGCCGGGATATACCGGTCTCGGATTTAAGTTGAATGAAAAGTTTGGCTTTGTTAGCCCTTTTGTTTTCCAGATATAATTGAAGATCGTTCTTGTAAGAAGGAACAAGGAAGCCGGGATCGATACGCTGTATAAGTATTCCGTGTAAATTACCCCCCTCTTTATAAAACACCGTCCTGCCTCGGATTTTACCATATTTCTTGTTGATTTCCCCAGTAAATTTGTAAAAATCTACCTGGAAAAAGGATAATGGAGAAGAGCTCATCCTGATAAAAATGGAATCAGCTGGAAATATTGTACCAGGCAAAGCGAAGATCTTGGTTGCCTTTCCAGTTAAAACCCCTAACTCTTGCCAGGTAGTCCCATTTCTTGAATACTTAACAGTCAATTTACCGTTTTTGAAATAAGCGATCTGGATTTTTACTTTACCCTTGAGGAATTTATTTCCTTTTACCCTGTGAAGTAAAACAATTTCCTTCCTGCCGGAAAAAAGATACCTATTGGTATTAAAGAAAGCGGTGCAATTCTCTATGAATTTCAGGTAGTTGCTTTCTGTCTCCTGAAACGGAAATGTTGCCACGTAGCATTTTCCATCAATCCATTCTCCAGCTCCCAGATCAAGCTCATGAGGAGAAAAATTTAACACTTTAACTTCTTTTATCTTGATACTGGCAAAGTATACCCTCCCTTTCACATGCCAGATTCCCAGCTTAAGTCTTTCAGGGCCTGTAGAATTTATTTTCACCACAATACTCTTTTTAATCCACTTTCCCTTTTCTGAAGAATGGAGAGGTATGTCTATATTGATATTCCTTGCAGGAGAGGTTATTGCTACCCCCCTTGAATCTGGTTCAATGTAATATTCAAAACTGATTCTGTAGATTTTATCGGGTTCCAAAATAGATTCTGATTCCCAGTAAGACTTTCCTTTGCCATCTCCGCTTACCATGAGAACCTCTCGGTTCTTTAAAGTTAGAAGTCTACCATTTCCGTAGAGAGACCAGTTGTATTGGGTAAGGCTAAGAAATATAGACAAAAAAATAAAAATCATCTCAGTAAATGCAAAGCGGTTGTCTTGAAAACAAGGAATACTTCTTTTTTCTTTTTCAGTTCTAATTCTTCAAGAGATGCATCTGTTATATAGGCGGATATTTTTTGTCCTCCTGACTCTGTTATTATTTCGTTAATTACCCCTCTTTTTTTAATTTCTATGACCTTTGCTGGAACTACATTTCTCGCGCTTGTACTTACTGGAATAATTGATATTATAATATCCTCAGGCCTGAGAGTGGCAATAATTGTATCATCCTCAACTTTATGAGTGAGCGTAATTTGGGTTTTACCGAGATAATACCCATCCTCTCTTTTTTCAAGCAAGAGAAAATTTTTTACTCCTGTGAATTCAGCGATGTAGGTGTGAGCAGGTTTTTTGAATATGTTTGTGGGGGTGTCTATATCCAGAATTTTGCCATCTTTCATCACAGCTATTCTATCAGCTAGCATAACGGCTTCCTCGAAATCATGAGTTACCATGATAGTAGGTACATTCAGTCTTTTTTTTAATTTGAGCACAAGAATCACGGCATCCTCTTTAATAGCTCTATCAAGTGATGAAAAGGGTTCATCAAGTAAAAGAAGGAGGGGTTGATTTACAAGAGCTCTCAGGATAGCAACTCGCTGTTTCTCACCCCCGGAAAGTTCATGGGGATACCTGTTTAAGATTTGTCGAATCCCCAGAATATCAATGAATTCTTCAAATATCTCTTTTTTTGCATGTTTTCCATAAAGAATGTTGTCTTTAACTTTTAGATGTGGAAAAAGAAAAAGTTCCTGATAAACAATTCCGACCCTTCTTTTTTCTGGAGGTAGCGATAGAATTTCTTTTCCCTCGATTAACACTCCGCCTCTTAAAGGCATTCTCACTCCAGCAAGTGTTTCGAGGAAAAGAGTCTTTCCAGAACCTGAAGGACCTAATATAACAAGAAATTCATCCTTTCTGATCATAAAGTTAAGTGGGCCCAGTTTGAAACTTCCTATCTGTAATTCCAAATCTTTAACCTTTATCATGTCTTCTCTCCACCAGCATTCTTAAAATCACAAAGATAAGGATAGTAAAGAAGAGGAGAATGGCTGCAAGAGGTGTAGAAGCTCTTAACCCCTGGGTCTCGAAGCGTTCATATATCAGAACAGGCGCTGTCATTGGGTGATAGGCGATAATTATTACTGCTCCAAACTCGGATACTGCTCTTGCCCATGTAAGAATCATACCCTGGAAAGCCCCTTTCTTGGAAAGGGGCAGAGTTATTCTGAAAAAAGTGTGCAGTAATCCATAGCCGAGGCTTCTAGATGTCCATTCAAATCTCTCTGGTATAAGCCTTATGCTCTCTTTAAGAGCATCGATGTAAAAAGGAGCACTTACAAAGAGCATTGCCAAGGTGATTCCCAGTAAATTTCCACTGATTGAAAGGCCAAATTTGCTTAGGAATTGTCCAAGCAATGAATGTCTTCCCATAAAATTCAATATTGCGATGCCAGCCACTGTATGAGGGACCACTATAGGGATATCTATCAGAGTCTCAAGTAATCTCTTGCCGGTGAAATTATATCTGGCGAGTATATACGCAAGCGGTGTTCCGAATACAACAGTAAGAAAGAGAGCAAACATCGATGTTATAAGGGAGGTAAAAAGTGCATTCTGTACATCTTTGTCCATTATTACTTTCATTAGAGAGATGGGCTTGGCACCAAAGATAAGTTTAATTACTGGAAAAATCAGAAAAATAATGAGAAAAAGAGAAAGAAAAACAAAGAATATTATAACCCTTTCTTTCTTCGTAAACACATTTCATTGTAATGCCTACTGGAAATAAAGGCAAAATATCAAATAAAGCTATCAATTTAGGCTGTTTTTATTTTCGCTTTTTTAAGTTTTTCCTTCAGAAATTCCTCCTTCCAGATTTTTTCAGTGAGTTTTCTCAGCCTCTCATCATATTCAATCATTTTTTTCTCATAAGCAATATCTTTGAT
>Ga0190349_1000464_pt1 | contig 12168 bp, 5 predicted proteins | sample 48721378_MG_FD_179798 | JGI IMG/M metagenome (GOLD analysis project Ga0190349, IMG submission 179798) | Hydrothermal vent microbial mat bacterial communities from Southern Trench, Guaymas Basin, Mexico - 4872-13-7-8_MG | ecosystem: Environmental > Aquatic > Marine > Hydrothermal vents > Microbial...
TCAAAGGAGTGAGTGGTTATCTATGCTTATTTTGATTGAAAATATTCAATATGGCAGGCCCTGGACCTCTCATAGTTAGCTAATACCCGGTTCTCATGTGTTCTTATCCAGGAAAGAAAATCTTCCTCATTATTTTAAGCTCGTTATTGGGTTCAAAAATTTCTATACAATCCCCATAGAAACAAGCCCAATATTTTATAGTTCAATACATTCTTTCGCTAATGCTCGCTCATTATATTCGCTCAACTACCGAAAGAATATTATTCATTACCATAACCATAGGAATTCAGCTTACCATTTACAACGGTGTCCCTTAACTCTTTAAGCACTATGACTATTTTCTACTCCGATGTCCATCTCCTGTCTTTGTTTAGACTTGCCTCTATCCTCTTTACCTGTCTACCATCTATATTTCCCAAACTCAAATTTGGCTTATATTTCACCCAAATTTCTTCTTTATTGAAAACCATATGGTTCCCTGTTTCTCAGGCTCGTTAATTATGGATTTTTTCAATTACTTGATATATCCCAAAGTGCGTAGATCTTCCAGCACCCTTTCGTCCAAATCTCTGGATCTTTCTTTTCTGGAAGATCTTCCCCCGTTATCATGAGTCGCGATTTTTTTAACTTTAGGCCGTTGGGAGAAAACGTCCAAAATTACTTTTCCATCCATGTCTTCGCCTATTGGAATCCCATTGAGAGTGAGCAGTGTAGGGGTTAAATCGTAAATATGAGCATCTTGCAGCCAATGACCCTGTCGTATGCCGGGACCTGAGATTATGATAATCCCATGTGGGATTTCCGGTGTGTCGTAATGATTGTATCCTTTGGTGCTGAAGTTGAAGCCATGGTCGGAAACAATGATAAAGATCGTCTCCGGTGGCGCCGTCTTTTTCAGCCTTCCCACAACATTGTCCATGTAAACATATACAGGAGCAATGATTTCCGTCATATTTTGAAACAGTTTCTTTTCTGTTTGAAGAGAGGGGCCCCCCAGATTTACATTTTCCTGTAACCATTTTTTACGGAGATCCTTATCGATAAACAAAGACACCATATGAGATGTGGTATCAATTAACCGGAAATAGACAGCGAAAAAATCAACCGGTATGGAGCCCAACAAATCCAAAGCAACCCTTTCAACGGATTTATCCTGATAGAAATATCTCTTGAAAAATGCAAGCTGCCGCCTCTTCTTTTCGGGAATATCATCTAATTCCTTGATTGCCATCTTATAATAATTGGGAATATTCTCTTCCTTGATCCACCGGGGAAATTGGCGGTCTCCTATTTTCAGAGCTTTTTCATAGATTTTCGGATACAATTCGGGAGGATAAGTAATGCCCTCGTATTCCAAATACTTGTCGACACTTATTCGAAATCTATCCGAAATCAAATATCCGTTGACAGGAACCGCGGGAAAAGTGCAGAACCAGTTTATAACACCAACTGTTTTCCCATAATCACTCAAGATTTCCCATACGAATTTCACCCGGATATCGTCCACTGAATAAGGAATTTCAATATTATTCTTGTTGACATATCTCCAATCCAAGACTCCGTGCTTAAGCATTGATTTTCCGGTCGCTATGGAAGTCCAAATAACGGGAGATATGGTCGGCTTGACAGTACGTAAGACACCCGCACATCCGGTTTCAATCAAAGACTGCATATTGGGGAGTTTGTTTTGTTCAATCAGCGGATGCAGGATATGCCAGTCTGCACCATCCAGTCCGACAACCACGATTTTCGGTGTCGGAGCAGAAGGCTTCAAAGAAAAAAAGTAAACGAGTGCAATCGCTATAAGGATGATAGCTCCGATAAAACCTAGATTCTTGATGACTGATCGACTCAAAATCTTTTTCATTTTTTGTTGAGTATTCTATCCGAACATAAAATTAAATGCAATAAACATCATCCTCTGGAGTCCCCAAAATATTTAAAAAACGAAGAGTCTCATCTTTACAGACGGAATATACGAGGCATACGGGGTTACACTACCTTAAATCATGCTAACTTTAAGTTTAGCAAAACTATAAATTTGTTTGAAGGGTCTGATTTTTCCTCTTAGAGCTTTTCTTTAAGGAGCTAAAAATTTACAAAAAGCACCTTTTAGCAAGAAATATATCTAATAGCAGCTAAGATAATATATAAGAAAAACAGCGGCCAGACCGCTTATAAGCTTATGAAATGATCTCAATTTTTTTTAAAACGGCTGATGTTTTTTTATAAAGACAATGCGGTAAAGGGAGGTGATATGTAAAGTTCAGTTCTAAAACAGCTCGATTCGATTCGGTTACTGTTTCCGGGATATTCAGCTCGATCAGGTTTTCTCCCTCGTAGAGCTCTTTTTCTGTTAAGGGGAACCCGTTGAGATTAATCTTCACTGCTTGAGTGTATTGCCCGTAATGAAGATATTCCGGATAAATCAGGGATGAAACCAAATGCAGACGGATTTTTGACCCGGGTTTGAGATTTTTGTTTATTTCAATTTTAGCACTCTTTTCTAGATATTTTTCTCCGGCTTGCCTCCCGGGGATGGATCCCGATAAATAAACAAAAGGAGAATTCCTTCGGGGAGATAGAGATATATCTCCATATTGAGACAGCAATATCTTTTTGCTTTTCTGGGTTGTCATAAGGTGAGCCCCAAAATATTCAAGCAAGTAGGTCAGTTCAAACTCAGAATGGTTCGGCAGGGGGACTCTAACTATTGTTTTATCGGTTTTTTTGGAAATAGGTTTATTGATAGAACAAAAATCCTCGATTTTTGCTGTTATCCTGAATCCAGAAGTGTCACAATCGTCCCGGTGAATGAAGTGAAGAAACAACCATCCATTTTTGATTTCAGTTTTAGCCAAGAAGATGTCAGGAATTTTATCAGGAACATCAGCTTTCATAATGACAGGCAGCAGGGAGGATTCACTCTTGTAAATCAGCCAACAATCACCTATCTTTCTTTTCTCTGTTTTGATTTTGAGGGTATCCGTAATTTCCAATAAATGCCGATATTGCTGGTAGGCGTAATCAAGGTTTTTCTCTAGAAGTGGCAGTATTTCTTTAAAGGTGATTGAAAAAGAACCGGGCTGCTTGAAAAAAACAAAGTTGTTGTTTTCTCCTTGATTGAAATATGAGATCATATAGGCAAAGGGAATATATCGTTTTTCTCCGTGGTGAGTATAGTGCCACCCAATAATCTTCTCTCCCGATAGCGCGGTTAGAAGGTGCACATCCCAGAAAGTGCCGAGCCAATATTTTTCTCCTGTCTCCAGCATGGTATGTATAATTTGATTCAGGTGTTTATGCGCTGTTTTAGTCAACTTATAACTTTCTTGTATATCCCGTATATTGCTGAAAATGATCATGAAAAGGAAAAAACAAAGCATTAAAACGTATTTTATTTTGATTTTGAGCCGTTTAAATGGGGATATCATCAAAAAAGGAAGTACAAAGTAAAAGGCATAAAGATACCGCAGTTTTGTATCATCAACGGGGAAGCGAGAAAATGAATAAATCAGAAAAAACCCCAAAAAGTAAATGATAAAGATGTATTCTGCTGAAAATGAGTGTTTTTTGATCCAAAAAATTATTTCTAATGCGACTCCAAATAGAATGACCCCCAGATAAAGATAATTCAAAATATTTTGTTCACCTGAGATGAGAAAAGTCATTTTTTCCAGAATGGCCGTCATTTTTTCTATAGAAAATCCATTTAGTGTTTTTCCTGCGAAAATAAAATTGTAAGTTTTATTGGGAGAAAAGCAGTCAAACATTATCGCGGGAAATAGACCTATGAAAAAATATAGAAATAAAAACACATAATGTTTTAAATGATGCTTCACCCTCAGCAGAATAAAAAAACCGGAACAAATTGCGAATATAATGGATAAAGGATAAGTCCACAAAGCGAGCCCGAGGAGAAAACCCGCGGTGGGAATGTAAGTGAGTTTATTGTCCCGGTAGACTAAAAATGACAAATACAGGGCCAAACTGCCCAATGAAAAAGCAAAAGTGATGTTGGAACCGAGATAAAAAGACATGGCCAGCAAATGTCTGAAAGGAAGACAATAAAACAATACCAGGACAAAAGCCAAAATTTGGGAGGATAAAACATCTTTGAAAAATAAATATTGGATCACGATAAATACAAGAAAAGCAAAGAAATAAGCCATCACCCCTAACAAAACGGAGTATCCAAACAGCTTAAAAAGCAAAGCATATAGATGAAACGGAAGACTACCTATACGTGTCTGCCCATAATAATAAACAGCGGGAGACGCACCTTCGGCCATATGTTTCCCCTGCAATAAAGGCATGGCATCGTCACTGTTCAGGATGCCAGAATAGTGTGTGAGAAAAGGAATACGGATGGACACAGCAAGCAGGATCAGAATTGCGATAAGGGTGAGATCCCGGCTCCATCTTAGGGGCAGTTTCGGTTTTTTTTTGATAATCCATAAGATTATGCGCAGAAGAGTCAAAATCAGCAGCGGTATAAGCGGAACAAGATACGGGATTTTCAGTTTATCTAAAACCGGTAAATAATTTTTAAACCATAAAAAAATGAAAGCGATATAAAAGCAGAGTTGAAAATATTTAAGGTCAGAGATCAAACGCTTCATTTTTGAATTTTGTTTTTTCTATATGTATAAATATCAAGTGGGTAAAAAATGTCAAGTCATAGTCATGCGGTCTGGCTGTTTTTCGCTTTGCCTATTACTGCTTTATTTTATCATTAAAATAACTTTGCTTCTTGGACTTCGTATTTTCAATTGGAGGGAGACGATGTCATGGATAAAAAAGAGCGCTGTTTAAGAAAAATTATGGTCCTGATAATTTTCACAGTAGAGGATTCAGCTGCAGGAATTTGCGGATTTAGCGCTCCGCTTCAGGATAAGCCGGCTTATGAAAAATGAGCGGAGGATTGGATATTCTGGCAGAAAAATTGCCGAAGCTTCATTACTATCTCTTTTCTAAAATATCTGAAAAGGAATTTCGGAAAAAGGTCTGGGATCTCAAGCAGCGCCCCCCGGCTGAATGAAGATGAATTCCAGGTGGAATTGTCCCGGCTGATAATATGCGCGTTTGCGCTAATGGTTTACTGGTTTGAGGACGGCATCTATATTCTGAACACTGTCCCGGAAAATGAAGAAATCCTGTACGGCCACATTACCAGGGTACAGGACCATTCCATGGTTGAAGTCAGTAAGGCTTTCAGTGAAATCCTGACTCATGAAAACCAGGCTCAGCTAAAAAGCAGCATTCCTCAAATTCTTACTTCCGCCCAGCACCTCCACGGCCTCAATATCATTTCGGACACTGAAACCATGCGGCTGACCGTGGAGAATGAACAGGGACAATTTGAATCTAGGAAGCGCATTTTTAAATAAAATAAAATAGAAACATACAAAATTTTTCACTATTTTCTGATTTTACTTGGATAATCTTTTAACTACTAGAAATTAAACAATTTAACTTTAAGCTATATTTCCGTAGATGTTCTTTTATTGACAACCAAAAAAATTACCGTTATTTTATTACACTATTAATAAGGAGGTTTTTAAATGGCTATTGAAACTCAAGACATCAAAAAATTAGCTATAAGAATATTGTCCTTCCATTTTTCTTTGCTAATAGTTATTAGCCTGCTTCTTGGGAATGATGTAATCCGGATCCACAAGAGTCAAGGGCAGGCAGAAATGCCTTATATAATCGTGCTTAAATCAGGTGATTTATTAGTAGTTTTTAACGAAGGACATCATTTCAACGCAGACGCAGAAATTTTCTACATGATATATGATAAGAACCAAAAGAATTGGTCAGAACCTCAATTAGCAGTCAAGAAAGTACATTCTTCTGCTTATCCTCAACTTGATATTGATGAAGAAGGCGATGTGCATATGGTCTACATGGATGGCAACTCCTCACCTGTCCGGGATATTTATTATGCTAGCTTTACTAATGGCAAATGGACAAAAAGACAAAAAGCATATGAAAGCCCTGGGGTAAATTCAACATGGCCAAGAATAAAAGTTGAAAATAGGAAAATTTATATTGTTTGGAGCCATAATTATGATCCAAAAATAGGAGAAATGGATATTTGTATGATAGTTAATGAAAAAGGAGGAACTTGGCCAGTAGATAAAAAAGGAAGAAAAACAGTCTCAAATACAGGCCAAGCAGTTTCAGTTCATAACGCCTTCGATGTCAAAAATGGAAATATTTATTGCTCCTGGATGGACACAAATCATAGGAGAGGAACCGGCAATTGGAACATATATTACACTGAAGGCATTTATCAATCAGATAGCAATAATTGGAATTGGGCTGGCCCTCAAAGAATATTCCCATCTGATATTAATCAATATTATCCTCACCTAACTTTAGATGATGAAGGGACCGTTCATCTTCTTTTTTCCAATAAAACAGGACCCTTTTGGTACGCCAGAAAAGAGGGAAATAAATGGTCTGGCCCGATCCAGTTAAATAAACGTGGATGTTCTTTTAACTTAATTCCCTTCATCAAATACAAAAATGGCCTAATTCATGCTGTATGGAGAGAAACAACCTCAAATGGTGAAGGTTTAGTTTATAATCGTGCCTTAACTGATGGCACATGGGCTGAGCCTATTGTCATTTATGAAGGTAACTTTCCCCAATATCCTTGCTTAGATGTTGATGATGAAGGGAACATCCATATTGTTTGGAGTGACGGAGATGTTGATCATCCTCGACATATTTACTACACTAAGGTTGAACTTCCTGGAAATCCTCCTCAAGCAGTAATCAATGTTAACAAGCAAAGTGGGTTGGTACCTCTGAAAGTAAGATTTGATGCCTCCCAATCCAAAGATTCAGATGGAAAAATTATTGATTACCGATGGGATTTCGGCGACGGAACAAAAGCTTCAGGAAAAATTGTAACCCATACTTACACAGAACAAGGAGAATATCATGTCCGTTTAAACGTAATTGACAATGATTTGAGAGTTGGAATAGCATCTATAGACATTGTCGCTTCTACAGGAGAACCATCAGCTCAATTTACCGCTTCTCCGACCTCTGGAATGGAGCCTTTAACAGTCAAGTTTGATGCTTCTGAATCAAAGGATTTCGATGGTTATATTGTAAGCTACAATTGGAAATTTGGAGATGGTAGCCAAGACTCAGGACAAATTGTCACTCATGTTTATGAGCAAGTAGGAACATACCAGGCTAAATTAACAGTGGTTGATAATGATGGCAAAAAAGGCTCAAGTACTAAAACAATCAAAGTTTACCAGAAACCAAAGGCAGTTATTAAAGTTGAACCAACCTATGGCTTAGTCCCTCTAAAAATAAATTGTGATGCCTCTGAATCTTCGGATAAAGATGGTCAAATAGTCGAATACAAGTGGGATTTTGGTGATGGGATAATGGAGCATGGAAAGAAAATAACGCATACATATAATAAGGCAGGCCGATTTAAGGTAGTTCTCACTGTAAAAGACAATGATTCCTATGTAGATACTGCCATTGAGTACATTGACGTTATCGATTCTCCTCTTCCCCCAATAAATATAAAGACAAGTCAATTAACCAATAGAACCCTTCTTCTTATTGAATACATTAATCAAATAACATGGGAGAAAAACCCTAAAAATAATGGCTTATTCAATATCCAAAAATATAGAATCTACAGAAAAAATCCTTCAAAAGGGAACTCTCAGTTTGAATATGTCGGTGAAGTGGATAGTAACACCTTTTCTTATTTGGATCGAAACTTCTTTGAATTACAAGAAGCCCAAAATGTTATTTATGGAGTAAGTGCGGTTGACGCAGAAGGCAGAGAAAGTGAGATTTCTACTGGGAAAGAACCACTCTCCGGAACACAAACCAAACTAAAACTAAAAAATAAAGTAGAAACAAAAAAATAACTTATCACGCTGTTTAATTTTTGGGGAGTAGTTCAATTTCTTACTTCAGGCCAAGTCTGTATATAGCCTCTCTTAGGTTTCGTGCTAATTGAATGGCATGATTTTAAAGGAACATAGAATATTATTAGTAATGACTTCTGATTCAACTTGCAAGATTACTAAATATAAATGGGAATTTTTATATCGATAATAGGGAGGATTAGAATAATTAATCTGATTATATTTTAACCTTTTACTTTCACCATCATATATTATTTCATCAAATAAACTTATTCTATATCTATAGTCTCCTTGATCTTGGATGATTATTTTTAAGCTTTTTAATTTCCTCCAGGAAGTGAAATAAAAGTAGTACTCTCGATTAGCTTTTCTAATTAAAAATTCACCTGGAGAAGTCATTTTTAAACTTGAGGGCAATGAATAAAATCTTATTTTAGCTCCAGTGGGATAAGCGACATCTTTAGGAAATAGAAGGGTTTCTTGAGGGAAAATTGAGAATAATAAGATAAAAAAAAGAGCCGCAATTAAAACCAAGGCATATTTAAGGTGGACTGCTAAATCCCGATTGATGTCTTTTTTTGATAAATAGAAAGCAATGAAAATAATCACTAATAAAACAGTAATATAGTTAGGGAGATAACCCCTATTATCAATCTTTAAAAACGAGGGTAAAAATGATGGAAGATAAATATTCAAATTGCTTAACCAAACAAATAAAGCTCCTCCTCGAAAGGTATTTTCATGAGTAGTTGGCTGATAAAGAAATTGTGGGTGATTAATTATGAAAATTATAATTAATAAACTCCAGCCAACTGCTCCATAGAACAAGTATTTGTAAACTTTTTTATAATTTGAAACAAAGAAGTAAGCAATTAGAATTACTCCAATCCAAGTAAGAGGAGTAAGAACTCTTCCTTGCGGGCAATAACCTTGACGGTGAGTAAAAAAAGCATAGTTAAATATAAAAGGAAAAGCTATAATCATTAGAAATACAAATATTTTTTTTGATTTTTTAATAATTTCTATAAGCCCTAAAAAAGAAAAGAAATAAATTGGAGAATATAGCAATAATCCGTCTCTTTGATCAAAAAAGTAGTCAAGAAAACTATCAATTCTTAGCCAAATAGGTAATTTTAAGACCAACTCTTTTATTTCAGCTCGGGTGAGAGGACCGGAATAAATAGCCATTGGCGAAAAAGTTCCATAAATTGAGTATAAATAATACATAAAAAAGCTGAACGAAATCAGGGGAAAGATAAAGAAAAAAACAGATTTTTTTAGTGGATTAGAAGTTTTCAGTATTGAATAACTGCCTAAAACAAGCATAGGAAAAAATAAGAGGTTATATTTAACTCCGAACCAAACGACTAAACTTAGAAAAAAACCAGAAACAAGAAGCGATATTTCTTTCTCGGAGTTCAAATTTAGCATCTTTCTAAAACAGAATAATATAAAAAAAGCTACTGGCACCTCAGAATAGACATGGAACGAATAAAAAATTATAGGCATTGAGAAACTTGAGATGAACCAAAGAAAAAGACTCAGATTTCTATTTCTCCAAAAATAATAGCTTAGCAGGAAAATTTCAATGCCCAGTAGAACTCCCCAAATAACGAGGCTTTCTCTTATAATAAATACTCTCCAAGGAAAATCACAATTTAGGCTTAACCAATAGAAGGGGAGAATTAAAACAGAAAGCCCTGGTAAATTAACGGGATATAGCTTGTCTTTCCCTTTAACGCCACTTCGAGCATAAATTCCAAGATTCAAATTTGGGAATTTTGAACGCGGATAAAAATAAAAATAATCTTTATTCTGATAATTATTTGCTACATTGATGTCTTTATCGAAAAGTAAACTATGCGCTGTTAATAGATAGTAGGGCTCATCTCCAGAAAAATAGAGGCCTTTTTTGACAAAGGAATAATTAACTAAAGTATAAATACAAATTGAAGTGAGCATTAATAAGATTATTAAGTTCTTACTACTGATAGTTTTGATTGTTGTTGAAAAAAAGTTTTTAATCTTTTCAACTCTTCCCAAGATTTGAAGTAAATGAATTCCTTTAATTAAAAAAACACAAATAATAGTAATTAAACCTAGACTTTGAAGTCTTTCTTTTGCATCCCAGAAAGTGAGATAATTCTGAACTACCAATATTGAAAACAATAATAGATTACTAACCCCAAAAATAGATAAATTTTTTTTGAACAAAGAAGCAAAAAGTTGATTGTTTACGAGTTTATATTCAATTTTGCTTAAAATATAACTAAGCACAACAAAACACAAAAAAATTAAACAACTTAAAAAGAATAAGGAAAAATCTAGAGAGGGAAGAAAATGAGAGCTATATCGAAAAGTATTAACTAATTTATAGATTTTAATATGTAAAGCCGTGCTAAAACTCCCAATTATTAAAATAAACAAAAGAACAACTAGCTTTAATGGCGAATAAATTTTGTTTTTTCTCATTTTCTAGAGATTTTAATACTATTTTTGATTAGGTTCAAAATCAATCAAATAATATTACTGGAGTTCCCCCGAAAATTTGATAATATGTTTTCGCAATCTATGAGCTGTTTTGGCATAATGCATATGGGGTCTCCTTAAGACTTCGGTCTTTATGCAAGCACGCTGGCTTGACATTGTGAAACACCATTTTAGGTCAAAAAAAGACAAAAGTTCCCCCATTTTTTTGCAATTCCACTTGTTAAAATAGGTAATTATCAGAAATATAATAAGTTAGACCTTTTTGAGATTAATTTTTGGGGGAACTCCAGCTCGATAAGCCCTTGACATTTACAGTTTAGGATGAACTATTAGGAGAGGGCCTACAAACGTTATAAAAATGCCTCAAAGAACTCGACAAGAAAAATATTAGATGAGCGCTGCGCCGTTTATAGTAGTAATAAGAAGTGTTTTATCGTCAAAATAAAATGCTCCATTTCTGTTGTTTTTTTTCTTAATGGTGGGAAGAAACTTCTTATTAACTTAGAGGCAGATTTACTCTCGGCTGATATCTCTAATAAGAGAGCAATTTAACAAAATTTTTCCAAGAGAAATTATTTTCTGAAAACTAAAAAAAATATTCCTTGAAAAAGTGCAATAAAAATAAAAATCCTTGGCTTGTTTTCAATTTTGAATTCCCAAATTTTCTTTCATATTCATGACTTGCTACTTCCCTAACTCTATACCCTAATTTTAGACACTTTAATATCATTTCTTGCTCAATAGTGAATCCATTTGATTTTAATTTCAATGCATAAAAAACCTCTCTTTTAATTGCTCTAAAACCGTTCTCTATATCTGTCAAATCTGTCTTCCATTTCAAATTTATTAAAACAGCTAATAAATTATTGCCTGTATTTCTAATAAATTTAGAAAAGGTCCCATGTAGCTCGTCACTACCACCTAGCATTCTCGAGCCGACAACTAGATCTGCCTCTCCTTTCCTAATAGGTTCCAGAATTTTTGGTATATCTTCAACCTCGTGAGATCCATCTCCATCTATAAAGACTATAATTTTCTGTTTGGTATTTTTAACCCCAACTTTTAAAGCATCTCCTTTGCCTTTATTATTATCAAACACAAAGGGCACTCTTTTATCTCTGACAATTTCTAGTGATCTGTCAGAAGAATGTCCATCGACTATTAGGATGTTTGAAGAAAGATTGAGACATCGGTCAAGAATATCACCAATGGTCTTTTCTTCATTTTTGATTGGAATAACTATACAAAAATCATTATTTGACATTTGAACGTAATACTAACAAAAGCAGATAGATTTTTCAACAAATCGAAGTAAATCATCATAGAACATTTTTTTAAAAGATTTGACAGGAAATTAAATCCTCGTATTAATCTTGTAATCTCATAACAAAAAAGATTATTTTCTATTTAAACGATAAGAAAGTGTTAATTACTAATTTGATTTTTATATATTTATTCTAGGGTCAAAACTTACTTCCTAATCTTTTAAAAAGCTCAACTCTGAGGAATTATCTTCCCTTTACCTTTTTCAATCTTTATCAATGCTATTCCCTTAACGCCCTTGAAAGGAACCAAAAAAAATACTAGATTTAAAAAGGTAAGAATATTTCAAGGTGAGTTGTCAACTCAGGAAGGCAGTCGTCCCCGAATTATAATTTGGCCAATTTATGTTATAATCACAACAGTGAAGAAAAAAAAGAAAGCCAACCTCAAAGAGAAAAAAAGTCGCAAAAAACGTGTTTTTGCTGAAATCTCCTTTCTT
>Ga0190349_1000465_pt1 | contig 12146 bp, 23 predicted proteins | sample 48721378_MG_FD_179798 | JGI IMG/M metagenome (GOLD analysis project Ga0190349, IMG submission 179798) | Hydrothermal vent microbial mat bacterial communities from Southern Trench, Guaymas Basin, Mexico - 4872-13-7-8_MG | ecosystem: Environmental > Aquatic > Marine > Hydrothermal vents >...
TGTCATGTCCGGTCCTGAAGCAGATATCAGCCTCGGCAACGCCCTGCCGCTGAAAGCAATCCCGCTGGGTACCATGATTCATAACATTGAACTGCGGGCTGGTAAAGGCGGGCAGATGGTTCGAGGAGCTGGAGGGGCAGCCCAAATTCAGGCGAGAGAAGGCAAATATGCCACCGTTCGCCTGCCCTCGGGTGAAGTTCGCATGGTTCACGTCGAATGTATGGCCACCATCGGACAGGTCGGCAATGAAGATCACGCCCACATCTCGTTGGGCAAAGCGGGTGTCAGCCGCTACCTGGGACGCCGTCCCCGTACCAGAGGCGTGGCTATGAATCCCATTGATCACCCCATGGGGGGCGGTGAAGGAAAATCATCCGGTGGGCGGCATCCCTGTTCGCCGCGCGGCCTGCCTGCCAAGGGCTACCGTACTCGCAAGAAGAGCAAGAAGAGCAATCTGATCGTTAAATCTCGTCACGTAAAATAGGAATATTAATTCATCAATAAACTCAATCAAATTTTGAGCGGATCATGCCCAGATCGGTAAAAAAAGGCCCGTATATAGACGATAAACTTTTCCAAAAAATCCAGAAACTCAATGAATCCGGGCAGAAGAAGGTGATTAAGACGTGGGCGCGCCGTTCCATGATCCCGCCTGAATTCGTCGGGCATACCCTGGCGATTCACAACGGGAAGAAATTCCTCCCGATTTTTATTACGGAGAATATGGTGGGACATAAACTGGGAGAATTCGCGCCGACCAGAACGTTCCGGGGCCATGGAGGGAAAAAAGCGGATCGCACCAGCAGAGTGCATTAATCGAGTCCAGGACCTCTTCGGAGAGAATGATAAATGGAAGCCAGAGCAATAAGCCGATACGTTCGTATAGCACCCAGAAAAATGATCCTCGTGGCTGATTTGGTGCGCGGGAAAAACGTCAATGAAGCGCTGAATATCCTGCACTTTTCACCCAAGCGTTCTTCCCTCGTCATCGAGAAGACCATCCGTTCCGCCCTGGCCAATTTGATGGATCGTGAGGACGCTCGAAATATTAATGTGGACGAAGCAGTTGTCAGCGAAATCAGGGTGAATGAAGGCCCCACCGCGAAACGTTGGCGGCCCAGGGCCATGGGAAGAGCTACGCGGATCCGCAAGCGGACGAGTCATTTATATGTTACCTTATCTGTATAATCACAGGAGTAGTTTTGGGACAGAAAACCAATCCGATTGGTTTACGACTGGGAATCAATAAAACTTGGTTTTCTAACTGGTTTGACGAGAAAAACTTTTCCGACAAACTGCAGGAAGACCTGTTGCTGAGACGCTACATCCGGCAGCGCTTGCAAAACGCCGGAGTGGCCAGCGTCGTTATCGAGCGAACCCCCAAAAGGATCGTTCTGACAGTGAATACGGCTCGTCCCGGTATCGTTATCGGTCAGAAGGGCCGTAACGTGGATATCCTCAAAAACGAGTTGAAAACCCTGACCTCCAAAGAGGTACAGCTCAATATCGCCGAGATCAAGCGCCCTGAGCTCGAAGCGCAGTTGGTGGCGGACAGCGTGGCCCGCCAGCTGGAAGGCCGGGTCTCCTTCCGCCGCGCCATGAAAAAGGCGCTGATGGCTACGCGCCGCATGGGAGCTGAAGGGATTAAGATCGTCTGCGCGGGGCGTTTGGGAGGCGCGGAAATGGCTCGCAAGGAAGAGTATAAGGAAGGACGCATTCCCCTCCACACCCTGAGAGCCGATATTGATTATGCAACTTCAATAGCTAAAACGACTTACGGAACAATCGGAGTGAAGGTCTGGATCTGCAAAGGCGAAATTTTCGGAAAAGGACAATCCGCCGAAACGGTCTGATCGTCGCCGGCAAAGAAGCTTTTAAATACGAAATAGACACTCATGTTAGCGCCTAAAAGAATAAAACACCGCAAACAGCAGCGAGGCCGCCTCAAGGGGATGGCCGTGCGGGGCAGTAAGATCAGCTATGGCCAGTTCGGCCTGAAAGCGATGGAACCGGCTTGGATTACAAACCGACAGATCGAGGCGGCGCGTGTCGCCGTTACGCGACACATCAAGCGCGGCGGTAAAGTCTGGATACGTATCTTCCCGGATAAACCCTTAACCCAGAAGCCTGCTGAAACGCGCATGGGAAAGGGCAAGGGATCCCCCGAACACTGGGTGGCAGTGGTTCACCCTGGTCGTATTCTCTTCGAGATAGAGGGTGTATCGAGGGAGGTTGCGCAGGAAGCTTTGAGACTTGCCGCCCATAAGCTGCCCATTAAAACGCGCTTCGTCGCTCGGGAGGCCGCCTGATGAAGATGGATGAAATTCAGCAATTGAGCCGTGAGGAGGTGGCCCAGCGCCTGGAAGACGCCAAGATTGAGCTGCACAATCTGCGCTTCCAACTGGCCACCCACCAGTTGGACAACCAGGTGAAAATCCGTCTGGCCAGGCGAGACGTTGCCAGACTCATGACTGTTCTGCATGAATTCGAATTAGGTATTCGCAAAGAGCCTGAGAAAGCGGGCAAATAGAGATATGGCTTCAGAAGAACGCAAGATACGCAAAGTAAAAACGGGGACCGTCGTCAGCACCAAAATGAATAAAACTATCACGGTTGCTGTTGAACGGCGCGTGCCGCATCCCTTTTACAAGAAATATTTCAAGCGTACCAAGAAATTAATGGTACACGATCCTGAGGATACGGCCGGGCGCGGCGATGTAGTCCGCATTATGGAATGTCGCCCTCTGTCCAAGCGCAAGAGCTGGCGATTAGTCGAGGTTCTGGAACGGGCGAAATAACGCCCTCAGATCTAGCCGTTTGCTTTGCTGAATTAATACACAGACTTGATCAATTTTACATAAATCCCCGGAACTGGCGGGGCTTTGGAAGCACCGATGATTCGCGAACAGACTCGTTTAAACGTTGCTGATAACACGGGAGCCAAAAAAGTGATGTGCTTTCGTGTTCTGGGAGGCACCAAAAGGCGCTACGCTTCAATCGGAGATATCGTCGTTGCCTCGGTGAAATCTGCCATTCCCAACTCGCCTGTGAAAAAGGGTGAGGTCGTTAAGGGTGTGATCGTGCGGACCCGCAAAGAAGTCCGCCGCTCGGACGGATCCTATATCCGCTTCGACGATAACGCCATCGTCCTCTTGGATGATAAACAGGAGCCCAGAGGCACCCGCATCTTCGGGCCAGTGGCTCGAGAACTGCGCGACAGGCAGTTTATGAAAATCGTTTCGCTGGCTCCCGAGGTCATTTAATTCGGCACATTTCAGGAACGACTATGCACGTCAGAAGAGATGATACAGTTTTAATCCTTTCAGGAAACGACCGGGGCAAGCGGGGCCGGGTGCTCAAGGTTTTCCCGGATAAGAATAGGATTATTGTCGAAGGTGTCCGTTTCATTAAAAGGCATACCAGACCTTCGCAGAAAAATCAATCCGGCGGCATCATCGAGAAGGAAGCTCCCATCAACGCCTCCAACGTGATGATCGTCTGTTCAAAGTGTGGTGAGCCAACTCGCGTCAAGCGTAGACAGATTACCGAGGAAGGCCGCAAGCATTTTACGCGAGCCTGCGTGAAGTGTGGAGAAATTTTCTGAACATTATAGACTGGAATTATGTTGTACCCGGAAGAAGAACCAAAACAGGAAGAGACGCAGGGTGCTGAGGGTGCCTCTTCGTCTTCCAAACTAAAGGAAGAGGTAAAACCCGAAGCAGAAGTGCAACCTGCCGAAGATAAGCCCAAAGAGGCCAAGGCGGACAAGGCCAAATCCCCTAAAGGGGAAAAAGCCAAAGAGGACTCTGGAAAGGCTGACGAAAAGCCAAAGGCCAAAGCGGCTGAAAAGGCCAAGTCAAAAAAAGCCATAAAAGAGCCCCAGAAAGCGGGAAAAAAGGAATCCAAGCCCGAGAAGAAGAAGGGCAAGGAAAAACCCGCTGAGGTGAAACTGCCGCCCGATTACATCCCGCGCATGCTGAAGGTGTATAACGATAACATCATACCGGCTTTGATGAAACGCTTTAAGTATGATAACGCCATGATGGTGCCGCGTTTGGAGAAGATCGTTCTGAACGTCGGGATCGGCGAAGCTTCGCAGAATCCCAAGCTTCTGGAATCTGCTAATCAGGAACTCGCAGCCATTACCGGTCAGAAACCCGCAGTAACGAAAGCCAGAAAGTCCATCTCCAATTTCAAGCTGAGGCAGGGAATGGCCATCGGAACACGGGTTACCCTGCGAGGCTGGAAGATGTGGGAATTTCTGGATCGGCTCTTAAACGTTGCCATTCCGCGAATCCGTGACTTCAGAGGGCTATCCGATCGCTCCTTCGACGGCCGGGGAAATTACACCATGGGCATCAAGGAACAGATTATCTTTCCGGAAATTGACATAGACAAGATTGAACGCGTCCACGGATTGGACATTAGTTTTGTTACGACCGCACGGACGGATGAAGAGGCGCACGCATTTCTGAAGGAACTGGGAGTCCCCTTCCGCCGCCGTGAAGCTAACAGTAAGGAACAAGCAGCTTAAAGGAACGCTGAATGGCCAAAAAGTCCATGATCGCCAAGGCCAAGAGAAAGCCGAAGTATCAGGTTCGCCAGGTGAACCGGTGCACTCGCTGCGGTCGTCCCCGAGCCTATATGCGGAAGTTTTCGCTCTGTAGAATCTGCTTCCGCGAACTTGCACTGCAGGGGATGATCCCCGGTGTTGTCAAGGCCAGTTGGTAACGTAATTCAGATCAACGGTTTATACTATGACGATGACAGATCCCATTGCGGATTATTTGACTCGAATTAGAAACGCTATCCAGGCGCGCAAGGTTCGCGTTGACATTCCCGCTTCGCGTGTTAAAAAAGAGATTACCCGCATTCTCAAGCGCCATCATATGATACAAGATTACATACTCATTGATGACGGGAAGTCCGGGATAATCCGCATTTTACTGAAATATACGCCTGAGGGTCAAAGTGTTATTGAAGGCCTTCAGCGGATCAGCCGGCCCGGTCTGCGCAAATACGTCGGCAAAGACGAAATCCCACGAGTGCAGAATAACATCGGCCTGGCTGTTCTCTCAACGTCAAATGGAATTATAACCGGAGCCAAAGCCCGCAGATTGGGAGTCGGCGGCGAGGTGCTCTGTTACATCTGGTAGGTGATAAAGTGTCACGAGTCGGGAAACAACCCATACCCATTCCGTCAGGTGTGACGGTAACCATTGAAGAAAAGAAGATCACGGTGAAAGGGCCTAAAGGCACTTTGGAACGAGAAATCCACCCTGAAATTACCGCCAAAATTGCAGACGGTCAGGTGGAAGTGACGAGACCCACGGACGCGCGCCATCACCGGGCTCTCCACGGTCTAACCCGGGCGTTGATCGCCAATATGGTGACCGGCGTCAGCGAAGGTTTCCGCAAATCACTGGAAATCGTCGGCGTGGGATATAAGGTGGAAATGAAAGGGGAATCGCTTAACTTTACCCTCGGACACTCGCATCCCGTCATGATACAACCGCCTCCGGGTATCACTTTTGAAGTCGAAAAACCCACGCTCTTTCACGTCTCCGGGCCTGATCGGGAGCTGGTCGGCCAGGTGGCGGCCGTGGCGCGCTCGCTGCGTCCCCCGGACCCCTATAAGGGCAAGGGTGTAAAATATTTGGACGAGCAGATCCGCCGCAAAGCGGGAAAGACGTCAAAGTAAGATGAAAGATAAAACCCAAATCAAGGAAGCCGCCAGACAGCGGCGCAAAAAGCACATCCGGAAACGGATTTCAGGGACTCCGGAGCGGCCTCGGCTGGTTGTCTATCGCAGTCTAAAGCAGATTTACGCTCAACTCGTAGACGATTATTCCGGCTCTGTCCTGACGGGGATTTCCAGCCTCAATCCCGAGGTGAAAAAAGAACTGGCGAAGGTCAAGGGTAAAGTCGAGGTGAGCAAGCTTGTCGGCAAGGCTTTGGCCGCAGCCGCTAAGGAAAAAGGGATCGAAAGCGTCGTCTTCGATCGCAATGGATTTGTCTATCACGGCAGGGTTAAAGCCCTGGCCGAAGGTGCACGAGAAGCTGGATTGAAATTTTAGGAGTTGTGAATGCAGAAACCCCGGAGTAGGCAGGCCGCTCAGGACAGCGGCGATTTTTCGATGATCGAGAGGGTCGTGCACATCAACCGCGTGGCTAAGGTCGTTAAAGGCGGACGCAACTTCTCCTTTAATGCCATCGTCGTGGTGGGAGACGGTAGTGGCCAGGTGGGATTCGGTCTGGGTAAAGCCAACGAAGTCACGGACGCCATTAATAAGGGCACAGAGCTCGCCAAAAGGAATTTGAAGGAAATCCCCATGAGCGGCACCACCATCCCGCATCCGGTAATAGGACGTTACGGTGCTGCTCGCGTGCTTCTAAAACCCGCTTCTCCCGGAACCGGTGTGATCGCCGGTGGCGCGGTGCGGGCGGTTATGGAATGTTTGGGCGTTAAAGATGTCCTGACCAAGTGTTTGGGGACGCATAATCCCCACAACGTCGTCAAGGCCACCATGGCCGGTCTCGAATCCTGTCGGGATCTCCGTATGGCGGCAAAGCAGCGAGGCACTTCTGTCAGGCGTATTCTGGAGCAAGACGAGCTATGAGCAAATTGAAGGTTACCCTCACTCGCAGCATCATCGGCCGTCCCGGAAAGCATCGGCGTACCGTTCAGGCGTTGGGCTTGCGAAAGTTGAATCAGACGGTTGAACATCAAGATAATCCAGCCATCCGGGGCATGATTCGTCAAGTTAAACATTTAGTGCGCACAGAGGAGCTCCTCGATGGCTGATGAAGTAAAACATAATCTGGACTTAAGCCAGCTCCGACCAGCGCCCGGCGCCACAAAGAGATCCAAAAGACTCGGCCGCGGCACCAGCGCAGGCCAGGGCAGAACCTGCGGTAAAGGCCATAAAGGACAGAAATCGCGTGCAGGATATAAGCGTAAAGCGGGATTTGAAGGAGGCCAGATGCCCATTCAGAGGCGCCTCCCCAAACGTGGATTTTCCAACGCCCCCTTCCGCAAAATTTACCAGGTTGTCAATCTCAAGCGGCTGGTTGAAGTCTTCCCTTCCAAGGGTGAAGTGACCCCGGAACTCTTACTGGATAAAGGCCTGATCAAAAAATCTCGCCTGCCCGTGAAGCTTCTGGGGGATGGTGAAGTAAAAGTAGCTTGGGACGTTCACGTGCACGCGGCTTCCCGTAGCGCGATCGAAAAAATAAAAGCCGCCGGTGGCGAGGTTCATCTGATATGCTGAAGAGCTTCCAGTCTGTTTTCCGTATCCCTGAGCTCAGAAAGCGCATTCTGTTTACCCTGGGGATCTTTATTGTTTACCGCATAGGTGGTCACGTACCTTCCCCCGGTGTCAATGCCGAAGCTCTGGGTGAATTCTTCAAAATGCAGCAGAACACCCTGTTCGGCTTGTATGATATGTTTGCCGGGGGGGCTTTCGGAAAAGCGACGGTCTTCGCTCTGGGGATCATGCCCTACATTTCAGCCTCGATCATCATCCAGTTGATGGGCACCGTAGTCCCCTATTTTCAAAAGCTGCAAAAGCAGGGCGAAGAAGGGCGCAAGAAGATCACTCAGTTGACTCGTTACGGCACGGTTGGCATCTCAGCTTTACAGGCGTTGGGCGTCTCCGTATTCCTGGAATCCATCGTTACGCCAACGGGCCTTGCGGCCGTCCCTAATCCCGGTATCGGCTTTCGTCTGGTTACCATGTTGACCCTGACGACCGGTACGGTATTCATCATGTGGCTCGGAGAACAGATATCCGAGCGGGGTATCGGAAACGGGATATCTCTGCTGATTTTTATCGGCATTATTGACCGATTGCCCTACGCTGTCATGGATGAACTCCGCCAGTTCCTGGGCGGTAATCGGGCTCTCCTGATGGAACTCTTCATGGTTGCGCTTTTCGTGGCGGTAACCGCATCCGTGGTTCTGTTGACGCAGGGTACCCGAAAGATAGCGGTGCAGTACGCCAAAAAAGTTGTGGGTCGAAAGGTGTACGGAGGTCAACGGACGCATATCCCGCTACGCGTCAATACCGCTGGGGTGATGCCGATCATCTTCGCGCAGTCCATTATGTTCGTGCCCTCGACCATCGCAACGTTCCTTCCCGAATCGGGAATTAAGGACTGGATTAACATGTCCTTTAGTTTCGAGTCGTTCACCTATATGTTGATCTACGGCACGCTGATCGTATTCTTTACCTATTTCTACACCGCCGTCGCCTTCAATCCGGTTGACGTGGCGGATAACATGAAAAAGTACGGAGGATTTATTCCCGGCATCAGACCCGGGAAAGCCACCTCCGATTTTATGGATTCGATCTTAACCAGGATTACACTGCCGGGTTCTATCTTCCTGGGAATCATAGCCATTCTCCCCAGTTTGATTACCCGGTACTCGAATGTAAACTATAACTTTGCCTCTTTCTTTGGAGGAACATCCCTCCTGATCATCGTCGGTGTCGCGCTGGACACTCTCCAGCAGATTGAATCACACCTGCTGATGAGGCATTATGACGGTTTTATGAAGGCCGGCCGCATTAGAGGCCGCCGAAGGATGTAAGGTAACGCCATGAACATCATCTTACTCGGTGCTCCAGGCTCCGGTAAAGGTACTCAAGCGAAGCAACTCAGTCAGAAGTATGAATATCCGCAAATCTCGACCGGCGACATTTTGCGCAAAGCTGTGGCGGATAATACCGATTTGGGCAAAGAGGCCCAGAAGTACATGCAAGCCGGGGAGCTGGTTCCCGATGGAGTCATTCTCGGAGTGATCGAAGACCGGCTGAAAGAGGATGATTGCCAGGCGGGTGCCATCTTCGACGGATTCCCTCGCACCCTGCAACAAGCCGATGGTCTCGAGTCCCTCTTAAAAAGACTAAACTCCAGACTTGATCTCTGCATCAGCCTGGAAGTGCCTGACGACCACATCGTGGCGCGGCTTACCGCCCGGCGCATCTGTTCAGGCTGCGGACAGGACTACAACCTGAACAGCAATCCCCCGCCTGATGACGGTCGTTGTACCAAATGCGGCGGTCAGATTATACAGCGCGCCGATGACCGGGAAGATACCATTCGCAACCGTCTCGCCGTTTACCGCCGTCAGACCAGACCTTTGCAGGATTACTATTCCGGACGCGGGCTGCTGCACATCGTTGACGGTGATGGTTCACCCCGGGACATCTTTACCAAGCTCTGTAGGATTATTGATGATCACGATAAAGAATCGGTATGAAATTAAGGCTATTGGCAGAGCTTGTGCCATATTAAAGGATGTTTTAAGAGAAGTTGAGCCTCTGATGGTTCCGGGCGTGGCTGCCCGTGACGTTGATAAATTCGTTGAAGAGAGTATCGTTCGACGGGGCGGACGACCTGCATTTAAAGGCTTTACCGGTGCGGATGGGATTCCTTTTCCGGCCAGCACCTGTATTTCCATCGACGCCGAAGTCGTGCACGGCATTCCGGGCAATCGGATTTTCCAGGAAGGCCAGATCGTCGGTCTGGACATAGGCGTGGAATTAGACGGGTACTTCGGCGATGTCGCCCGGTCGTTTCTTATCGGTGAAGTCTCCGATAAAATTCGAGAATTGGTCAGAGTGGTTCGTCAGAGCCTGGATGAGGGAATACGGCAAGCCAGGGAAGGGCGACGGCTGTCGGACATTTCGTACGCTATCCAGACTCGAGTGGAAAGCCAGGGATTTTCCGTCGTCCGTGAACTGAGCGGGCACGGTATCGGGCGCTCGTTACACGAAGAACCTCAAATCCCCAACTTCGGATTGCCCGGAAGAGGCCCGAAACTCCGGTCGGGTATGGCGCTGGCCATTGAACCGATGATCAATATGGGCAGTCATGAAGTCGTAACCGCTCCGGATGGATGGACGGTGGTAACGTTGGACGGTTTGCCCTCAGCGCACTGGGAAGAGACGATTGTCGTGACCAAAGGTGAACCCATGATCCTGACGCGCGATAGCGATGAACCTGATTGAACATATCTGGTTTGAAAAGCACAGGAGTAAGTTTCTGCAGTTCAGCTTGAGGGGTTTGTGGCAAAAGAAGAGCCTATAAAAATCGATGGATCGATTCTCGAAACTCTGCCGAACGCGACCTTCCGGGTTGAACTCGAGAATGGACATAAAGTTCTGGCGCACATATCAGGGAAAATGCGCATGCACTTTATTAAGATTCTCCCCGGCGATAAAGTGACGGTGGAGCTTTCTCCTTACGACCTGAACCGGGGTCGAATCATTTACAGATACAAGTAATCATTTGCGGAGGTTGCTGGTGAAGGTTCGCAGCTCTATTAAGAAAATGTGCGATAACTGTAAGATCATCCGGCGCCACGGTAAGGTGCGGGTGATCTGCAGGAATCCCAAACACAAACAGAGACAGGGTTAATTACCCGTTTAGGAGGTCTTGTGGCACGTATTGCTGGTGTTGATCTGCCCAAAGATAAACGGATCGAGGTTGCTTTAACCTATATTTACGGAATCGGACCCGCTCTCGCAAAGCGGATTATCGAAAAAACCGGCGTTAATCCCGATACCCGGGTGAACGCTCTGGCTGATGGAGATGTACACAGCATCAACAGCGTCATCCAGAACGAGTTCAAGGTCGAAGGCCCGTTGCGCACCGAAGTGATGATGAGCGTCAAGCGCTTGATGGACATCGGCTGTTACCGGGGACTGCGACATCGCAAAGGTCTGCCCGTCCGTGGTCAGAATACCAAGAATAACGCTCGCACCAGAAAAGGAAAGAAACGAACGTCTCCGTCGCGTAAAAAATAAATTGGAGAAGTGCTTTGGCCAAACCTAAAAGAAAGCCGAAAAAGGAAAAAGTCGACGCAACCGGGATCGCCTTCATCAAGGCGTCCTTTAACAATACGATCATTTCGTTGACGGATATTTACGGTAATGTTGTCTCTTCAGCCTCTGCTGGCAAGATGGGATTCAAGGGATCTCGCAAGAATACCCCCTTCGCTGCCCAGCAGGCCGGCTCCCATGCGGCCAGAGCTGCAATGGATTTGGGTATGAGAAAGGTCGAAGTGCGTGTGAAGGGCCCGGGAGCAGGTCGTGATTCTGCCATTCGCTCTTTACAGGCCGCCGGACTGCAGATCACGGCAATTAGAGACGTTACCCCCATCCCCCACAATGGTTGCCGCCCTAAGAAGAAGCGGCGCGTATAAAAGAGGAGCATTCTCGATATGGCGAGAAATACTGGACCTGTCTGTAAGCTGTGCCGCCGCGAGGGCGATAAACTCTTTTTAAAAGGAGAGAGGTGCAGCAGTGCCAAGTGTGCCTTTGAAAGACGGGAGATTCCTCCCGGCCAACACGGACGCAGCCGCCGCTTCAAGAGGTCCGAATATGGAATTCAATTGCGGGAAAAACAGAAGATTAAGCGCATCTACGGTCTGCAAGAAAAACAGTTTCGCAACTTTTATTATAAAGCGGTACGGCAGAAGGGAATCACCGGTCAACTGCTCTTGGCGATGCTCGAGTCCAGGCTGGACAACATCGTCTATCGAATTGGATTTGCGCCTTCACGTCAAGCCGCCAGGCAACTGGTGCGCCATCGACATGTGATGGTAAAGGATCGCATTGTGGACATCCCCTCATATATTCTCTCGCCCGGGGATACGATCAGGATCAAAGAGCGATCCCGCAAGATGGAACTGATACACGATTCGATGAAACGGATCAAGGAAGGAAAATTAGTCCCGTACCTACAGTTGGACAAAGCGCGGATGGAGGGCGTTTTTATAAATTATCCCACACGCGACGCCATTCCCATCCGTGCCCAGGAGCAGATGGTCGTGGAGCTTTACTCGAAGTAATCTCACAGGAGGCGGTATTTATGAATGGCACTAATTTTCAGATGCCGGAAGCGGTAGACTTGGATGAAGCGAGTTACACCACGGACTTCGGACGCTTTATCATCCAGCCGCTGGAGCGCGGCTACGGTGTAACCCTTGGAAATGCCATGCGAAGGGTTCTCCTGGCTTCCTTGTCTGGTGCCGCCATCGTTTCCGTTAAAATAGACGGAATATTGCACGAATTCAGCACTATTCCTGGTGTAGTCGAAGACGTCGCTGAGATCGTGTTGAATTTGAAAGCGGTTCG
>Ga0190349_1000468_pt1 | contig 12073 bp, 7 predicted proteins | sample 48721378_MG_FD_179798 | JGI IMG/M metagenome (GOLD analysis project Ga0190349, IMG submission 179798) | Hydrothermal vent microbial mat bacterial communities from Southern Trench, Guaymas Basin, Mexico - 4872-13-7-8_MG | ecosystem: Environmental > Aquatic > Marine > Hydrothermal vents > Microbial...
CAAAACCAACTTTGAAGTCATGGCTGGCACCAGCAAAATCGTCAACAAAGTACTGGGCTAAGAAATTGTACTGGTTAACCGGCCGCTCAACATAATAGCGCCACTCAGATCCATACCAACGCTGATCGGTGACATCCCAAATGGGAATATCATCAAATTCCAGGTCCATCATCGGTGTTAGATTAAATCCGGCATCAGAGAAAGCATACTTTAAGGAGATGAATAGATTATCCCCAAACATATGCTCATCCTGGAACTTGACGATCGGAGAACCAAAGTGATATCGTCCGCCCTGTTTATAACCATCAGGTAAAGCCGCCGAAGCCGAACGACCCCATTTCTCTTTCTTGCCGGCGTGAATAAAAGCCTCAAACCGGTTCTGAGGGATGATCTGCAGGTTAAGCTTGGCCGCATAGTTGGTTAACAACGTATCGTCCTTGGTCCCGTAGACAGTCGAAGTTTTAATGTCCTGAACACCGTACGATCCCCAGAACCAGGCTTTATCCTTAACTAGAGGACCACCAAGATTGAAGCCATAATCCTTGTTCTCGCGAATCTTATTGATACCTCTAAGACCTTCGGCTTTAAACTCATCAGTAAAATTGTCAGCCTGGAATTTCTCATCGGTCACGTAGAAACGGCCACCTAAGGTGACTCGGTTACCGCCCCGGCGTGTAACCATGTTCAAGGCAACGCCCCCAGTTTGAACCGTAACATCAGCCCCGCCAACCGTAATCTGCATCTCTTCAAAAGCATCAAAGTCGTAGTAAGAAGGCGAAGATCCGATGGCCGCCGGGTCGGTAATCACGATTCCGTCCATCGCCCAAACATTGTTGTCATAATTGCCAGCTCCACGGGCAACGTAACTCGATTGCTGGCCAGACTCGGCACCTCCCACATTCTCGCGGTCAACGATAACTGAAGGCGCCATCTGCAGAATAACCCAGGGATCACGAGCCGTGGGTAGTTCCTGCAATACTTCCTGAGTAACATTGGCCCCCACCGCCGTCTTCTTGGTGTCAACCACCGGCGTCTCGGCCACAACTGTAATTTCCTCCTCCAAAGCTCCCATCTCCATGGTCAAGGTTAAGTTAACATTACCACCAACCACAACAATGATATTTTCCCGCACTACGCTCTTGAACCCTTCCAATTCGGCTTTGAGAGCATAGTCATTGGCGGGAGGAAGGGAAATAAACCTAAAATTCCCTTCAGCAGAGGTAATGGATGTCAAGGGTGCCGTCTTTGACCCGGTTAAGGTTACCGTAACCCCGGGAAGTGGATTTCCGTCAGTGTCAACTACTTTGCCGTAAATGTTGCCCGATCTGACCTGGGCAGAAAGACTAGCGGCCAGAAGTAACACCAACAGAAAAGTTAATGATTTACGCAATTTTTCCTCCTTATTTCTCCTTCAAGACTAGTCAAAAACCCTTTCCTTGGAACACTTTTGTGTTCCATCCCCTTGCCTTTTTTGTAAATGTTTTTACTTTACCTTATCCTTGGTTATCACCTCCTTGCCCTAGTTTCTTTTAATTTATGTCCTTCAAGACTAAAAGGATTATAAATATAAAAAAAGTATAATCCTATCCCCTTTCTTGACTGCAACTTTCTTTTTTTCCTTACCCTTATCAATTGCCCTTACCCAAAAAAAATCAATTCGTATTTTAGTTTAAATCCCTCGTCCCTTTCCCCTCACCTCTCTCTTTCCCGCTTTTTCTTACCTTCCATTCTTCTCCCTTAAGTTCTTTCTGAAAATTCCTATGCAATATTTATGCCAGTTCTCCAAGGATTCTTTTCCCCTAATTTTTATTTGAAATCACCCCATTTTCTACTATATCAATACGAAATTTTGGATGTCATCCAAATATTCGTATTTTTTGCTTTTTTCCACGAATTTAATTATCATGGAAATCGAAAAAAAATGACTCAATCCACATCAATTAAGAAATTAATTCCCCACCTCCTTACCGCTAAAAGAATTGTTGTTCTTACTGGAGCTGGCATCTCGGCTGAATCAGGCATTCCTACTTTTCGGGGTCAAGAGGGGCTATGGAAACAATACCGAGCTGAAGAGCTGGCTACTCCTTACGGCTTTATTTCTAATCCGCGCTTGGTCTGGGAATGGTATGATTGGCGGCGACAGCTTATTGCAAGCAAAAAACCCAATCCGGCTCACAAAACCCTAGCTGAATGGGAAAACTTTTTTCCTTCTTTCCATGTTATTACCCAAAACATCGATGGGCTTCACCACTTGGCTGGTTCCCACCGAATTCTCGAACTCCACGGGAACATCTGGAAGATGAGATGCTTAGATGAAGGAATCGTAATTGAAAATAGGGAGACTCCCCTCCCTGAACTTCCTCCTCACTGCCCCCATTGCCACGGTCTTCTCCGTCCCCATGTGGTCTGGTTTGGAGAATCATTGGATGGAACTGTACTCAGTGAAGCTTTTCAATTATGCCAAGAATGTGAGGTTATCATCTCGGTCGGCACCTCGGGAGTTGTTCAACCGGCTGCTTCCCTCCCCGTAGCGGCTACTCAAAATGGGGCTCTCCTGGTGGAGATAAATTTTGAGCCTACTCCTTTAACCTCGTTGGCCCAGTTTAGCTTCTTAGGTAAAGCCGGCGAAATCCTCCCTCAAATTCACCAAGCCCTCCTTGAAGCTCACCGAAAAAGGACTCTCCCTTCAAAAAAATCAAGCGCTAAAAAAAGTAGTCCCCAAAAAAAGTAACCATGAGTTATCTTTATCTAGATGCCTTCTCTGGGGTGAGCGGCGACATGTTCTTGGGCGCCCTTCTTGACCTGGGGTACCCGGCTGATAAGTTTAAACAAGCCATCTCCCAGCTTGAATTGCCCCTTAGAATAGAAATAGCAAAAGTAAAAAGATCATCTTTAGCTGCTACCCAAGTCAAAGTTGAGCTAGGTCAGAGTCCTTCGGCACCAAGAGACTTGGCAGCAATAAAAAAAATTATTAAGGCTTCTCCTTTCTCTAGCTCAGTCAAAGATAAAGCCCTAGCTGTATTTAGTAATCTTTTTCAAGCCGAGGCTAAAGTGCACGGTGAAGCAGTCAGCAAAACTCATCTCCATGAAGCCGGGGCAGACGATGCTTTGGTCGACATTTTGGGAACATGTTACCTGCTCGAAGAACTAGAGGTGGACAAAATTATAGCCTCCCCTCTTAATCTTGGACGAGGCTGGGTTAAAACTGCCCATGGCCATCTTCCTGTTCCGCCGCCAGCCGTAGCCGAATTACTCAAAAACATCCCTGTTTATTCCTATGGCGCTGAGAACGAATTAGTTACCCCCACCGGAGCCGCCTTAGTCCGGACTTTGGTTACTGAGTTCAATGCCTTTCCTCAACTCCCTTATCAATATATTGGCTATGGAGCAGGGAGTCGTAACTTCCCCCCCTTGCCTAACATCCTCCGCGTTTTTATGGGAAAAAGTAATGACCCTTCCCTAGAGGAACAAATCTTTCAGCTCGAGACCAATATCGATGACTCTACTCCCCAAGTACTGGGTGCTTTCCTGGAAAAGGCCCTCCAGCTCGGGGCTCGAGAAGCTTTTTTGACCCCGGTCATCATGAAAAAAAATCGACCAGGAACAAAACTCACGATATTAGCGGAAAGAAAAAACATCGATCATCTTACGCAAGCAGTTTTTGAAGAAACATCCACCATCGGGCTGAGAATATTCCCGGTAAAAAGAATTGTGCTCGAAAGAGAAGTCCAAACAATTAAGGTCTTCGATGAAAAAGTTAGAATCAAAATCTCCTATCTAAGAGGCCAAAAAGTTAATATCCAACCCGAATTTGATGATTGCTTAAAGATAGCCAAAGCCAAAAAAATCCCCTTAAAAAGAGTTTTAGAAGAAGTCAAAAAGCATATTTTCTGAAAAAGATAATTCTCATTCCAGCTAAATCCTCAGGGACGCTCAGCCGCAAAGAATCGATTAAAATAGAAGCAGTCAAAATGACAACAATAAGGCATCAAAATGATTGATTATGTATCTGCTAAAAAAAAGACTAATAAATTTAAACTTGCTGAATATCTATTTTCATACTAAACTTTGTTAACTAAAAGAAATTTGCCTAATTTATAACTTGTTGCTCAATTCATAAAAGAAAAAGAACAACAATAAAGAGTTGATAAAGGTGGAGATGATGACCGATAGGTTACCAATTTTAATGGAGAAACTTGGTCGAAGACACACAAACAGCTAGAGAGAGTATGGGTATATGAGTGAGATAGTGCTTGGAGTAAGTAAGTAATAGTAGATATTGGTTGCTAAATAAAAAAAATTTAAGCAAACAAATAATAGATAGATAGATAGATAGATAGATAGATAGATAGATTGATTGATTGATTGATTGATTGATTGATTGATGAAAAGGATAAATAATATTACATCATAAAGGCTAGTAAGGAGAGAACGTTGGATATAAAAAAAATAGAAAAAGGAGTCCGACTCATCCTGGAAGGAGTGGGAGAAGACATTGACCGTTCCGGAATAAAAGAAACACCTCAACGGGTAGCACGAATGTTTCAAGAGATCTTAGGTGGCCTTGAGGAAGACCCGGGATCCCATCTAAAACCGATTCAAGGAGAAAAACATGATGAAATGGTCCTTATTAAAAACATTCCTCTCTACTCCATGTGTGAACATCACCTCCTTCCCTTTGCCGGAGTTGCCCATGTGGCTTATATCCCCAAGGGAGGTCGAATTGTCGGGTTGAGCAAAATTGCTCGAGTGGTGGAAGCCCTTGCTCGCCGGCTTCAAGTTCAAGAACGGTTGACTAAACAAATCGCTGATCTCATCCAAGAGCGTCTGAATCCATTGGGAGTTATGGTGGTGATCGAAGCCGAACATATGTGTATGTCGATGCGAGGCGCAAAGAAACCAAAATCAATTACCGTGACTTCTGCTGTGCGGGGGTCATTCCGGACAAATCCAGCCACACGAGCAGAAGCTATGACTCTGATAAGAGGAGGTCCGACCAGTGGTCGAGAAACAGGCTAAGCCATCTAACCAGCCAAAAAAATTCTACATTACTACTCCAATATATTATGTCAATGATATTCCTCATATTGGCCATGCCTACACGACAATTATTGCTGACTCTATAACCCGGCATAAGAAATTAGCCGGATATGAAGTTTATTTTCTAACTGGGACAGATGAACATGGGCAAAAAATCGAAAAGTCAGCCGCGGAAAAAGGCTTATCTCCATTAGAATTAGCCGATAAAGTTGTCGGCCGCTTTAAACAACTCTGGAAAGAACTGCTTATCAATTACGATTTTTTTATCCGCACCACTGAGCCTTTCCACGAAAAGGGAATCCAGGAAATTTTCCAACGACTAAAAGAAAAAGGAGATATTTACAAAGGAATTTATAAAGGCTGGTATTGTGTATCTTGTGAAAATTTCTTAGCTGAAGATATTCCTCAAGATGAAGATGGTCTAAAAACCTGTCCTGATTGTGGTCAAAAAGCTAATCAAGTAGCTGAAGATTGTTATTTTTTTCGTCTTTCAGCCTATCGGGATAAACTTTTAACTTTTTATCAGCAAAACCCTAACTTTGTTCGCCCCCCAGCCCGAATGAATGAAGTAGTAAGCTTTGTTCGCCAAGGACTCAAAGATCTAAGCATCACTCGCACTACTGTCAGATGGGGCATCCCCGTACCTGGAGATCCTGAACACACTATTTATGTTTGGTTTGATGCTCTTCATAATTATTTAACAGGAATCGGTTACGGTTGGAATAAGGAACTCTTTGCGAAATTCTGGCCAGCTGACATTCATCTTATTGGTAAAGATATTCTTCGTTTCCACGCTATATTCTGGCCGGCGTTTTTGATGGCGGCCGGTTTTCCCTTGCCCCATTGTGTTTTTTCTCATGGCTGGTGGCTCAAGGATGAAACCAAAATGTCCAAATCAAAAGGTAATGTTCTAGACCCCAGCCTTATCCTTGAAGACTTCGGCCCTGACCCTCTTCGTTATTTTCTTCTTCGAGAAGTCCCCATTGGATTGGACGGAAATTTTTCCCATGAAGGATTCCTCCATCGGGTTAATTCTGACCTAGCCAATGATTTAGGAAACCTCGTCCACCGAACTTTAACTATGATTAACAATTATTTTCAAGGAAACTTAAATGAAGTGGGAGATGAAACGAGTCTAGATCAAAATCTCCAGGCAGCCTTTGAGAAAGCTAAAAGCCAAGTCATCGCTCATTATGATGACTTAGCCATTAATCGAGCCTTGGAGGAAATTTGGGTTTTTGTTAATCAAGTTAACAAATATTTAGCTGAAAATGAACCCTGGAAAATTGCTCGCCGCCCAGAAAAACGACCTCGCTTAGCCCGTATCCTTTATCAAGCTGGCTGTGCTCTCCGGGGAATTGCTCTTCTGATTTATCCAGTCATGCCTGCTTCCGCTACTAAAATTTGGGAAATGCTTGGGGAAAAGACAAAGCTCACCGATAGGCACTATGACCAATTTCGATTTGACGGCTGGGAGAGAGGACTGAGGATATCTCCTCCTAAACCTCTTTTCCCCCGAGTTAAACTGGAAGATTTTATAAAAGGGAAGAAAGCTCAACAGCCACCCCCTAAAAAAACTCCTAAGGAGGAAAAAATGGAGATGATTAGCTTCGATGAATTCATGAAAATTGACCTCCGCGTCGGTGAAATTCTTACCGTGGAAAAAGTGGAAGGGACTAAAAAACTTTATAAGATTCAGGTGAGTCTGGGAGAAGAAACAAGACAGATGGTCTCGGGAATTGCCGAGGAATATAAGCCAGAAGATCTCACCGGCAAGAAAGTCGTCGTGGTGGCCAATCTTAAACCCGCGGTGATTCGCGGCATCGAATCTCAAACCATGCTTCTGGCCGCGGATGTCAACGGCCAAGCAGTCATTCCTTTTTTCATCGAAGACGTACCAGCTGGCGCTAAAGTAAGATAACTTAGCAAAAACATAGTTTTTTCTCCCCTGGTCAATGAAAAGTTTTTCCCCAGAGTAAGTAACATAAAAATAAAGGAATCTGAAGTTGAATTCTAGCCAAAATCCGGTTCTTTGCCAATTTTTAAACACTCCTCTGTTCTTTGTTGTTGCAACTATTCTTTTCGGGATACTCATGGCTTTTTTTCGATGTCGATTTAATAAAAAAAGGCAATGAAATTTATAATCAATTCTATGGCCTTCCCTATGGTTTTTCTCAACTAGTGAGTCGATTAAAATGGAAAAATAAAACCTAAAATGAAGACTAAATTGAGGGCTCGCCTAATTATCTGGCTAGCTATTTTGCTGCCTCTTTTTCTTCTTTTCTTTTCTCTCAGTTTGGGGACTTACCCCATTTCTCTTTCTCAAGTTCTCAAAACTATAGCGGCTCCTTTTTTCTCCTCCCTTGAGGTTCCACAATCTCTCTCGGCTATCATTTTCCATATTCGTCTCCCTCGGCTGCTGTTAGCTCTTTTAATTGGAGCATCTCTTTCTGTATCAGGTGCTTCTCTGCAGGCAATTTTCAAAAACCCTCTGATCAATGAATATATTCTTGGTCTCTCTTCCGGCGCAGCCTTCGGGGCGGCGTTGTCTTTAGTCTTTCTTGGTCAAAACTTCCCTCCCCAACTGGCTGCCTTTATTTTTGGCGTGTTGGCAGTAGGAGGGGTCCTCATTATTGCTGGTCAATCAGAAACTCATTTAATCACCCTTATTCTTACGGGGGTGATTATGACGGCTTTCTTCTCGGCACTCCTCTCCTTAGTGGAGTTTTTCGCCAGCCCTTATGCTCTTCAATCTCTCTTTTTCTGGCTCATGGGCAATCTCTCTTTAGCCACTTGGAAAGACATTCTCTTAGCCGGGCCATTGATGGTTTTAGGGGTCGTTATCCTTACTCTTTTGCGGTGGCGAATGAATGTTCTATCTATGGGTGATGAGCAGGTAAAAGCTCTTGGCATCAATCTCCGCCGCGAAAAAATCATCGTTATCCTGGCGGCGACCTTGGCTACGGCGGCAGCCACCTCCGTTGCGGGCATTATCGGTTGGGTGGGATTAATCGTTCCTCACTTAGTTAGAATGGCCATTGGCCCTGATAATCGATGGGTCATCCCCCTCTCGGCTTCAGTTGGAGGCGGATTTCTCATCTTAGCTGATGATTTAACCCGCACCATTGCTGCCTTTGAAATCCCCATCGGTATTTTCACTAGCCTCGTGGGTATTCCCCTTTTCATCGTGCTTCTTAAAAAAACCCAGCGAGTGTGGCTATGAAGATCAAAATCAAGGAGCTCAACTTTAACTATCCCAACTTTTATCTTCACGTTCCCGAACTGACCTTCGAGAAAGCTCAAGTGGCCTCTATCGTGGGGCCCAATGGAGCGGGGAAGACAACTCTTTTGAAATGTTTAAGTGGTATCTTCACTCTTCCGCCGCAGACTGTCTGGATCAATGGCCTTGATTTAGCTTCTCTTAAAGGGGCCAAGCGGGCACGGCTGATCAGTTACGTCCCTCAAGAATTAAGCTCGATTTTTAACTATACGGTTTTAGACTTTGTCCTCATGGGCAGAGCCGCTTTCCTTAATCCCCTCTCACTTCCCAGCCAAACCGATAGAAAACTGGCCCACGAAGCATTAGCTTACATTGGGATGGCTGATTATGCTCAAGGCTCACTGTTTGAACTCAGTAGCGGCGAGCGTCGTTTAGTGCTTATTGCCCGAGCGCTGGCCCAACAGGCCCAAATTCTTTACCTTGACGAACCAACCACTTTTCTGGATCCTAAACACGAAATCGAAGTGCTGGACTTAATCAAGAAATTGAGCCGGGATAAGGGAAAAACAATTATCATCACTCTCCATAATCTGGAAATGGCCCTTGAATATAGCGACTTTATTGTTTTTCTCAAACAAGGCCAGGTTGTCGCTGCCGGAGAGCCAATTCAAATCTTAAGCGAATCCCTTCTGGAGAAAGTATACGACCTCAAAATTCAAATTGTCGATTGGAACGGGAAAAAATTTTTAGTTAAGAAAAACATTTGAGTTTCAAGCGGGCCGATGCGGCTGTAGTTATCTCACCCAACGTGATTCTGGCCGACGCAGTTGCCCCAGCTCTGCCTAAAAATTTCATTTTCCTAATTGTTTTTCTAAAAAAGCCAGTTCTCTTTTGACCCGGTCAACTTTTTCCTTACTTTCCCCCTCTGAATTAGCCAAATATAACTTAAAATATTTGGCCGCATTCTGAAGGTCACCTTTTTTTCTATAGGCAACAGCTAAATTCAAACAAGCTAAGGGGGTGGGATGTAACTCAACCGATCTGGATAAATTACTTATGGCTTGATCCAAATCACCTGCATAACCATAAGCTATTCCTAACTCTTCTAAAACTTCATAATCATCTGGATAATTCTCTTTTAGTTTTTCGTAAATTTGAATTGCTTTTAATAAACGCCCAGAAGTTCCTAAGACTCTCGCATAATTTTTTTGTAAAAACTTATTTTCAGGCTCTATCTCTAGTGCCTTTTCATAAAATTTCAAGGACTCTTCTTTTTGGCCCATTAAATCCAGAATCCAGGCAACACCTAATAACCCATCAAAATATTGAGGTTCAATCTCCAAGACTTTTTTCCACACATCCAGGGATTTTTTCAACTTCCCCATCACCAAATAGGTATGGGCTAATCGAGACAGGAGAACAATTGAATTTGGAAATAGCGAAACTCCCTTGAGAAGAATATCTACAGCTTGATCAAATTTATTTAATTTGGCGCATACTAAAGCAAGATTAGCATAAGCAGTTTGATTATTTGGTCTTAAAGAAAGCATTTTTTCATACACTTGAGCGGCTTTGTCAAATTTGTCTTGATTCTCATAAAATTCTGCTTGCTGAGTCAATCGAAGTTCCTCAATCATGTCTTTTGGATCAGGCAAAGGCCCAGCAGAAGGCGAGGAAGAATAATCTACATATCCTAAGGAACGAAGCTTCTCCTTCTCTTCTCTAGTTAAAACTCTTTTAGCCGCTTCTGTTACTGAAATTTTTGAAGAATATTGGGCAATAATTTCCTCCAATTTTTTTCTTTCTTTCTGAGCTACTTTCGATTTAATTTCAATGAGATTTCTTTCTTCATTCGGGTCATGTTTGAGATTATATAACTCCTCTTTAGGTGCTTTTATATACTTCCACTCTCCATCCACCAAACCTATTAGAGGGGACCAACCATAGTTTTCAAAAGGAAAGTAGGTTTCAATGTAGGTAGTCAAATCTTTCTTTCTTCTGCCTTGAATACAGGGGATAAGAGGTTCTCCTTGGACTTCTCGAGGAATGGGTATATTAAGGAAATCTAATATCGTCGGGAAAACATCAATAAGTCTTACCCGAGATTTTATGACTAAACCTTTTGGCAGATATTTCTCTGCATAAAAAATTAATGGCACTCTTAGAGTTTCATCGTAAAGAAAAATACCATGGCCTCTTTCTTCTTTCTCCCCAAAAGCCTCGCCGTGATCCCCGGCTAGAACGAGCAAAGTATTTTCCAGGAGATTCTTGGAGCGTAAGATTTCTAATATTTTTCCTATATGCTCATCCATATAAGCAATTTCGCCATCATATGGACGCTCATCAAATTTGTCCTTATAAGGAGGAGGTGGGTCATAAGGAAGGTGAGGATCGAAAAAGTGAACCCAGCAGAAAAATAAATCTCTTCTTCTATTTTCCAACCATTTAACAAAAGACTGATAGACCTTTTCAGCCTTCCTTTCTGAATTAAGGCCTTTAAAAGCCTGGTCTTCCACAAATGTGTCGTCATACACCTCAAATCCCTGATCTAAGCCAAAACGAGAATCAACGGTGAAAGAAGCTACAAAGGCGGCTGTTTCAAATTCCCTCTTGCTCAATATTTCAGCTAATGTCTCTATCTGAGAGGGCAGTCGATATAAACCATTATTATGAACTTGATGAAAAAGAGGATAAGTCCCAGTAAGAATAGTGCAATGAGAAGGAGTGGTTAACGGTACCTGACAATAAACATTCTCAAATCGAACTCCATTTCTAGCCAAAAAATCTAAGTTCGGAGTTTCAGCTTTTTCATAGCCATAACAACCCAATCGATCGGCTCTAGTTGTATCTAAAGTAATAAGTAAAATATTAACATCACTTGTCCTTTTTACTTTTTCAATTTTATGAAGAGGGAAAAAGAACCACCATGCGAAAGCAATCAGAATAATTCCTCCTACCACCCCCCATAAAAAGAAAAACTTCTTCCTTTTCTTCTGGCTGATTTTAGTATTAACACTTATTTCAACTGGTTGGGCTTCTAGAAACTTTTTCTCTTTTGGACGAATCTTTTTCCTTTTCTTTTTCTTTTTTTTCTTGGCCATTATTTAAATTTAACTTAAATTTAAGAAAACATATCTCTCTTTATTAAATTTAAATCAAAAAAGTTCCTCGTCGGCAATCCGATTCGCAAATCTTTTCTCTATGATAGCCCATCTCCAATTCATAATTAAATTTTTTTCTGTTTAACTCAACTTATAAGGATAGGAAATCCAAGATTAGCCTTACTTAAAATAAATAATAATCTTCTAGTTTTCAAATATTAAACTTAAAAATGCAAAAATAACAATCCATGAAATGTAAAATTAAAGATAAAAAATCAGTAAATTAACCTTAACTATTGCTCTAAATACTTTTCGCTTCCAGCTTATTGAAAAATTTAATACTCCTCCTCTCTCTTCGTTTTAACTTGCCAACTAATCTTCTTTTTATTCTTTACAAAAAAAATTCATCCCCAAGAATAAGTCACCCCCTCCTTCCCCAAGAAGGAGGGGGTGACATTTTTTCAGCAGGAACAAGAATTAGAAAATGAATTTAATTCCCAAACGAGCAGAAATGGGAGGATAAAAACTCATTTTCATCATCCACATCGGATGTTGAACAAAGCCCACACCAGGGGTATCAAGATCCCAATTCTTGGAGAGAATTGTATCTTCGTCGACATCCAACTGGTAAAGGGTCCGATAATCATAAAGCCGCCGAGCTGTGTCAATGTTGAACACATTGTCAATGTTCACGTTAAAATTCAGCCTATAT
>Ga0190349_1000469_pt1 | contig 12067 bp, 10 predicted proteins | sample 48721378_MG_FD_179798 | JGI IMG/M metagenome (GOLD analysis project Ga0190349, IMG submission 179798) | Hydrothermal vent microbial mat bacterial communities from Southern Trench, Guaymas Basin, Mexico - 4872-13-7-8_MG | ecosystem: Environmental > Aquatic > Marine > Hydrothermal vents >...
TCAGATATAAATATTTTAAGTGTTCTGTTTAAACGGACCTTTTAATAATTGAACTAAAACCTGGGGACTTAAACGTGAAAACTAAAACAAAGGTTTTAATTGGAATTATTGCATTTGTAAGTGTTGTTTCAATTGCCAGTGTGCTAAGTGTAAGCATACTAAATGCTGAACCTGTGCCAGCCGAAAGCGGACCTGATGATCCTGGCAATAGCCCCGGTCCGGGAAATTGGATGGGTGAAGAAATATCACTCGGCGGGCAATTGATTTTAAAACCAACAAGTCCAATTTCAAGTCAATGTTCTTTTTGTCAGTAATTTCTAAAGCCAAATCAAACTGGCTTTTCTTTTTTTTCTCTAGCTATAGTTTCGGCTAGACCGATTTTTCCAGGAAAAGCATGATTTTGTTCAAAACAAACTGAATAATTAACATTCTGAAAATGTTCTTAATCTTTTTAAATTTAAAGACTATTATCTCTTGATAATCTTGAGGAGTTATTTTGTTTGAAACACTCACACCATTCAACAAGTATGATGGCTAAAGGTGAACTTTTTAGTATTTATTTAAAAACCGGCAAAAAGCGGTTACTTCTCACTATCGTAAGTGGTGGCCTTATTTTCCTCACAATTGTTAGCCTTGTTATGATTGTTTATACCCATCGTTTTCAATCATTTCAACGATTTCAAGAGGAACATGTTAATTGGTCTGATGATGGCTTTATCAGTGTAAGTTCAAATCAGATTAAATCTGGCTTGTTGGATTTTGGTAGTGACTATCTTACCAACTTAACAACAGATTTCTCAACTCTTACAACGAGCTTAATTCCTCGGGTACGGGTTGTAAATAGCACAACTGCAATGAGTGTGCAAATCAATGAATTTAATTCTTCAATCCCCGGTGAACCTTGGCTCACTCATGAGTTAATGACCGTTGATGATGTTGCTTTTACTGTTGTTGGCAGCTGCCTTGTTGCGGGCCGGTTGCCTCGAAATTCATCTGAACTTCTCTGGGTTAAAAACAATGAAACAACAATCTCTCTGAATGAAACGCGTTTATATTATAGCATAACAGAGTTAAATAGTGACCCTTTAAATTATACCATTGTTGGTATTGTTGATAATTTGGATGCTGCGTTTATAGAAGCCGGGCTTTCAGCAGATGTCTTTCATTGGTCGTTTGATAATCTTGCTTTTTACAATTACCACGGTATAAATCGGTTTCTAACAAATTACTCACTCTTTAATACAGTCACTCATGAAATGGGTACTTTTTATGGCGTAGTTACTCACTTGGTGGACTTCACATATGATTTAACAGATTTAAAACTCAATGCTTTGATAAAGTATCTGCAGCTCTTCCCAAAATCAAACGATCTTGCAATCTCACCGTTTCTAAACTCTCTGGTAGAACTCTGCCCGGATCTAAAAGATCTGATAGTTAAATTTAGTGATTTCTGGGTTGAGGAAACCATTAAAATCCTTTCAATTAATTCGCCACTCTTTCTCATCGTGGGGCTCTTAAGTGTTGTAGCTTTAAATATCGGTTCAAAGGATTTAAGCAATGCTTTCAGAAAAATGAAACTGTATGGTATAAGTTTTACATTAATTCAGCGTTTTATCTTCTTAGAAAATCTATTGTTAACAAGTGTAAGTACAATTGGTGGAGTTTGTCTTGGCTTCTTCATCGGTTTTCTGAGCACGAGACATGTTCAAGCCGAACATTTGCCCTTTTTCCGGGGCTTTTTAACTGAACCCCTTTTGTTCATAACTCTCATTACTTTTATTGGGGCCTTTTTTGCACTGAGTATTTATATTCAACATTCCATCGCAAAGAAAACAACAGAGACTATTTCTGAGGAATATCAAAAGAAGCGCCGGAAAATCCGCAATCTTTTTTCAACCAACGAATTTCGGTTAATAATTATTGCTTTGTTTTTTAGCCTGGTGTCGGTTCTCCTTTTTGTTGGCTACAATCAAAGCCAAAGCGCTGGAAGCATCACGACGAGCTTGTCCTATTTAACTTTACTTTACTTCATGATTTCGTGTAGTATTGCCTTTCTCTTAACATTCACTTTCTTAATTATTGCACGATTAAATGCTTTGTTCTGGAGTGTTCTCACAAACTATCTTTGGAAGCGAAGGCAAAATATGGCCGTTCTTTCGATGAAACACTTAGTAGCACAACGTGATATTTTTCAGGTTGCGGTTCTTGGGGCTTTGATTTTTGGAACCGTTATTCTCCCTGGCGTGGCAATGTCCCGTTCACTTGACGTTAATACTAAGAAAGAAGCAGTCCTTGCAATGGGTGGAGTCAACATAGCAATAATGCATTGGGTTGACCCATCAGATGAGTTAGATGCTTATTTAAATAACATCTCAGAAATTCGCGCCTATACAGAAGTAACAATCTTCAAGCTGAAAGAGAGCAATGAGGAGTTTACTTTCCCCTTCAGTTTTACAATAAATTATATTGGGCTTGAAGATCCGACAACTTTCATTGATGTTGTGGATCTTTCTCAAGCTGCAGACATTACAGTTAACAAAGAGGATGTGTTAGCACTTGAGGAAGATATGACTGTTCTTATGGACCGGTCTTTTGCTCGCAAAAATAAACTAACTTCTGGGGCGGCTTTCTCCACAGCCACTTTCACAAGATTTGCGCTTACAAATCTCACGTTCATTAATTCCTTTGATATCTTTCCTTTGGTCCCTCTCCCTAAAAAACCCCTTATCTCAAAAGATTATGAGGTTTTTTCACTCATCTCCAATCGTGAAACAGCTCGTGACATCGTTGGTAATGTTGCCTTTTCCACAGAGGTGGCTTCAAACACAGTAAAGTTAATTCAGCCTGTGAATGAGAGTGCTATTCCAACTGTCCTCTCGAAACTAGCAGCATTGAATCTTAGTGCGATTTCTTATAACCAATTACTAAATGAAATGTCGTTAAATATTGACACTTTTACTCAGAATAACTTGTTCTTTTTCAGCATTCTCTCGAGTCTCCTGCTTGTTTTTGTAGGCTTTTTCACTTCAATTCGCATTTTCGATGAACGAAAACGTATCATTGATTCGCTTTATCGTGTGGGCGCCCGAAAACAGCAACTCATCGGCTATTTCTCATTAGAGCATGTGTTAATAAATTCCCTCCCCTTACTCCTGGCAATCCTTTCGTCATTATTCTTAGTAAAGGTTCTAGCATTGAATTTCTTAGGAGCAAAAGAATATTATTATCCTTATCACCCTGGAATTCCCTGGTGGCTCTTTCTTCTTGTCTTCCTTCTTGGACAGGCTTTACTATTAGTCGGTTGGCTTGCGGTGCTTTTCCCAGCTATTTATCGCTTCAAAGTAGAAAAACAGGAGTGAAAAATAAGAATGATAGATTGCTATGATGTCATCAAAATTTATGCAAATCCCGAAACAAATGTCCGAATAGCTGCTTTGCGTGGTATTGATTTAAACATAAAAAAAGGTGAAGTTGTTTCGATAATTGGCCCCAGTGGCTCCGGGAAATCAACCTTGATTAAAATACTTGCCGGAATGGAGTCTATTTCGAGTGGTGAAGTGTTTGTAGAGCAATATGAATTAGGAGCGCTTTCTGACAAAGAATTGTTGGAGTACCGTTTACGAATGGTGGGGTTAGTTCATCAATTCCCAGAACGAACTCTCTTCTTGACCGGCACTGTCTTCGATAATTTACTATTTGCCTCGAGTTTACAATCTGCAAGTAAAAAAGAGAATAAACTACATGCCAAAGAGATCTTAGAGTCACTTGGTATCGACCATCTTACACACAGACGTGTGAGTTCTCTCTCAGGGGGAGAAATGATCCGAACAGCAATAGCTTGTATGATAGCAAAGAATGCTCCTTTACTTCTTTGTGATGAACCAACCGGCCAGCTGGATTCGGAGAACACAGAAATTGTCAAGAAGATGTTGCGAGAGATTGCTCGCGATTTTGGCACAACTGTATTAGTGGTAACACATGACATCCGGTTCCTCAAAGGTGTGGACCGCTTTTGCGAAATTCAAAGTGGGAGAGTGAGCGCTCTAATGCACACACTCGAAGACTTGCGCTTCTATGAACAAACTTTCCCACTCAAATTCAAAAGTCAAATCGATTCTTCGCAAAATGTCCGGATTCCTAACCAAATTTACCGTGTAATGCAATTAAAAAATCAAGTGGAATTCGAGCTTCATGAAGATTCCACTGTAGTGTTAAAACATCCGGAAGGTATTCCACCGAAGAAGGCTACTCACCAAGAAGTCCGGAAGCAGAAGTTCCTTGAAATAAAAACGCTACCTAGAGACTATTTTGCCACAAAAACCATCGCAGTAGCTTTACGAAATGTCTCAAAAGTTTATGGGTCCAGGAATAATCCTGTTCATGCTCTTTCCAAGGTAAGCGTTGATATTCATGAGGGGGAAATGGTTTTTATTATTGGTCCTAGTGGCTCTGGGAAAACAACTGCTGTCAAATTAATTACAGGGATCGAACCAGTATCAAGTGGCACAATTAAAATCCTCAACTACGAACTTCAAAAGATGAATGAAAGCCAACGCTCGAGATTTCGACGGGAGAATATTGGCATTGTTTCACAACAAGGAGACCTTCATCCTTACATTACCGTTGCTGAGAATTTGTTTTTAAAAGATCTTCTCTCAGGAAAAACAATTAAACCTCAACAATTGCCCGTTGAACAGATTGATTCGTTTTTTGAACCATTTCAAATCACCCATCGAAAGGATTCTTTTCCGTTAGAAATTTCTGGCGGAGAATTACAAAGAGCTTCACTAGCAATCGCCCAATATGGCTCTCCTGAGCTCCTCATTTTAGATGAGCCAACAGCAAATATGGATGCCGAACTTGCTGAAATAGCTATGAATCAACTTTACCAATTCCACCATCAACAAAAAAAGACACTAATCATCACCACTCACGACATCAATCTTGTTAGAGATGGGACCAGAGTTATCGAGCTTGTAGATGGAAAAGTCAATCAAGATGGCTTGGCTTATGCCATAGAAAAGTAGTTTTCTAAAAAACCTACAGACAGAAAAGAGCCCGGTGAGTGGTTGTCAAAAAAAGCGCTATTTTACAAATAATAACAATTTTCATTAAGCAACAATATTTATTGTTTAGTTGTATGGTGAACGACTGTGAGCCTTCGTGATAAATTCCCAAAAATGAGCACAAAAGGTATTGTCATTTTGATTGCCGTTATAATTGCAGGTGGCGCATTTATTGGAATTTTTGCTTGGATACGAGCAAATCGAGAGTACAATTATGGATACATTGTGATAACCAAAGATAAGGACTTCACAAAACGATATAACTTTCCCGGTGCGGGGACAGAGGAAGATCCCTACCGCATCGAGAATTTAACCATTGAAGTTCAATCTGTATATGGTATCCTCATCTCTGACACCTCGAGTCATTTTATCATCCATAATTGCACCGTTTCAGGAAATGCGGGCATTTACATCCGGAATATAAAAGCTAATACTGCCATAATAACCCAAAATACTATTACCGTTTTACCAGAAAGCTATGGTATTGGTCTTGAATCTGCGCCAGGAACAGTAATAAGTCAAAATAACCTCATCGGCGAAGCAAATAAATCAATGATTGGCATAAATGTCTTTTCTTCGAAAAATTGTCTAATTGAGCTAAATACCTTAACCTCGCTTTCTCATGCCATCGAAGTCTGGGGGGTCTCAGATAACATTAATGTTTATGATAACATCTGTCTTAATAGTAGTATCGGCATTTTTATTGATGCGCGTGATTGGTACTCCTACCCAGGAGGGTTTCATCAGGGTTCGATAGAGAATATTCAGCTCATGAATAATACCTGTTTGAATAATAATTTTGGTATTTTTCTCCTTGGCGCTGTTAGTCTCGCTAACCTGGAAATAAATGATTGTAGCTATAATAAAATTGCCGGCATAGAGATAGGTGGTTGTTCAGAAATTTACGTGAATGCTAATTTCTTCTACAACAATACCCAAGCTCTCATATTATATGATGCTTCAAAAATTACTGTCAGCCAAAATCTGTTTCGGAATGGTGCTAGCTATGCTATCAATGCGACTTTCACAAGTGATTCGGTGATCTACCATAATAATTTCTATAATAACAATTTAAATGGTCAAACCTCCAATCAATCACAAGCCTATGACGATAGTCTGGTAGCAAGTAATGACGCAAGAAATTACTGGTACAATGCAATTATTTCGGAAGGAAACTATTGGGATGATTGGGGCGGAGTTGGAACCTATCCTATAGATGGTGGGGACCATGTCGATCAATTCCCGCTAGGAACTCCACACTAATTTTTTCTCAACGTGAAAGTTTTCTTTTTTCTTTTTTTAATGAATTATTTTTTCCATCTAAAAGGAGGACATTAACATTAAAGAGCCTTAAAACCTTTTAAATAACCATTATGACGGCAATAAAGATTTTTAGAATACTGATAGGCGGTCTTATTGGCAGTCTAATTTCTCTCGGATTAGCCATCGGTTTGATCTTTGGTGGTATTCAAGTTGCTTGGTGGCTAGCCATTGTACTCTCAGTGGTAGGAATAATCATAGGTGGATTTTTTGCTAGCTTCATTTCTCGAGATAAGTTCCCCGGAATGCTTGCAGGCATACTCTCAGGCTTATTGTCTTTGCAGGCATTGTTCTTTTCTTCTGGCTCATCGTAAAAAACAAACTTTTTTATTGGTTTAGCCAATACGCAGACATCGATCAAACGATTGATGCTTTTCTTAGCTTTTTCGGTATCGTACCAACCTCAAAATTAGGTGTATACTTGGACAATTTAATCACGACAAAGTTTAATGATGTAGGTTTGAACATAAATGCCTTCATCCAAGTATTTGTCCCAAAATTTAGCCTTGTACTCGGGGCAATTTTTGGTGGAATTGCCTTACTTTTGAATACCTTTGCAGGGCGCTTGGGTGGAAGAATGAATAAAATAGATGAAATAATAGGAGATGATTAATTTCTCCTCTTTTTTGTTTTTACAACAAATTCCTTTCCAAAGGGAAAAGGTGTGGTTTTTTCACAATTTTACGTGTGTTGTTGAAGGAAATTGAGAATGTCTGTTGTGACTTCATCTCTAGTTAAATCGTTATGAATTTCATGTCGGGCATTTTCATATTTTTTGTAATTAATGTCTAATCCCAACTTCTTATAGCGCTTTATTAATGGTAACAAGTCTTTCCCGTAATTGTTAGTAGGGTCCTTGGAGCCATAAAGTATTAAAATAGGCAAATCTTTAGGTATTTTTGCTTCATTTTTCCGCTTCCAAAGGTATTTCATCATTCGTGTCATTTCCAAGAAATAGCCATTAGGAGGTCGAAAGCCACAGAGAGGGTCTGCATCATATTTCTTTACTGTCTCTTCTAGGGAAGAAATCCAAGCATTTGGCGATCCTTCTCCTTTAAAGGGTTTATTGAAGGGTTCAATTGCAACCTTATAGACGAATTTCGATTCAGTATCTTTCCCTTTGAAAGCAATAATTATTTTCAGAATTAAGATGAGAAATCCGAGTAAAGCTTGTTTTCCTTTTGAACCGCTTAAAATCACTCCGGCAAGGTCGGAACCGAATTGTTGCATGTAGGCTTGCGCCAGATAACTCCCCCAGCTATGCCCAAAAAGAAAAATGGGTTTGTTAGGATATTCATCTCTCATATGTTCAATAACTAGATGAATATCTTTGATTACACCTGTCATGCCATCTTCGTAGAGCCAGCCTGCTTTCCCTTTTTCCATTGTTTTACCATGCCCTCGATGATCTTCGGCATAACATACAAAACCTTGTGCTGTTAATACTTCTGCAAGCTGTTCATAACGCTTGCCATGTTCTGCCATCCCATGGAGAATGCATATAAGTCCCTTGATTTCTTGTTCTTGCTCTGGTGACCATTTATGAACAAAAATCTGAATGCCAAGGTGGTCTCTAAAAGAAAAACTTGTATATTGCATTTTAATCAAGGGTAACTCTGAAATAGTTTTTTTATTTTTTTTCATCAAACTCTTAAACTCGCTCTTTAATTTCTAAATCAAGCAATTCTTTAACAGACTTACAGGTTATTTGTTGAGAGTAAAAATGACTGATGAATCAAAAGCAACCGGAAACCAACCAGTAGACTTGCTGGAGTTAATTACTTATCAGAAAAAGTCTGTTGTTAGCCGACAAATTCTTAAAAGAAAAAGTGGCACAATAACACTATTTGCCTTTGATAAAGACGAAGGGTTAAGCGAGCATACTGCTCCTTTTGAGGCTTTTATTTTCGTTTTGGAAGGAATGGCAGAGGTCACTATCAACAAAGAGGCTTTTATTGTGAAGGAAAATGAGTCCATCATCTTGCCTGCGAACATCCCTCATGCTGTGAAGGCACCTGAACAGTTTAAAATGCTCTTAGTTATGCTCCGGTCAGAATAATAGTCTTTTTTTCTCCTCAAGTACTCCTCACCAACAAGCTTAATATCTGATGATCATTTCTATTTGAATATGAAGAATATTCTTTTATTAAGAAACACTTAAATGCATCAAAAAAAGGAACGGTTTTGGAAAATGGTTGATACATCAGGATCTCTTACACTTGCTTATTATTTCTTATATCCAATAGAATATGCTTTTTTTTATCTCATCCCATTTTTTGTGCTATTTGCTCTTTGTTCTGCTTTATGGTTAATTTATTGGTATTATGAGCAAAAGCCAAAGATAGCCAATAAAGATGTTCTTCGTGTTCTCTCGACAGCTGTAATATTGTCCCTTTTGGCGCTGGGGTGTTCAATATTTGGTTATTTAATAATGTATGCCGGAAACAAATCACTTTCAACAGAAGTTGGTTTTAGTTTTGTTATAATAGCAATGATCCTTTTCCCGGTTCTTTTCGTGCTCTTCCTTATCTACTTTAGCAGATCGAAAACAACGCTTACAAAGAAACGCGATGCTTCAGAGGAAACAGACTCCTAAACCAATAGTAAAGTACTCAACAACGCTTTCTTGCAAAAAATCAACGGTTGAATGGTAAAGGTTGTTTCAAAACAAAATGAATTAATACTAAAACAAATGAAGTACTTAATTACTGGAGCAAAAGAAGGTTGAAACGCTTAAAATATCAGAAAAAAATTCAGAAAGGCATAAAAGACTTCATCGTAAAGGCGAACAACTTTTTTGTGAAAGACTTTTTCGATTCTCTGAAGAAGCTGCAACAATTGGCAGCGAGCATCCCCCAACAAGAGCAAGAAGCATATGAAAAATTTTTTTCAAGACAGATGACACATGAGTTAAATTTGTTGCGGATTGAATATAAGAAAATCGAGTTCCGATACAAAGATGTACTTTATAATACCAACAAAGAAATATTGAAATTTGAAAACCTTTTGGCAGATAGTTCTTTGTCAGAAAACATGCGACGGTTTTATCAACACGAATACTTCAAGGTTTTGGAACCACTTTTTTATCTCGAGCAATTAAAGGAGAATTTTAAGAATTATCTTGAGGTTTTAAGAATTACTCTGGATGAGTTCAGTGAGTGGTTCTTTAATGGCCGGATTGATTTTTTGAAGCAGCTATTAGCTCCATATATTATTACTGATGAAGCCACCAATAAGCAAGAAGCTTGGATATACAAACGCTATGCGAAAGCGCTCCAACCAGAACGAAAAGCCCGGCTGTTTACAAAAGCAGGGATTGAACTGAAAGGAGAAGCCAACTACTAAAGGAAAAAGAAAGTGAAGAAAAAAGAAAGGGGAAAAAAGGATTTTTCACGTCAGCTCTTTTCTTTTTCTTGCTAAGACTGCAACAAAAACAAACGCGAATGCCCCGGTAACAGCAAATACTGCTATTGTGAGCCCTGATTCTAATGTTATAGTGTGATTGACTGTATTGTTAACTGTTATCGTTTCAGGCGGGAGAGTAATTGTTTCAGGTGGGGGAGTAATCGTAACAGGTTCCGGATGACTTGAGGCATTATTGGGGTCGTAATCATGATAAATCTCGTAACTATCAGTATAGTTGTCATTATCTGTGTCTGGTTTTGTGGGGTCGGTAAACACATAGCCGGTTGCATTTGCTCCTGGATTTGTGGGTGCATAATACCCCAGCACTTCTTCTCCATCCAACAGATAGTCATTATCCATATCTTTGTCTGTAGGGTCAAGGCCATAGGTAATTGCTTCTTGATAATCAGTTAAAAGGTCTGCATCTGTATCATTATTTGTGGGGTTGGTAAGCCAAGTGTAAATCTCTTCGTAATCTGTCAATCCGTCTAAATCTGTATCGTTTGTTTTGGGGTCCGTACCGTAAAAGAGCACTTCAAACCCGTCGAGTAAGCCATCATCATCTACATCATTGTCCAAGGGGTCTAAATTGTAATCGAAAAGTTCCTTGTCATCAGGTAGCAGGTCTTTGTCGCTATCTGCGCCCATCGGGTCAGTGTGATAATAATTGAGTTCTTCCCAATCCTTCAAAGAATCATTATCAGAGTCATCAAGTAAGGGGTTAGTTCCAAAGTACTCCTCTGTCAAGTCATCAATAAGGTCAGCATCTTGATCCATCGTTCCACGATTATAACATGAACCTCTAAAGTTTCGCCAAATAATCTTTCCTTTTTGAGGTGGACTATAGACTTCGAACGAATATACTCCTTGATTGCCAAAAAGAAAGTCCAATTGATTATTTCCATCAAGGTCGGTTAGTGCCACAGAGGTGGGCGTTCCGACTGGGAGTACCTTATCCCAGAGTTTTGTGCCATTATTGTACAAGCAATAGAATGTTGGCGTACCTGTATGGGATAAAAAGAAAATCTCATATAAATTATCTCCATCGATGTCAGCAATGGTTGGGGTTGCAAATATTCCCTGGCCAGTACCATAACTCCACATTAGGCTACCAGTAGCATTCAAACAGTACAAGTTGTAATCATAACACCCAAACAAGATCTCTAATACGCCATCATTATTTATGTCTCCAACAGAAGGTGAGCTTTGAAGGTAATGAGAGGCCGAGAAAATCCATTCTACACCGCCTGTGGAATTCAGGCAATAAAAGTTCTTGTCGTTTGTCCCAAAGAGAATCTCCAATTTGCTGTTGCCAAGAAGATCAACAATAGCTGTTCCTGAGTAAATTGGATCGCTAATGACCTTGCTCCATTTGATGCTGCCAGTGCTATTAAAGCAGTAGAATTTAGCAGAAGTTAATCCTCCCTTGGTTCCAAAAAGAACTTCTGTGTGGTTATCCAAATCAATGTCTGCCAAACCAATTGGAACATAAATTCCTCCACTTGTCAAATATTGGCTCCAAATGACTGAGCCATTACCATGAAGACAATAGATCGTTCCATTTACCGTCCCAACAGCGAGGTCTCTCAACCCGTCACCATCTATGTCTGCGATGGCAGGAGAAGAGTAAATATCATCCCCCAGATCTTTCTTCCAGAGAAGCCCACCGGAACTATTTAAACAATAAATGAAGTTGTCTTTTGAACCAAAGTAAATTTCTAAGTTGCCATCACCAAGAAGGTTGGCAGCTGCTACTGTGGAAAAGATCTCATCTCCCGTAGAAAAGTTCCATAATTGATCGCCATCTTTATCTAAACAATAAAGTAAAGAATCCTTTGAACCAATTAAAATCTCTAACTCGCCATCGCCGTTTATGTCAATTATTGTTGGTGAGGCATCAAAAAGTGATGTTGACTTAAAAAGCCATTTTTGATAGAATTCCAAGGGTACAGAATTAATGGCTATATCTGACTCTTCTCTCTCTGGTAATTGCATTCCCAGGGCTAATACTTGTGGTAACGAAAGGATCAAGACAATTACCAAAAAGGTTTTGCTGAAATTTGCTTTCATAGCTTTCTCATCCTCTAATACATAATACTACTTTTAATATCCTTATTTACTACTTCATTTTATTTCAAGATTTCTCAAAAGAGGAAGAGTTTGTGCAAACTTTCAGCAATGAGCGATGGTTAGGTCAAGTATCACAAATAAATTTAAAAGTGGGAAGAGTCAATTTTTAGTCAATATCTAAATAAGACAATGAACACTCAAAGTAG
>Ga0190349_1000471_pt1 | contig 12043 bp, 8 predicted proteins | sample 48721378_MG_FD_179798 | JGI IMG/M metagenome (GOLD analysis project Ga0190349, IMG submission 179798) | Hydrothermal vent microbial mat bacterial communities from Southern Trench, Guaymas Basin, Mexico - 4872-13-7-8_MG | ecosystem: Environmental > Aquatic > Marine > Hydrothermal vents > Microbial...
TAAGAGAGTAAGCTATGGATTCCGAAACGTAGAGGTCTATGTCAGAAAGATCGTATTGTCTTTTATTCCAATAGCTTTACTACCTATATCATCACACTTTTTGCTATAGAGCCTAAAAAAACTTGACAATTATTTACTCAAGTTATATATTATATATATACTAAAATAGGAGGTTAGAAATGCCCAAGATAATCGGAATTGACCTAGGAACAACCAATTCTGTAGTTGCAGTTATGGAAGGCGATAAGCCGGTCATTATTCCTAATGAAGAGGGAGGAAGAACAACTCCTTCCGTTGTCGGTTTTACCGATAAAGGCGAAAGACTGGTTGGTCAAGTAGCCAAGAGGCAGAGAATTACCAACCCAGAAAATACAGTTTATTCAATAAAAAGATTTATGGGCCGACGTTATGATGAAGTTCCCGAGGAAATAAAACAAGTTCCCTTTAAAGTAACAAAGGCTCCTAATGGTGATGTGAGGGTAGTAGCCCAAGGCAAGCAGTATGCTCCTCCAGAAATTTCAGCTATGATACTCCAGAAATTAAAAAAGGCAGCTGAAGACTATTTAGGAGAAAAAGTAGAAAAAGCAGTGATAACTGTTCCTGCTTATTTTAATGATTCCCAGCGAAAAGCAACCAAAGACGCGGGTAAAATTGCGGGTTTAGATGTAGTCAGAATAATCAATGAGCCCACAGCAGCCTCCCTGGCCTATGGCATGGAAAAGAAAAAAGACCAAACTATTGCAGTTTATGATTTTGGCGGCGGTACTTTTGATATATCTATCCTTGAAGTAGGCGAAGGTGTGGTTGAAGTCAAATCTACCAACGGTGATACGCACTTAGGCGGCGATGATATAGATCAAAAAGTACAAGACTGGTTAGTGACAGAATTCAAAAAGGAAACAGGCATTGATCTTACCAAAGATAAAATGGCCCTGCAGAGATTAAAAGAGGCAGCTGAGAAAGCTAAAATGGAACTTTCGACGACCATGGAGACCGAGATCAATTTACCTTTCATAACCGCTGATGCTTCTGGACCAAAACATTTGCTGATGAAGCTAACCCGCGCCAAACTAGAGCAGTTAATGGACGATATTATTCAGAAAACTTTTGAGCCCTGCAAGCAGGCTCTGGCTGATGCTAACCTGAAGCCAGAAGACATAAATGAGGTTATTCTGGTCGGAGGTTCCACTCGCATTCCTAAAGTACAGCAGTTAGTCAAGGATCTTTTTGGTAAGGAACCTCATAAAGGTGTCAATCCTGATGAAGTTGTGGCTTCTGGAGCTGCTATTCAGGGAGCAGTACTGGCCGGAGAAGTCAAAGATGTTCTCCTTTTGGATGTAACTCCGCTTACCCTTGGTATTGAAACTCTGGGAGGAGTTTTCACCAAAATGATTCCCCGCAACACCACCATTCCTACCAAGAAGACAGAGATATTTTCAACTGCTTCAGATAACCAGCCCAGTGTTGAAATCAATGTCCTCCAGGGTGAAAGAGAGATGGCTGCTGACAACCGCTCTTTAGGCCGTTTTCATCTTGACGGTATTCCCCCAGCTCCAAGAGGTGTGCCTAAAATCGAAGTAACTTTTGATATTGATGCCAACGGTATTCTTCATGTTTCAGCTAAAGATCTGGGTACAGGCAAGCAGCAGGCTATTACCATTACTGGTCACAGCGGTCTTGATGATAAAGAGATCGAGCGCATGGTCAAAGATGCCGAGACTCATGCAGCCGAGGATAAGAAGCGAAGAGAGCTGATTGATACCAAAAATCAGGCTGATCAGATGGTTTATAATCTGGAAAAGTTGCTGCGGGAAAACAAGGATAAAATTCCAGCCGCAGAGGCAACTCGAGTTCAATCAGAAATAGACAATACCAAAAAAGCCATAGAAAGTGACAATCTGGATCAAATCAAAAAAGCCATGGAAGCTCTTTCCCAGGCGTCTCATAAACTAACAGAAATGATGTACCAACAGGCGGCTCAGCAACAGGCTCAACAGCAGGCTTCTCAGGGACAGGCAGGGGGCGGTCAATCCCAAGCCCAAGGTCAGTCTTCAGCCAAAGACTCTGGTGAAGAAGAAGTCATTGATGCTGAAGTAGTTGACGAAGATAAAAAGTAACCTTTACTGATTTCTGTCCTGAGCTCTAAGCTTTAAAGCTAGCAGCCGGCAAAGGATCAGAAGATGGAAAAGGACTATTATAAAATACTTGGAGTTGACCGCAAGGCTTCTTTAGCCGAGATAAAAAAGGCATATAGAAAGCTAGCTCGAAAATACCATCCAGATCTTAATCCCGGGGATAAGCAGACTGAAGCTCGCTTTAAAGAAATTCAAGAGGCCTATTCAGTCCTCAGTGATCCCAAAAAAAGAAGCCAATACGATCAATTCGGTTTTGTCGGTGATATTCCTCCTGGTGGTCCAGGACAGCGAACTTATTCCTCCGGTTTTGAAGGCTTTGATTTTTCCAACTTTGGTACTTCCTCTTTTCGTGATTTCTTTGATAACATTTTTGGCCAGACTGAAGCTACCAGCCGCCAACAACCTGCTCGAGGCGAAGATCTCCACTATACCATGCGCATAAGCTTTATGGATGCTATCCACGGTCTAAGAACAAGAATTCGCCTGACGCGCATGGTAACCTGTCCCGCCTGCCAGGGAAAAGGTTATCTAAGCAAGGGAGGAGAAAGAGTCTGTCCTGTATGTGGAGGCAGTGGCTACAGTAGTCTGCAACGCGGTTTTATGAAATTCTCAACCACCTGTCCAGCTTGTGGAGGCACTGGACGCAGCCCGGGCCAGGAATGTCCTACCTGCCATGGCAGCGGCTTGGTCCAGAAGACTGAATTTATAAACGTCAGAATTCCGGCCGGAGTGGATAATGGGTCCAAAGTCCGTATTGCCGGCAAGGGTAATAGTGGCCGCCGCGGAGGGCCACCCGGAGATTTATTTATCACTATAGAAGTTGAATCTCATCCTTTATTCAAGCGGGAAGGGGCTAATATTTATATAAAACTGCCCATAACTGTTTCTGAAGCTACCCTCGGAGCTAAAATTGAGGTGCCAACTCTTTATGGTCAAACCAAAATCAGAATTCCTCCTGGAACAAAATCAGGCCAAAAGTTCAGGCTGAAAGGTAAAGGAGCACCTCTGCCAGGAAGGAGTGTTAAAGGCGATCAATTTGTGGAAGTAACCATCATTCCACCTCCTTTCAATGATGAGCGGATTAGAGAATTAATGCGGGAGCTCCAGAGAATTTCCAACCAAAATCCTAGAGAAGAAATGGGGATTCACTAAAATGGATGAAAAAAAAGAGCCCAAAAATTATTATCACATCAGCAGCGTGGCCAAGATGTATAATGTCCATCCTCAGACTCTGCGTTTGTATGAGAGGGAAGGGCTGCTTAAACCTTCCCGCAGCGAAGGTAATACCCGGCTCTATACTGAAGAAGACCTTAAGCAGTTGGAATTCATCCTGAGTTTAACCCGAGATTTGGGCGTTAATCTAGCTGGAGTTGAAGTTATTTTAAATATGAGAAAAAAAATGGAACAGATTGAAGCTGAAGTAAATGAATTTTTAGAGTATATTAGAAAGGAATTCTTTGAAGGAAGAGAGGACGAATTTGAAGCTCGGCGGCGAAGCTTGATCAGAATTACCCCAGCTAAAATAGTAAGGATTGATAGGGAAGAAGAGAAAAAAAACAATGGCTGATAGCAAAAGAGACAGACTGGATTCCAAGGATTTAAAGCACTATCTGGAGCAAATCTCCCGTTTCCCTATCCTGGCTCCTGAAGAAGAAAAAAGGCTGGGCAAATTAATCCAGAAAGGCGATAAGCAGGCCTTAAAGAAGTTGGTCGAGGCCAATCTGCGCTTTGTTGTCTCTTATGTTAAAAAATACAGAGGTATGGGTTTAAGCCTGCCTGATTTAATTAATGAAGGTAACCTGGGCTTAATCGAAGCTGCCAAAAGATTTGATCCCAGCCGCAATGTTAAATTTATTTCCTATGCTGTCTGGTGGATAAGACAGGCCATAATTCACGCTTTGACCCATTATTCCCGTATCTATCATCTCCCGCAAAAGGTTTCAGACCAGATATCTGAAATGAAAAGGACAGCAGCCAGACTTAAAAAAGAGCTGGGCCGGGAACCAACCAGGGATGAAATAGCCCAGGAGATGGGCCTCAGCCGCCAGGATATCGAAGATTTAGAAATTCTGGAAGAGAAAAATGTCTCTCTCAGTGATAAGTATTATGATGATGATGATATCGAAGTTGGCGACAGAATTAAAGACACGCTCTCGCCCTCAGTTGAATATCAAATAGTCAAGAATTCAGTTCAGGAACAGATAAGAAGGATGCTGGGGGAACTGGATGAGAAAGAGGCGCTTGTGTTAAAATTGAGATATGGATTGGACGATGATAGACCGCGCACTTTGCAGGAAATAGGTAATATGTTAAAATTAACGCGAGAAAGAATTCGTCAGATTGAGCAGAAAGCCATGAGAAAATTGGCCCGATCGCAAAAACTACAACAACTTAGAGGATATTTAAACTGATGGCCACAGAACAAATCTGCCCTCAATGTCAGGGAACAGGCTGGGTTCTCAAAGATATCAAAGGACGAGTTACAGCCCAGCGCTGTAGCTGCTACGAGGAACAAAAAGTTAAGCTTCTTTTAGAACAGGCTAAGATTCCCCGCCGTTATGAAAATTGCACTTTTAAAAATTTTGAAATTCACAACGAATCTCACCGTCATGCTCTAAAAATATCCAAACAGTTTGTCAAAAACTATCCAATTCAGGATGTGGGTTTACTATACATCGGGCCTTGCGGGGTGGGTAAAACGCATCTGGCGGTGGCTGTCCTTCAAGAACTAATCCGCAAAAAACGCGTTCCCTGTTATTTTTATGATTTCAGAGAATTAATAAGAGATATTCAGAGCACCTATACGCCTGATTCTCATTTAACAGAGACTGAAGTCCTGGCCCCCATTTTTCAGAGAGAGGTTCTTGTCCTGGATGAGCTGGGGGCCAAAAGAACTTCGGCCTGGGTAGAAGAGACCATTTTCTTTATCATCAACAATCGCTATAACAACAAGAAGTTGACCATCTTCACTTCCAATTATCTGGACAGAGATGAGGAGGAAGAAGATAGAAGAGATTCTTATTATAAAAAGGGCGAGGATTCCTTGGTAGATAGAATTGGCATCCGTTTGCGTTCCAGGCTATATGAAATGTGCAAGCTGGTAGAAATGTGGGGTGAGGACTACCGCCGCAAAGTCAAGCAGGCCAGCTACCGCTTTTAGGGTCAGACCTTCATAAGTTTCATAATTTTTTTCAATATTTCCCCCTTTTAAACAGATAGCTCGCCGGCCATTTTTTATTGATAATAATTCCTAATTTTGTTAAATTAATGTTTGCTCGCTCCCCGGTAGCTCAATTGGCAGAGCGGGTGGCTGTTAACCACTAGGTTGGGGGTTCAAGTCCCTCCCGGGGAGCCATCTTAATTATCTGTCTCCCTCTTCTATTGACTTCTCTATTTTTCTTTCAACCTTAAAATTTAAGCACCATTCATTAATTATACTTTGATTTTCGATAGGGATTTAATGTATTTATAGAGTAAAATGTTTTTAATTAGAAATGTACCTCTTTTTTTTAAGCTAAATTATTGAGGAAGAAGCCATGAATTCCTTAAACAATAGAGTAAATCATAGTTACTTATTGAAAAAGGGGAAGCTAAAGATGAGGCGTGTTTGGGGAAAATCTTTTCTGTTTTTATGGCTCTTATTTTTTATATCTTCCTTCCTTTTTGCTGACCAAGTTCGATTTAGCTCGAAAACTCAAGAAAACGGACAAGAACTCCTCTTGGTTAATAATCAAATAGAATGTTCTCTCATTATAGATAAGGAAAACCTCATTTCAGAAAATATTAAAGCCCAGCCTAAATGGCTGGATAAATATGCTTCAGTCCCTCTCTCTTTGGCTTCTGATGCCGATTTTAAACTGGATGTAACCTGGTCTGGCTGGAAAGCCCCTGGGAAAATAAATAATGCTGAGAATCCGGTCTCTTTTACTAAAAAGGATTTCAGATTTAAGAGCTATCGCACTCAATCTCTTCCTAATGGAACTCTTGAACTCGACTTGTTTTTTGAAGGCCGCAACCGCAATCCCTTTGAGCTTCAAATAACTTACCGTCTTGAACCCCATAGCTTTTTTATCCGTCGCCGTTTAGCTCTTCGAGACTCCAAAAGGGCACTTCATTTTTTGCGCTGGCTCTGGCCTCGAGATGGTTATATTTCAGGAGCTCTTTCTGTTATCAAAGAAGGAGGCTTTGGCCAGCCGGCTGCTGCTAAAATTGGCCCAGGAGGGGCTTTTTTTGGCCTAGAATATCCGGCGGCTGAAAATTGGTTAAAAAAAGCTGGAAATCATAAATTTAAATTGAGCTGTGGCCAGGTAATAGGGAAGAAGATTTCATACACCTGGATTAGGAGTGAATGGGTGGTAATCGGCCTGATCCCAGAGCCATTTGTAAAGCAGTGGTTCTGGAAGTATGTTGATAAAATCCGGGCAGCTCCTTTACGACCTTACCTTCTTTACAACAGTTGGTACGACCTCCGCTCACCTGAGATAGTTAAGGATCAAGCCAGAGCTATGACTGAGGAGAATGTGCTGCGGACTATAGCCTCATTCAAGAAAAGGCTGGCGGAAAAAAGGGGTTTGAAGCTTGATGCTTTCGTTCTGGATGATGGCTGGGATATTTACCGCAGCGACTGGCTTTTGAACAGAGAGCAATTCCCTCATGGCTTATCTCCCCTGGTTGAGGCTCTTCAAGCCATGGACTGTCAGCTTGGTCTCTGGCTGGGCCCGATCGGCGGGTATTCTCACCGTGACTGGAGAGTTGAATGGATGAAGGCTCATGGCTATGAGGCCGTAGGCGATCAGATGTGTGTGGCTGGGAGTCACTATCATCAGCTTCTTAAAAAGAGATTGACAGATTTTGTTAGCCAGGAACAAGTCTCTTATTTCAAATGGGATGGCATTCAATTCACCTGCAATGAAGCGGGCCATGGGCATTTGCCTGATATCTATTCCCGCCGGGCGGTGATGGAAGCGGTAATTGATCTCTGCCGTTCGGTCCGCAGTTTAAAACCTGATATATTTATTAACGTTACTTCTGGTACCTGGCTCAGCCCCTGGTGGCTAAAGTATGCCAACACTATCTGGATGCAGGGCTATGATTACGGCTATGCCAATGTTCCTTCTTTAAACCCTCGGGATAGAGCTATGACCTACCGTGATTCTGTCCTTTACGATGACCTGGTTAAATTTGATTTCTGGTTCCCCATAGCAAATCTTATGACGCATGGGATAATTAAAGGTCATCTTAATCAATTAGGAGGAACCAACGAGCCTTTGGAGAAATTCACTGATAATGCCGTTCTTTATTTTGCCCGGGGAATAGCGATGTGGGAGCTTTATGTTTCGCCAGACTTTCTGACCGATAGACAATGGGATATCTTGGCTGAAGCCATACGATGGGCCAAAGAGTGCTTTCCGCTTCTGGGCTCGACTCAAATGATAGGGGGCGATCCCGAGGCCCGTCAAGCCTACGGTTATGTCCATTTTTCAGGAACACACGGCCTAATGGCAGTGCGTAATCCTTATATTGAATCCCAGACATTATCTTTTAAACTTACTCCTAATCTGGGCTTCGACGGCCAGGCAGATACCCTGGTTTTAGAAAGAATCTACCCTGACCGCTGGGTTTCTCCTCAACTCTATCAAACTGGCTCAATCATAAATCTTCAGCTTAATGGATACGAAACAGCTATCTATGAACTTTATCCACTTAAAGAAGCCACTGGGCCGCTTCTGGCTGGAAGAAGATTTAAATTAAAGCCAGTGGGTAACAAAGCCCTTTTGCTGACTGTTTATGAAGGGAAAGAGGAGGCCAGGCTTCTCAATTCCTCTTTAATAGATACCATAAAGCAGGAAGATAAAACATTTACTCCTCGGCAATTTAAAATCAAACCTCAGCCCTTTTTAAAAAGTGTGGAAAAGATAGAGGTTCAGAGCGAACAGAAAAATGGCCTTTCCTCCCTTAATCTTAATTTCAATCTAAAAGAGGAGGCTATAAAGGCAGTAATAGCTTTACTATTAGAGCCTGAAGCCGATTTTATGAAGAAAAAAGATCCTGCCCTCTCCTTTATTCTTGACGGCCAGGAGGTTAAGCCCAAAATTGAACGGCAGGAAGGACGCTGGCTTTGGTCCACAATAAAAATTAAGCCTGGCCATCATTTTCTACACTTAATTATCGCTCCCTCTAAGGACGATAAAGAATGGCAGGGAAAGGCTTCTCTCTGGCTTTTGTACTCCACTATCGATAAAGGCCAGGAGTTTTTATTAAATCTTAAAAATGATCTTGAGTCTTTGCGGTTATTGCCGCCTCATCCCTTTCCCTCAGGAGAATTCCGCTTCCAACACAAGCTGGGCCAATTCCAAATAAAAACTTCTAATCTGGTCCTTAAGTAAAAAACATGAAATTAGCTTTTATTGACTGGAGTTTAATTGTTTTTTATTTTGTCATAGCCCTATGTATAGGTCTTTATTTTTCCCGCAAAGCAGGAACCAATATTGAAAACTTTTTTATCTCTGGCAGAGCTCTGCCTTGGTGGTTAGCCGGGACATCGATGGTAGCCACTACTTTTGGCGCTGATACGCCTTTGGCCGTGACAGAGATTGTGGCCAAAAATGGCATTGCCGGTAACTGGTTATGGTGGAATTTTATTTTAGGCGGAATGTTGACCGTCTTTCTTTTCGCCAAGCTCTGGAGGCGGTCAGAAGTTTTAACAGATATTGAATTTACAGAGCTCCGCTATAGCGGTAAGCCGGCGGCCATCTTGAGAGGCTTTAGAGCGCTTTATCTCGGTCTTCCCATAAACTGTATGATCATGGCCTGGGGAACCCTGGCTATGTCCTCCATTCTGGGGGCTACTTTTTCCTTTGCTAAATCGCAGGCTATAATCATTTCTCTTTTAATTGCGGTTGTTTATTCAGTTTTATCTGGATTCTGGGGAGTAGTAGCTACAGACATACTTCAATTTACCATAGCCATGATCGGCTCCATAGCATTGGCTGTTATCTCGGTTGACCATGTGGGCGGCTTAAGCGCTTTAAAAACTAAGGTGCTTGCTTCCCACCCAGAAGCACTTAATTTTTTTCCCCAACTGGGCTCAGCCGCCCTGCCCTTTCTCACTTTCTTTGTTTATGTAGCTGTCCAGTGGTGGGCGACCTGGTATCCTGGATCTGAACCAGGGGGAGGGGGATATGTAGCTCAGAGAATGCTGGCCACCAAGAACGAAAGGCATTCTGTCCTGGCCACTCTCTGGTTCAATATTGCCCATTATGCCCTCAGGCCCTGGCCCTGGATTTTAGTGGCCCTGGCTTCGTTAGTTGTGTTTCCCAATCTAGCTGACCCGAAGATGGGCTATCCCAAGATGATGGTTACTTTTCTGCCGGCTGGACTTAAAGGATTGATGATAGCTGCTTTTTTTGGAGCTTTTATGTCAACCATAGATACCCACCTCAACTGGGGTGCTTCTTATGTAGTCAATGACTTTTACAAAAGGTTTATAAAAAGAAAAGCCTCCTCGGCCCACTATGTCCTTATCTCCAGAATAACCGTTATTATCATTATGGTTTTAGCTGGATTTACCGCTTACTGGATGGAAAGTATTAAAGGCGGCTGGGAGCTGATGATAGCTATCGGAGCCGGCACCGGGCTGATCTATATTCTGCGCTGGTATTGGTGGCGGATTAACGCCTGGAGTGAAATTTCAGCCATGGCCTGTTCTTTTGTGGTAGCCATGATTTTATTGAAGTCACCGCTGGGGGGTGGGGGAGATTTGAATTGGGCTTATAGAATTCTAATAACAGTTGGAATTACTACTTGTGTCTGGTTGGCGGTCACGTTCCTCACCCCTCCAGTCGAGAGGCAGCATCTTGTCCGTTTCTATCAAAAAATAAAGCCAGGCGGCCTCTGGCAAAAAATAAGAAGCGAAACTCCTGGCGTTAAAAGCAAAACTTCAATTGGAACTGATATTATCAACTGGATTCTAGGAACCATTCTTATCTACAGTGCTCTGTTTGGTGTGGGAAGGATCATCCTGCTTGAGACAGCTAAAGGCATTCTTTTTCTCTTGATTACAGCTGTTTCGGGCATTTTGCTGGTAAAAAACCTATCTAAATCTACTGATCGCTCGGAGAGGGGTCTCTCCAGTTAAACGAATTGACATATTATTTGTTCGCAGATCAGGGTAGGCCGGGAATTAATAGATATTTATATCATCATGTTTTACATTTTAAATAATGTCCCTGTAGGACCTGCTTTACTCAGCATGACATTAGCCTTTGATTTTAATCTGTAGGGCCAGCTTTCCTCAGCAGGCCGCTCGATTATATTGCTCACCTTCAAAAATATGTTAAACTTATTGAGCTGCAATTAAAGAATTTTCCTTTAATAAGAGAGGACAACCACGAGGAAAAAATGAAGGAATTGAATTTAAAACAAAGCTATCAAACCCTAATAGGCAAAAATTTTTCTCTAAAAATTTGGTTTAAGGGAAAGGTTTTGATTTTTTCCTTGATTTTAATCTTGATGACTGGTTTTCTGGGATGCAAAGGTCATCAGCAATCAGACATTCCCCTTAAGAAAAAGGTGAAACCCGGAGTGGAAGTTTTTCTGGAAAAACACTTAGATCTGATTAAAGGCAAAAAAGTAGGTCTAATTACCAATCCTTCAGGTATAGATAGCAACCTGAACAGTACTGTTGACCTTTTTTATCAAAATCCTGAGATTAATCTAGTTGCTCTCTACGGCCCTGAGCATGGCGTGCGAGGCAATGCCCAGGCCGGCCAGTATGTTCCCTTTTATGTGGATGAAAGGTACCACCTGCCTGTTTTTAGCTTATACGGCCAGTCAAGGCGTCCTGAGCTGGGTATGCTCAAAAATATAGATGAATACATGCGCTCCTTCGACACTCAGATTGAAGGCAAAGTTCCCAAAAAGGAAATGGTCAAGAATATTGAAGTCATGGTTTTTGACATCCAGGATGTGGGCACCAGGATTTATACTTATATAGCCACCATGGCTTATGCCATGGAAGCCTGTGCCCAGAATAATATTGACTTTATTGTCCTCGATAGACCAAATCCCATTAACGGCCTTGATATGGAAGGTCCCCTTCTTGAATATCCTCAATACAGCTCGTTCGTAGGTCTTTATCCAATTCCTGTCAGGCACGGGCTGACGGTTGGAGAATTAGCCATACTATTTAATCACAGGTTCTTGAAGGAAAAAGCTAAGCTTCAGGTAATTCCCCTGAAGGGCTGGCAGAGGAAGATGTGGTATGATCAAACAGGGTTGCCCTTGGTAAATCCTTCTCCAAACATGCCGACTTTGACCACGGCCACTATCTATCCAGGTCAGGTTTTTCTGGAAGGAACTAACCTCTCAGAGGGAAGAGGAACTACCAAGCCTTTTGAATTATTTGGCGCTCCCTGGATAGATGGTTACAAGCTAGCTAAAAAGCTTAACAGGCTTCACCTTCCAGGAGTTGCATTTAGAGAGGCCTGGTTTACACCGACTTTCTCCAAATATCAGGGAAAACTCTGTGGTGGGGCTCAAATCTATGTTAATGACAGAAATAGATACAGACCTTTAGCCACCACTCTTTATATTATTAAAACAATCAAGGACTTATATCCTGATCAATTTAAATTTCATGAAGAATATTTCGATAAAATAATGGGTACATCAACTACAAGAAAAGCCTTAGAGAGGGGATTAAGCATTCAGAAAATTATAGATAGCTACCGTCAGCAGCTTGATGATTTCAGAGAAATGAGGAAATCTTATTTGTTATATTAAATTAAGTGAACCAAAAGCTGAAGAATTTTTTAGCTTATCTTAATTTTTTTTCTTATAACCAGAAAGCTTATCCAAAAACAGTCTGGATAAATATGCTTGATACAGAATTATTGGATTTAGCTATT
>Ga0190349_1000474_pt1 | contig 12031 bp, 8 predicted proteins | sample 48721378_MG_FD_179798 | JGI IMG/M metagenome (GOLD analysis project Ga0190349, IMG submission 179798) | Hydrothermal vent microbial mat bacterial communities from Southern Trench, Guaymas Basin, Mexico - 4872-13-7-8_MG | ecosystem: Environmental > Aquatic > Marine > Hydrothermal vents > Microbial...
GGCAATGACTATGCTGATGGCTACTATGTTTAAACCTAAAGTTTTACTTTTAGATGAACATACCGCAGCTTTGGATCCGGAAAGCAGTAAAAAGATTTTGAAATTGACGCAAGATTTAGTTATGGAGCGGCAGGGAGACTTAATTACTTTAATGGTTACCCACAATATGAAGCAAGCTCTGGAAGTGGGTAATCGTACTGTGATGATGGATAGGGGACGAAATATTTTTGATATTCAAGGAGAAAAAAGAGAAAGGATTAATGTAGATGATTTAGTAAGGCAGTTTTCAATATTAGGCAATCGAAAAGATAAGTATATAGAAGATAGAATGGTCTTGATATAATCTATCATATTTGATGTAAATAAAAAGAGTCTTATGTTTGTATTGTGTATGAATTCAAGACTCTTTTTTTGTTTAGTTTGGCTTTTTGTATTATAATAAGAAATAATACCACTATATAAATATTTTAAAAAGTTAATGTAAAATTTTTTATTCCGGTTACTGGTTTTTTCTTTTATTTTCCTAACTATCCAACCAGGTAACTAATTAACCACTAACCAGTTCTCAACGAGATACGATTCACGAGATACGAAACACTAATTTTAAAGGGAGCGGAAGAGCATTGAGTAAAAGATTATATTATGAAGAACCGTATTTGCAAGAGTTTAAAGGAAAAATTTTAGAAAAAATAAAGATAGATGGCAAACCTGCTCTTATTTTGGATAACACTTGCTTTTACCCTACCTCCGGTGGTCAACCAAATGATTTAGGTTATATTCAGAGTGTACCAATAGTTGATGTAATAGAGGATAATGAGAGGATAATCCATATATTAAAACAAGGCATTGAAGAAGAATGCGGAGATACAGTAATAGGAAAGATTGACTGGAAGAGAAGATTTGACCATATGCAGCAACATAGTGGGCAACATATTCTTTCTGCTGCTTTCGAAAAATTATGGAATGCCGAAACAGTATCTTTTCACTTAGGAGACGAAGTTTGCACTTTAGATATCATGAAAGATGATATTACCCCTGAGGAGGTAAAAAGAGGAGAAGTTTTAGCTAATAATGTTGTTTTGGAAAATAAACCGATTAAAACTTATTTTGTAAATAAAGAAGAGGTAAATAAATTAAATCTAAGGAAAATTCCTCCTCAAAAAGGAGATATAAGAATAGTAGAAATAAAGGATTTTGATATATGTGCCTGCTGTGGTACCCACTGTGGGACTACCGGAGAGGTTGGCCTGATTAAAATCTTAAGATGGGAGAAAAGAGGAGCAAAAATTCGGTTGGATTTTATATGCGGTAAGCGTTCTTTGAAGGACTATTATTGGAAAAATGAATTAATTAAGAATATTTCTAATAAATTAACGATTAAAGATACAGAACTGGGAGAAACAGTGGAGAGAATGTTAGAGGAACGGAAAGAAACCAGAAAAGAATTAAGAGAGATCAAAGAAAAATTACAAGAATATGAAGCAAAAAAATTAATCGATGAAACATCTATAAGAGATAATGGAATAAAGATTATAAACAAAGTGTTTGAAGAGAAAAATTTTCAGGAAGTAAGAGAATTAGTTCAGAAGATTATTAATCTGGATGATAGTGTAGTTGTGTTAGCTGGAATTAAGAGTAAAGAAGAGGGAGAGGGAGCAAAGATACTGTTTGCCTGTTCCAGGGCTTTGAATTATGATATGAATAGATTAATAAGAGAAGCGGGGAAATTTATCGAAAGCCGGGGAGGCGGAGCACCTAATTTTGCTCAAGCCGGGGGAAAAAGGGTTGAAGGAATCCATGAAGCTTTAGATTTCGCTTTTACGAATTTAAAGGATTTTGCAAATAAATAACAAAGGACAACCGTCTCCTATCATTTTTTAGTATATAGCAAAGAAAATAAGAGAGAAAAGAAGGGCACAATTCATTGTGCCCCTACAAAATTCAAAAAAGGCATGTAGCATCACGGCGTTGCCGTGGTGAATAATACTGTCCAGTGACAGAAAAAATGAGAAAAAATAGAAAGCTAACAAATAAAATAGTTTTTGTGATATTTCTTCTTTTAATGGTCTTCTTGTTGGTAAATTTTATTTCATTTTCTGCGGAAAGAGATTTAGATAAGGAGCAGAAATTAGGGAAGAAACTTTCTGAAATTATTGAGAAAAAACATGAAGTGGTTGAAGATTTAAACCAAAATTCATTGATTACTGAAATTGGTAATAAATTAGCTGAAGCTTCTGAGATGAGAGAGATGAAATTTCACTTCAGGATATTAAAAGAGGACGGACCTAACGCTTTTTCTATTCCCGGTGGATATATTTATGTAACTTATGATCTTTTTGATTATATACAATCAGATGATGAACTAGCTGGAATTTTAGCCCATGAAATTGCCCATGTAATCCACAATCATGCCTTAAAACAGACCAGAGACAATACTAAATTTACTTTGTTAACTATTTTAGCTGTTCTTTTAACCCGGGAACCGGATGTAGGTGTGTTGGGGAAGCTTACTACTATAACTTTTCTTAATCAGTACAGTCGGGAGTACGAAGAAGAGGCAGATTTAACCGCTATAGATCTTTTAATTAAGACAGGATATAATCCGGTAGGTTTTTTGACTTTCTTGGAAAGATTGTATACCCGGGAGATGTTTAAACCGGAAGTAAATTTGGGAATATTTCAAACTCATCCCGCAACCGAAAACAGGATTAATTACGTAAAAGATAAACTAAAAGAAAGAGAAATAGATATCGATAGACGGGCTACCACTGATTACCTCAACGTGAGCTCTAAATATATATTAAGAGATTCTTTCTATACGGGCGTTATCTGTATTGATGATATTCCTGTGTTAAATTTAACTTTTCCCAAGAGAGAGGAACTTTACCTGAAAATGATAGAAGCTGCTCAAAACTTGGATAAATTTATTAGTATCGATTTGGTCCCCTACGAAATAAATGTTTTAGTAGAGGGAACTACCTCTACGCTCCTGATTCGTAATAATGAAATAATTTCTTTAGATGATTCGGAAACAATTTATTTAAGAAAAACTGCTGAAGAGGTGTTGAAAGAAACCAAGAATAAGATTAAGCAGGTGCTTTGGGAGTTCAGACTTAATATGCCTTTTGATATTAAGGAAAATTTAGAGGATTAAATAGAGATAAAAAAATATTTTATTTGACTTTACGAAAAAATGCCCCTTCTTTTAAAGAAAGGGCATTTTTTCATTTTAGCTTATCTCATTAAATACGAATTTCTTATGTTTGTTCTAGTTTAAAATACTCCTATGCTTTTAAGGAAGACTATAAAAATAGCAACAGGCGCAACATATTTAATAAGGAAACGATAACCGCCGCCTAAAGTGATAGCACCTTTTGCACCAATATTTCCTTCTTCAATTGCCTTATCCGTTCCCCAGTACCAGCCGATGAAGATACAGAGTAAAAATCCACCTAAAGGTAGAAGTATATTAGAGGCTATAAAATCGAGAGAATCTAAGAAATCTCTTCCACCGATAAATTTATAACTAGACCATACTCCTTGTCCTAAAGAAGATGGAATACCGAGTAAGAATATAATTATACCCATTATCCAGACTGCTTTTTTACGATTCCATTTTACTTCATCGATAAAGTAAGCACAGACTACCTCGAGTAGGGAAATAGCTGATGTAAGGGCAGCGATGGTCAGCAGGAAGAAGAATAAAATTCCGAAGAGGTGGCCAATTGCTCCCATAGATGCAAATACAGCTGGGACAGTTATGAAGGTTAATCCTGGTCCTGCACCTGGCTCTAATCCAAAAGCAAATACTGCCGGGAATATAGCGAGACCTGCAAGAAAAGCGATGCCGGTATCAGCTCCAGCAATCCAGTAAGAGTTGACAGGAATATCCTGGTCTTTTTTAAGATAACTACCATAAGTTATCATACAGCCCATCCCCAAGCTTAGCGAGAAGAAAGCCTGTCCTAAGGCAGCTAAAATACCCTCTGCAGTTAATTTGCTAAAATCTGGTTTAAGATAGAAAGCTAATCCTTCACCTGAACCAGGCAGGGTGACTGAACGAATGATCAGGACTAACAATATTAAAACCAACATAGGCATTAAGATTTTAGAATATTTTTCAATTCCTTTTTCAATACCAGCTGAAACGACGCCTATACACATAAGCATAAATATTGCATGCCAAATAATAGGGGTGGCAGGAGAAGTAATGAAGCCAACAAAAACGTCAGCAGGATTAGCACCGGCTGCCATATATGCACCTGATTTAAAGATATAGGCTGTTGCCCATCCGGCGATAACCGAATAGTAAGAAAGGATAACAAATCCGGCTATAATTCCCATTAGTCCCACAATCCACCAGGAACTCTTCGGTGCTAAAACTTTAAATGCCCCAAGTGCATTTTTTCCTGATTTACGACCTACTAATAATTCTGAATTCATGATGGGAACACAAACTAAAATAACAAAAAGTAAATATACTAATACAAATGCTGCGCCACCGTAGCGGCCGGTAATATAGGGGAATTTCCAGATATTTCCTAATCCAACGGCTGAACCGGCAGCGGCTGCTATGAAGCCAAATTGTGATCCCCAATTGCCTCTTTCTTTGATTTCCATTTAAAAAACCTCCTTGTTTTTTTATCTTTTTTTGGAAATTTCAATGAATTTTTAAAAAAATAATAAGTATATAATATTTCGCGAGACTCCTAAGATAAGCATTTTACATTTTTTTCAGTAGCACCACCACCTTTTGTTTTAATGGATGCAAAATCTGCAAGCAGAACATGATTATTTAGATAAAAATAAGTAAATCTAATAAAAATAAAAATAACAATGTTTCCATAATTGTTATCTATTTATTAATAATATATAACAATACGACATAAATTCTAAAAATCCTTCTTTTTTTTGAAAATATTTTAATTTTTTTAAAAAATCAATATTAATCAGTTTTAGATGATAAATTAGGTAAGGGTTATAACCCAAAAAGCTCAAAGATATTCTTAGCAGGTTGCATATAGCATTTTGTAATATTATGAAATATTATATGTGCTATATTGCAAATAATTTTACAATAGATTATGGCTTTTTGGCTGTAATTATGTTGTAGGGGCACAATGAATTGTGCCCTCACCATTTTATTGCCTAATATCTTTTGTGGGCACGATGCATCGTGCCCCTACATTACCATCTTGTTTGCTTTCGGGGTTGCGATCATGTAAGTTAATTTACTTAATTTCTATATTTGAAAAGGTACGGGAGTAAAAGATAAGATACAAAAAATTAAGGCGCAGATTCCCCATATTTTTCTCCTTTTATCTAAAGGAGTTAAATCATCTAATGGGGGAGGGTGATTAAATCCAAATATAAGAAGTAAGATAAGTAATAAAGTCCAGGCAGGATTAACGAATATACATATAATCCCTAAAATACCCAGGGTTATATAATAAGCAATTTTACTATTTTTACCAAATAAAGAATAAATTATATGCCCACCATCTAATTGTCCAACGGGAAGGAGATTTAAAGCTGTTACGAACAATCCTACCCAACCCGCATAAGCTATGGGATGCAGAATTATATCCTGGCCTTCAGGAAGATGACCGAACATTATTTTTTCTATAAATGAAAATAGTATGGAGCTTCCCAGAGGAATAACTGTCCCCTCGATTTCTGAAATTATTGCTACTTCTGATAATTTGAGCCCGATTATTATAGTAGGGATAGTGAGGACTAAACCTACAAAAGGTCCGGCTATCCCGATATCAAATAAAGCTTGACGGTTAGGCATAACCCCTTTCATTTTGATAACGGCTCCCAAAGTACCAAAAGGAGATAGGGGGAAGGGGATAAAAAAAGGAAGAGTGACTTCTACTCCGTATCTTCTGCTAACAAAGAAATGTCCTAATTCGTGAGCAAGTAGAATAGTGATTAAAAATAGGGCATACCAGATACCACCTACAAAAAAACATGAAACTGTAGTTAGAAGAAATAAGATTAAGTGTAAAATTACTCTTCACCTCGCTATATCGTTTTGCTTTTTGTAAATTATTATATCTTAATCTTCCTTATTTATAAAGTAATTTTGCAAATTAAGTCAGAGGGTTTTAATTAAAATTTAATTTTATTCTTTAAATTTTTTTATTTTGGAGTAAAATGGGAATAGAAAAATAGTATCAAGTATCTAGTATGTAGTATATAGTGAAGAAAAGAAGAGATAGAATTCAGGAGCCAGAAGCCAGGAATCCAGGGTAGGAGCACGATGCATCGTGCCCACAGGTACCAGAGAATAAAAAAGGATAGATTCCCGTTTCCATGGGAATGACAGAAGATGTATGGGCGTATTGCATGAGCCCTATTAACGGATAGGGTGTAGGGATTCGATTCATCGAACCCGCAAAAACATAAAATAAAATAAAATAAAAGGACATATTAGGTATGAATAAAGACGAAAAAAAAGTAAGGGCGCATCTTTTAATTTCAGGGAGAGTACAGGGAGTAGCTTTCCGCTATTATGCCCAGGATATTGCCCAAAACTTGAGAGTAAAGGGATGGGTTAGAAATTGTTGGGACGGCAAGGTAGAAATAGTTGCGGAAGGAGAGGAAGAAAAAGTAAATAAGCTAATAAGTTGGTGTTATCAGGGACCGGGAAGCGCAATCGTAGAAAAAGTAGATATAGAATGGGAGAAATACAGAGGAGAATTCAATTCCTTCGGTATCAGAGGATGATAAAATTTCTGATTAATATAGTAAAAAAATAAAGGATTTTACTGTATTAATGTTGAATTATAATAATAAAGAAAGTATTACAGAGTAAGTTTAAAATTTTATTATGAAATTATAAAATGATTGTAACCTAAAAAAGTAAACAAAATGGTAATGTAGGGGCACGATGCATCGTGCCCACAATAAGCGGAAATAATACAAAGACAGCGAGGGCACAATTCATTGTGCCCCTACAACATAATTATAATCAATCTTATTTCCACAAGATATAGCCCATTGAAAATATTTTTGCTTTTTGGGGAATAACCATTAGGATATAAATATAGAATTGTTTATTATTTTAAAAGGAGGTAGATGATAATGTGGATTATTTTAGGAGGAATAGCAGCTATAATTTTAGGGGTATTAGGATTAATTAATTGGTGGTCATTGTTTCTCAAAGCTTTAGCAGCCTTAATTCCATTTATATTGGTAGTAGGTGGTGTATTTGCAGTAATTATAGGAATAAGTACTGTAAAAGAAAGAGCAGAAGAGAAAAGAGAAGAAGCTGCCGAGCAATCTACAGAAAGCGATAAATCCTAAACAAAAGCAAAATAAACGGTGTCTAAATTAATATAAAAATTAAAAGGATTTTAAGAAGTGAGCAAAGATTTTAAACCTAAACTGAAGAAGCCGAAGTTTAAAGAAGATTTAGAAATTGCTGTAACTATTTTAATAATGATATCGGTTTTTTATGCGCTAACCTATTTAGGGGTAGACAGAATATTGAGTACGGCAATCGTAGCCTTATTGGGAATTTTTATGGAGGTAGCCAGACAAGTTTTTTCCCAAGCTATATTCATCATTCAATCAATTCCCTATATAGGGCCGATTGTAGCCAAAGTAATAGTCTGGCCCTTTTTTATTACTATAAATGCAGTAGCATATCTAGTTACATTAACTTTTATCAGGATTAGGGGAGTTAAAGAAGTAACCAATGCCAAGCTTTTAACTACCGTTTTTCTCATTGGAATGTTATTAGGATTTATTTTAGGCAGGATTGTTAAAATTGTTTAGTATTACGTATTGCGCAAAATAGAAATAAAAAGGCGTAGGGGCGTATTGCAATACGCCCTGATTAAGTCGTTAAGAAAATAGAAGAAAGAATTAGGAATCCAGAAGTCAGAAGACAGAATTCAGAATATTACAAGAGAATAACGTGCAATTATAATTTTCGTCATTAAGGGGAGCTTTAGCAAGCCTGCCCCATGCGAAAGCAGGGGAAGTAATCCCAATTAAATTCCGAGATTGCCGCACCTACCTTTGGCAAGTTTGCAATAACAGAGAAGAAAAATTGCGGATAGTTTGGAGAGCAAAAAGCCGAAAGAGCAAAGCCGTAGCTCAATATTTAAAATTAAAAGAAAAAGTTTTGAGTTTTGAATTATGGTTTTTCGCTTTTAGCTTTAAGTTTTTAGTTGGTAAACTAACTAATAATTTAACTAATCAAAAGGAGAAAATATGAGCATTGTAAAAAAGAAATTTATTCCAGTATTTATTATTTTATTAATTATATCAAATACCGTATTTAGTCTAAATGTATGTGCCAGCGATTCAGAAATTATCGGATTTGATTATTGGTCAAAAGGATTTTATCAGGAAGCCTTTGACCGATGGGCTGATTTCATTAGTAAAAATTCTGATTCTCCGGAAGCAGAAGTTTATTGGATTATGCTCGAAGAGGTTTTAGATAAAGTGGGGAGATATGATGAATTCATAGCTCTTTCCCGAGAAATCTTAGATAAAGATTCTAAGAATAAAATTCTTAAAACCTATGCCCAAGGACAAATAGCCCAATCCTATATTAGAAAGAACAATATTTCTCAGGCAAGTCAAGAAGTTGAAAAATTGGGGATGGTCACCGATTGGTTGATAATCGGTCCTTTTGATAATACCGGGAAATCCGGCTTCAAAAAGGTATATCCCCCGGAAGAAGAGATTGATTTGCAAAAAATTTACAGCGGCAAAGATAGTCTTCGGATAAAATGGTTTAAGCCCCGAAAGATAAATATTTCTGGTTTTGTAAACTTTGATTCCTTTCTTTACCCCAATAATTGGTCAGTAGGTTATGCCTTAACTTATGTCTATTCACCCCGGGAGAAGGTTGCTGTTTTTAAGGTAGGGGCAGATGATGCGGTAAAAGTGTGGCTTAATGGTGAAGTGGTGATAGAACAGGATATTTACCGAAGAGCGGTAATTGACCAGGAAGCGGTACCTGTTTGGCTGAGCGAAGGTTGGAATAAAATTTTAGTAAAGGTTTGCGAAAAAGAGGAAACCTGGGGATTTTATTTCAGAATAACTGATATCGATGGAGAGTTGATTGAAGGATTGAAATATAGTACTGAATATAAAGAGATAGCAAAGGCGGTAAAAGTGAAGCTAACTGAGGAAGAATTGAAAGCAAAAGAATATCTAAATGATGCTCTCACTCATTACCAGGAAGAAGTTATTAATAATCCTCAAGATTTAAAATCACATCTTTTTTTAGGATTAGTATTTCAGAAGAAAGGGTTTTTGGATAAAGCAATAGAAGAATTTGAGAAAGCAGTTTCCGTAGATTCAAAAAATGCTTTAGCTCATTATCTTTTGGGTAACGGATATAGACAAAAAGAGAAATTTGATGAAAGTCAGGAAGAAATTAAAGAAGCCTTAAAGGATAATCCTGATTTTATTCAAGCTATAATGCAAATGGGAGTGAATTATTACGAAAAGGGGCTGTACAAAGAAGCTATTGAAGAATTTGAAAAGATGTTAGAGGTGAATCCAGATTCTTTAGAGGCTAATCTATATCTCTCTTGGGCTTATGAAAGGAAAGGTTGGAATTTAGAAGCAAGAAAAAAGTTGGAAGAAATCAGGGAAACTAAACCTTTTTATGTCCTGGTTCAGTATTCTTTAGGTGTCTCATACGAAAGAAAAGGGTGGTATGAGAAGGCAATTAAGCAATATAAGAAGGCATTAGATATTAATTATGATGATAGTCTGAGCCGGGCAAGATTAAGTAGTTTATATTTTCAATTAGGAAAGTTTGAAGAGGGGATTGCTCTTTATAGAGAAGTTTTACTTTGGGAGCCCGATAACCCGGAAATTTATAAAAACATAGCCGATGGCTATATCAGAATGGGCAAAGATGACCGGGCTATCGAAATTTTAGAAGAAGCAAAAGAGATATTTCCCTATAATTCCTCAATATATTCTCAATTAGGCTATCTCTATCACGAACAAGGAGAAGAGGAGAGGGCTATTGGGTTATGGAAGCAAGCTCTGGAGATATCACCTGGATTTCTTCATTTGAGGGATTATATTGATTTTATTTCCGAAAAAGAAGAGGTGGCTGAAGTAGATGCCCAGGAATTAATTGCTAAGTCTCCTTCAGCAGAAGAATATCCGGATGCGAGTGCAGCTATACTTTTAAATGAAACAAGGAAGATTATTCATTTGGACGGAACATCTTCCACAACTTATCATAAAATCGTTAAACTCTTCAATAGGAGAGGGATTGAAAAATTTGGAGAGGTATTTATAACTTACAATGCCTGGGGAGAAAGGATAACCATTAAGAAAGCTCGGACTTTCAAATTAGATGGAACTATAATAGAGGCCACTTCCATAAAAGATATTTTTCCCTTAGAGGGGTATCGTCTATACTCCAATATTTCCCAAAAAGTAATTTCTATGCCTGCCCTGGAAGAAGGAGTAACCATTGAATATCAATACACTTTGGATGATTATAGCCGAAGTTTTATCGGTAAGAATTTCCAGGATACTTTCTACCTGCAAGATTTCGAGCCAATCCAAAACTGTAGATATATACTTACAGTGCCTGAGGGAGTAGAATTTAAGACGGTTAATTTTAAAACTGATATTATTCCTGAGGTGAAAAAATTAGATAATAAAACCGTTTATTCCTGGGAGGAAAGTGATATTAGCCAGATTATCTATGAAAATGATATGCCTCCTTTTCATAATATTGCTCCTCGAATTACCATAAGCAGTTTTTCTTCCTGGGAAGAGATTACTTCCTGGTATTATGATATATCCCGGGAACAGAGTAAGGCTGATGCCGATATAAAAGCGAAAGTGGCCGAGCTTATTCAAGGAAAAGATACAGATGAAGAAAAGATTCAAGCGATATATCATTATGTAATCACCGAGATAAGATATCTGGGTTTGGAATTTGGTATAAGCGGACATATGCCGCATGAGGCCGCAGAGATATATAAATACAAATACGGTGATTGTAAAGATAAAGCAACCTTGCTTATTGCTATGTTGAGAGAGGCAGACATAGAAGCCTATTATGTATTACTTAGGACTAGATATAGTGGGGAATTAGATCTTAATTTACCAAGTTTTCAATTTGATCATGCTATCGCCGCAGTTCCTTTAAATGGGGGGCTGGTGTTTTTAGATGGAACGGCTGAAAACTATGTTTATGGTGATTTACCGGCGATGGACCAGGATGCCTGGGCTATGGTTTTGATTGATGGAGAAGGAAAATTTATAAAAATTCCTGTTCAACCCGCTGAGGAAAATCAAAGGATAAGGGAAATAAAATTGGATTTAGCCGAGGATGGGTCGATTAAAGCGGAAGCCCTTATCTCTCAATCAGGTATTTTTGCAGCTTATTATAGAAATATTTTTAAAGACTTAGGAGAGACTAAGCGGGGCGAAGCAATTCAGAATTCTTTAAGTTCAAGTTGCCCTGGTTCTGTACTGGAGGAATTTAGCTTTTCTGATTTAGCTGACCTCGATGTGCCGGTAGAGCAGAAATATAAATTTAGAGCTCCTCACTATGCTAAGAAAATTGGCAATAAACTCCAATTTAAGCCTTCCATTATCGAAAGGGTAGAATCTACCAGTATCGTAGCTAAAGAAGAGAGAAGATATCCGATGTATTTTTATAACCAATATTGCACCCAGAATATAATAGAAATTACTATACCGGAGGGATATGTGGTAGAGAGGATTCCAGATAATGTCGATTTAATTCTACCTTTTGCTTCTTATAGGGTGAAATATTTGGTGGAAGATAATACTATAAGATATGAAAGATATTATAAATTTAATACCTTTGAAATATCTAAAGAAAATTATCCTTCCTTTAAGGAATTTATTGAACGAATTGCCAAAGAAGACGCTCGGGAGATAATTCTGAAACAATAAATAAAATCAGATAAATTAGATTAAAAAAAGTTGACAAAAATACTCATATATAATATAATTTTTTTGTGTCTTAAATTAGTTAATTGGATTGATAGTTTATAGG